>Ga0207416_1001325_pt1 | contig 34072 bp, 35 predicted proteins | sample PaiPotPPM11metaG_FD_184107 | JGI IMG/M metagenome (GOLD analysis project Ga0207416, IMG submission 184107) | Iron sulfur acid spring bacterial and archeal communities from Banff, Canada, to study Microbial Dark Matter (Phase II) - Paint Pots PPM... ...
CTGGCGGCCTGATGCCAGGCCGCCAGGGCGCCGCCCGGGTCGGGGAGCGTCCAGAGGAGGTGGCGTTCGACCACGGCGTCGAAGCTGCCCTCGGGCGGGTGCAGGGCGTCGGTCTCGGCGCAGGTAATGTTCAGGTGGCGGTCTGCTGCCTTGGTTCGCAGCCGGGCCAGCATGCCGGGGGACAGGTCGGCGGCGGTGACCTGGTAGCCCTGAGCGGCGAGCAGCAGCGACAGGAATCCGGTCCCGGCGCCCATGTCGAGGACCGATGCGGGAGGCGGGGGGAGCAGGCGGCGCAGCGCGCTGGCCCAGGCCGCCTGTTCCTGCGGGCGCCGGGGGTAGTGAGAGGGCGAGTTGTCGTACCCGGCGGCGTCAGCGTCCCAGAACTCCCGGACCTCCGCGGTGATGTCCGGGTCTGCGTTCTGTGTCATGTCATCGGTGTCCTTGCTAGATGCTTGCGGGTGGGGATGGTTAGTCGCCGGCGGAGGCGCGGGCCGTGGCATCCCACTTCTGCTCGAGCTTGCCGAAGTGCCAGACGCCCAGGGCGACGACCCAGGTGAGCACGAACGCGCCGACGACCACGAACCCGGCGGTGTTGATGTTGAAGTTGCTCATGAACGACCAGAACCCGCCGGTCAGGTTGGCTTCCTGGCCGACGAGGCCGACCAGCTCGATCGTGCCGATGAACACCGCGACGAAGACCGACAGCCCGGTGATGGTGATGTTGTAGTAGACCTTGCGCACCGGCCGGGCGAAGGCCCAGTCATAGGCGAAGTTCATGAAGCAGCCGTCAGCCGTGTCGAACAGGCTCATCCCCGCGGCGAACAGGATCGGCAGCGACAAGATCGCGTAGAACGGCAGGCCGCTGACCACCGCGCTGCCGGCCAGCACGAGCAGCGCGACCTCGCTCGCGGTGTCGAAGCCCAGGCCGAACAGCATGCCGACCGGGTACATCTTCCACGGGGCGTCGGCCCGCCGGGCGATCGGGCCGAAGAACCGGTTCATCAGCCCCCGCTTGGCGAGCTGCTCCTCGAGTTGCTCGTCGTCGTACCGGCCCGACCGCATCTCCCGGAACACCTTCACGATGCCGACCAGGATGATCACGTTCAGCGCGGCGATGATGTACAAGAACCCGCCGGACACCGAGGTGCCGACGATGTTGGTGATGTTGTGCAGCCCGGAGCCGCCGTTCTTCACCTGGTTGTCCAGGGCGCGGATGCCGAAGTTCAGCAGCACGGCCAAGACGAACACGATCGTGGAGTGGCCGAGGGAGAAGAAGAACCCCACCGACAGCGGCCGCTTGCCGTCGTTGACCAGCTTGCGGGTGGTGTTGTCGATCGCGGCGATATGGTCGGCGTCGAAGGCGTGCCGGATGCCGAGTGTGTAGGCCAGGGCGCCGGTGCCGAACCCGAAGATCTCGCTGTTGGTGATGTGGTAGTGGCCGCCTACCGCGCCGGCCAGCATCCCCCAGCCCGCCACGTTCAGCCCCACGATCGCGGCCACCATCGCGCCGGCCCGCGCCCACTCCGCGGGGGTCAGCGCGGAGCGGAACCTCTGCAGCCGCCCGGGTGGCCCGGCGGTCACTGCGGACATGCATGCTCCCTGTCGCTGCGGGCAGGCCCGGGTCAGCGGCCCATCCCCGCACGCTAACCCATTCTGCAAATTAGTTGCAAGTAGCTATGCTACGCATCTGCTATCCCTGCGCAGCAGGTCACCGCACCGTGTGCGGTGGTGCGTTCGCGGGCCCGGCGCCGTGGTCGGCACGTGGCGGCCGTCGCACTCCCGGGTCGCACCTGAGAACTACGGCGGCCCGGGAAATCAGCCACGGGGCCGATGCGCGACACGGCTGGGCTAGGGCACTGTTGAACCATGAACGCAGGGCCGCCGACTTCGCTGGCGGATCGCCCGGTCACCCCCAGCCGCCGGCGGGTCCTGGCCCGGACCCGGCTCGACTTCTGGCTCGACGCCCTCATGCTGGTGGCCTACACGCTCGCCTACAGCCTGGGCTTCACCGGGATCGCCACGCACGAATGGCTCGGCATCGGACTCGGCGTCGTCTTGCTGATCCACATCACGCTGCACTGGGACTGGGTGATCCGCATCACCCGGAAGCTGCTGCTCCCGGGCGGCCGCGAGCGATTCATCTGGCTGGTCAACCTGCTGCTCCTGGGGTCCATGACGTTGTGCATCGCGTCCGGCATCCTGATCTCCGAGGTGGCGCTGCCGCAACTGGGGATCTACCTCCCGGGCAGCCCGTTCTGGCGGGAAGTGCACAACGTCACGGCGACGCTGACGCTGATCCTCGTGCCCATCCACGCCGCGCTGCGCTGGCGGTGGATCGCGGGCATGGCCCGCCGGTTCGCCGGCTGGCGTCCGGGGCGGTCCCGGTGAAGTTCCTCCGGCATCTCGCCGCGGTCGTGTTCGTGGTCGCCGTCATCGTCACGCTGGGCATGCTGTGGGCGCACGTCTCCGGCGGCGTCGATACCGGCCTCGGCCCCATGCGGGTTCCCTCGGGAAAGGCCTTCGGGCCGATCCGGGCGAACTTGATCGGAGCCCGGCCCGGCGACGGGTTCCACCTCGATGACACTCGCAACCTGATCCGGACCTGCGAGATCGAGGCGGTGCTGGCGGCCGTGGTGATCACGGTCAGCGCCATCCGGCGGCGGGAACGCCGGCTACGGCGCGCCGCCGCCGAACGCTACATGTGACTGCGGACCCACGCGATGGCCGCGCTGCGGTTGTTGTCCTCGACGTCGGTGTGGTCTTGATCGGCGGGGAAGTGCGCGGTGACGTGCGGGATCTGGCCAGCGAGCCAGCGGGAATGGGCCGGCGGAGCCGCTTTGTCCCGGAGCCCGTGCCACAGGGCGACCGGTGCCTGGATAGTGGCCACGTCGAAACCCCAGGGCAGGAACGACGCGCTCCAGTCTTCCCACCAGCCTTCGCCGCCCGCGTACCCGTCCCGGTTGACCAGGGCCAGGTAGTCGGCCTGCTCCTGACTGTGCGCCGCATCCTGGTCGGCGCGGTCACCCCACCGGTCCATCCACCAGTCCGGCGAGGACGACAGCCGCGCGAACTCCGCGGACCGGGCCTGGAAGTCGGCCCGGGCCCGGGCCGGGTCGTCGAGAAAGACGCGGATCTCGTCGCGGAAGCCCTCGCTCATGCCGTCGGTGAAGTCCAGGCCGGGCGCGCCGCAGGGGGCCAGCGGGGCGAACACGCAGGCCGCGGTGATCGCTTCGGGCAGCAACGCGGCGGTGGCCAGGGCGTACGCGCCGCCGACCGAGAACCCCCAGACCGCCGCCCGGGAGATGCCCAGGTGCGCGAGGATCGCCCGCACGTCCTCGGCGCAGTCCGCGACCACCCGGCCCGGCCGCGGGGTCGACATCCCCTGGCCGGGGCGGTCGTAGCTGATCAGCCGCAGCCCGTGGGCCTCGGCGTCACGCACGGCGCCGGGGAACAGGTGCCGGGTCCCCCCGTGCTGGACGATGACGGGGAACCCTGAGGCCGGTCCCGCGTCTTCGACCGCGACCTGGCGGTCGGCGACCCGGACAAGCTGTGGCGGATCGGGCACAGCCAGACCCTACCGGCTACCGCCTTCCCGGGCCCTCCGGAACAACCTGGCTGCCCCCATCGCTGTCCTAGACGCAGGCGAACTTCGGGCAGAAACGGCTGGCCCGGCAGCGGGAAGTGACCAAAGTTCGGAGCGCGGAGCGTACTCGCGGGGCCGGGGTGGCGTGAGTCGAGTTATAACTTGACCTCGGCGGGGGAGCGACCTAGTCTGACGATATATCGAGACCGTATCGGCAGGAAGGTCGAGGAGGCGGCGGTGACGGGGTCAGCAGCTTGGGGCGCGGATGACATCGGCTTCGGCGGGTGCGACATGTTCAGGATCGTGGACGACCTGATGGGCCAGGTGCGGCGGGGTGTCGGGGCCATGGCGGGCGGCCCGCACGGCCGGCCCTGGGAAGGCAAGCGCCGCAGCCGGCCCGCGCCGGGGCCAGGGCACTGGGGCGGCGGGTTCGGCGGGTCGTGGGGAACCTGGTGGCCCGGTCCGCCCGGACCGCAGCGGGCGCCGAAGGCCAGCCGCGGCGACGTGCGCGCCGCGATCCTGGCCCTGCTTCAGGAAGGCCCGCTCAACGGCTACCAGATCATGTCCGAGATCGAGGAACGCAGCGGCGGGGCGTGGCGCCCGAGCCCGGGCGCGGTCTACCCCGCGCTGTCCCAGCTCGCCGACGAGGGCCTGATCGAGGCCGAGGAGTCCGGCGGCCGGCGGACCTTCCGGCTGACCGAGGCGGGCCGGCAGTACGTGGAGGAGAACCCGGAGATGGCACGGGGCGCCTGGGAGTCGACGGACCAGCAGGAAGCCTGGCAGGTGCCGGGGCTGTTCGCCGAGGCGGCCCGGCTCGGCGGCGGGATCATGCAGATCGCACACGCCGGCACCGCCGGGCAGGTCCAGGCGGCCGAACGGCTGCTGGAACGGACCCGCCGCGAGCTCTACCGGATCCTCGGCGACGCGGAGGACGAGCCAGACCAGGACGAGCCAGAGCAGGACGAGCGCTACGTCTAGGCAGCACCTATTCAGACAAGGGCGGGCAGGACAATGAACGAACGAATCCGGGTTTCCGACGCCGACCGGGAACACGTAGCGGAGCGGCTGCGCGAGCACTTCGCCCAGGGCCGCCTCTCCTCCGAGGAACTGGACGAGCGGCTCTCCGCGGCGCTGGCCGCGAAGACCGTAGGGGACCTGCGCCTGGTCATGGCCGACCTCCTGGAGCCCGAGCCGATCGCGGGGACGGTCGTGGGCCCCGGGTCCTGGGGGCCGCGCCGGGCGCCGGGGCCGGGGTACGTCATGCGGCGCGGGCCGCGGCTGTTCCCGCTGGCGTTCCTCGCGCTGATCGCCGCGCTGGTGATCCCGGGGGCCGGGTGGTTCTTCTTCGCGTTCTTCCAGGCGATCCTGCTGCTCGTGCTCATCGCGGGGCTGACCGGGATCTTCGCCGCGGCCCGGTTCCGCCGCCACGTGCGCCGCCACTGGCAGTCCGGCGGCGGTCCCTACTGGCAGCAGTACCAGTGGCACGGCTAGGCCGCTGAGCCCGCAGATCCGGCCGGCTCCCGGTAACGGGCCGGCCTGCTCAGCGCGTCCGGTTGAGCATCACCTGCGCAGCGGCTAGCGTGCGATCCATGTCCCAGCCCTGGCCGGAGATTTCGTACGAGCAGTGGCGCGCGACCTGCGACACGCTGCACGCGCACACCCAGGTCCTCGGCAAGCTGGCCGCCCGGCTCGCCCCGGCCGAGCCGCAGTTGCAGCACGCCGCGCTCCGGCTGACCGCGCGGGGCTGGGAGACCGCCCCGCTGCCCGCGCCGGACGGGTCGGGGGCGCTGGTCGTCGCGCTCGACCTGCGCGTCCACGAGGCGCTGGTCGAGCACTCCGGCGGCCGGGTGGAACGGGTCGCGCTGACCCCGGACCGCGCCGTGGCCGAGGTCACGCGCGAGGTGCTCGCCGCCGTGCGCCGCGCCGCCGGGGAGGTGACGATCGACCCGGCGCCGCAGGAGGTGCCGTGGAGCGTCCCGCTCGACGAGGACTACGAGCACGCCGCCTATGACCCCGCACAGGTCAGCGGCTACTTCGCCGCGGCGACCCAGGCCGCCCTGGTGCTCGCGGCCTTCCGGGCCCCGTACCGCGGCCGGTCGACGCCGGTCAACGCCTGGTGGGGCTCGTTCGACCTGGCCGTCAGCCTGTTCTCCGGGGCGCCCGCCGACCCCCCGTCGGCCGACTTCATCATGCGCAACGCGATGGACGCGCAGGACGTCGCGGTCGGCTGGTGGCCGGGCGACGCCCGCTACGGCCAGGCCGCGTTCTACTCCTACACCCACCCGGCGCCGGAAGGGTTCGGCCGCGCGGACCCCGCGCCCGCCGGCGCGCGTTTTGACGCTGCCCTGGGCGAGTACATTCTGGACTGGGACGACGTCCGCAAGAGCCCGGACCCGCGTTCGGCGGCGCTGGAGTTCGCGCGATCCGCGTTCCGGCAGGCCTGCGCGGCGTGCGACTGGGATCCGGGGCTGGCCGCCAGCGCCGACGGAGTGCCGCCGCCGGTCACGTGACGGGCGCCGGGAAGGCGAGCGGGAGATATGGCGCGGGCCATCTGGTCGGGGTTTCTGACGTTCGGGCTGGTCAGCGTGCCGGTGGGGCTGTACCCGGCCACCGCGGACCAGACGATCCACTTCCATCAACTGCATAAGGGAACGTCGAACCGGATCCGCTACAAGAAGGTTGACGAGGCCAGCGGCGAGGAAGTCGACAACTCCGACATCGTGAACGGCTACGACATCGGCGGCGGCGAGTACGTCGTGGTGACCCGCGACGAGCTCAAGGACGTCGCCCCCGGCCGGTCGGAGACCATCGAGATCAGCGACTTCGTCGACCTCGAGCAGATCGACCCGGTGTTCTTCCGGCAGACCTACTACCTCGCCCCGCGCGGGAAGGGCGCCGAGCGGGCCTACGCCCTGCTGCGGCAGGCCATGAGCGACACCGCGAAGGTCGGGGTGGCCAGCCTCATCCTGCGCGACAAGGAGCACCTGGCCGCGGTGCGCCCCGGCGACGAGGTGCTGATGCTGGAGACCATGTACTTCGCCGACGAGATCCGCGAGCCGGGGGAGGAGTTCGACACGCTGCAGGACATCAGCGCCGACGGGCGCGAGCTGCACATCGCCAAGCAGCTCATCGAGTCGCTCACCGTGGCCTGGTCCCCGGACGAGTACCACAACTCCTACCGCGCGCGGGTCCAGGAGCTGATCGACCGCAAGCGGGAGGGCGAGGCCGTGGTGTTCACCGAAGAGCGGCCCAAATCGAACGTCGTCGACCTCACCGCGGCCCTGGAGGCGTCGCTGGCCCAGGCCAAGCAGCCCGCCAAGCGGACCCGGCCGGCCCGCGCGCGTGGCTGAGCGGCCGCCGCGGCGCCGCGTCGTAGACTGCCAAATATGGGCAGCCCGCTGACCGTGACGGTCGGCCGCCGCGAGTCGTTCAACGCCGCGCACCAGCTGCGCGACCCCGCCCTGTCCGACGAGGAGAACCGGCGGCTGTTCGGGAAGTGCGTGAACCTGCACGGGCACAACTACGTCCTCGACGTGGTGGTGGCGGGGCCCGTCGACGACACCACCGGGTACGTCATCGACCTGAAGCAGCTCTCGAGCGTGGTGTGCCGGCAGATCGTCCAGGACGTGGATCACCGCAACCTCAACACGGACGTGCCGTGGCTGGAAGGCCGCATGCCCACGGCCGAGAACCTCGCCCTGGCCTTCTGGGAACGGCTGCAGCCCGAGCTACCGGACGGGCTGCTGCGGTCGGTCCGCGTGTCGGAGACCGACAAGAACTGGGCCGAGGTCGGTGAGCAGGCCTGATCCCGCGGCCCGGCCGGCCGGGCGGGACGACACGGCGCAGCCGCCGGACGGCACGGCGGAGCCGCCAGACGGCACAGCGGAGCCGCTGCGCCGCCGGTACACCCCCGATGATCTGGCCGTGCTCACCCCGGACGAGGCCGCCCGCTTCATCCCCGGCGGCCGCGGCGACCCGCGGGCCGACATCACCCTGGCCTGGGAGCTGCTCTACCGGCTCGAACCCGGGCTCTACGACCGGCTGGCCCGGGCCGAGCGCCTGCATCCCGGCGTGCTGCGCTGGCTGCCCCGCGGCCTCGGCCGGATCGTCGAGGTGGGGGCGGGCACCGGGCGGCTCACGCTGGACCTGCTGGACCGCGCGGAGGAGATCGTCGCGGTCGAGCCGGTCGCGCCGTTCCGGGAGATCCTGGAACGCAAGATCGCTGCGACGGGCCGGGCCGGGCGCGCCCGCGTCGCGGCCGGGTTCTTCGATGACCTGCCGGTCGACAGCGGCGCCGCGGACCTGGTCGTGACCTGCTCGGCGCTCACGCCCGCCTCGGGGCACGGCGGCGCGGCGGGGCTGGCCGAGATGGAGCGCGCGTGCCGGCGGGGCGGCTGCGTGGCCATCATCTGGCCGAACCACCTCGACTGGCTCGCCGCCCACGGCTACCAGCACGCGAGCTTCGCCGGGCCGATGACCGTCGACTTCGCCAGCCACCGCGAGGCGGTGGAGCTGGCCGAGATCTTCTACCCGCACGCGGTCGGCGAGATCCGCCGCCGGGGCTGCCGCAGCGTCCCCTGGGAGGTGCTGGGCGTCAACCCGCCACGCGACGTGGCGTTCCGGGTCCTGGCCTGATGCGGATCGCGATCGTCGCGCCGCTGGTGACCGCGATCCGCGAGCCGCAGGGCGGCGGGTCGCAGGCGTTCGTCTCCGACCTGGCCCGCGGCCTGGCCGGCCGGGGGCACGAGGTCGGCGTCTACGCGGCCAGCGGATCGCAGATCCCCGGGGTCACGGTGATCGACACCGGCGTCGATCCCGAGTCCCTGCGGGCCACGCTGTACCGGGCGGACGGCCCGGGGGCCCGCGACCAGACCCCGGCCGAGCTCGCGTTCGCGCGCGTCTACGCCCGGGTCCGCGAGGCAGGCTGGGACGTCGTGCACAACCACGCGTTCGACGCCCCGGCCATCGCGCTGGCCCGCGGGCTCGACGCGCCGGTGGTGCACACCTTGCACCTGCCGCCCGACCCGGCCATCGCGGACGCGCTGCGGGACGCGGGCTCGCCGGGCTCGTCCGGCTCGTCGGGCCGGCCGCCGGCCGTGGCCGCAGTGTCGCAGTTCCAGGCGGGAGAATGGCGCCGGGTGACTCGGGTCGACGCGGTCCTGCCGCCGCTGGTGCCGACCCGCGCGATCGGCTGGTCGTCATCGCCCGGGCACGGGGCCGTGTTCGCGGGCCGCCTCAGCCCGGAGAAGGGCGCGGCCGAGGCGATCGACATCGCCCGGGCCGCCGGGGTCGCGATCGAGGTCTACGGCGACGCCTACGACGCGGCGTACGCCCGCGAGCAGATCGGCCCGCGGCGCGGGCGGACCGGCGTGACGCTGCACGGGGGAGTGGCCCGGGCGACCCTCTGGGCGGCGATGGCCCGCGCCGCGGTGGTGCTGTGCCCCTCGCGGTGGGACGAACCGTTCGGCATGGCCGCCGCCGAGGCGCAGGCCTGCGGCACCCCGGTGGTCGCCTTCCGCCGCGGCGGGCTGCCCGAGGTCATCGCGGACGGCGTGACCGGGTTCCTAGTCGCGCCGGGCGACCTGGAGGCCGCCGCCGATAGCCTGCGGAAGGCGGCCGGGCTCTCCCGCCCGGCCTGCCGGCGTCACGCCGAACGCCCCCTCGACCTGGAACGGAGCCTGGACGCGCATGAGCAGCTCTACGAGCGGGCCGCCGGGCCCCGAGGCGGGACCGCCGCCGGCCCGTGACCGGGGTCACTGGCTGGCCGGGCGGGTGGCGGTGGTCACCGGGGCCAGCCGGGGCATCGGGGCGGCCACCGCGCAGGCGCTGGCCGCGGCCGGAGCACAGGTGGTGCTCGCGGCGCGGGACGCCGCGGCGCTCGCCGCCGTGGCCGGGCGCATCCGCGAGGCCGGCGGCCGGGCCACGCCGGTGCCGGCCGACGTCGGCCGCGCCACGGACGTCGAGCGGCTGTTCGCCGCTGCGGCGCAGGCGGGCCCGGTGTCCGCGCTGGTCTGCGCGGCCGCGGTGCTGGAGTCGGTGCCGTTCGCGCAAACCACGCCGCAGATCTGGGAGCAGACGCTGCGGGTCAACCTGACCGGGTGCTTCCTGTGCTGCCACGCGGCGTTCGACGCGATGAGCGCGGCCGGCGAGGGCCGGATCATCACCCTCGGCTCGCTGTCCGGCGTCTACGCCACGGAGAAGTTCCCCGGCCTGGCCGCCTACAACGTCTCCAAGTTCGGCGTGATCGGGCTCACCGAGGCGATCGCGGTCGAGGGCCGGCCGCACGGCATCAGCGCGATCTGCGTCAGCCCGGGCGCCGTCGACACCGAGATGCTGCGCCGCGCGAACCCCGACCTGCGCCCCGGCCTGACCCCGCCGGACGTCGCCCGGCTCATCCTGGCGTTGCTGGACAGCCCGCTCGCCCCGGCCAGCGGCGCCAACATCCCTCTTTTTTCGAACGCCTAGCAGCGGGACGGGGCGGGTCGCCCGGACCGGTCCGCGCCCTGAACTCCGCCCCATCCGTAACACCAGCCCCGCCGCGTCGCAGGAGGCCCCAGCTCAAGAACAGCGCGGAGGCTTTTCCGCGCCTAACAGGCCCAGAGATCGGTGCGGTCGTCGGCGAGCTTGTCGCGGGGCGGGCTGGACTGGCGGGCCACCAGGCGGGCGCAGGCCGCCATCTCGCTGTCGGTGTCCAGTTCCGGGTCGCCGCCGCGGTTGAGGCCGACGGCGGCCCGGACCACGCCGCCGGCCAGGTAGAACCCGATCAGCTTGCGCTCCGTCAGGCTGCCCCGGACCACGAAGTCGTCCCAGCTCGCGGCGTGGCCGACGTACTCCAGCTTGTCCTCGTACTGATCAGACCAGAACGTGTGGATGTAGTAGTACGGATCGGTGGCGCCGAGCATCGACCGGGCGACCGCGCGGCCCTGCTTCTCGCCGTTGTTGTAGTGCTCGGCCCGCGCGCGGCCGAACAGCGGGTGCATCTGGTTCGCGACGTCGCCCGCGGCGTAGATGTCGGGCGCGGTCGTCCGGCCCAGTTCGTCGGTGAGCAGGCCGTTGTCCTGCTCGGGCGGCGATCCGATGACCGGAGGCACGTCGGGCACGATCCCGACGCCCGCCACCGCGAAGTCGCAAGCCAGCCGGGCGCCGCCGGAGGTGACGGCGGTCTGCACGCGGCCGTCGCCCTCGAACGCGGTGATCTGCTCCCCGGGCCGCAGCTCGACGCCGTGGTCGCGGTGGATGGCGCCGATCACCGTCGCGACGTCCTGGCCCAGGACGTTCCGCAGCGGGGCCTGGCCCGGGAACACGGTGGTCACGTGCACGCCGAGCTGGGTCAGCGACGCCGCGACCTCGCAGCCGATGAAGCCCATGCCCACGATCACCGCGCGCCGGCCCGGCCGCGCTTCGCTCTTTATCGCTTCACAGTCCGCGACCGTGCGCAGGTAGTGCAGGCCGGGCAGGTCGGCGCCGGGGATCTTCAGGCGCCGGTTCTGGCCGCCCGTGGCGATCAGGAGCCTGGCGTAGCGGAGTTCCTGGCCCGAGTCCAGCAGCACGGTGTGCGCGGCGGCGTCGATCCGCGCCGCGCTGGCCTGGCCCGGGCGGTCGACGTCGTGCTCGTCGTACCAGGCGGCGGGCTGGACGTACCAGCCGTCCAGCTCCTCCTCGGAGCGCAGGTAGGTCTTGGACAGCGGCGGGCGGCCGAACGGGACGCCGGGCTCGCGGCTGATCATGGTGAGCCGGCCCTGGTAACCCTCCTGCCGCAGGGTCACGGCGGCGTTGCCCCCGGCCAGGCCGCCGCCCACGATCACCACCGGGCCGTCGATCGTTCCGCCCGGCCGGGATGCGCGCGTGCTGGTTTCATCCGTGCTGGTTTCGGTGCTGGTTTCATCGGGCACCGGCTGGATCTGCCCGGCCGGGCGCGGCGGGAAACTCGGCCCGGCGTTCAGAGCGCGAAGTGGCCGTAGCAGGCGGCGCGCTCGGCGTCGGTGACCTGCTCGATCGCGGCCATGACCTCGCCGGCCTTCGCGGCGACCAGCGGCTCGGGGTCACCGAGCAGGCGCTCGGCCAGGTCGGCCGCCACGGCGGCTGGCTTGACCCCGGCCACGTCGAGCAGGGCCTGGGCGACCGCGTGCCGGTCCTGGGCCGCGGCGCTCCCGCACAGCGACTCGAAGATCATGTAAGCATCGCGGCGGGTCAGGACCAGTTCCTTCACCGCGGCCAGGGCGGGCGCGGACACGTACCAGTCCTCGCCGCTGGGGGCGGCCAGCCGCCCGAGCACCGCGAGCGGGATGTCCGCCGGCGCCACGATGGCCCGGTCCAGGAGCAGGTCCGCGGCGCACGAGCGCGGCGGGTAGTCCGGGCAGGCGGCCAGCGCCTCGATCATCTCGACGGAGACCAGCGAGGCATCCAGCCGGGCCAGCGCCTCGAGCAGCGCCGCCCCGGTGAGCTGGCGGGCGGTGTCCGCGCCCGCCATGACCTCGCGGTGCAGCGCGGCGGCGGTCCGCCGCCCGTCGTCCTCGGTGGCGTCCACGAGCAGCTGGTAGGCCCGGCGGCTGGCCTCGTCGAGGTCGCCGGGATCCAGGCCCTCGAAGAGCGGCTGCAGGTCAGCGCCGGCGTCCGCGCCGGGCGGGCCGGGGCGGTCCCCGGCCGTCCGGCCCGGGTCCGGCGGCGCCGGCTGGTCCGGGACCAGCCCCCACCCCTCGAGTTGCTTCAGGATGACCTCGGCCGCGGCGGCCGGGCGGGATACGTCCAGCCCGTCAAAGGTCGGCGTGACGCTGCTGGGCAGGAGCACTCCGCGCGAGGCCAGGATCTGGGCGTGGTCCCGCAGGTGCGGGCGGGCGCAGGCGAGCTGAATCTCGTCGATGATCTTCGCCCGGGGATACATCGTGCCGTCGCTGAGCCCGTAATCGGCGGTGCACAGGGCCGCGAACGCCGAGGACGCGTCGAGGAACGGCCCGACCTTGGCCTCGGGCAGCGCGCCGGTCCTGGGCAGCGACGGCTCATCGGCCACGATCAGGCCGCGCAGGCCCTTAGCAGCCAGCAGCTCGCGAACCGGCCACGCCACCGTCTCCTTGAACTTCTCGGAGCAGGACAAGAAGACGGCAACCTGTCCCCGGAGCATGTCGGATCACCCCCTCACCGATAGTCTTACAGGACGACTGGGCCAGATGAACCCTTTGCCGCTGCACGCCCGGCGTGGCCCGGGACCCGGGCGTCCACCACTAGGATCGCTGAGTGATCACTGGCCTGCACGCGATTGTGTTCTCTCCCGAAGCCGAGAAGGTCCGCGCGTTCTTCGGCGACGTGCTGGGCCTGCCCGCGGTGGACGCGGGCCCGGGCTGGCCCATCTTCGCCGCGCCGCCCGCTGAGCTGGCGGTTCACCCCACCGGGGAAGCCAGCCACCACGAGCTGTACCTGATGTGCGACGACATCGGCGCGACCCTGGCCGAGCTGCGCGGCCGGGGGGTGGAGGTGGCGCGCGAGGTCTCCGATCAGGGCTGGGGGCGCCTGGCCGCCATCCGGCTCCCCGATGGCGCGGAGCTGAACATATACGAGCCGCGGCATCCGTCGCCGCTGCTGCCGCTCGCGTCGTCCTGAGGCGCGGGGCCCTCCATCCGGTCTCCACCGGCCTTGCAGGCCGCCTGCACGCCCGGTTGCTCTACTGCTCGGGTGGTGCGAGGCCGTTGCAGACCTTGGGGGCCGGCCGGCTTCAGGGGGGACCCGGTCGGCCCCAGCCGCGAATCTAGAGGCTCAGGTGCACCCGGAGCGCCTGGTCGAGTTCGGTGATCAGCGAGGCGGGCAGCTGGCCGACTCGCTTCCCGATGCGCTCGACGGCCACGGAGCGGACTTGTTCGGCCTGGGCCTTCGAGTCGCGGGGCAAGCCCGTCTGGCCTGCCGGAAGCAGGACCTGAAAGGGGTAGACCCGTGCGGTGTTAGAGGTGACGGGCACGACCGTGACCACTCCGCGCCGCAGGCGCGTGGCCGTGGCATTTGCGGCGTCATTGCTGACGACCACGGCCGGGCGGGTCTTGCTGGCCTCCGATCCGCGGCCGGGGTCAAGGCTGACGGTGACGATCTCACCGCGGACCATTCAATTCCCCAGGCCGTCGGCGCTGGCGGACTCCCACGCGCCGGCATCGGCGGAGTCTTCCCAGGAGCGCCACGCCTCCTCGTAGGCGTCCCCCAGCTGAGCGGACCGCAGCAACCGGACCGCCTTATGCACGACGGCCGACCGGGAGCCTATCCCTTGAGCGTGGGCATAAGAATCGAGGAACTCCACGTCTTCCTGAGGCAGGCTGACACTTACCTTCATACCCTCGATACTACCAATCCTGCTACTGAGGTAGCAACAACGGGCTCTGCTGGCGTGGCCGCCTGTCCGGTGATGCCGTGAAGGCGGGCCAGGCCGGCGCCGGAACCTAGATCCGGACCTCGTCGGCGGTATGACCTGGGGATCCGAGGGTAGGGCGGGTATCTCACCTAATCGCGACAACCGGAGCGAAGCCATGGTTGCTGTGTCAGCGATGCCCCGCACGCGCGGCGGGATCAGCGGCATCATGCTGATCCTCCTCGGCGCCTGGGGCGCCGTCATCCCCTTCGTCGGGCCGTACTTCGGCTACGCGTACACGCCCGACACCACCTGGACCTACACGACGGGCAGGCTCTGGCTCTCCATCCTGCCCGGGATCGCCGCGCTCCTGGGCGGCATCATCGTGCTGCTCGCCGCGAGCCGCCCGGCCGCGATGAGCGGGGCGGTTGTCGCCCTGCTCGGCGGCGTCTGGTTCGTGGTCGGAGTGCCGATCCTGGCCGTGGCCGTCGGAACGGGGACGAACGGCCCCGGCGTGCCGGTGGCCAGCCCGGGCGCGGCGTTCAGCGCGCCGGTCATGCGGCTGCTCGAGGGCCTCGGCTTTTACTACGGGCTGGGCGTGCTGATCGTGTTCTTCGCGGCGTTGGCGCTCGGCCGGTTCGCCGTCGCCGCGATGGCCGTCGGGCGGCACGCGATGCCGCCGGCCGAGACCGAGCCGGTCTTCCCGGAGGAGCGGCACCCGGGCGATATCCGGCCCGGCCCCGCGGGCCGGTAACCCTCTCCAGGCAGCCCACGCGGGCACAGCCGGGAGCCCGGGCATCAGTGTCACAGGCACATGTGCATGCGGACGACCGTGCCGCCGGGACCGGTCCTGAGCTCGACCAGGTCGCAGACCTGGTTCACCACCCACAGGCCATGACCGGAGGGCCGGTCGGCGGGCCGCCAGCGCCCGGCCAGCGGATCGGCGATCGTCCCCGAGTCCTGCACCTGGCAGATGACCTCGCCCGCGGCAGACCAGACCGTGAGCGTGCCGTGGCCGGTCGTGTGATGCAGCGTGTTCGCGGCGACCTCGCTCGCGGCCAGCATCAGGTCGGCCGTCCGGTCATCGTCCAGCCCGGCCTCGTGCGCGCACCGGGCGACCTGCTGCCGGACCGGCCGCAGGTCGTGGTCGTAGGTCAGCGACCGCACCGACGACGGCGGAGGGCCGAGAGGGAGGTCGTACGCGGGCGGTACCTGCCCGCCGTCGGCGTAGCGTGAACTGTCGCGGGTCTGGCCGTCACGGATCACGGTCGGGTGCGTCTGCTCGGCGGCCGAGGCCACGGGCAGACCGAGTTCGGCCGTGTTGTACAGGCACAGGATCGCGGCGTCCGCTTGGGCGAAGGCCACGTTGACGAGGGCCTCGTGCCGGATGGCTTCGCCCGCCTCGGCCGCGGAGCGGCCCGGCCAGCACGGCTGGCTGATGTACCGGATGCGGCCGGCGTAGGCGCCGGCGAAGTCCCGCATGGCCGATATGATCCGCCCGGGATTGCGGCCCACCTCGGTCATGTCGAAGAACGCGGCGCGTGGCCCGTGGTCGTCCAGGGCGTCACGGAGCATCACGGCGAGCGGCGCGGACACGCCGATCGAGACGGCCTCGCCGCGCTCGAGTCCTTCCCGGGCATACGACACCACCGGCTCCAGGCTGTCCGGGCCGGGCCGGTAAAGGAACGCCGCATGCCGCGGCCCGGGACGGGCCGCGGCTCCGCTCGCTTGCCCTCCGGGCCGACCGTCTACCATCATGCGCCGCTCGGGCTGCGCGTCGCTAACGGGCCAATCGTGACCGCAGCGCCTCCCGGCCCGGCCTGGCTTCCTCGCGGCTATCGGCCTCGTCCCTGGTGCCGGTGGCTTGGCCGGTCCGGCTGGCTGTCATCTCGTACCTCCCAGTACCTGCCTAATGGCCGGCGACTGCCCTGAACGGGCGCGGCTAAACCAGCCCGGGAGCCACTGTCCGCCGGCTACCCGGTCAGCGCGAGACATGCGCGCCCGGCGGCGGGTGGCCGGCCGGAAGGGCCGGCCACCCCCCGCCCGTGCTCAGGCGCGCGACCCGGCGCGTACCGGCTGCGCTTCGTCGACCGGTGTCGCGGGCGCTGCATCGGCCGCCGCCGCGTCGGCGGTCTTCGCGCCGTGGGCGGTGGCGGTCGCCGGGACGCGCCGGCACCGGTCGTAAGCGGCCAGGGTCTCCCGGCCGATCCGCTCCCACGAATAGCGGGACGTGGCCCGGTCGGCGGCCGCGATCCCGTACGCCTCGAGCTGCATCGAGTTGGCCAGCAGCCGGCGGATCCGCAGGGCGAGCTGCGCCGGCCGCTTCGGCGGCGCGACCAGGCCGGTGGTGAGGTCGATCACCGCGTCCTGCTCGGCGCCGGCCGCGGCGGTGGCGACCGGCGTGCCGCAGGCCATCGCCTGGAGCGCGGCCAGGCCGACCGGCTCGTACGGCGACGTGCTCACCAGCAGGTCGGCCGAGCGAAGCAGGGCCGGCATCTCGTCCGCGTCGACGTGCCCGGTGAATTCCAGCCGGTCGGTGACCCCGAGTCGGCGGGCCAGCCGCCGCAGGTCCCGGTAGGCGCGATTCCGGCCGAGATCGGCCTGGTCCGGGCCGCCGGTGATGATCAGTTCAGCGTCCGGGATCTCGGCCAGCGCCTGCACGGCGAGCTCGAGGCCGTGCGCCGTGGTCAGCGATTCGGCGGCCAGCAGCCGGGGACGCCCGTTCCGCTCGGCGGCCGGGCCGTCCGGCGAGAACCGCTGCGGGTCGACGCCGCAGGGCACGACCAGCACCCGGGCCCGGGGCACGCCCAGCCGGGTGAGCTCGGTGAGCTCCTCAGCGGAACTGGCCAGGACCAGATCGGCCGCCCGGGCGATGCCCGCCTCCAGCCGGAGCCGGGCCGGTGACGGCTGATCCGGCCGGCCATGACGCTGCTCGGCCACGCCGAGCGAGCCGAACGTCGCCACCACCGGCACGTCGAGATCCCGCGCGCCGGCCAGCGCGGCCAGGCCGCTGGCCCAGGAGTGGGCGTGCACGATGTCGGGCGGGTTCCGGCGCCAGTGCCGGGCGAGATACTGGCCGAACTCCGCCAGGTGCGCGGTGACCTTGTCCGCCTCCAGCGGCGCGGGCGGGCCGGCGGTCACGTGCTCGACGGTCACTCCGGGAGCGAGAATCGAGCTGTCCGGAAGCGCCGGCGCGTCCCGGCGGGCGTAGATGGTTATCCGGTGACCCAGCCGGGCCAGGGCCTGCGCCAGTGAAGCGACGCGTGCGGTCTGATCGCCGCAGTCGGGGACTGGCTGGCTGAGCGGGGTGCTGTTCTGTGCGACGAGGGCGATCCTCATCAGGGGCCTCCTGCGTGCTTGCCGGGGGTCACGGCGCCGCTGGGAGGAACCTGGGGGAAACGCTAAAAAAGGCACACCCAGCAACACGCCATGACGGCGTGAGGGTGTGCCTGCGTCGTAAGCACGGTCGAACTACTCCAGTATCTGCCCCGCCGGCCGCTGGGTCAAACCACCCGGCGGTCAAAATCGGGACCTGGCCCGCTGACCAGCGGGGGCGGCGTGGCCGATGCGAGCGCCACGCCGCCCGCTGTCCGCAGGCCAGCTACCAGCGATACCAGCGGCTGCGCCGGCCTCCCGTCTCCGCCGCGCGGAACAGGAAACCCAGTAGCCACAGCACCAGCACCACGAGCGCGATCCACCACAGGATATGGACCGCAAACCCGAGGCCGCCGAGGATGAGGGCGATCAGCAAGACCGCAAGGATGATGGCCACCCGCAAGCTCCTTTCTTCATGAGCTGGGCCTACTACTGCCCGGCTGTCAGGAGCTAAACGGAAGACCCGCGGGCGGGCCGTTATGGCGGCGGGAGCTGCATGTGCATGCGGACCGTGGTGCCGCTCCGGCCGGTCCTGAGCTCGACCAGGTCGCACACGTGATTGACCAGGTACAGCCCGTGGCCGCGGCTATCGGGGCTGCGGCGGATGCGCCCGGCGAGCGGGTCGAGGATCCACCCCTGATCGTGGGCCTGGCAGAAGACTTCCCGCTCGTCGTGCCAGATGTGCAGCACACCGCCCGACGTGGTGTGGCCGAGGGTGTTAGCGGCGATCTCGCTGGCCGCCAGGACCAGGTCGCCGGCCCGGTCGGAGCCGAGCCCGCTGCTCCGGGCGTGGCTGGCCACCAGCCGGCGCACCGGGGCCAGGTCGGTGCGGTAGCTAAGGGTTTCCGCGTGCCCGGGCGGCGGCGGCAGGGGGCGGTCACATTCGGGCGGGATCTCCCAGGGCGCCATGTCGCCGACCGCGGCCGGCTGGCCGTTGGCGACGTACTCCGGGTGCGTGTGCCTGGCCCCGGCGATGACCGACGGCCCGAGCCGCGCCAGGTCGTAGGGGCACAAGATCGTGAGCTGCGCCCGCTGGAACGCCAGGTTGAGCAGGGCCTCGTGCCGGAGGGCCTCGCAGATCTCGGCCGGCGAGCGCCCGGCCCAGACCGGCTCCCCGGCAAAGCGGACGTTCCGCCCGGGATTCCGGTCGACGAACGCTTTGAGCTCCGGGATGATCCGAGCGGGATTGCGGCCGAGCTCGGCCATGTCGGAGCACCGCAGGTCGCCGGGCCCGGCACCGAGCTGGTCGGCCAGCTGGCGGGCCTCGCCGCCGGGCAGCGCGATGAACGACGGCTCGCCCTGCGCCAGCCCGTCCCGCAGGAAGGCCAGCACCCGGGCGCGGTACTCCGCTTGGTCGCGGTAGAAGAGCGCCCGGTGCCGCAGGCGCCCGGCGCCGGCTTCCTCGCCTGGTCCAGACATGCCGTCCACTTACGGATCGATTCTCTCGGGTGGGCGCCAATGTGCATGCCGCCCGAAGAGTCAACCCAGCATACGATGAGGGCGAGATACCTTCCCGGGGGCCCGTGATCCGGAGGTGCATGTGGCGGAACTCCGCCTCTCCGACGAGCGCCGCGGCGACAGCCTGATCGTCGCGATCGGCGGCGAGCTGGACATCGTGACCAGCCGCCAGCTCGACGAGCACCTGACCCGCGCTCGCCGCAAGGAGCGCCAGATCATCCTCGACCTGACCGCGGTCGAGTTCATGGACACGAGCTCGCTGGCCGTGATCGTCGGCCACTGGAAGCGGCTGCAGTCGGCGGGCGGCACCCTGGTCTTGGCCGGGGCCAGGTACCGCTACACCAAGACGCTCTGGATCACCGGGCTGGCCGATCGCCTGCCCATGTACGAGAGCGTCGACGAAGCCGTCGCGGCGTCGCCGGCCGACGCCGCGCGCGGTTAGCCGGCGCGGTCCGCGTCAGCGTACGTGCACGGCGACCAGGCAGGCGTCGTCGTCGGTATTGGACGCGGCCTCGGTCACCACGTAATCAGCGTAGCTGGCGATGTCCGCGGCCGGGCGGCTGGCGATCCGGAGCAGCGTGTCGAGGGCGTCGTCGATGGGCTGGTCACGGCGCTCGATCAGCCCGTCGGTAAACAACAGCAGGACGTCGCCGACTTCCAGCGACGTGGTGCTTTCGGTGTACGAGGCGTCCGGGTCGGCGCCGAGCAGCAGGCCCTGGGGCATTGACAGCGTGCGGGCCTGGCCGGAGTGGACCAGGATGGGCGGCAGGTGGCCGGCCCGGGCCCAGCGCAGCGACCGGCTGCCCGGGTCGTAGAGCCCGCAGACGGCCGTGCCGATGATCCCGTCAGCGTAGTGACACGCGGCGGCGTTCAGCCAGCCGAGCAGCGTCGCCGGGCCCGCCCCGGTGATGGCCAGCCCGCGCAACCCGTTGCGCACGGCCACCATGCCGGTCACCGCGTCGAGCCCGTGCCCGGCGATATCCCCGACCACCACCAGCACCTCGTTGCTCGGCAGTTGCACCGTGTCGTACCAGTCGCCGCTGACCAGGCGGCCGGGCCCGGACGGCCGGTAGCGGGCCGCGACGTCCAGCCCGGCCGCCGCCACCGGCTCCGCCGACCGCGGCGTGATGGCCTGCTGCAGCCGCAGGGCGAGCCGGTGCTCCTCCTCGGCGCGTTCCTCGGTGTCCGCCAGTTGCTCCCGGGTGGCCGCGAACGCCAGCCGCGTGTGGTAGTCGGCGGAGACATCCTGGTAGGCGCCCCGGATGGCGATCACCGCGCCGGCCGGGCCGACGACCGGCTCCGCGTAGGCCCGCATCTGGCGCACGCTGCCGTCGTCCGCCCGGATGACCCGGAACGCGGCAGCGCTCTCCCGGCGCTCGGCTAGCAGCTTCTCCCGGAAGCCGGCCACGGCCGGCACATCGTCATCGGGCACCCGGGTGTGCAGGTCGGCGATCGGGACCGGATCGCCGGTCGCCTGACCGAACAGGGCCAGCGCCGCCTGGGTCCAGTGCACCTCGCCGGTGCGGAGGTTCTCCTCCCAGCCGCCGAGCCGGCCGAGCCGCTGGGCGTGCTGCAGCAGGGCGGCGAGCCGGTCCGCCTCGTCCGCCGACCGCAGCGCGATCGCCACGCCGTCGTAGAGCGGCGCGATCCGGACCGCCGGCCCGGGTGCGGTGTCCGTCCCGCCCGTCTGCGCGGCGACCATCTCGCCCGGCACGTGCTGCGGCAGCCCGGTCTCCACCGCCGTCACGCAGTGGTCGAACAGTCCTCCGGCCGCGGCGGCACCCGGGTACATCTCGAGCAGTCGACGGCCGGTCAGCTCCGTCCCGCGCTGCCCGCCCGGGCCGCGGAAGTCCGCGCTGACGTGCTCGATGCGGAAGTCCGTTATCTCGCCGCCGGTCCGGACCGTATGCGCGAACAGGAACCCGTCCAGGAGGCCGTCCAGCAAACCAAATATCCAGAACGCGCGATGGCGGGCCTGGTCACCGCCGGTGTCCCGAGCCCTGAGCGCCTGCGCGGCCACGTCCGCGAGCCCGGTGAGCTGACGGCGCGACGCGGCGGTGAACTCCGCGCGCGGCCCTGGCCAGCAGACCGTCATGCTGCCGATCGTCTGGCCCGACGCCCGCAGCGGCAGGACGGCGCGAGCGCCTCCCGGCCAGCCTCCGATGAGCGGCCGGTCGCCGCCCGGCGGGCCGGACGGCCACCAGATCTCCGTCCCGTCGCGGACCACCTCGTTGGGCGCCGCCGCCATGTCCGGATGGATCCGGCGCCAGCGGCTGGCCTCGTGCGCCCCGAAGCCGGCCTGGCCGGCCAGCTCGAGGCCGCCGTCCGGCTCGAGCAGCCACAGGGCGACCGCGACCGCGCCCTCGGGCGCCAGAACCTCGTCGAGCAGGGCCGTGGCCACCGCCGTGCCGTCGGGCGCCGCCTCCGCGGCCGCCCAGGCCACGGCGAGCCGGCGCGGCCAGGGTTCTCCGGGGCCGGCCTCATCCCCGGGCTCGGCTTCGGGGTCGCCGGCCTGCGGCGGCGGCTGGCCGGTGATCTGCGCGGCCAGCCCGGCCATGGTGTCGCCCGCCTGGCTGGCCAGGCGGGCGAGCTGCTGACGCGCCTCGGCCGGTGAGCTGTGCAGCTGCTCCATCAGCAGGCCCGTGGCCACGTCGATCACCGAACGGGTCGCGGCCTGGGAGCGCATCCGGTTCAGCTCCTGGCGCTGCTGCGCGATCACCGCCCTCAGCCGGGCGACGTCGGCGCCGCTCGGTTCCATCACGTCACCCGCCCTCCCGGGTACTGCCGCCGACGACGGGGCTCACACTCTGGGTGTACTGGTCGCTAGTCGCTATTCTCCGTCACCAGGGGGAGTGAAAAGATCAGTCTGTCGCATGCGGACGCCGCCGGCGACGGTACGGCCCTCCCGCCGTGCCCGCGAAGGAGTTCCCGATGACAACCACCCCGGAAGAGTCGGCCGGCCAGCCCGCCGACCGCCGGCTGCAGCGGCTGCTGGCCGGGCTGACTGCGGTGCGCAGCGGCGATTTCAGCACTCGCCTGCCTCCGGCGGACGACCCGCTGATGGACGAGATCGCCACCGTGTTCAACGGGATGAACGACCAGCTTGCGCTCGTCACCTCCGAGGTCACGCGGGTGGCCAGGGAGGTGGGCACCGAGGGGCGGCTCGGCGGCCAGGCCGAGGTGCCCGGGCCGGCCGGCTCGTGGAAGGACCTGACCGATTCGGTGAACTCGATGGCCGGCAACCTCACCGGCCAGGTCCGCGACGTCGCGCGGGTGGCCACCGCTGTGGCCCGGGGCGACCTGGGCCAGAAGATCGCCGTCGACGTCAACGGCGAGATGCTCGAGCTGAAGGACACGCTCAACACCATGGTCGACGAGCTGTCGGCGTTCGCGGACGAGGTCACGCGGGTGGCCCGGGAAGTGGGCACCGAGGGCCGCCTGGGCGGGCAGGCGCGGGTCCCGGGCGTCGGCGGGACCTGGCGCGGCCTGACCGACTCGGTGAACTTCATGGCGGATAACCTGACCGCCCAGGTCCGGTCTATCGCCCAGGTGGCCACGGCGGTGGCCAAGGGCGATCTAAGCCAGAAGATCACCGTTGACGCGCGCGGCGAGATCCTAGAGCTGAAGGAGACCATCAACACGATGGTGGGCCAGCTCTCCCTGTTCGCCGACGAGGTGACGCGGGTCGCCCGTGAGGTCGGCACCGAGGGCAATCTCGGCGGCCAGGCGGCCGTCCGCGGCGTGTCCGGGACCTGGAAGGACCTGACCGACAACGTCAACTCGATGGCGAACAACCTGACCAGCCAGGTCCGCAACATCGCCCAGGTCACGACCGCCGTGGCCAACGGCGACCTGTCGAAGAAGATCGACGTGGACGCGCGCGGGGAGATCCTGGAGCTGAAGACCACGATCAACACCATGGTCGACCAGCTCTCGTCGTTCGCGGCCGAGGTCACTCGCGTCGCCCGGGAGGTGGGCAGCGAGGGCCGGCTCGGCGGTCAAGCCGAGGTCGAGGACGTCTCCGGCACCTGGCGGCGGCTGACCCAGAACGTGAACGAGCTGGCCGGCAACCTCACCCGCCAGGTCCGCGCGATCGCCGAGGTGACCAGCGCGGTGGCCACCGGTGACCTGACCCGGTTCATCTCGGTCGAGGCCCAGGGCGAGGTCGCCGAGCTCAAGGACAACATCAACGCGATGGTGCAGTCGCTGCGCGAGACGACCCGGGCCTACCAGGAACAGGAGTGGCTGCAGTCCAGCCTGGCCCGGATGGCCCGCCAAATGCAGGGCCACCGTGATCTCGGGGTCGTCGCCGAGCTGATCATGAACGACCTCATCCCGCTGGTCGGCGCGCAGCACGGCACGTTCTTCCTGGCCGAGGCCAACGGCGGCGACACCCGCCTGCGGCTCATCGCCGGTTACGGCTTGCGCGCGGATATCGAGGCACCGAGCCAGTTCCGCCTGGGCCAGTCGCTGATCGGGCAGGTCGCGAAGACGAAGAAACCGATCGTGGTGACGGATCTGCCGGCCGACTACGTGAAGATCTCCTCCGGGCTCGGCGAGGCCGCGCCGGCCAACCTAATGGTCCTGCCGATCGTCTTCGAGGACCGCGTCCTCGGGGTCATCGAGGCGGGCTCGTTCTCCCCGTTCACCCAGGGCCACCGGGACTTCCTCGAGCAGCTCATGGAGACCATCGGGGTCAACGTCAACGCGATCACCGCCAACTCCCGGACCGAGGCGCTGCTGGCCGAGTCCCAGCGGCTGGCCGGGGAACTCCAGGCCCGCACCGGCGAACTGCAGGCCCGCCAGGAGGAACTGCAGCGCTCCAACGCCGACCTGGCGGACAATGCCGCGCAGCTCGCCCGGCAGAACCGGGACATCGAGCTGAAGAACGTCGAGATCGAGCAGGCCCGGCAGGAGCTCGAGGAGCGGGCCCGCCAGCTCGACCTGGCCTCGCGGTACAAGTCGCAGTTCCTCGCGAACATGTCCCACGAACTGCGCACCCCGCTGAACAGCCTGCTCATCCTGGCCCGGCTGCTGGCCCAGAACCCCGAGCAGAACCTCACGCCGAAGCAGGTCGATTACGCCCAGGTCATCCACTCGTCCGGCGCCGACCTGCTGCGACTGATCAACGACATCCTCGACCTGTCCCGGGTGGAGGCGGGCCGGGTGGACCTGCACCCGGAACAGTTCGCGCTGCGCGGGCTGGTGGATGACCTCCGGGCCGTCTTCGGCCCGCTGACGGCGGACAAGGGGCTGGAGTTCCTGGCCGGCCCGCCCTCGGCCGACGTGCCGGCCGAGCTGCTCACCGACCGCCAGCGGCTCCGGCAGATCCTGCACAACCTGCTGTCGAACGCGGTCAAGTTCACCGAGCGGGGACGGGTCGAGCTCAAGATCAGCGCCGGCCGCGAGGGCGGTGCCGCCGAGCCCGCCGTCGCGTTCGCGGTGACCGACACCGGCATCGGCATCAGCGAGGAGAACCTAGATCTCATCTTCGGGGCCTTCGAGCAGGGGGACGGGACGACCAGCCGCCGCTACGGCGGGACCGGTCTGGGCCTGGCCATCTGCCGCGAGCTCGCGAGTCAGCTCGGCGGGCGGATCGCCGCGGCCAGCGTTCCCGGCGAGGGCAGCACGTTCACCCTCTACCTGCCCGCCCACTATCCGGGGGGCGAGAACGGGGCCCAGCCGCCCGAGCCGGGCCGGGAGGAGCCGGGGCCGGCCCCCGCCGCGGTCGCCGGTCCGGCCCCCGAATTGGCCAGCTCACACGGCGGGCCCGGGGAAGCCGCCGCGACCGGGCACGAGACCCTGCGCGGCCGGAAGGTCCTCATCGTCGACGACGACCTGCGCAACGCGTTCGCGATCAGCAGCATCCTGGAGTTGTACGGCATGTCCGTCCTGCATGCCCCCGACGGACGTACCGGCATCGAGCTGCTGTCCGGCCCCGACGACATCGACATCGTCCTGATGGACGTGATGATGCCGGAAATGGACGGGTACGCCACCACCCGCTCGATCCGCGAGATCCCCGAGTTCCGGGACCTGCCGGTGATCGCGGTGACCGCTCGCGCCATGCACGGCGACCGGGACAAGAGCATCGCGGCCGGCGCCAGCGACTACGTCACCAAGCCAGTGGACACCGAGGAGCTGCTCGGTTGCATGGAACGCTGGATCGCTCTGCGGGGTCATCAGGCTCAGTAGGCTGGGGACTAGCGTCACACCCCTGGTACCTGCAGGAACGGAGGTCGCCACGACCAGCCCGGACCGTCTGCGCGAGGCCGCCGGACTCCTCGGCATCGCCGAGGCCTCTGAGCCGAGGTCGCTGAACGAATTGGTCGCTGAGGCCACGCGCCAGGTCGCCGGGTGCTCCGGGGCCGGGGCCGTGCTCTGGCGCGACGGCGAGCCGGCCGTCTTCGCCGCGAGCCACCCGGCTCTGCCCGAGCTGATCGAGGTGCAGGTGACCTGCGGGCGCGGCCCGGTGCTCGCCGCCCTGACCGAAGGTGAAACGGTCGAGTGCCCGGACACGCTTAACGAAGAGAGGTGGCCGGAGTATGCGAGCGCCGCACTGCGCCTGGGCGTGCGGTGCTCGCTGAGCCTGGCGTACCGGCCAGACGCCGACGTGGTCTGCCTGACGCTGTTCGGGGCGCGGCCGAGGACGCTGGGTCCGGAGTCGGTCGCGGCCGCCGAGCGCCTGGCGGCGCTGGGCGGCGCGGTGGTCGGCATGGCCTCCGAATACGGCGAGGCCCGGCGCACCGTTCGGCACCTTCGTGACGCCGCCGAGTCCCGCGCCCTGGTTGACCAGGCCAAGGGGGTGCTCATGCACGCGCTCGGCTGCGGTGCCGACGAGGCCTTGCAGCGCATGCGGCAGATCTCGCAGGCGCGCAATATGAAGGTGACCGAGGTGGCCACGGCCATCATCGAGTCCCGCGGGCCGGACGTGCTCAGCAGGCTCGGAGACCAGAAGTGACGGCCCAGCCGGCCGGCCCCCGGGCGGCCCGAGACGAGGTAGCCCGGCTCAGAGCCAGCCATGATGCGCTCCGGCAGGCGGCCGAGATGCCCGGAGCCGAGCTGCGGCCCCTGCTCGAGGCGGCGCTGGCCGAGCTCGACGGGGCCGTGTCCACGCTGGCCGGCGAGGGTGGCCGGGCGGGCCGGGATTTCCCCGGCGACTCCGGCGACGGCCCGCAAACCGAACGACGGCTGCTCCAGGCGATGTTCCAGCAGGCGCCGCTGCCGCTGTTCCTGCTCGGGCAGGACGGCACGGTCCGGCGGGCCAACGCGGCCGCGGGCCAGCTCGTCGGCTCGAGTTCCGGGTCGGGCTACCCGACGGGCAAGCCGTTCGTGGCCTTCGTCGACCTGCCGTTCCGGGCGGCCCTGCAGTCCCAGCTCGGCGCCGTCGGGCGCACCGGCCAGATCCGCACGCTGCGCTGCGGCGTGCTGACCGCGGACGGCGCCGCGGAGCGCGAGATCACGGCCTGCCCGGTCCAGGTGCGCGGCGAAGCCGGGCAGCTCATCGTGGCGGTGGGCGGCCCCGGAGCGGCGCCGTCCGGGGTGACGCGCAAACCCGCGGGCCAGGCGCGGCGCCAGCCGCCGCGCAAAGACGCTGACCATGACGCGGTGCAGTCGATCACGCGTCGGCTCGACCTGGTGACCTCGGCCACCCGCATCCTGCTGGAGAACGTCAACCACAGCGAGTCGGTGACCATGCAGCGCTTCGGGCGGTTGCTCTCCCGGGAGCTGGCCGCCTGGCTCATCCTGGACATCGAGCGCCCGCACGGCCTGCGCCGCCAGCTCGCCGTGGGACCAGACGACCAGCCGTCCGACGAGCTGGCCCGCGCGATTGCGGCCGCCGACCCGCCGCCCGGCTCGGCGCCGCAGGAGGTGCACGAGTCACGCCGTTCGCTCCTGGTCGCCCACGCCGAGCATCCGGGCCTCCTCGGCGACGACCCGGACGGCGTGCCGTTGCTCATGAAGCTCGGCGCCACATCGGTGCTCTGCGTGCCGCTGTCCGACGGAGAGCAGAGCTACGGCACGCTGACCCTGGCCCGGCTGCCCGGGCACGGGCCGTTCGGGATGGCTGACGTCGGCCTGGTCGAGGAGCTCGGCGAGCAGCTGGCGCTGGCCATCCGGGCGGACCGGATGTTCCGGCACAGCGCCGAGGTGGTCGACGCGCTCCAGGCCAGCCTGCTGCCGCGCAAGCTCCGCCAGGTCCCGGGCATCGAGGTCGCCGCCAGCCACGCGCCAGCCACCCGGGCTCAGGATGCGGGCGGCGACTTCTACGACGTTTTCCCCGCGCAGGCCGGGTGGGGCATCTCCATCGGCGACGTCTGCGGAAAGGGCCAGGACGCGGCGGCGGTCACCGCTGCCGCGCGGCACGCGATCCGGGTCCTCGCGCACTGGGACAGCGACCCGGTGGGCGTCCTGCGCAGCGCAAACGAGATCATGATGGCCGAGGAGTTCGGCGGCCGCTTCGTCACCGCGACCGTCGGCCACCTGCAGTGGCTGGACGGCGGCCTGCGCGTCGTCCTCGGCGGCGCGGGCCACCCCTCGCCAGTGCTGGTCCGGCCGGACGGCAGGACCGAGGTCTTGCCCGGCGGCGGGCTGCCGCTGGGCATCTTCCCGGACGCGGAGCCCGCGACCTGGGAGATCGAGCTGGAGCCCGGCGACCTGCTGTTCTTCTACAGTGACGGCCTGACCAGCGCGTGCGGCCCGGACATGGTGTACTTCGAAGACCGGCTGACCGACGAGCTGGCCGCGCTCGGCGGAGAGCCCGCCGCCCGGGTGGTGTCGCGGGTGCGGGAGATCGTGCTCGAATTCTGCCGCGGCCAGCTACGCGACGACGTGACCATGCTCGCCCTGCGCGCGAACGACCCTCCGCCCGCCTGAGCCCGCCGCTCCGCTAATCCCGCTACGGCGAGCCAGGGGCCGGGCCCGGGGTCGCGGTGGGGGACGGGCTACCGGTTGGCGTTGGGCTAGCCGAAGGCGACGGACTGGCCGTGGGCGAAGGGCTGGGCGTCGCACTGGCGCCGGGTGCCGGCTGCGGATGGCCGGCCGGGGACGGGCCGGGCTGGTGCGGCCGGCCGGGCCGGAGGTGCTGGTGACTGGGCCGGGCGTGGCCGCCGGCCGGCTGCGCCGGCCCCGACGAGGCGACCGCGCGGTATCTGGCCGCGACCAGCACGATCACGCTCCCGGACGGCACCGGCCCCGTGGGCCGGACGGCGAGCACGATCCCGGTCGGAGCCTGGCCCGTCGACCGCCATCGCACGCTGACCAGCAGGCCGAGGTGATGCAACTCCCGGCGCGCGGCCTGGACCGTCCGCCCGATCAGCCGGGCGCCGCTGACGTTGACCATCGTCGTCCCGGGCGGCAGGCCGGCGGACGGATGCTGCGCCACGGGACCGATGATGGTCACCAGCGCCCATGCGGTCAGGGCCGTTCCCACGACGACCGCCGCGGCCAGCGCGTGGCGTCCATACCTCGCGCGACTTCCCGGCCTGACCGGCCTCGCCGGCGATTCGCGATCGGCGGACGGCACCGGTCCCGGCGTCGCGGGATCAGGCGGTAGGGCGGCGGGCCCCGGGTCCAGCCGGTCACGCAGTTCGACGGCCCGCTCGGCCACGTGCCCGGCGGTCGCGGGCCGGTCGGCCGGGTTCTCGGCCATGAGCTCGCCGACGAGTGCCGTCACGTCGGCGGGGACGGTGGACGGCGGCGCCCCGGCCAGGCACTGGTCCGCCACCGCCCCCAGCGCGTAGAGGTCGCTGGCCGCCGAGCCGCCGCCGTCGGCCGGGACCGCGAAGTGCGTGAGTTTCACCAGGCCATCCCGACTCACCAGGATGTGGTCCGGGCTGATCGCGCCGTCTACCAGCCCGGCCTGGTGCGCCGCCTGCAGACCGGCTGCGACCTGGGCGACGAGGTCCATGACCCGCCCGGGCTCGAGCGGACCTCCGGCCAGGACCTCAGCCAGTGACGGGCCGTCCACGAACTCCATCACCACGAACGGCTGGCCCGGCGGAGCGGGCTCGTCATAGTCGTAGATCCGGACGATGTTCTCGTGGACCACCGAGCCGGCGTGCCGGGCCTCGTCGCGCAGCCAGGCCAGCGCCCCGGGCTGCCCGGCGAACTCCTCGCGCAGCAGCTTGACCGCGACGGGCCGGGCGAGGATGACGTCCGTGCCGCGCCAGACCTCCGCGAACCGGCCCGAAGCCGCGTGGTCATCGAGCCGGTACCGTCCGGCGACCAGCGTCACGACGGGAGGGTGCGTCACGACTCTGATCTGGGCGCCGGTGCGCGCCGCTCGCCCGCGTCCGGGCCGAGGATGTGCTGACGCAGGTAGTCCAGGGCCGCGGCCAGCAGCCGGGACACGTGCATCTGCGAGATGCCGAGCCGTTCGCCGATCTCGGTCTGGGTCATGTTCCCGTAGAACCGCATCATCAGCAGCCGCTGCTGGCGTTCGGGGAGGTCACGCCAGTGCGTCCACACCGCCTCCATGTCCAGCGCGTGCTCGAGCTGCGGATCCTCCCCGCCCATCAGCTCGGCCAGGCTGGCGGTATCGAGGCCTTCCGACACCGGGGCGTCCAGGGATGAGGCCTGGAAGACGAGCTCAGCCCGCTGGGCCTCGACGAGCTCGTCGTCGCTGACGCCGAGATGGCGGGCCAGCTCGTCGTCCCGCGGCGACCGGGCCAGGCGCTGGGTCAGCTCGGCCCGGGCCCGCCGCAGCTCCAGGCGGAGCTCCTGCGCGGACCGTTTCACGTGGACGTGCCACCGCTTGTCGCGGAAGTGCCGTTTGATCTCGCCGCTGATGCACGGCTGAGCGTAGGCGGCCAGGTTGGTGCCCAGCGCCGGGTCGAAGTTGTTGATCGCCTTGAGCAGGCCCACGTACCCGACCTGCATGAGCTCCTCCTGCGACTCCGGGCTCTGCCAGTACCGCTGGGCGCACGAGCGCACCAGCGACCTGTGCCGCACGACGAGCCTCTCGCAGGCCGCGTCGCGCTCCGCGCTGCCGTGCGGCAGCGACTGAGCCACCTGCACCAGAGCCTGATCGCTAGCTTCCTCATTACTCGGCAGGCTCGTGGGCAGCCGGGTGACGGAAGCACTCTTCGCTGACATCGCTGATCACCTTTCCGCGACGGGACTCGTGACGTTGTGCCCCCTGTGCGAGGCTCAAACATGTCTGCGACCGCAGGCAATGCCTGGCCCCGCGGCCCGCCCCGGGCGGGCGGCCCGTTAACCGGGCAGGCAGGCGGGTAGGGCCCGCATATGGGTACCCATCACGGGGTGAACGGCGAGGCCGTGGAAAACCCGGCGGCTGCGGCCGACGCCGAGCAGCACGCCCGGCAGGACATCGCGGGCCTGAGTGCCCGCGTGGCGCCGCGGCTGTCTCGCGACCTGCGGCCGCTCGCCGCCGCGGGCGCGCTGGTGTCCGGGTGGCTGATCGTGCGCTGGCGCAGGCGGCGGCCCGCTGGGTCACGGTAGACCGGAGGATCGGCCGGCGGACTGGCGCATGATCTGCGGCCGTGGGGTAGAAGCCTCCTGGCCGTAAGCAACCGAGGAGGCGCTGGCTATGAGTTTCATGAACAAGATGCGCAACCGGCTCCGGATGGGCCGGGGTCGCGCCAAGGCCAGGGTGGGCCGGGCGACCGGCGACCCTTACCTCGAGACGAAGGGGCGTGGGGAGCAGGTCAGCGGCGCGGCCCGGCAGGTGACCGAGCAGGCCAAGGACGCCGGGCGGAACGTCCGCGACGCCGCCAAGGAATAGCGCTGACGACCCGCACGGCCCAGCCGCGAGGTAGGAGGAGTCGTGCCGAGCGTCTTCGACGTTCTCAGCCACGACCATCAGGAAGTCAAGCAGATGCTGTCGGAACTCGAGTCCGGGCCGACCACGGCCACCGGCGCGACCGCGGACCAGCTGGCCCTGCGCAAGAAGATGGTAGAGACCCTGACTATCGAGGAATCAAGGCACGAGGCCGCCGAGGAGATGCATTTTTGGCCCGTGGTACGCGAGCGTCTGCCCGAAGGCGACCGGCTTGCCGACCAGGGGATCAGCCAGGAGCAGGAAGCCAGGGAGACTCTGGCCCGGCTCGACCGGGCCCAGGCGGCCGACCCGGAGTTCGAGGCCCTGCTGGCCGACGTGATCGGCGCCGGCCGTGACCATATCGCGTTCGAGGAGACGTGGGTCTGGCCCGGCCTGCGGACCAGGCTGAGCGAGGCGGAGGCCAGCGACCTGGCCGTCAAGATCGAGCGGGCCAAGAAGACCAGACCCACGCGGCTTCATCCGCATACCCCCGCCGCTCCCGGGGTGCAGAGCGGCATCTTCTAACCGATCGGCAGATCATCGTCGCGGGCAGTTGTTGTCCGCGGCTTCCAGGCTGGCGCGGATCTCCAGGACCTGGTCCAGTCCCGTGAGCTCGAAGACTCTTCGCAAGGTCGGCTTGGTGATCACTAGCCGCAGATGAGCATTCATGCCGGTCGCTCGCTGGTAGGCCCGCAAGAGGGTCGCCGAGCCTGCGCAGTCGCAGAACGTGCTTCTGCTCATGTCAACGACCAGCGTCATAATGCCACGGTCGAGCGCGGCGTTCAGAGGCGCGACCCGGAGAGTGCCCCTCTAGCACGGTCGCAGGTCCCCCCAGGCTACGGCCGCGCAGCCCCCCGGGTCGCACCCGCCCGTGTTACCCGCTGCAGTTCAGAATCCACCTGCGCATGCCCACTCGTTTCAGCCGGACACGACAGACCGCCGCGGGTGGTGTGAGCCGTCGCGTCAGGGGTAGCGGGCGAGCTTCATCCGGCGCAATAAGGAGATGTCCCCCATGGCCAAGCACGACACCGACCCGGTCCTGCGGGACGGCGACAAGGGGCCGTTCGCCCGGTTGCTCGGCGCCTAGCCTGCCGGGATGCGCCCGCTGATCCGCAGCGACCTGGCCGGCCCGGGCCTCGCGCGCAGGCGCTGCGGCCGCGGGTTCCGCTACCTGGGGCCGGACGCGGCTGCGATCGACGACGAGCAGACCCTGGCCCGGATCAGGTCACTGGTCATCCCGCCCGCCTGGCGGGATGTGTGGATCTGCCCCGATCCGCGAGGCCACATCCAGGCCGTCGGCACCGACGAGGCCGGACGCCGCCAGTACCGCTACCACGACCTGTGGCGCGAGCAGCGCGACCGGGACAAACACGACCGAGTCCAGGAATTCGGGGCGACCTTACCCCGGCTGCGGCGCGTGGTCGGCCGGCATCTGGACGCCCCGGGTCTGCCCCGGCAGCGGGTCCTCGCGGCCGCGGTACGCCTGATCGACCTGGGGTTCTTCCGGCCGGGCGGCGAAGAGTACGCGGAGGAGAACGGCAGTTTCGGCTTGGCCACCATCCGGAAGGAACACGTCACCCTGGCCCGGGGCCAGCTCGTGTTCGAGTACCCGGCCAAGAGCGCCCGGCACCGGGAGCAGGCCGTGGCCGAAGAGCAGGTCTGCGCCGTGGTCCGGAGCCTGCGGCGGCGCCGGGGCGGCGGGGACCAGTTGCTGGCCTACCGCAGCGGCACGTCGTGGCACGACGTCACCGCGGCCACCATCAATGACTACCTGCGTGAGGTATCCGGAGGCGACTACACGGCCAAGGACTTCCGTACCTGGCACGCGACCGTCCTGGCCGCCGTGGGCCTGGCCGTATCCGAACGGGCCGCCCGGCACGACCGCGCGCGCCAGCGCGCCATCGCCCGCGTGGTCCAGGAGGTAGCGAGCTACCTGGGCAACACTCCCGCGGTCGCCCGCGCTTCCTACATCGACCCGCGGATCATCGAGCTCTACCAGAACGGCCGCACGATCGTGTCCGCGCTTGGTGACCTGGGCCGGGACAGCGACTTCGGCGAGCTCGCCACCAAAGGCCGCGCCGAGAGCGCCGTGGTGAGGCTGCTGGCCGGCCGCCGGACCTGATGTCGCCGGGCCGCCGGAGCACGGCGAGTCTTCTCTGACCTCAGGCGCTCGGTATCGAATACGGCGACATCACCGCGGTGTAAACAACGTTTCGTTCCATCGGCCCGGGTAGACAGTCGTTGAATGCCTACGGCAGATGGATATGACAATGGTTCAGGAACTTGTCGGCGGTGAGATGTCGCCTGATGCGGCCGACGTGCAGGACATGCTGCTCGGCGCCGAGGATATCGGGCAATTCCTGCACGGGCTGGCCCGGCTCGCGGCGCGGCTGGTCACGGGCGGGCTGTCGTGCGGGATGACCAGCGGCTCCCGCGCGCGGCCGGTCACCGTGGCGGGCAGCGACCCGGACGCGGCGTGGGTCGACGAGGTGCAGTACCAACTCGATGACGGTCCCTGCCTGCACGCCATGCGGCACGGTCACCTCGTGCGCATCGACGACACGGCCGGCCGGGGGCGATGGCCCAGGTTCGAGCGGCTGGCCGCGACGCATGGCATCCGGTCGTGCCTGGCCCTGCCCCTGGTCGCCGGAGGCCAGCCCGTCGGCGCGCTCAACCTGTACGCCCGGTCGGCCTCGGCCTTCGGGGCCGCCGAGACCCAGCGCGCGCAGAAGTTCGCTGAGGATGCCGCGGGCTCGGTGGCCCTGGCGCGGCGCCTGGCGTCGTGCTCTGAGCTCGCGGAGCAACTGCGCTCCTCGCTCGCCTCGAGGGCGGTGATCGACCAGCCGCTCGGAGTGATCATGGCTGAGAAGCACTGTACGCAGGCGCGCGCGTTCGGGATCTTGCGTGCCGCCTCTCAGAACAACAACGTCAAGCTGCGCGATATCGCCAGCGCGATCGTGACGGGCGTCAGCGGTGAGCGGCCCCAGCCGCCGCCTCCATTCGAGGACGGATAGCCGCGATGGAAGCCAGCCAGGCCGGGCGCGAGCCGGAGACGCCGGACGTCACCGTCGCCGCGGACAGCCGTGCCCCGCGGCCGGTCCGGGGACGGCCGGCCACCGGCCCGGATTACGAGCGCGCCTTCGGCGCCGGGGACCTGCCGGCGGTGCGCCGCCTCGCGACCAGCCTCGGGCGCCGGGCCGGGCTGAGCCCCGGCCGGCTCGACGATTTCGTCCTGGCCGTCAACGAGATGGCGACCAGCGCGGTTTGCCGCGGCGACCGGGCCCGGCTGCGGTTGTGGGTCTGCGGAGGGAACGTGCGCTGCGAGGTGCGTGGCGGCGGCTGGGTATCCGCGCGGCAGGCCTCCGCCATGCCGGACGACACCGACAGCCTCCGGCTGTGGGTGGTCTCGCAGGTCTCGAGCGAGGTCAGCCTCTCCTACGGGCCGGGCGAGCCCACCGCGTGCCTGTCGATGCGGATCGATGACCAGTCAGGAAGCCCGTCGGCCCGGGCGCCGAGCCGCGGCAGGTTTGATGGCCCGGCGGCGGGCCAT
>Ga0207416_1001327_pt1 | contig 33995 bp, 42 predicted proteins | sample PaiPotPPM11metaG_FD_184107 | JGI IMG/M metagenome (GOLD analysis project Ga0207416, IMG submission 184107) | Iron sulfur acid spring bacterial and archeal communities from Banff, Canada, to study Microbial Dark Matter (Phase II) - Paint Pots PPM... ...
GTGCAAGGCGGGGTGGTGGCGGTGGTGGCAGAGTATGCCGCTGACGCAATTCGTTCGGCGATTGCCGATGGTATCGACGCGCACCTGGAGCCGGTTCGGTATTTCGTCGCATCGGTCTATGAGGTGCTGCTGGCGGATTCCGCCGCGCTGGATTACGCCACCGCGTTCGGCCTCGCTCACTTTTTCAAAGAGCATGACGTGCGGCTTATGGCGCTGACGAAGGCACGAAAGATGCTTGTGAGCGCTCGTGATCGTGCGGCTTTTGAAGCGGCGGAGCGCGCGATCGCCGAATGGAGGGTGGAGTAATGGCTGCGTGGCCGACGATTACGCTCACGGACGAGCAAGTACAGCGGGCTAACGATGCGCTCTATCAGTTGGAGCTGATGGCCCCGTTGGCCGTGATGGAGGCACTACATGCGCTCGGTCCAGCCGATATGCGCGTGGTCCATGCGGTCTGCGCAGCGATCCTGCTCGATGACCTAGCCCACCTGTACGTGATCGAGCCGCGCGAAGATATCTATACTGAGACCCCCGACGCGAATGATGGCGATCGCGAGGAAGCGTACGGCGAATGGGCCAACGCGCGCGCTCCAAAACTGATGGCGCTGCTCACCTTGGTATCTCATGGCACCGATGAAGAGTACGCTCGCGCATCGGCTGCCTGGGGTAATTTCCTCGCAAACCTAACCGGCGAGGAGCGCGCTGCGCTCGACGCGTTAGGCGATCGGTTCGACTCCGAACAGGATCGCTCTCAGCTTCAGGCTCGCGTGGCGAGCATGATCACCGGCGAGTTTACGATTTATCTTCGCACGCTGTTTGATGCCGGAGTTTTCGACGGGGCGCTCGAAAATGTAGACGATATTGACGCCGTAGCCGGTGAGGCGCTCAACGCGCGGCAGGCGGAGTGGACGGCGACGTGTGGCGTGGATCCATTCCTTGGCGCGATTCGTCGGGTAACGCCTCCCGAGGTGCTTGCTACCTACGACGCCGCGTACGCGGAAATGATAGGCGGGTCTTACGATGACTAGCCCATTTGACGTGCTCGCCTCGCACCTCGGGAGCGACCGGCTCAACGCGTACGCCGTGGAGCACGGCCTCGATCGGGACGATCCCGGCTGGGTCGGGGCGGTGCAAATGCTTCCGCTTTTAGATGCGATGGCGGGTGAGCGTGAGCGTATCGAAGGTACCGTCGCATACCTGCCTGAGGCTATGCTCGCGCTCGCGCCGGAGATCGCGCAGGCGATTGCCGATGCAGTGCAAGGCGGGGTGGTGGCGGTGGTGGCAGAGTATGCCGCTGACGCAATTCGTTCGGCGATTGCCGATGGTATCGACGCGCACCTGGAGCCGGTTCGGGTGTATTCCGAGTCAGTGCACGAGGTTTTGCGGGCGGATTCCGCCGCGCTGGATTCCGCCGCGCGAGCGGTGCCTCCCGCGATCGCGGAACTAGTCGACCAGCATGACGTGCTGCTTGCGGCGATCGTGAAAACGCGGAATATGCTTGTGAGCGCGCTTGGAATTGCGCTGATCATTGGCCTCATCATTGGGTGGTTGCTGCGATGAGCGAGGCTCCACGCGCATACCCACTGCAATGGCCTGTGGGCAAGCCGCGCACTCCTTGGGAGATGCGTGAGCATGGCCGCTTTTCCAAACAGGCCACAAAATCATGGGCTGACGGAACGACCTATAAGACGAAGGGCGACCTCACGATAGCGGAAGCTTTGCGTCGCTTACAGGCCGAGCTCGATCGCCTAGGCGCGCAATTGCCGGTCGTATCCACGAATCTCGAACCGCGGCTCGATGGTTTTCCTCGCTCAGGCCAACGTAAGCCCGAAGATCCTGGCGCGGCACTCTATTTCCACTTGAATGATACACCGGTGGTGCTGGCCTGCGATCACTACGATACTGTCGAGGGTAACATTGCGGCGATCGCGGCGCACATCGATGCGATGCGAGCGATGGAACGCCACGGAGTCGGTTCGCTAGAGCAGATGTTCGCAGGGTTCATGGCCTTGCCAACCGCGATGTCGCCGGATGATTGGCGTGAGCCGCTAGGCAATCCGCGCTCGCTCGAACAGGCTGAAGCGAACTACCGCGAGCGCATGAAATATGCGCATCCCGACATCGATGGCGGCAACGAAGCAGTTGCAGCGCGGCTCAACGCGGCTATAGCGCGAGCGCGTGAGGCGCTGAAATGACGATACGAACATGAATCCGATTGAAACGTTTATGGGCCGTTCGCGCTCCGTGCCACCGGTGGACGCCGTGGACGCTCCGCCGTCGCAGTCGTTCCCGCCGCCGCCCGCGCGCGTGCCTAAGGGCGCCCCCAAGCCTGCGCCTAAACCTGCGCCCAAGGTCGATCCAGGGTTCACGTTTTCTGGTAAGCATGATGTTTCACCGGATGAGTTGCGTCAATCACTGATTCTCGCGGCGCGAGACAGTAAGAGTGGCGTGGTCGACATTTCGGGGACGGAAGCTTTTGTCGCGAAGGCCACGGCGGTCGCCGCGGAGTTAGGCATCAAGGTCCAGCCTAAGCCCATTGCGCCTAAACCTGCGCCTACGCCGGAACCCGAACCTGACGAGGACGTCGATGACGCGCAAGCGCTCGAACCGGTAAAGGCAGAACGGGAAGCCCCCTATTTCGCCGACGACGATCTAAACTATATGGACTTATCGCTCCACGGCGGGCTAAAGCGCGTCGATCTCCGGGCCGAGCATCCGATATTTGAGCTTGTGCTGCGGCTCGTGACGTTGCCTGCGCGAACCCGTCCGAATATCTTGCTCGTTGGGCCAGCGGGCTCGGGGAAGACGACGCTAGGGTACCGTGTTGCGGCGGCGCTTCAACGGCGATTCGCCTCCATCTCGCTTAGTGCTGGAGCCACCGAATCGCTGTTGACGTGCTGGGTCTTGCCGATTCACGAGGGTGGCAAATTCGGCGCGCTCGATTCGGAGTTTCTCGCTTGCTATCAAGAGTCGTCGGTGATCATGCTCGACGAGTTGGACGCAGCCGATCCGAATATGCTCCTGGTCGTAAACTCCGCCCTGGCTAACCAGGGATTTCACGTGCCACAGAGAGCAGTCGATGGCAGCCCCACTTATATCGAGCGCCATCCTGATAATATCATCCTCGCCGCCGCGAACACGCATGGCACGGGGGCTACGTCGCAATACGTTGGGCGGTCTGCGCTGGACGCGGCGACGCTCGACCGGTACCTCGTGATTGAAATGGACTACGATCCTGGATACGAGGCTTCGATTATGGGCGTCGGCGGACCGCCTGCAAACCGTTGGCAGCAAAGCGCGCTCACCGATCCGGAAGGAATTAAGCCTGACCTTCGCGCGCTCCATCGTTGGGTGCTGCGGTCTCGTGCGGCGATTGCGAAGAACGGCTTGCGTCGGATTCTTTCGACGCGCGCCCTGCAGAAGGCTGTAGCGTTGCGCACGGTTGGGTGCTCCGTGAGCGAGACGATGGCCCGCCTCACAGTGGGGTGGAGTGCGGATGAACTCGCGGCGATAGGGATGGACCCACAATGAGCTATGCACGCTATCATTTCGGCTCGCTCCGCGAGTTGCTCGACTTCGCTTCGGACGCTCGTGCAGTGAGTCCGGTAAACCTGGATGCATGGCATAGCCACTATCATGGTGCCGGGTTGGACCCGACTTTTTATTCGACTGCCGCTCCCTTGCCGGAAGTAGCGCTGGTTTTGGCGCGCGGCTGGCCGGAGGGTGTCGCAACGATGCGCGCAGATATTGGCGTCATTAGTGCTCCCCGAATCCACTCGGTCCGTCGTCGCGCGCAATGGGGTGACCAGGGCGACTCGGTAGACCTAGGCCGCATGTACGCTGGACAGTTCCAGACCGCCTTCCGGGCCGCGCGGCGATCGGTGTGGGGCCAACCGCCAAGGATCCGCATCGTCTGCAGCACCGCCACGCCACATACCGTCGCTGCTGCCGATATGATGTGGCGCGGAGCGTCGGCCGCAACGCTTGCCGAGGCGTTAATCGTCGCCGGATACATGGTAGAGATCGACGCAGTATACGTCGTTGAGGGCTTGCACGCGCGCATTCAACACGTGGAATTAAAATCGTCGTACTACGTGGATACTAGCCGTGCGGCGTCTCCCGATGAGGCTATTAGATTGCACGTATTCGTGCTGCGCGTAAAATCATTTGATGCGCCGTTTGCTCTCGGGACCACAACGGCGGTCCTCGCGCATCCAGCTATGGTGCGTCGCGTGATGTTTTGCGTAACGCTGCGAGCTGCCGAGGAAACAGTCCGCACGAATCTCGGCTATGTGATCCCGATTCAAGCGGTAGAAGACGTGCGGGCATACGATATTGCGCGCGTCGCGCCTGCAGAGCGCGTGATTGTCGTGCCGCCGAGTATCCTCTCTGCCGTGGACGCTAATGTGTGGCTCCGCGAGTGTATTGCATCGCTAGAAAGCATAGGAGCGTAACATGAATTGGTACGAATCACTGTTCGGCAAATCCACACCGAAGGCCGCCAGGTCGCGGCCCACCGTCCAGCGCACGATGATCGACGCGAAGCTCGATGAGTTGCATCGCCAGCATGCGCCAGAATCGGCCTCGGTGCAGATACCCGGACAGGTGCGACTCGGCTATGCCACGGGCCGACTAAAGGAGCGTGGCCATATAGCTGTGCCTCGCGCCGGGACGCCAATCGATCTATCGATGGACGTGATGGTAGGCGGCACGGATGTGGTCGGCCCGATGGGATCCGGTAAAACGCGCGCGGTGCTGCAGGGTTTCGCGCGGGATTTTATGCGTGATCCGCGCGCTGGTCTTTTTGCGTATGGGGTCAAGCGAAACTGGAGTCGCATCCTTGTGCAAATCGCTCGTGACGCTGGCCGCACGACGGAGCAGATACATGTGGTTGGTCCCGGTAATATGCCGTGGCCGTTGCTTCGCGGCCTACCACCTGAAAGCGTGGCAACATTCGCGCGCGCAGCGTTTGAGCTTGGTAGCAAGCATGGCGGCGGCGATCAATTTTTCAAGGATTCGGCCACGAATCTACTTCGCTATGCGTCCCAGATTCTCTACGCGGCCAGCGCTGGCGATATCCCCGATCCGCTACACCTCGATGTTTACGACATTAAGAAGGTGGCGAAGGGCCAGATCCCCCCGCCGCCAACTGTCACGCGGACGTATGATCTTGGCTACACGCTCCAGGGTATCGCGGAGATTGCGCATTCGGTAAAGGATCCCGCGATGTGGACGGCACTCGTCATTGCGGCCACTGATCGCGCTAGTGATCTCACCGCCGCTGGCGACGACGATGCCGCGGAGATGCTGACCCTCGCTATCGAAGGGCTGAAGCGCACGATCGTCGGCAAGGCGGCCGGCGAGACAACTGATTCGATCGTGATGCAAATTGACACGGTCATTGAGCCGTTTATTTCCTCGGGTCCGCTTCGTCGTACATTTTGCTGGAATGCGGACGGCGGCCTCGATCTGGCGGGATCGCTTTCAGCTGGCCACGCGGTGATCGTAGACGTCGACCTCGCGCAATACGATGCGGCTGCACGGCTGGTGTATTTGCTGGCATTCGAGCAGTTGCGCGTGTTCATGCTGGCCCGCATCGGGGGCTCATATTCGGCCATGAACCCAGTAGTATTTATCGCTGATGAATACGCTGAGGTTGTGTCACGCGAGCATCGGAAAATGTGGCGCGTCTGCCGCGAAGCAAATATTGCGCCTGTCGTGGCTTATCAGCTGCAAAGCGACCTCCAGGCAACGCTCGGATCGCGCGATGAGGCTGACGCAATGGTGGCTGGATTCGCCACGAAGGTCGTGTTTCGCACTGATGATTCCGCATCAATCCGGCTTGTGGGCGATGCGCTCGGCAAGGCTGAGGTGGAACGCACATCAAGCACAACGCAGCGCGGCCTGAATTCGTCCGCGAGTTCAGGCGGCGGGTCGAACGCGTCATCGGGCATGTCGGAGGGATCGTCATCGCAGACAAATATGCAAGAACGCAGCGTCATCGATGCGCAACTAATGCAATCGCTTACCTCGCGTATTCGGCGTGAGGTACCAGTTGCCGACCAAACGGCCGAGGTGCTCGTTGTCACGAGCCTCGGTGAACGCAGGATCGCGGACATCGTGACCGTGCACGCTTGGGATCCACCGATCCCGGAAAGTGACCTATAATCATGCATTATATCTCTCCCTTCGCCTGGATCATGTTCCTCGTCGCGCCGTCGGCGGTATACCTTTTGGCCTGTGGGGCCGCGTCGGCGCTCGGCCTGCTCGCCGACGAGACGTACGAGTACGCGTCGCCGCACGACGAGGCGCGCGAAAACGCGCTATGGCGCGCGTCTTCGGAATGGAACCGCCTCATGACGTACTGGCTTTTCTGGGGCCTGCTCCCGGCCGGCGGATTTGCGGCGGCTGTCGTAGTCGGACTCATCTCGATCGCCGTACCGCCGCTCGCAGCGGCGCAATTCGCGATCGCGGCCGTCGTGCAGTGGAGCGTGCCGCCGCTCTTGCGATTCCTGCTCGGGCCCTACGTTCTACATGTTTATCGCTGGCGCCGAGTCAATACGTTTTTGGCGCTGTACAGCCTCGCTGTGTTGATGGTCCTCGCCACGGTCGGCGGCTTCATGGGTTGGATCGGCGTTAGTGTTGGCCTCATCGGTCGCGTGCTGCCACATATCGCAGGCTACATCATCCTTGCTTTCATCGTCGCCGTCGTAGTTGGCGGCATCATACGATTCGCCATGTCGGCGATAAAAGCGCATCGCACCAACATGGCGCAGCTAGATCACGACCTCGCAACGATCGAGGAGATGGAGGCACTGGATCCTGACGGAGTGGTGATGGACGCGGTATTGCAGACCGAAGCCGAGCGTTGAGTGGTTTCGTTGAATTGGCTAAAGAGTAGCTGGGAGTCGAGGTGTTTATGGAATCGTTTTTTCGCGCGGTGGTGGTATGGCTGCAAGCAGCATGGCGCGCGCAAGCCTTTGGTGCTCCTCGTCCGAACCGGCTATACTCAACCCGCAGTAACCGTAGGTATCGTCAGGGCGATCGGCGTGGAAGCGACCGGCACGCTCGCAAGATCGCCAGCGCCGATCGCGTGCTCGCAAAACTACGGAGCTTCGATGCGAGCGACCTGAACGCGCCTTCGCCTCAAGGTTGAATTATTTGCGGAAGATCGATGCGCTCGTCATTGAGGAGCTTGTGCTGACCGCACTCGCCGGGAAGGGCCATGTTGCAAAGCGTAGTGCCCGATATAGCGGAGACGGCGGAATTGACGGCCGGGTGTTTTGTCTCTCCGATCGTCAATGGGTAGGCGTGCAGTGTAAGCGTTACGCTGGCCCGATTCAGGTGAGCGACGTCGAACGGTTCGCGCGCGATCTAACCCGTGAGGGCCTACTACGCGGGTACTTCGTCCACACCGGCACCACGCCGATCGGTGGACGCCTGAACCGGCAAGCACTGCTAAGCGCAGCGCCGTCGATCGAGATCATCTCTGGTCAAGCGCTGATATCGCTAATCTCACTGGCAGGGCGGCGGGATATGGCGATAGGTGGAAGCCGCGCCGATAAGGCCGTATAGGAGGAACTATGTCTGACATGGACGTGAAGTTAATCGAACTTAGCGAGGCTCACACGGTGGTGGACGAGGCGATGCACCTGGCATCCGCGTACTACATAAGCGCCCAGATGCAGTTGCACGAGATGAGCCCGGATGACGCTCGATATTTAGAAGCTCAGGCTAGAGTGGAGGCAACGCGTGAGGTGCACGAGCAGGCTAAGCGAGTAGCAGATGCTGCGACGGCGGAACTGTTGGCGCACATGCGGGCGAAGAAATAACCAGAGAGGCGTCTTGGATCCTCGCACTCTTGGGCACTTGCCGTGGCGTGGGAGATTTTAATCTAGCGATCACGTATCCGCTCCTGTCCTCCGATGAGGGCCTGCCGTTTGGTAGCGCCGATATATCGATCGCGGCGTGGGATGATGTGGCCGCAACGTACGTTCAGGTCTTGATCCGAAAGAACTAGGGGATGCGCGGGATGGCTTGCCGGTTCGGGGAGATATGGTGCGGCGTAGTCGGAGCGGGCGGGTAGACACGTAGCCTTGTGCAAGGGCGGCCCGCAGGCGACGGGAAATATGAGAGCTAGACTTGGTAGAGGTAAGCGGCGGTGCACTCGCATCGCGAAGGAACTGCGTATATGAGATGTCACGCTCGGGGTGCATTCCGGCTGACGCTTCTAGCGATGATAGCAGCTGTTATCGCTTTAACCGCGTGCTCTTCGTCAAAAGATGTAGCTCCCGCACCCACTTCACTTGTTCACCGCGTCGTATGGGTCGGCATCGTGTATTTCGATCCCACTTATCCGAACCGGGCGTACTGGGGAGGCGAAAGCGACAACAAAGCGATGTTCTTGCCGCGTGCACCCTGTAAGGTCGTCGCGGTGAATATCCCTCACCCCGGATGGGTCCGTTGCATCATGCAACCCGGGGACTATACGGAAGCGCAGACGTGGACCGGTTTCCCGGCGTTCACGAGCGACTATCATCTCAGTAAAACAATGCCGAGGATGCCGTGAAACATACTTTTGTTCCACTCTTGGCCGCTGTGTGTCTCGGCGCCATTCCTTCGTTGCCTAGGGGAGCAAAACCACTCTATTTAATGCCGCCGGTAGCCCATAAGCCATCACTGGCAGCAACGGATTTATGGCTTCGATCGAATCTCCCCAGAATTGGCTTAACTAACAACCCCTTTGAATTCATTGACGACTACGCCACGTATACGATCGATGGGTGCTCTTTAACCATAACAATTGAAGAAAGAATTACCCCCCACACGTATATCAACATGCCGCCCGATCCCGCAAACCAATTGTGGCACCTTGAGTTTAGTCCCGCGACGGGAGAGACGTTTACATCGATGTACCGCGGTGATTTGGGCCGTGCGGTGATTTCGTTTCGAGGTATTAGTCCAAGCTATTCACGAATCGAAAAGGACGCTAAAACCGCAGCTTTGCCGGCGATAAGTATCGGTCCGAAAATGTTGAATTTGTCTTTCGTTTATAGAAGTAAGGCTGAACGAGTACGGAGAGCGATGCTCCATGCGATCGCGCTCTGTGGTGGGAAGCCTGACGTTTTCTAGTGGAGAAAGACCGATTATGAATGACAATAAATGCTCTTGTCGAGATGCGCTATGCGAGGCAGTGGTACACCGGGGTAAAGAGCAATGCCCGGAACCTGCTAGCAAAGGCGAACGGTGTGACGCTTGCGCGGAGATGCAGGAGCTTAAATACGATTAGCACGCCACACGGCTCCTTCAGCGGTCTGCGGCGTGCGCGCTAGCTGTCGGATCGGCGGTGTCGATCGATCACCATATCTAGCCGTCCAAAGAGAGCCAGCGTGGCGTCCACGAGGCTTCCGAGCACAATCTTTAGCACGGTCATAACCTCCTCAGTATAGCGATGCAAGCGCCGGTACGCTAGAGTTCCCGCTTGACCCGTGAGCCTTCACCGACCCGAACGTACCGGTCTGGCCGTAATTCCCGGTTCGGGAAAGATGCTCGCTGCCCCACTGAGCATTCAGTGAGCATCTTAATGCCCCTCGATTTTAATATTAAGAACTGCGGCGGCATCCTGCATGGCTGGATGGTCTAGCGTGAGTTCTTCAATCCCATAGTCTACGATGATGTCGTGATTCCAGAGACCGATGCTACGCCAACGTGCGTCGCAATATGACCACCATGAGGCTCCAGCCCACGCCTTTTCACGAAAGATCGCGAGCGCCCACGATTGCGTAACGCGATAATTGCGTGTGATGATCTGCGATGGGCGCAAGGAGCGCTTGACGAGTTCTGTTGGATCATCGAGATCGCAGATGAGCGCATGATCGGCAATGTCGTACCAGGCGAGCACGCGACGGTCGCCGGTCGCGAGTGGTCGCAACATCGCGCTGTTCCATATTTGCAAATGCGGTGCACGATAGAAAACTTCCGCGCATACCCCGGCAGGCGAATCGCCAAGGTAACGAACGCTGTAGTGGTCGGGATTGTCGACGCGATTCGCGCCTTGTGGTGGTATATAAAGAACGCCGCCTCGTTCCGTCTGGGCAGCGCTCTCGTCGTAGAATAGGACGCGATAGAGCCTCACACGAGAACTCCGGCATAAAGGCTTTCGAGTGCGTCGATGAGTGGGCTTGCGCCTTCCCGCGTAAGGACGTTGAGTGGAACGCGTTCCCCGAGCATGGCGTTGGGGGACGTAAGCCAGGGCCCAATTTCTTCAGGATGAAGCACCGACATGGCTCGGTCGATCACATACTCGACAGCAGCGATCCGTCGAGCGACTTCAGAGCTGATCGCTTCCTTACCATGCAGACAGCGGCTTAGTTGCGAGCGGTCAACGCCGAGGACATCTGCAGTCGTATTGACGCCGAGTGCGGCGACCAGGCGTTCCAGCTTCGGGCTTACACTAAAGGCTTGGGTTGCTTTCGACCTGATGGCAATATCGCGCACCGGGGTGGTCCATGGCGTCAAGCGCGAGGCGCGCTGCTTTTTCACGGTTGCTTGCATAGTGGGATCTTCCTCTCTATCGTCCTATCGTCGTCACTATTTTACTCCACACGCGCTGTGGAGTAAAGCCAAGAAGGCGGCGTCGGCCCCATCCGTAAGGACCCCGACGTGCCGATCTGGCAGTAAAATCTCTGGTTCGGACGAGCAGCCTATTCGCAGGCGGATGCGGCAGATCTCGCGGCGTCTTATGCGTGGGGGTTGGCTCGGAATCATGCCTTTGCGGATGGGAATAAACGCATCGCATGGATAGCCGCTCGCCTGTTTCTTATCGACAACGGTCAACAGCTCCAGTTCGCACGTGCCGATGCGCTCGCTATCATCGAAGGAGTCGCGGCGGGCACGATCGGCGAAGCTGCACTCGCACAATGGTTTCGTGAGCGTATTGAATGGGCCGCGACGCTCCGCTCTGGGCTCGTTAGCCGATTCGAACGAGCCGGTTCGAGGGATCGAAAGAAAGAGCGAGGTGGCTGCGGCTCCCTCGCTCTTTTCGCTTTTGGGCTACAAGGCCGCAACGGCGGCGGAGCCCGCTCAAGCACCAAGGTTGCCAGCCGCAACGATATTGCGGCCAGACGCTCGTAAGGCATAAGTTCGCAATCGGTTGCGCTGGGGTTGGGTTTAGGTTATACTGCTAGTATGACTAAGGCACTCGCCGTGAAGGCTCCGCCGCGGTTCCAGCCGCTCAAGATCAACGCGGAAACGATGAACGAAACCTTCTCCCGTATCTATTCCAAGCACGGAGTACGCACTCTTGGGCGCGTTCGTAAAGCGTTTGCGCTGACGCGCACAGAGGTCGCGCGCTTGTTTAACGTCACGCCGGAAGCGGTTGTGAAATGGGAGCGGAACGGTGTTCCGGTGCGGCGTCTCGCTGAACTCGATCGCTGCTTCCAGCTCGCAGGAATGATGCAGCGTCGCCTACGTCCAGACCGTCTACCAACGCTCGTGCGTACACCGGCAGCAGATTTCAATAATCGCACCGTTTTAGATGTGATAGCCGAAAGTGGGACGCAGCCCGTGTTTGACTACATGCGCCGTGTCGCATCGGGGGTTCCGCGGTAGTGAGTAGGAAGCACGTGTCCCGGAGTGGGACGTATTACCGCGTTTTTGAGGCGGGTTGGGACGACTGTGCTGACACGTCGTTTTCCAAGCTCTACGGCGGTCGGTGGAATCCTCCAGGCGAGTTTGGCGCGCTCTACTTGAACCGGACGATCGAGGTAGCGCGCGCCAACGCTCGCGAATTGTATGCGGGAGCGTTCTACCGTCCCGAAGATCTGACGGATGGCGCCGAGCTGCAACTTCAAGAGTTTGCCGTCCCGAAAGAGAGGGTTCTCGATTGTATCACCGAGGGCGGTGTTGCCGCTTGTGGCTTTCCGCCGTCGTATCCATTTGGTTGCGACCACGCATCGTCTCAGGCCATCGCTCGCGACGAATACGCGCACGGGACCAGCGGCGTAGCGACGCGTTGCGCTGCGGAAGCCTCTGGTACCTCGTTCGTCGGTGAAGAACTCGCGCTATTCGATCGCGTGTCGCGCAGCGCGAAGAAAGCCCGACTGTACCGTTTCGCGGATTGGTACTCGCTGTAGCTTAATTATGAAGAATGGCTTAACAGCCCGGGTTCGGCCACGATCCGCCGTTTAGGGTCCCCGGGGCTGGGTCGGAGTCCATGTGCATGGCCCGCTGCTGATCCCTGCGCGGGTGTCATAGCTATTCGAACCCCCACGTAAAGTATCAAACTGGCGTTAGTCGACGGATCGGCGGTGACGTTCGATCACTTTCTCGCGCTGACCGAACAGGGTTAACACGGTATCCACGAGACTGTCCAGCACGATTTTCAGCATAGTCATAACTTCTTTAGTATAGCTTGAACGAGCCCGACTTGAAAGGCCAGTTTTGCGGTTGCGGGGAAGTCGTGGAATACCTCAATCCTCGAAAGCGACAACCTGCTTGAACGAAGACCGCATCGCTAGCGTCTTGCAGACCGCCGTTGACGCGCTGGGCGATGAAGCAAAAGCGACACGGTGGTTAAATGCACCGAATCGGGCATTAGGCGGGATCGCGCCCTTGCAGCTTCTCGACACTGAAGCTGGGACGCGCGAGGTAGAAGACCTTGTCGGCCGCATAGAGCATGGAGTGTACTCTTAATGCGGCTTTGGCGCATTTGCGTTGCTTACGCAAAAAGCGCTCTCAGCGTGAGGCTAATCCCGCCGGCGGTAGTTCGCCGCACCAAGCGGATTTTCACACAAGTCCAAGACCCCGACTTCGCGCGGCAGATGCCGCTAGCTGAGTCGGTGATGCACGATGATCGCGAGGTCCTTCGCTCGCTCGCCGACTGCGCGCCATTGCTTGAGCGGATGGTCGCGTCGTATGGGCAGGTAACCATTGCAAATCTGCTTGGCGTCGATGAGTCGTCTGTGCATTGGTGGCTTAGTGAGAAAGGTGAAGTCGATCCGTCGATGCAAGGGCGGATCACTGATCTTCACACTGTTTTGAACCGGGCGCTTCAGGTGTTCGCTCCCGACACCACGATGCAATGGCTTGTCGGGAGCGAGCCGTTTCTAGGGGGAGCGCGCCCGATCGACGTCCTGGTGACGCGTGGCGCTGCGCCGCTCATAGAAGCGCTCGACGGGATCGATGCGGGTGGCTACGCGTGAAGCGCCACGATGGATCGCCCGCATGAAATGTGCATGTCCAAAATCCTCGCGAGCATTCGGGCCTCCACGGCGGATACCGCGCTGCGGCCGAGTAACGACCGTTGACGGCGAACCGGCGGATTTTTTCCTCTCGACCTGGCTGCCGTCAGGCGCGATGAGCTAAACTATGATTATGGATATGGATACGCCCCCTGATCTCGCGAAGAAATCTAAGCGGGAGCGTTTGAGCGCGCCTGGGCTCCGAGCGTTCTTCCGAATCATCGAGCAGTGGGGTGTTCGTGATGAAGATGCGCGAGCAATCCTTGGTGGATTCGCCAACGAACTATATTACGCCATAAAAAAAGCCCCAGAGAAGCGGTCGCTCGACGCCGACACATTGCTGCGTATTTCGTACGTGATCGGCATCTTTAAGGCGCTGCACATCTTACATGGCGAATCGCTTGCGAACGAGTGGGTTCGCCTCCCGAACGCGAATCGGATATTCGGTGGAACGACGCCCCTTGCATACATGCTTTCGGGCGGCATCCCGGCTATGCAGACGGTGCGAAAACTCCTTGACGCACAGGTTGACGGTGTCTGATGCGTACTCCGGCCGCATACTCCCGAGGCGTGGCGATGAGTCGGCCACGATGGTGTCTCTTGGCACCGCCGGAACTATCTGAATCGGACCTAAGGGCGTAGAGCGGCTGATAGCGCGGTTCCTGATCGCCGGAAAAAGGTTCCCGATAGCTAGGTTTTCGCCCTATTTCGGTTCCCGATAGCCGGATATTGAGTTCCTAATGGCTGGAATTCCGGCGATCAGGAACCGCGTACTTCTCAATGGTGCCATCAGTGCATATCACGGCTGTCGTTCGCCCAAATAGGCCCGCCGCAGTCGTGCGTACACCACCGTGATCGCCGCAGTATACCTCACGCTCAACCTGTCGGTTCCCTGAGTCAATGCGCCGAACCATCAGGCCGCCTATAAGGATAATTACGCCGCCAATAACGAGTAGCGCACGCGATCTGCGATCGAATGGTGCGAATAGCCCAGAGATGATCCATATCGCGCCTAGAACAGTAATTATAATGCCGCTCACGGTGCTAAACCCCGAGCCAATCGCCGCTCGACCGGTTTGGACGCGCATGCAGATATCGACTCGTCGTCGCCGCTCCGGCGTGCCCGAGCGTTGCACTCACCGTCGCCAGATCCGCGCCGCGATGAAGCGCGTGCGTTGCGTGCGCATGCCGCAAGAAGTGCGGGGACACCGCCCGCAAGCCCGCGCGATCGGCAGCGCGGCGAACGCGGCGCCACACGCCCCAAGCCTGCAACCCGAACACCCGCTGCTCCGCAACCTCGCCTGCCGGACGTATGGCGATTAGTTCATCCCAAGTGCCCGTAGAGAGGCGTACAACGCGCGTGCGGCCGCCCTTGCCGGTGACGTTGAGGTAACCGTCGACGCAGTTGCGCCAACGTAGCCCAGCGGCCTCGGAGACCCGCAATCCGCCGCTGTAGAGGACGCGGAGCATCACGTGGTCGCGCTGGTGGCTAACGACGGCGGCGAGTAGACGGAGCACCTCCTCCTCGCTGAGGATCCGCTCGGCAAGCTGGTTCGACGGCCGCGGCGCGATCAAGGCCGCCCCGACGTTGAACGGGATGTACCCAAGCTTCGCTGCGAACGAGAAGAGCGACTTGGCGGCCATGAGGCGCCGCGCGCGCGTTGCCGGTGAGCCAGCGAGTGAATCGGCGTAGGCCTGAAGCTGTGAAAGCGTGGTGCTGCGAATTGACGTGCTGGTGAAGGCGAAGAGCGTGGCGACGTCCCGAGAGTACGCCCGCTGCGTGTGTGGCGAGCGGCTATGAAGCCATTGCTGCACAATAATGGTGTCACTCTGCGCTACCGGTTGCGCGAATATTGTCGTTATCGACAGTGATCCCACAGGTTGGAGTGTATCCGTCTTAGTCGAGCCTGACTTAAAAGACCCACTTTTCGGCCAGGATTGCGTTTCGTTTGAACCGGAATCGTAAATCACAGATAATATTTCTTATCTTGGCAGTATTGTTCCTTAGATTATACTGTCTATCCGTGACACTACGTATTGCATGATGAGATAAAATATCTACATGCAGCGTGTGTGCGCAACTCCGAAGTGCGATCGATCGGCGCGGCGACGTGGGACGCGTTGCCAGCGCTGTGTGACGCGCGCCTGGCGAGCGGAGCATCGCGATGAATTGCGAAGCCGCGAAGCAAGCCGGACGTTTCCCGATTCAGAAATGCGCCTGCGGCGTGCGCGGGCGTACGTCTCTGCCCACGTTCGACGGGGGAAGCTAAAGAAGGGGGAATGCGAGGTCTGCAGTGCTCGGGATACGATCGCAAGCTGGGACGATCCCGGCAAGCCGCTGGACGCGCGCTGGTTCTGCCGGGAGCATCATCGCGAGAGGGTTGAGCTGCGGCGGGATATCGACGAGCAGGCCATCGAGGCACGGGCGGTGATCGATGAGGTGCGCAAGCGGTTGGGCGAGGTGGACTCGGCTGCGCGCGAGGCAATCGCAGGCGAGATTCGTTTGTGCATAGGGGATCGAACCGGACCGGCGGCCGCCCTGGCGACGGCGATCATCTTGGCGCGGAAGCTCGGGCAAAATGCCGCAGAATAAGGGCTACTATAAAGATCAGCCTGCCCACCTCCACTGTTTTCCCTTTTTGGTCCGGAAAAATACGGGTATCCGGATATTTCTGTTGGTGAGCGCCTAGAACTGGCCGCCCTCGATCCGGCGCGTCACTGTTGAAATGTCGCTGCCGTAGTTGATCCCTTCGAAGTCATCGTCCGGCGTCATCATGCCGACTGAATCACTGTAGGCCATGAACGCCGAGACCTCCCTGCGGAGGGCGCGACGCTCCCACTTCGGTCGCTCGACCTTGTGAAAGCCCTCAGTGTAGAGAATCTTCGCCCGCAGCGCTTCGAAGCTATAACCCCTTCCCATCCGGTTTGCGCAGCGTATCAAAGCGTTCAGGGATTCCGTGTACGCGTTGGTCAGGCGGTGATCAAAGTAGTTGAGAATCTCCGAGTGCCAATTCTTCCAGGCGGTCGTCAGAGGCTTGAACGCGTCCTCCACCGACGCCGGGATGCTGGCCGCCCACGCGGCTTGCCGTGCCGTCGCCTCGGCCTTGGTAGGCGCGTCGTAGATGCCGTAAAAGTCTTCCTTGAGTCGGTACGCGGCGCCGAGGTCCGGGTGCAATGTCGTCCAGCTATCGAGCAGAAAATGGCTCTGCACGTCAAGCTCGCTCTCTCGTTTGAGGAGGATGAAGCGGTCGTGCATCAACCCTCGGCGCTCCTTCGGCGAGATGCTCTCTCGGAGCGACTTGCGGACCAGCTCGACGGCGTAGTTTGCCATCCGAACGACGTGGAACTTATCGACCACGATGGTGGCCTTCGGAAGTACCGTTCGCACGGCGTCGCGATACGGCGTCCACATGTCCATCGTCACGTACCGGATGTTGCTCTTCTTGTGAATGGCGAAGAGGCGCTGTGCGACGGTTGCTTTGCTGCGATCAGAAAGCATGTCGATGATCGTGCGCGTCTCGATGTTGGTTAGGACGCAACGCGGTCGCTTCAGCACATGAATCTCGTCGATCCCTAGCCAACGCGGAGTCTCGAACTTGGTCGCGGCTTCCAGTTCATGCACGTAGTCCTTGAAGATGTTACGCACGGTCTTTTCGTCGACGCCTGTTTCCTCGGCTATTGCCGCAAAGACGCGCTTCAGGCTTTGCACGCCGATCCACGCTACGAGGCGGCGCGTCATCCGTCGGCCCTCGGCGAGGACCGGTAAGGGCTCGAAGGCGGTCCTGGAACAGTCCTCGCACCGAAGGCGCTGCGTCCGGATATAGAGACTCACGCGCTTCGCGTGACTTGGGAGATCGCGTACGACTTGCTCAGCGTTACCCCACTTGCCGACATTGACGGAGCCGCAGTGCTGGCAGACCATCACGGGCTTCGCTGGTTCCACGTAGACGTGGTAGTCGTGCTCACCCTCCTCGACGGTCAGCACGTTGTACTGCGGCAGGTTGATAAAGCTCGGGGCCGACAACCGTTTTACCCGACGAGAGCAGTGAGTAGAATGGGCGTAGCCGTCAAGACTTATATGTCCAGAGACTCCAGCGTACGCGGCGTATAGCGCTCAGCGAAGCGAGGTTTCGGGAGTTTCTTCATCGCGCCATTTAGCTGTTCGACCAGGGCAACGATTTCCTTGGCCGACATAGTTTGTCGCGGAGTTACCGTATAGAGCGCATTTGTTATTACCAACCCATCAGGATTAGCAACAAATCGCGGAATGCCAACGTAGGTTGCTGCAATGGGCGCGATCCGAACAGCAGCTAGGCGGGGCGCACTCTCGCCGAGATAAGCCCGCAGCGCCGGGAACTCAGCTAACTCGCGCGCGTTCGCGATCAGTACAACCTTTCGGTCGGGGTTATCATGCACGACAGGCTTGCCATCCTTCGGGAATGCCGACCTGCCACCCAGGACGGGCTTCACAAATCGCTCAAGGTGCCTTTCCGCAGCTTCGCTGCGCGTCATAATAAACAACCTACTGTTGCCAGTCACCACGCCGCGTGCTACCCGCGCGATTTCACCGAGCTTCATCTGGTTGCATCCACAAAGTCTCCGAGATCGGCTATACGGTGTGCCCAAAATATCGTAAGCCCAGCGGCTTGCGCGGTCTCGACGTTGGCTGGGGAAAACACTCCAGCTAGGATCGCACTGGGGATCACAGAGTCGCCGAATGATTTCGTCCATGACTCGCGCTTTGCGAGCGTGTCGTGGTTCAAACGCTTGTACGAATTGACCTCGCTATTCGACACCTTGCATTCCACCGGGAGCATGCGATCATCCCAAAGGCGCGCAAGCACATCCGCCTTAGCGGGGCCAAACATGACTTCATTGAGCGAGTAGACGCCGCGAGCGGGAAACTGCGCATATCCACCAGGCGGAATCCTCTTGAGCTTCATTCCAGCAAGATTATGCAAACGGAAGCGTTCCCGAACGGCCTCTTCCTGCATTGCCTTCGCATCATTTCGGCGCGCCGATTGAATACGCTGGGCTGCATGAAGGAGCGCAGACGAAAATATCGCTATCCGGCGTTCGTCCGGCGTTGGTTGGCGGTTAGCGGCAAGCCAGGGAAAACGTCGTGAATCCACCGACGCACGAATCACATCCAAGACGGCTTGTGCAGCAACGGGGTCTGCGCGAAGACGCTTCGCGTTGAGCGACTCCACCTCAGCAAGATTGCGAAGGTCATCGGAGCTGATCGGCGGGCCCGGGATGTAACGCAAGGCGTCGAGGAGTCCCGCTTCGATGATCCTTGGAATATCGTCACTCGTTAGGTTGTGAGGACTCGCGATGTCGTGTTCGTCAAAAAGGGCGGTGAACTCTGCGCTTCGCTTATCGACCTCGCGAAGCCAGGCTTCGAGCGGCTCAGCAAATCGCTGCTTGCGAAATTCGTTTGCCGCAGCCACCGTATCCGCTTCGATCTCGGCGAAGGTCCATCGAGGGGGAGCTACCGACATGTCGCCGTTGCTAATGAAAGAGGAAGTGCTTCCATCTCGCCCGGTTCAAACTTCTCCAACCCACCGTGGTACGTGCGGCCGCGACCGATAAAGGTCGCGCGTTCAGCGTTGAGCGTCTTAACTATGCGAGCGATCACACTCGCCTTCATCGGCTTGCGCGGATGCAAACCATGAACAACGTTGAGAAGGCCGAGTCCGTCGGGGTTCGAGGCAAAGAGCGGCGCTTGGCGCGCCATGTAAGTGGCGACGATAGGCGGTCGAGGGAATGTCACGGACCACCACGGCGAACGATGGGATGTAACGTATCCTTTGTGAATATTCTGCTTCTCGCCACTGGCAATGTACGCTGCGAGACGAGGAAAACGCACGAGATTGAGGTCTTTCGGAAGTTCAAGGCCGACGAGTCGTTCAGGGCCATCACGTAACACACCCTTCGCCGCAAACACTTCGTCCGCCGATGTTACCAGCGGAATGCAGAATTGCTCAATGCCACGCTCTCGCGCGACCGTCCGCGTCATGACGAAGAACCCGTTAGCGCCAGTTACTTGACCACGAGAAACGCGAAAAAGTGTGCCGACAGTATCGCCGCTAATCTCCGCGGTCGGCTCACTCAAGAATGGGGACCAGCGCTTTGCTTTCGCAAGTGTGGTGCGCGTGATCTCTCGGCCACCCTCTTCGAGGGTGATGGTCTGGACAACGTCAATGATTCGAACAATCCGTGCAACGCCCGGCTCCTCGCCGATGGAGAAGGTTGTGATTGCCGCAGTCGTCATCGCATCTTCGAACGGAATGCTTTCAGGAGCGAAAACCGTCAGCGAACGACCGCCAAGACCGTTGGTGAACATCGCGCGGATGACACTGCCGTAGCCCACGTCTAGCCACTCTGCCGAAGTGACGAATGTTCCAACATCCCCCGCCGTGCCGTGCTCGGCAAGCGTGGCAAGGTAGAAAAGCGCATGGAGCCCCGCAAGCCCTGAGATGGTGTGACCGGCCTTCATCGCAAGAGCTGCCGCGCGAGCTTTTGTTTCAGCGCTTAGGTCGTGATGGCGGACGTAGGGCGGATTGCTAATGAACGCCGTGCGCCCGTCGCATTTCGGAAGCCGCGTCGTAAGATAGTCGCCTTGGATAACCCTTGCGCGCTTAGCTCCAATGGCCGCAAGCGAGGCTCGCGCGAGCAGTGTTGCGAGAGGGTCTACGTCTATTGCGATGATGTCTCGCGACGGAGCGCGCTTTGCGACGGCGACCGCGAACCGACCGCTGCCGCATCCAGGGTCTACGACGCGATCCGGCCGCTGCGCCATGGCCCATTCGATCATCGGGTCGAGAATGGCGGGGCCGGTATAGAATGCGCCTAGCGCCCGTCGTTCCAGCGGAGACCTTAATTCGCAGAAGGCCAACCCTAAGGGATCGGCACCGTCTCGAATGGCGGCACGCGCGCGTTTCGCCTCGGCAGGGGACGCGGGTACTGCAAACCGGGCAAGCTGGGTCTCAGCCTTGGTCAGGGCGCCGCCCGTATCGGAAGCGCCGCAAGCAAGCGCGAGCCCCACGAGTCGGTTCAGTTCTTGGCTCATTGCCCGGTGTATTCGTCGACCAAATGGTCGACTCCCTCTCAGAAGACGCGGGCAGCGCCCAACAGAAAATTCCGGTTTAGGAAGCGACCGTCAGCCTCAGATCAAAACCCCGAATCAACACAAATTTCCGGATACCCAAAAATACTAGTACAAGGCGTGAAACACATTGTAGCGTGACGCTTCCTTTAATCCTGTGATCCTCGCGGATTAAAAAGTGTCATTAGTGGCTCCGTTGTCTTTTTACTCGGGTATCTTGCTTGGGCGATACGCACCAGTTGCTGGTAAATAGAATCGATTTCACGAGGTGACGGGTTCGAGGCAAGTGCATCCCGGTAGTGCGTTACCGCCGCGTCGATCTCACCAAGCATCAAACATGCCTCTCCTAAAGTGGCCTCGCGCCATAAACCGGGCAAGCTCAGGGTTGCAGCGCTTTTTGCTAAACTTGCGTTATCTTCGACGCTCGTCGGCAGCGCAGTATTGGGAGGCGTATGTACAAGATCTAGAAACGCAAGATTAATTGCAGCGTAAAATATCTGGCCATTGTCGCTGCTCTCCCGCGCCAATTTTAACGCATGAGCATATTTCTCTCTCGCTCGTTTGAACACTGTTTCGTCACGCACGGCCAACCACGTTCGCTTTAGTCTTCCGCCTAATACACTCAAGGCATCGCTCTGATCCAGTTGGCCACCACGCTTCTCTAATAGCTCAAGTGCATCAATCCCACGTCCGACACCGTCTAAAGCAAGCGCAAGTTGGATCAATGCAGATTGATCAAGGGTGTCGGATTGCGGCATGAGTTGATCTATTACAGCGCGATAGTCTCCCAATTCCAAGGCTACAGCTGCCGCATCGTGGATCGTCCGCACGTGCGGCTTTCCCAACAGATCCTCTACTACCAGACAATACGTTAGGTCTGACATCGATTTCACGTCGAGCATCGAGGAATGGTCGCCTTGGACTACCCAGGTTGCGCTCTCATCGAAATCAGCGAACACCGATACCGGTGGAATCAGATCGTCGCGATCTCCCTTTATCGCCAAAAGCCTAAACGGGGGGTGCGATAGCTGCTCCGTCCACCTTTGACGCAAGCTCGTTATGAACGAACTGCCCATCACCATATCAGCGGCCTGTCTTTTCCACCAGCTCGCAAAACGTGCTTTCTTGAGCCCGGCGCTCGGTGTCCCAAATAAGGCTAAAGCGCCTAACGAGGTCTGAAATGCTCCGTTCAGTATGGCCCATTGCGCGACTAGCCCGCCCATACTATGACAAAGTAGTACTACTGATTTGTAGCTGTTTAGTGGATATGAACGACTGGCGCTCAGTACGTTTCTCCCTAATATTGCGATGCCAGGCTCCACGCTGAAAAATGGCAGGTCTAGTGCCCACGAGCTACTCATTTCGATTTCATAGATGTCCCAATTTATTAGTCTTTGGTCCTGCAAAAGAGTCTCAATAAATCCCCGCCAACTACCCTTCCCCTGGGCGGAGAAGCCATGCAAGAATACAAATGCGCAACCCTTGCCGTCTCCGCGGATCGTGCGGATGTTTGGCGCGCGTCCGTCTAAGCCAAACGCACGCCTAATTAGTTGCAACATCGACTATTTTGATTCCGTTTGCAATGCATCGTCGCCGAAAATGCTCGGTGACATCTTCGGCTCCCCGTGATGCGCCATCCCATACGACCACACCGAGAGGAGCCCTATCCGGGCTGGAAGCGTCGTTGGACTTAGCGAGGGCTATCGATATTATTGCCTCATTCGTTACTACGAAAGCCGACTCATCGTCCGGACTGAGGCTCAGATTGGTAAGTGTAACCAAAGGGTCAGACTTCACCGTGTCATCGAATATCGAGCCCCAATTGCCAGGGCGATCCGTCACGGAAGTAACCTTAAAAAGTTCCGTATCGTATGGAATAACAACGTGTCGTCGTAGCTTCCGATCCTTAGCTACTGACTGGGCTATGAGATCAGCGCCACACGCGCCGGACGACACCACGCATGTTATCCCGTGTTCTAAGAATAGGCGTTCGATATCATGCCGAACAGCTTCTACCTTTGAAAGAGGGAACCGAAGTGGCGAGGCGTCATGTGAATCTATACGTCGCCCCGCAACGATGGCTAATCGACTCAAGACTAGTAAGTGTTCTTGGCGCTTTTTAGTGCTTCGACTATCCGATCACGCTCAAAACTCGTTGCCCATGACGTACCGGCATTTAGTAGCCCCGAAGGTGAAGTATTGTCCTTCTCTATTTTAATTGCCGCAAGTTTGAGCTTAACGTCTGCCTCTTTGGCGCGCCCGATTTCCCAATTAACCCAGCTACTAGACGAAGTCTTTTTCCCTACCAGGACCAAGATATGAGTTGCGTCTTTCATCATCCGCGTTAGCGATTGCTTAACAACGGAAGCGGCAGTGCTATCAATTTTGACATCAGGTCCTCGACTGTCAAATTCGAAATCGAAATCTGGGTTTGCATCCCAGGCCTGCAGCAAGCGTTTGTAGTGGGCATCCTCGCTATGATCATACGACACGAACACCTTCGTTTTTGCCATGGAATCGCACCCCCTGAAGTGAAGTAGGTCGGCTCTCCCCATATGATTCGACGAAACGTCATGAGATTGCTCTCTAACGCGAACTGTACACGTCATCCCGCATCGGGGGACCCTGATCCGCGGCCACCTTGGCGACGGCGATCATCCTGGCGCGCAAGCCAGGTAAGGCGGGATGCGTAGAATAGGAGTGCTATGAATGATCAGCCTGCCCACCTACGAGAGCCTGACATTCCCCTCGCCTGCGCCGCACGGCTGGATGGAGAAGCTGGCCGCGAACTTCGCGCTGAAGTTTCGTTGCGAGGGAATACGTTTTGCGTGATTGTCGGCTCGCAAGAATGGGTTGCCTAGGGATCCGCATCCCTTGAACGCGTGCTGCGCGAAGCGCTACCAGAGACCCCGATCGGTGAGGTGGCACGCACCTTGTTACTCGCACAGGTTGCAGCGAATATGGGTCTGTAGACTTAAAGTGATTGTCTTGACACGCACGGGTGCCTGTAGCATGCTGATCGCGAAGAGATGAGGCACAAGGAAAACTTTCGTGGCCCTGAGCTTAAGTTACACCGGGCCGAAACGCACATTATTGATCTGCACGACCTTCTAGAGCGATTCATGAAGGCGCAGGTCTATAAGGTCGTCGCGGATTTCGAGCGGGATCCCGGATATATTTGCTGGGTGATTCGGGGCAAAGAGTTGTTCCCGCACGACGAGTTTGCGCCGTTCATTGGCGACGTGATTCACAATCTGCGGGACGCCTTGGACCTTGCAGTCGCGGTCATCATGCGGAATGCCCGGGAATCCGACGAGCATGTTATGTTCCCGAGTGCCGACACGCTCAATGCCTTTAGGGCGGGTCTGATAATTTCAGCGTAAATCGTTGATCGGCAGCAAAATCGACCATTGTTGAATTGCTGCTCCTGGTTTTTTGGGCTTTTGTCCGTTTACATCGCCCAAGAACCGCGCTTTTCAAGACTTCAAGAGACAGCTACGCCGTGGAAAGGCGTAAGAGTTTCTTCTTGGACATGAACAGATTTGAGAGCGCGAAGAGCACGTTGAGGCAGTTCTCGTTCTTTGCTAAACCGCGATAGCGCACTTTCCTGAACCCGAAGTATCCCTTGACCGTGCCGAAGATATGCTCGGCACGCGAGCGGATCGATGACTTTCGTCGATTCGTTTCGCGGTCTCGTTTCGTCAGCGGGCGATTGCGGTAAGCGCGCTTGTTGATGAACGCCCGCGCACGCGGCGACTTCTCGCGGATGGCCTTGGTCTTGCCGATGTACGCCGAGTCTCCGTAAACTCGAGTTTCCCTGCCGTGCAGAAGGTCGGCGATGACCTTGCTGTCGTGAACGTTGGCCGCCGTCGCGACGATCGAGTGAACCAGCCTAGTGCGGCTGTCCGCCCCGATATGCGCCTTCATGCCGAAGAACCATTGGTTACCCTTCATGGTCTGATGCATCTCGGGATCGCGCTCGCCATCTTGATTCTTCGTTGAGCTGGGGGCGTGGATGATCGTTGCGTCTACGATCGTTCCGCCGCTAATCGTGATGCCGCACTCGGCGAGATAGCGGTTCACCTCGGCAAAGAGCTTCTTGCCAAGGTCGTGCTTCTCTATCAGGTGCCGAAACTTGCAAATCGTCGTCTCATCGGGGACACCGGCTTCGCCTAGATCGATCCGTGCGAACGCCCGCATCGAGATCATGTCGTAGAGCGCTTCCTCAGCCGCCGGGTCGCTCAGGTTAAACCAATGCTGAAGAAAGTAGATGCGCAGCATCCGCTCCAGATCGATCGGTCGCCGGCCTACACCTTCCCCGCTATAGTAAAACGGCCTGACAATATTACGCAGGCGCTTCCACGGCACGATTCGATCCATCTCGAGCAGAAACTTTGTTCGCCTCGTCGTCTTTGCGTGACGCTCAAAGCCCGTCGCGGCCAAGGACAACTGCTCTTCCATGCTCATGTGTATATTGTACTATCGCGTTCCTCGCTGCGCAATTCCTAGACTACGCGCAATGCAGAACAGCAGCGCTTATACTTTTTCCCACTTCCGCATGGACAAGGAGCATTGGCCGAAATTTTCGGAGCCACGCGACGAACGGTTCCGGAAAACATTTGTCGCTCCGAGAGAGATGGAAGCGAAGCTACACACTTCTTGCGCCACCATTCATAAATTTCGAAGGCACAATTCGGCAGAGCGTCGAGCATCGCTGCATACGTCCCGGGGCTATCGAAGGGATCGAGATCTGGCGCCTTCTTAGGATGAGCCGTTAAGAGAATGGGAAGAAAGGCTTGCTGAAGCTCCGGAACCTCCATGGCTTCCTTCCACTCATCCTCGCGCAGCGCAAAGCCGAGCGTGTAACCGGTACACCAGTCGTCTGCTAACTCGAGCGTATCCGGGCGATCACCTAGGCTATCGATCAGGATGCTGTATCGACGTCCGCCGGGCCCCAGATCGGATGAGATTTCGTTGTAGAAACGCATGAGCAGACCCATGGCACGCTGCGCCTGTTCCATCGTTTCCCACGGGTGGTCCTCATCGTCGCCGAAGACTACGGGAATCCACTCGGACGGCACGACCATTGGACCGGAGACGATGCTCGTGAGAAACCCATGAACACGCGTTATCGACCCTTGCATCGGCCCAGAAAAGTGCGGATCGCGGACTTCCATCAAGTCTTCGAGCTCGTCACGCTCCTTCTTGGTGAGGCGCCGCTTCAAATCCATCGCCGCCCCATTCGCGCATGCGGCGTCTGCCGCCCTTCGACAGGCTCAGGGTGAACGCGCAAACGCCGAATAAATCAGAATTGCCTTAGAAAGGCTATCGCAAAGGGACCTAAAAAACCAAAGTTTCCCCAGAATCTTATCGACGTACTCGAAACGAGGATAGAGCCATATAAGGGTGGGAACGGTCATTATTTGCGCACCCTGCACAGGCTCGCGATAACCGACAAGCATCGGATTATCGTTCCAACCGTGTTTGGGACAAGTCAGGTCGTCATCCACACGGAGGGCATGAGGTTCCCATTTTATACCGGCATCACGCCCCTGCCGATAAAAGACGGCGGTGTATTCGCACGGCTTCTCGTCTCCGAGTTCCCGCACATTAAGGTCAACCAAGAGGCAGATATAACCTTGACGATAGCCCTCAATAAGATTGGTGGCCCATTGGAGTTCCTGCCCGTTGAAGATGCGCTTCGACGACTCTACCAAGTCACGGAAGAGGCCCTGGACGCAATGAGGGTTTGTCTCTAGGCTTTTTTGGCGAGCTTTCGCTGCGGCCGCTCCGCCTCGACCTTCTGGATCGCTGGGTATGCGCATGCTGTCGAGGTCGCCGTGTTCGTAGAAGGTCGCGTTGATGGCGCCACAGATCTGTCGGCGCGTTACGCACGTTTTTCTGAACCGGTCCGCCATGGTTACCGATCGTGATCTTGACGCGACGGCTAGGTAAAAGCCGCAAAATAAGCAGCGCTATAATCAGCCTGCCCGCCTACGAGAAGCTTCGACGTTGCCACTTCTCCTTTTGTGGAGGCGGCGGTGATGGAGTTAGTTTCATGTCTCGAAGCGTCGCGAGACTTGGAAACGAATTGTTTTCTAGAGTCTCTTGCGATCGAGAGTCGTGGCGGGATTTTGATGCAACAAGTGCTGCCTCAGGCGATCCCATCAGTGAACGAATAATCGGCATTTCGTCGGCCGTGAGTGAGTCGAAAAATGCGTCATCATTCGCGGTGAGTAGGAAGCGTATCACCGCTCGTAGAGCGATTTCATATTGATCTTGTATTGGAATGGCGATATCTGACTGCTCTTGACTTAAAGCGGCAGGCTCGTTTGGTTCCGGCGGTGCCACGGGCTCAGATGCCACCTCGTAATTAATATCTTCCCGGATCTCAGTCTTAGCGTAGTGCCGCCGAAAAAACAAGCGATACACTACCCCTTTAACTCTCACATCAAAACGCATTGAGCCTACTGCCCACGCCCGCCCGGTGATCTCATCGATTGGCATTTGCAGTGCATGCGCGATATTAGCCCACGTGATGATGTCGGGGATTGTCGATCCGCTCTCCAGATGCGCCAGGCTCGACATACTCATACCGACTAAGTCGCGAAGGGTCTCGCGGGAAACGCGTCGCTCGTCTCGGGCCGTCCATATGGCTAGTCCGATACGCTTTTTCCAGGACACGTTGCTGCGCCGTGTGCGAGTTGGTTCAATGAAGAGCGTCCCATCAAGTTCCTCTTGAACGGTACGCATATTGTAAAGTTCCGATTCAATGGCCAGCAATACCGAGCTATCGATCGGGCCGGCTCCTGCGGATAATGCGCCAACGCGACGCACAATGCAATCGGTCTTACCTACGCGTATTGTGGCCGCGCTGGGGTTCCCGGCTAGCACATTTACTGGCACCTGAAGTAGATCCGCTATCGCCTCAATGGTGGCGTAATCTGGCACGCGATCGCCAGACTCAAGGCGCGACAGCGTGGGCAGCGGCACACCTGCCCGTTCAGAAAGGTCCGTCCTTGTGAGCTTACTCGCCAGGCGCGCGGCCCGCACGGCGGAAGTCACCCTCGCCAGGGTTACTGCCCGTGCTCGATCTTTTTCCATACCACGCATGTTGTGGAGGTGCGACTAGAACCCCCTCAAACCTTGCTGGCTGTGCTTGGGATAAGAGGCTAGACGATTGGCGCGCTCAAAAACGCTGATGGGCATGCGCCATCGGCCCGATGGGCGATGGGAGTTCCGGGCCACGGTTGACGGGCGGCGGGTGAGCCTGTATGCGCCAACGAGGGGTGAGTTGGCGCAGCTGGTCGCGGACGAGAAGGCGCGCGGCGGTGGCGAGATTCTGCCAAGTAACCCGATCACTGTTGCGCAGCACGCCGAGCAGTGGCTGAAAAGTAGTGTACTCCCGAACCGGAAACGGACAACGTATGCGCAGTACGAGACGATGATCTGCCGCTATATCATCCCAACAATTGGGCATATCCGGCTAACGGAATTGCGCTCTCACCATATCGATCAGATGTACGCAGATCTACGCGCGGGCAACATCGACGAGCCAATAATCCGCTTTCCCTTGACCACGAAGCCAGTGGGGCAGGTTGGAAAAACCAATAACCGTGGCAAAGTGAAATCGCAAGCAAGCCACGTTGGGAAAGCAACGATGCAAAGGGTGCACCTCGTGCTGCGGAGATTACTGGATACAGCAGCCGATAGACGGATAATCCCATGGAGCCCGCTTAAGGGCATCACGCCCCCGACCCACAAGAACTCCGAGATGCGGGTGCTTGACACGGCACAGTTGCGACGCCTTATAGCTGCGGCCAAGGGAGACCGCTATGAGGCGCTTTACCTCCTAGCGGCCATCTCTGGGTTACGGCAGGGTGAGGTCTTTGCCTTACGTTGGGATGATATCAACTTTAAGAAGCGGACCGTGCGGATTGAGCGATCGCTACAAGACGTGAATGGTACGCTAGCGGTCGTCTCGCCTAAGACCCTCACTAGCTCTCGCACGATTGACGTGGATGAACGCACGATCCAGGCATTACTTGCCCGCCTGGATGCATCGGTTCTAGAGGACCATAGCTCGCCGTTCGTGTTCACCACCGCGAGCGGCGGATTCATGCGGAAGGCTAACTTTCGTTCGCGAGAGTTCCACGCTATGCTACGGCGGGCATCAACCGAGGATGATGTTATCATGATCCGATTTCATGATTTGCGGCATACAGCCGCAACCACCATGCTTAGCGCCGGTGTGCCCGTCAAGGTGGTTTCTGAACGCCTTGGCCACGCTTCAGTGCGGTTCACCCTAGACCGATACGCACACGTGCTACCGGGCATGGGTCGAGAAGCGGCCGATCAAGTCCAGGCGTACATTGATGGAGATGATGGGGTCACAAATGGGGTCAAATTAACGAAGGAAGGCGCACCTCCACAACTCTAGTATAAGAAAAAAGCCCGTGGTTACGGGCTTTTGAAGTGGTGGAGATGAGGAGACTCGAACTCCTGACCCCTTACATGCGAAGCAAGTGCTCTACCAGCTGAGCTACATCCCCAGGGCAACGCGGTTGATTATACGCAGGGGGCATTTGCCCTGTCAAAGATATTCAGCGTAGGATGATTTTGCGAATCGTTCGCAAATAAGGCGGGTATGGGGATGCGTGCCGACTATGTTACGCGGCCAAGGGAGCAGATCGCGGGGGTCCTTCGGGCCGAGCCGCGCTTTCTCTCGGCGGCCGAAATCCATCGGGCGCTCGAGCAGGCAAGCGCTCGGGTCTCGCTTTCCACGGTCTATCGCACGCTGGAGTATCTGCGCTCGAAAGGCGACGTCACGGAACGACTCGACGAAGCCGGCGAATCCACATTCATGCTCTGCGAACCGGCCCACCACCACCACCATGCGATCTGCCGCATCTGCGGGCGCGTCGACGACGTGTCGTGCGCGGCGCTGGGACAGATCGCTGAATCACTACGGGCCACCCTCGGCTTCGAGCTCGATGGCCACAACATGGAGTTTCTTGGAACATGCCGCGTCTGTCGTTAAAATCTATCCTTGCCGTCGCGCTGTTGTTCGCGCTCGCCGCATGCGGGCACGGCAGTGGCACTGCCACGGCCACGGCGTCCGCGGCAGCTACGACTGCGCCGACAAGCTCCGGACCCATCAAGGTCGTCACCACGATCTCTACGCTAGACTCGTTCGTGCAAGCCGTAGGCGGATCGCATGTGACGGTGCAGAGCTTGGTCCCCGTCGGCGCTTCGCCTGAAACCTATCAACCGACGCCGCAAAACGTCGCCGTGCTCGCGCAGGCGAATATCCTCGTCGAAAACGGCGCAGGGCTTGAGACGTGGCTTGCGCGCACCATCGCTAACGCCGGCTCCAAATCGCTCCGCATCGTGGTCGGTACCGATGGCCTAACCATCGTTAAAAATAATCCGCATCTCTGGATGGATCCCCAGTACGCCAAGCACTACGTCTTGTTGATCCGCGACGCGCTCGTGCAGTTCGATCCGGCGCATGCCGCCGACTACCGCGCTAACGCGGCTCATTATAACCTGCAACTCGACGCGCTCACCGCGTCGATTCAGCGCAAGATCGATAGCGTCCCCGCCAAGAATCGCGCGATGATCGTCTTCCACAACGCGTGGCTGTACTACAACGCGCGTTTCGGCATTCGCACGCTCGGCTTTATCGAACCCTCCCCCGGCCAAGACCCCAACCCGAAAAACATCGGCAAGCTCATCGATCTCGCAAAGGCGAACGGTTTGCATGCGATCTTTAGCGAGCCGGAGTATAGTCCGAAGCTCGCGCAGCAGATCGCGCGTAGCGCCGGCATTACCCTCGTGACGAACCTCTACGACGATTCGCTCGGCACCAAACCGGAGGTGAGCAACTACATCTCGATGCTCAACTACGATACCGACATCATCGTGCAGGCGATGCGATGATCCATCCCTCGGGCGAAGCCGTCCGCGCCACGGATTTAGTCGTGCAGTACGACGGCTTCGCCGCCCTCTCGGGCGCCACGTTCACCGTGCATTACGGTGAAGCGCTGGGCATCGTCGGCCCGAACGGTTCGGGAAAATCGACGCTGCTAAAAACGGTCGCCGGACTGCTGATGCCTTCCAGCGGTGAACTCTGCGTGCTCGGTACGTCGCCGCGTAAGCTCCCGCCCGGTTCGATCGCGTACGTTCCGCAAGTCGAAGCCATTGATTGGACGTTTCCAGCGACGGTGTGGGACGTGGTCGCAATGGGGCGTTTTTCGCGATTGAAATTTTGGCAACCCTCCAGCGCGCACGATCGCGATGTGGTTGCTCGCGCGATCGATGCCGTCGGCATGACGCCGCTCGCGCAGCGGCACATTTCGCAACTCTCGGGCGGGCAGCAGCAGCGCGTCTTCGTCGCGCGTGCGATCGCGCAGGAGCCGTCGCTGCTCTTACTCGACGAGCCCACAACCGGCGTCGATGCGAAGACCGACGAATCGCTGCGCTGCATCGTGCGCGATCTGGTCGCCAACGGCATGCCGGTGCTCATGACCACGCACGATCTCGACCGCGTCGCCGAATGGTTCGATCGCCTGATGGTCCTCGATCGCAAGGTCCTGGCTTACGGGACGCCCGACGAGGTGGTCCAAGCCGGCACCTACGCCGGTATTCGCGAACACACCCACACGCACGGCCATCTGAGGTACGACAAATAGCATGGATGCTCTGCTCGCACCCTTTCAATACGAATTCATGCAGCGGGCGTTTATCGCCGCGATATTCGTGGGGTTGCTCTGCTCGGTGATGGGCACGTTCGTTATCTTGCGTAAGCTCTCGTTCATCGGCGACGGCATCGCGCACGCATCCTTTGCCGGCATCGTCATCGCCTACTTACGCGGATTGAATTACAATTTCGGCGCCGCGGTCGTTGCGGTGATTACCGCGCTCGGCATCGGGTTCGTGCATCGGCGGGGCAAAATCTCGCTCGATACGACGATCGGCGTGCTCTTCACCGGCGCTTTCGCGCTTGGCATCTTTCTCATGAGCCGTCAGCAAAACTACGCGGTCGATCTGCAAAGCTTTCTCTTCGGCGATATCCTCGCGGTCGGGCCGAACGATTTGAAGATGATCGCGGTGCTCTCGGCGATCGTCGCGATCGCCGTCGTCGTACTCTTTCGTTCGCTCATTTACACCACGTTCGATCCCGTCGTTGCGGAGGCCAGCGGCATTCGCGCGGGTGTTACCGAGTACGTCTTATTGGTGTTGCTCGCGCTCACCATCATCGTCGCATTGCAGTCGGTCGGCATCATCTTGGTTGCGGCGTTGCTGGTAACGCCGGCTGCAGCCGCGTATCAGCTCACCTCGCGCTTCATGCCGATGATGGGGCTCTCGGCGATGCTGGGCCTTGCGAGCACGGTCGGCGGGCTCTACCTCTCGTACTACTTGGGGAGTTCGAGCGGCGCGACGATCGTGCTGTTAGCCACGGTGCTGTTCTTCATCGCGATGGGCGTGAAGCAGACGCGCGCGCTGCTTACCCGCCGCGCGGGAGCGCGCTAGCCCCTTCTAGTCGGGCGCCCGCACGACGAGCCAGGTTTCCTCGCCGTTCGGGGCAAGGTAGCCCGCAGCCGCAAGCGCATCCAACACCTCGTGCATGGCCGCGCGTTCGTTTTTATTCGGCATGCCGGCCCAACGCATCGCGAGATCGTGCAACGTAATCGTCGTATCGGGAATAAGCGCTGCGCGGAGAAAATCGGGCGAAAGCTTCACGCGTTCCATGCGCCGCGCAACCGGTTCTAACGCTCGCTCGAACTCTCCGGCGGGCTGCCGCTCGGGCGCCGGCGGCTCGGGTGCGGGCGCAGGCACGCTAGGCGCGGGGCCGGGTGTGGGTGCGGGGGCGGGCGGTTGAGCCGCCGGCGCGGGCGCATCGACGATGCGCGACATCGCGGCGTCGGCGAGCGCGGGCAGCCATTCGGCGAGGGCGACGAATGCCGTCTGCCACGGCACCGCATTGATGCGCGCCGAACGGCGTTCGAGGCCGCGCAGAATATTTGCGGCAACGCGTTCCGGCCGCGCCGCGAAGCCGCCCGACGAGCGCCGCATGCCGGATGCTTCGGAAAATTCCGTGTCGACCGCGCCCGGATCGATGTACGACACGGCGATGCCCTCGCCGCGCAATTCGCGGCGTAATTGCGCGGCCGCGGCCCGAACGCCCGCCTTCGCCACGCAGTAGGCCCCAAAGCCCGGTGCGGGCACGCGCGCAAGGCCCGAACCGACGAACGCCACGCCGCCCGCAACGGCGCGCACGTGCGCGAGCGCGGCGCGCGTGATGCGCAGCGGCGCCGCCACGTGCAATTCCCACTGCACCTCCATCGCCGCATCGCTCTGCTCCAGCAACGTCCCCGGCGCGCCGGTGCCGGCGTTGTTCACCAGAATATCGATGCGCCCGAACGCACGAATCGCGGTTTCGACGATGCGTCTGGGAGTCTCGGCGGCGACGACATCCGCAACCAGCACTTCGCACGTCCCGCCGGCGGCGCGAATCGTCTGCGCGATCTGCGCGAGCCGCTCGGCGCGCCGAGCCACCAGGAGCACGGCGAAGTTCGCGGCCGCGGCCTGCGCCGCAAGCGCGGCGCCGATGCCGGAGCTCGCGCCCGTCACGATCATCGTGCGCTGCAGCGCTGCCGCCTCGACGCGCTCGCCGCGGAGCGCGTCGAGCAGTTCAACCGGTTTGGCGCTGGCAGTAGCGTTGATAATCATCCTCTATCCCTGATGGCAGTGACGCATAGTACGCCGCTTCGCTCACGATCGGCGGCGGCGCCGCCACTACGGTGCGTTGTTCGCTCGCCATGCGCTGCAGCGCCTGCGCGACCGGTTTGAAGCTGCCGTCGTTGCGCACGATGCCGAAGTGCAGCTCGTGTTGCGCGAGGTCGAACGGCGGCAGCGCGGCCAGCGACGCGTCGTAATCGGCCCAGCACCACCACAGCGCCCCCAAACCGCCGCGCGCGTGCACGCGATCGATCACCGCGTAGGCATACTCCCCCATCTCGGCTTCGGTGAGGCACGCATAGGAAGCCGCGTTCGGCGGCAGAGAGGCGGCCGGCGGCGGCGGCTCACCGGGAAGCGGAACGCGCTCGTACGGCGAGACGGTACCCGGCGGGCACGTCGGGTTGCCGAGCTCGCTGAAGAGCACCGGCTTCTCGCTACACGATTGCATCACTTGCATCAAAAACGGCACGACCTCCGCATCCAAACGACCGCGCGAAAAGGGGCTATACACCGAATACCCGTGCATCGTCGCGAACGCCCATGGGCGCGCGATGCTCGAAGGGCGGATGCGGCGGTCGCGTTCCAAATCTTCACCGTGCGTCCCGCCGGTAACCGGTGCCCCGGAGGTTTCGTGCAACGCGCTCGTGAGCCGCGAGCTCCAGGCTGCCGCATCGGCGGGCGTGCGCGGCTCTCGCAGGTTGGAAAACTCGTTGCCGAGATCCCATGCATAGAGCGCCGGATGGTCGCGCGCGCGTTCGCCGGCGCGGCGCGCGAACAGTTCCTGCGCCGCAAGGAGGCGTTCGTCGGCATAGAAGTCGCCGATACCGTAGGGCGAAACGGCGTTGCCGGCGATCGTGCGAAAGCGCCCGTGCGGCGTCGCCGGATCCAGCGACCATGCGGGC
>Ga0207416_1001329_pt1 | contig 33938 bp, 29 predicted proteins | sample PaiPotPPM11metaG_FD_184107 | JGI IMG/M metagenome (GOLD analysis project Ga0207416, IMG submission 184107) | Iron sulfur acid spring bacterial and archeal communities from Banff, Canada, to study Microbial Dark Matter (Phase II) - Paint Pots PPM... ...
GCGGCCGGCCGGCGGCACCGGCACCTACGCGTTCCTGGTCGGGCTGGCCTATCTCGACGGGGAGACCCTCGTCACGGAGCAGTTTCTGCTGCGGCGCCTCCGGTCCGAAGCGCATCTCCTCGGGGCGGTGAGCGAGCGGCTCGCCGGCCGGCCGCACCTCGTCACGTTCAACGGGCAGCGGTTCGACTGGCCGATTCTGGAGTCGCGGTTCATCCTGGCGCGGCGGCGGCCCGCGGCGCCCAAGGTCCACACGGACCTCATCACGCCGGCGCGCCGGCTGTGGCACCGCGTGCTCGGGACCCACCGGCTGAGCACGCTCGAGGCGGAAGTGATCGGCGCGCCGCGGCACAACGACATCCCCGGCTGGCTGATCCCCGGCATCTACGTCGAGTATCTGCGCTCGGGCGACCGGGCGGCGCTCGACCCGGTCATCGCCCACAACCGCGCCGACCTGCTGGCGATGGTCGCGCTTCACGGCGAGGTGCTCCGCACGCTCCGCGATCTCGAGCATTCGCGCGTGCGCTTCGACTGGGAAGGCGCCGGCATGCTGCTCGTGCGGCGCGGGGAGCACGAGCGGGCGGCGCGGTGCTTCGACCGGGCCGTCGACGACGCGACGGAGCCTCGCGATCGCTGGCGGGCGCTGCGGCGGCTCAGCCGCGCCTACCGCCTCACCGGCGCGGACGCGGCCCGGCGCGCGCGGGTCGAAGCGGAGGCGGCGTTCTGGCGATCGGCCGACCTCTACCGCGTGCACGTGCTCGAAGAAGCTGCGAAGATCCGCGCGCGCAACGGCGACCTCGCCGGCGCCCAACTGGCGGCCGGTGAGGCGTTGGGCCTTGCGACGCGGCTCGGCCTCGCCGGTCCGGCAGCACGTCTCACCAAGCGGCTCGCTCGGCTTACAGGACCGCCCCGGTAAATACACCGATGGGGTTGCACCCGTGGTCAAATTTTGGCACAGCAGTCCTCGGTTTAGAAGGAATCATCGAATATATGTTCGTATTAGAGGCGACGTGAGTCACGCCAAGCGCTATGGCCAGTTTTTTACACCGCCCAATGTCGCCCAGACGCTCGTCCGATGGGCGGTGAGACATCCCAGGGATCGCATTCTAGATCCATCTTGCGGTGACGGGGAGTTTCTAGCCTGCCGGTCGCATGCGGTTGGCATTGAGCTTGACGCTGTCCACGCGGCAGACGCCCGGAGGCGCGCACCCTCCGCGCTCGTCCACGAAGCAGACTTCTTTGTGTGGGCGGCAAGCACCCACGAACGTTTCGAAGCGGCGGTCGGCAATCCGCCGTTCATTCGTTACCAAGGCTTCACTGGAGCGGTGCGCGATCGAGCACTCGCGGTAGCCGCGCGAATTGGTGCACGGATCCCACGATTGACCTCCTCATGGGCGCCATTTATTGCCAGCACGGTTTCCTTGCTAAAACCTGGCGGACGGCTCGCCTTCGTAGTACCGGCCGAAATTGGTCACGCGAGTTATTCTATACCGTTCTTACGCGCTCTGTGCGATCACTTCGATTGCGTACGCGTGGTCGCGGTACGCGAAAAGATATTTCCCGAACTATCCGAGGATACATGGCTGCTGTACGCAAGCGGTCGCGGCGGCAAAACCAGCGCGATCGAGTTCAGTATGCTCGATCGCTTCGCGCCGTCAGCCACGCCACCCGATCCGATCTGTGCTGTCTCGCTAACTGCATGGGAGCGAGCGCATGGACACTTACGACGCTGGCTACTGCCAGCGAAGGTGTTGTCTGTTTATGAAACTCTGAAGAATAACGAATTGACGTACCGGCTGGGAGAGGCCGCCACCGTCGGTATTGGATACGTGACGGGGGCCAATGATTTCTTTCACCTGCGACCTTCACTGGCGAAAGCGCTTCGGATTCCCAGGAGTTTCTTGCAAATCGCTGTCCGACGAGGAGATAGTCTACCGCCGACGCCAGTGTTAACACGCGAGCATGTGCGACAATGGATCAAAGCGGATGAACCAGTGCTGCTGCTGGATCTCGCGGGCCGCGATGAGATGCCCGAAGGCGTGTCGCACTATCTCCAATGTCGCGAAGGAGCGTCCGCTCGCCAGTCATACAAGTGCCGCGTCCGGGAGCCGTGGTTTGCGGTGCCGGACGTAAAGATACCCGACGGCTTTCTCACGTACATGTCGGGCGAGCGCGTCGGGCTCGTGCGAAACGCCGCCAGGTGCGTGGCCACCAACTCCGTTCACGTGGTTAGTCTTAAGAATGGGCAGTCGTTTAACGAGATCCAAACCGCGTGGAGTCATCCGTTGGTGGCGCTAAGTTGTGAACTGGAGGGCCACCCTCTGGGTGGGGGAATGTTGAAAGTCGAACCGCGGGAGGCACAGCGGATCCTCCTGCCACGCCCGAGCTTCCGCAGTAACAGATCACTGGAAAGCGTACTCCACAGCGGTATTGAGACAATGCGTCGCTGGCGGCACTATGCTTAGCGTGCGTCGGTCGACATTGCTGTTTCTCACCCGTGACTTCACCGCCTAGCAGCGGCGATTTCCTAGTTTCTTTGGGAAACGCGGTCAAGACCGCGGGCCCCCGCCCACCGGATGAAGCTAGCCGCGCAGAAAAGAAGAACTATGCCGAACGGCTCTCTAACGAGGTCGCACAGGCTCTGGCTAAACGATTGCGCGAACTTGGCGTGGCCGAATGTCAACCCGATCCAAGCGGTGGCCGGGAGCGCCAGTTTGCGGGGGGCATCGGTGCGAAGAAAGTTGACGTTAGCTTCGCGACCGAGGAGGACGGACTCGTCCTTGGCATCTCCGTAAAGAGCATCAGTTTTCCTGATGCCAGGACGAAGAACTACCAAAAGAACCTCACTAATCGACGTGGCGACCTGCTCGCCGAGGCCACAACGCTTCATCAGCGGTTTCCTTATGCCGTTCTTGGTGGCTTATTTCTCTTCGACGAACGAGCCGCTCACGACCGCACCGGTCGACGCGCGTCGACTGTAGAAACGGCCCACGAGATCTTTCGGGCATTCGATGAGCGCGACGATCGATCCAATGCCGTCGAGAAATACGAGGTTTTGGGGATCGTATTGTATCGGGCCGCGGAGCCAATTCGGTGTCGTTGCTATGATGTCGGGAAAGCCGACCAGCCTGTGTCCGCCGACGCGTTTCTGCACCGTCTTCTGGAACGCGTAGCGGATCGTAATCCGGATCGATTTCGCTTCGTGGACGGCCGTCTCTCACCACGCGGTCGACCGCGTACGGAGGCTGGCGCAGCGAGCGAGGAAGAAGAGCCGTAGCGCGACTCGTGTTTGTAGCTAAGCGTTCCTAGTCACTCAGTTCATCGACGCGCCGCACGAGCCTTCATGCGAGCGACACCGGCAGCACGCCCTGCGGCGTGATAAGTCCCGCGAGCGCCCGCGCGGCCGCGCGAAGAGACGGCGGATCGTCGCCGTACACAGCCAGGCACGTCACGGACGGGGGGACCTCCGTGAGGACGTACGGGGCGCCCGTCGCGACGGCGATGATCGGGCCCGTGGCCGCCGCGGCCTGCGCCACGCGCGCTGCGGCGGCCCGCGTCTCCGGCGTATCGCGGCGCGCATGGCCCACCGGCACGACGCGCACCGCGTCGCGCGATGCCTGCGCGACCGCCTCCACCGGTACGGCGGCGGCTTCACGCCCGGCCGCGCGCAGCGCGCCCGCGAGGCGCGCGGCCGTGCCGGTTCCCGCGGCCCCGTCGATTACCGCGAACGCTCCGGTACGCACCGGCAGCAGACCGGCGGGATCGCGCACCACCGTCGCGGCGGCTTCGGCCGCGTGGTCCGCGACCACGAGGTGCGCCGGCACGCCCACGCGGCGGGCAACGTCGTCCACCGGCACGATCGTCCGCTCGGCGAGCCGGAACCGCTCCCTGAGTGATGCGACCCGCCGGACGGCGTCGGCGATCCGTGCCGCCGGGATCCGTCCGCGCTCCACCGCCCCGCGGACCGCGCCGAGCGCCTCGCGCTGCGCCTCGAGGGCGCCGCAGGCCAGCACGATGTCGGCGCCGGCCAGCAAGGCCTGCACGGCGGCCTCGCCGGGCGGCGCGTAGCCGGTCATCGCGTCCATCGCCATCGAGTCCGTGACCAGCACGCCGGAGAACCCCATGCGCGCGCGCAGAAACCCGAGCACGGCGGGCGAGACGGTGGCGGGCCGGTCCGGGTCCAGCGCCTTGAACACGATGTGCGCCGTCATCACCGCGGCGCAGCCCGCGGCGATCGCCTGACGGTACGGCGCAAGCTCGACGCGGTCGAGCCGCTGCAGATCGTGCGTCACCACCGGCAGCCCGAGATGCGAATCGACGACGGTGTCGCCGTGGCCCGGGAAATGCTTCACCGTGGCCGCGACACCGGACACCTCCATCGCGCGCACCGCCGCGGCGCCGAGGCGGCCGACGCGCTCGGGGTCTTCGCCGTACGAGCGCACGCCGATGACCGGGTTCAACGGATTCGTGTTCACGTCGAGCACGGGCGCGAAGTTCATCTGCACCCCGACCGCGCGCAGTTCGCGGGCCGTGATGCCGGCCGCCGACGCCACGATGGCCTCGCTCCCGGCCGCGCCGAACGCCATGGCGCTGGGGAAATGCGTGGCGCCGGCGCGGAGCCGCACGACCGGCCCGCCCTCTTGATCCATGCTGACGAGCAGCGGGGGATGGCCGGCGTCCGCGGCCACGCGCTGCAGCGCGTTGGTGAGGGCGGCGATCTGTGCCGGCTCGGCGACGTTCTTCTCGAACAGAATGATCCCGCCCACGCCGTCCCGGATCAGCCGCTCCACCTCGGCCGAGGGTTCGTGGCCGGTGAAGTCGACCATGAACAGCTGACCGATCTGATCGGGAGGCGTCACCCGCGGCACCTCACAGTCCCCATCACAGCGTGCGCTCGCCGTGCCGGTACCGCCGGAGCGGCACGAAGCCGACCCGCCCATAGAAGTCGAGGAGAATCGTCCAGTCGATCACCATCTCCCGCACGCCGAGTGAGGCGAGGTGCACCATCGCACGATCGAGGAGTACCAGGCCCAATCCGCGGCCGCGCAGGTCCGGCGCGAGGCCCATCGGCCCCAGCCCGCCCGCGGCCGGACCGCCGTCGCCCGCCCACGCGACGCTCGGGCCGATCCAGCGCGACTCGGGATGGAACAGCATCGCGAATCCGCGAACGGCGCCGTCCCTGACCGCGCCCATCACGTCCCCGATCGGTCCGCCGAGGCGGAGAAACCGCGCGACCGTATACCGCCAGCGCCCCGGAAACGTCGCGTCGAGAAACTCGAGCAGGGCGGGTTCCTCGCCGGGCGCCAGCGGCCGCACCTCGACATCGGGATTCGCCGCGCGCGCCGCGGTCACCGTCTCGCCGCGGCCGTAGCCGTCGAGCGAGCGGTGCAGGTCATAGGCTTCGCCGCGGAGCGTGTAGCCCGCGGCCTCGAAGAACCCGGCCGCGCCGGTGCCGTCCGGGACTCCGGGAAAGAAGTGGCCCGGATCGGCGCCCAGCACAGCTGCCGGCCGCTCCCGAGCGCGGAGAAACGCCTCCCCCGCGCGCACGAGTGCCATGCCGATCCCGCGCCGCCGGTGACTCGGATGCACCGCGACGAGGCTCAGCCAGCCGCGGTCCGGGCGCAGGCCGTCCGCGCCGAGCGGCTCGCGGGCGACCTTGGCCAGACCGAACCCGATCACGCGTCCGGTCGCGCCGTCGCAGGCGAGCGAAGCCCCCGCGGGATCGAAGTGCGGGTCAAGCACCGTGTTCTGCCGGAAGAGCGCGTCGCGCAGCGGGAACTCGCGGCCGGCGACGGCGTTCCACACCGCGACCACCTCGCCGATCCGGCCGGGGTCGAACGGACGCAGTTCGATCCCGCCACTCATTGCCTAGGACGCGGGGGCCCCGACCCGGAGATCGAGCGCAACGTGAAACAGCCGGTTCCACGGAAACCCGACGGGTCCGACCTCGATCGGCACGCCGAACGAGGCGGCGACCGGCGGCACGCACGTCTCCTGGAGCCAGCGCCGCGCGGCTTCCGCGCAGGCGCCGTACGCCGGGCCGATGTCCGAGGATCCGGCGCCGGGGTAGTGCGGCAGGACCTCGCGGGCCAGCCGCTGCCGGACGTTCGCCTGGTATCCCCAGTCATCGAGGAGACGGAGGACCGTGAACTCGCGGTTGGCGCGCTCGGATGCGGCGGCGCCGGTCCCGCCGCCGGCCGGCCGCGTCGAGACGAGGACCTGGGCCAGCGCCATCCCGAGCGCGTTGCTCATCGTGTTCCACCCGCCGTAGGCGGAGACGCCGGAGGCGCGCGGCGCAGCGAGCAGGCGGGCGACGAGCGTACGGTCCGCGCCGTTGCTGTACCGCACGTCGGCGAGCGCGCAGGGGACGCCCGAGGCGGCCACCCCGGCAAGGGCTGCCCAGAAGCCGTCGAGCTCCGCCGGGGGATAGGGCTGCTGCTCCGGCGCCTCGAGCTGGTCGCCCGGCGAGTTATGCACGAAGAGAGCGAGGTCGGGCGAGGCCTCGACCCGCCGGCACCCCGCGGTCACGATGTGCGACGTGACGGTCAGGTCCAGTGCCTGTCCTTCGTAGCGGGGAATCACGCCGCGGTGCGCGGGCGCCGAATACATCACCTGGACGGCCGGGTGGTCGCGCCGCCCGGACACGACCGCGCGGGCCAAGAGACGCGCGGTCAGCTCGTCGGTGCCGTACGTCACCCACGCCCGGGAGGCCGCGCCGCGGGCCTCGACCGCGGCGGCGACCGCCCGAAGATCCCGCCGCGTCCACCCGTATTCGGCGGCGTCGTCCTGCCCGATCAGCAGGCCGTCGAACACCTCTGCGCCCGCGAGGTCGACGAGCCGCAGCAGCACGGCGAGATTCCGCTCCCGCCGCCACCGCGCGTCGGCGAGCACGCCCGCGGGCACCGCGGCGGCGGCCGCGGCCGCCCGCTCCCGCGACGCCGGATCGCCGGTCGCCTCGTAGCGGTCCTCGTGGAAACTGAGGGCAAAGATCTGCGGCCCGTACTCGACCCAGTAGTCGGGCTCCTCGGTGGCATCCGCGCTGTTGGGGAGGCGCAGATTGCTCGCGGAGAGATAGACGCGGCGGCGCGGGGCCGCACGCCTCACCTCGGCCCACCGCGCGGCGAGCGCGAGGCACCGGTCGAGCGGCTCGCGCCCCACCCGCGACGGCACGAGGCCGCCGTAGACCGGCAGCTCCGCGGACGCGATGACGAGCTCCGAGTCCGCCCCGGGCCCCTCGAGCCACGCCCACATCGCCTCGACATCCGCGGGGCGCTTCAGGCTGCCGAGCTGCTCGCGCGGGGGCGTGACGGTTTCGGCGCCGGCGATCGCCGCCAGCGTGAGAAACGCGTCGCGGGTCACGGGCCGCTCGTCGAGCGGCAGAAACGCGATCTTCACTTGACGGCGCCGAGCATGATACCGCGGAGAAAGTACCGCTGCAGGGCGACGAAGACGACGATCACGGGCACGGTCATCAGCACCGCGCCGGCGGCAACGTAGCGGGTGTTGTGCGCGAACAGACCGGAGAGGTAGAGCAGGCCCACGGCGAGCGGGTAGCGGTCCGGCGACTTCAACACGATGAGCGGCCAGAGAAACGAGTTCCAGTAGCCGGAGAACTCCACGATGGCGAGCGTCGCGAGCGCCGGGGTGACCAGCGGCAGCATCACCTGCGCCCACAGCCGCAGCTCGCCCGCGCCGTCGATCCGCGCGGCGTCCTCGATCTCCGCCGGCACCACGAGGTAGGCCTGCCGCAGCAGGAAGATGCCGAAGATGCTCGCGAGGCTCGGCAGGTACACGGCCGCGTAGGTGTCGACGAGATGCAGCCGCATCATCGTCACGAAGTTCAGGATCAGCCCCACGTGCTGCGGCAGCATCAGGCTGCCGACGATCGCATAGAAGATCAGATCGCGGCCGGGAAACCGCATGCGGGCCAGCGGGTATCCCGCGAGCGCGCTGACGAGCAGCGTGAGCACGATGCCCATGCCGGTGATATACACTGTGTTCGCGAAGAACCGGCCGATCGGCATGGTCTGCCACACGCCGGCGAAGTTGGCGAGCGTGGCGGGGTGGGGGATCAGCGCCGGCGGAAAGGCAAACACCGCCCCGTGCGACCCGAGCGCGGTCGCGAGCAGCCACAGAAACGGGAACACCGTGACCACCGCGATGGCGCTCAAGAGCACATACATGCCGGCCGTCTGCGCGACGCGGGACAGCCGGGGCCGGGGCGTCTTAGTAATAGGACAGCCCTCCCTGCCGCATCAGCCGGAAATTGACCGCGGAGAACAGCGCGGTGATCGCCGCCAGCACGACCCCGATCGCCGCGGCGTAGCCCAGGTGGAGCGAATTGAATGCCTGGTCGAACATATAATAAAAGATCGTGTACGTCGAAAAGATCGGCCCGCCGCCCGTCATGACGTAGATCTCCTCGAACACACGCAGGGCCGCCAGAATCGAGATCGTGCTGCAGAGCAGAATGCTCGGCCGCAGGAGCGGAATGGTGACGTGGAAGAGGCGCGCGAGCGGACCGGCGCCGTCGAGGGCGGCCGCCTCGTCGTAGTACGAGGGGATGGCCTCGAGCCCGGCGAGGTAGATGACCATGTAGTAGCCGATGCCCTTCCACCACGTCACGAGCATGACGGAATACAGCGCCAGCCCCGGATCGCTCAGCCAGTGGATCGGCCCGTGAATCAGGCCCACGCGCAACAGGACGTAGTTGAGGAAGCCGGCCTCGTCGTACAGCCACCGCCACATCAGGCCGACGACGACGATCGACGTGACGACCGGGATGTAGTAGGCGACCCGAAACCAGGCGATCCCGCGCAGGGGGCGCCGGACCCACAGCGCCAGCACGATGGCGGACAACTGCAGGACCGGGACGACCGCGAGGTAGACCGCGCTGTTGCGCAGCGCCGTCCAGAAGTAGCGGTCCTGCCACAGCGCCGCGAACTGGCTGAAGCCCACGTACCGGGGCGGCGAGATGACGTTGTACTCGAACAGGCTGAGCGCGGTGCCGAAGATGACCGGATAGAACGTGAAGACGACCAGCAGCACGAGCGCCGGCGCGAGAAACAGGTACGCGATCGCGGTGCGCGTCACGGCCTGGCGGCGGCCGACTCCGCGCGGGCGCGAGAGGGGCCGGGTGTCTACGGCCTGCGCCATGAGACCCCGGGGCCGCGCGCTGGCGTCAGAGCCGGCGGTTCCACTCGCGGACGGCCCACTCGAGGGCCTGGCCCGCGCTCATTTTCCCGTAGAACGCGCTTTCGATCGCCTCGCGGAAGACGCGGTACAGCTCGTCGCTGTGCGGCACGGCCACCGTGAGATCCCGCGCCTGCGCGAGCTCGCGGACGGCGATGAGGCGGGCCTGGTCCTCCGGGCTGGCCCCCCCGCGGGTAAAGTACGGGTCCGCGGCCGCGGCGCGCGTCGACGGGAAGATCACCACCTGCTTGGAGAACGCGAGTTGGTTGGCGTCGTCGGTGACGAACAGGGCGAACGCCACCGCCTCGTTCCGGTGCCGGCTCGCCGCGGGGACCGCGAGATCCATCGTCGGCAGGTCGAGCACCCGGCCGCGGCCCATGGGAGCCGGCGCCACCGCGGTATCCTTGTACACGTCGGGGTTGTCGCTGCGCACGCGCAGCAGGAACTGCGGCCCCGTCGTCAGCATCGCCAGCTGGCCGTCGCCGAAGCGCTCCGTCGCGCCGAGGTACCCCCGCCGCAGCGTGTCGTCCGGAAACTGGTCGTGCTTGAAGAGGTCGACGTACCGGGCGAGCAGCGCGACGTGGGCGGCGCTGCCGAAGAGCGCGCGCTTCCGGTCCGGGCTCAGCACCGGCAGCCCTTCCTCCTGAAACACCTTGAGGAAGCGGATGCCGTCGACGTTCGGCATGAACCCGTAGACGCCGGCCTTCTTTTTGATCACCGTGGCGGCCCGGATGAAATCGTCCACCGTCGCCGGCGGCCGCGCGGGGTCGAGCCCGGCCTTGCGGAAGAGCGCCCGATTGTAGGCGAGGACGTCGGGGGTCACGTACCACGGCACGCCGTACGCCCGGCCGTCGAGCCGCATCGACGCCCAGATGTTGGGGAAGTAGCGGTTCCGCGCGTCCGTGGGCACGGCCGCGTCCATGTCCACGAGGGCGCGCTGCTCGGCGAGCCGCAGCGTCGTCTCGGTGTTGAGGTTGACGACGTCAGGCGCCACGCCGCCCGCGATCGACGACAGCAGCTTCTGGTCGAGCGCCTGCGGCTGCACGTCGATCCAGCGGACCCGAATGTCCGGGTGCCGGCGCTGGTACTCGTCGATCATGCCGTTGATGAATTTTGTGAAGAACGGCTGCAGTGAGATCGTCCAGAACTCGATCGTCGTGGGGCCGGCGGCGCGCGCCGGCACGGCGCCGGCCACGGCAAGCACGACCGCCAGGACGGCGGCCACGCGGGCGAGAGTACGTGTCATGCGGAGGCTCCTCCGAACCATCTACCAGGATGGTACCATACTCGAACGCGGCTTCTCACAGCGGAGGACCGCCGCGGATGGGTCCGAACCTTTCTACGCGTGAGCGCCTCCGATTGGTTCGACCTCACCGGTCAGGTCGCGGTCGTCACCGGCGCGCGCCGCGGGATCGGGCGCGGCCTGGCGCTGGGCCTCGCGCGCGCGGGCGCGGACGTGGCCCTGGTCAGCCGCACGGCCGCGGAGGAGGTGGCCGGCGAGATCGCGCGCCTCGGACGGCGGTGCGTTCCGATCGCGGCCGACCTCGCGGAACCGGCGCAGGTCGACCGGGTGATCCCGGAAGCGGTGCGCGCGCTTGGGCGCGTGGACATCCTGGTCAACAACGCCGGCATCGGCACCCGCGGGCCGGCGCTCGAGGTCACACCGTACGACTGGCACCGCGTGCTGCAGGTAAATCTGCACGCGGTGTTCGCGCTGTGCCAGCAGGCGGCCCGCGAGATGCTGCCGCGCCGGCGGGGCAAGATCATCAACATCGCGTCGATGATGAGCTTTCAGGGCGGTATCCTGATCGCCGCGTACACCGCGAGCAAGGGCGCGGTCGCGCAGCTCACCAAGCTGCTGGCGAACGAGTGGGGACCTCTGGGCGTGAACGTCAACGCGATCGCGCCCGGCTACATCGAGACCGACCTGACCCGCCCGCTGAAAGAGGACCCCACCCGGAATCCCGCGATCGTCGCCCGAATTCCGGCCGGACGCTGGGGCCGGCCCGACGACCTGGCCGGGGCGGCCGTCTTCCTCGCGTCGAGCGCGTCGGACTACGTGCACGGCCACGTGCTGGCCGTGGACGGTGGATGGCTGGCCCGGTAGACACCAGCCGGCCGGAACCTGCCGCGACGCCGGGGCCCGCAGGGCCGCCGGCGTTTCATGCGGCGGCCGGCGAGGTGCTCGACTGGATCATTCTGCTGGGCGCGCTCGGCCTGCTGGGCTGGACGGCGGATACGGGCCTCACGTTCATGCCGGCGGCGGGCTTTCTCACCCACCGCGTCCCGCTGCTGGTGTTCCAGCAGGCGGCGCTCGCGGTCGGCGCGGCGGGCGGCATTCGCTGGCTCCTCGGCGGCCGGGCCCTCCCGGGTGCGGCGCTCGTCGCGCTCGCCGCCGTCGCGGCGCTGTGCCTCTTGTCGATCGCGCACACGGCGAACCTCTACTCCACGCGGGAAGAACTCTTTCTCATCGTCGCCATCGCGACGTTCGCGCTGGGCCTCTTGATGGTGCTGAACGACGGCCTCAAGACCCACGTCTTTCTCGCCGGCTTGGCCGGCATCGCGTGCTGGGAGGCGGTGCAGGGACTCGGGCAGTACGCCGCCGGCATTCCGACGCCGGCCTACTGGCTGAGCCCGTCGTTCGCCGACATCATCCACACCCGTATCTACGGCACGCTCGGGAGCCCGAACGTGCTCGCCGGCTTTCTCCTGTTCGGGATCGCCGCCGCGGCCGTGCTCGCGATGTCGCTGCCGGTCTTCTTGCGGCCGGTCGCCGCCGCGGTCCTCGTCGTCGAGGTCACGGCATTGATGCTGACCTACTCTCGGGGCGGCTACGCCGGACTCGCGGCGTTCGTGATCGTCGCGGCGGTGGCGCTGATCCCGGTGCGCCGCCGGGCCTGGTGGGTGCTGCTCCTCATCGCCGTCGTCGGGGGCGTCGCGATCGCACGGCTGCCCGCCGTCGGCCTGCGCGCGCAGAGTCTCGCCCCGGCGCAGGAAGACACTGTGACCAGCCGGCGGTTCATCTGGCGCACCGCGGAGCGCGTCTGGGACGCGCACCGGGTCTGGGGGGCCGGACTCGGCACGTTCAACGTCGTGTACTCGACGTACCGGCCGCCGGACGTCCTCACGACGTACGCCATGCTGGGCATTCCGGGCTCGGCCCACGACGACTACCTCCAGGTGCTCGCCGAAACCGGCGCCGTGGGCGCGGGCATCCTGGCGCTGGCCCTGCTGTGGGGCCTGTGGCGCGCGGGCGTCCACTACCGCGGCGGCGGGGTGGAGGACCGCGTGTGGCTGGGCGGCGCGGCCGCCGCGGTCGCGGGTGTCGGCGTGACGAGCATCGTCGACGAGAACCTCTACGTCATCACGAACCTCACGATGCTGGTGGCGTTCGCCGCGGTGGTGGCCGGGCACGCCGTCCGGCGCCTGCGCCCGACGCTTCGCCTGTGGCAGCGTGTGTTCGTCCTGCCGGTCGCCGTCGTCTTCGCCGCGCTGCCGCCGCTCTTGGTGCCGCCGGTGGTGGCGACCGTGCTGCACAACGAGGCGTCCGAGCAGGTGGCGGCGCTGCGGTTCTCCGAGGCCGTCGCGACCTTCCGCAGCGCGCTGCCGCTCGACCCGCTGAACAGCATCATCCCGTCGTATCTCGGCGACCTCGCGACGGACTTGTACCGGCGGAAACTGACGACTGCCCTCGGCCCCTGGGAGTCGATGCGGGAGGTGGCCGCCGGCTATTACCGGCAGGCGATCGCCGACAACGCCTGGGACGCGTATCCTTGGGCCGAGTTGGGACGGCTCCTCCGAGACGAGCACCGCTATCCGGAGGCCGTGGCGGCCTTCGCCGCGGCGGTTCGCCTCGATCCGTACACGCCGCGGTACCGCCTGTGGCTCGGCGACGCCCTGCGGCTGGCGGGGGAGACGGAGGCCGCCCGGCGCCAGTACGAGGAAGCGGCGCGCCTGTATCCGGTGGAGCTCGTGCTGATCGAGCACCATGAAGGCCGCGGCGACCGCTATGCCGCCTCGCAGGCACAGCTCGCCGACGTCGAGCGTGCGCTGCGCGAGCTCGGGCCGGCACCGTAACTCCGTCGACGCGCCGAGGAGGAGCGACGGCATCGGCTTTGCGCGGACCGCACGCGTCCGCCGGCCGCCCCATGCCCGACGGCCGCCGGCCGGAACCCGGCGGCTGGAACGTTGCGTAGACCTGCGACGGAGCCCGGTCCCCGGCGCTCAGGGCGCGCGCAGCGCGCGCACGATCTTCGCGGGTGTGATCGGCAGCGACGTCACCCGCACCCCGAGCGCGTTGGCGACGGCGTTCGCGATTGCGGCGGGGGTGGGAATGATCGGCGGCTCGCCGACCCCCTTGACGCCGAGGTTGTTGGACACGGGATCCGGCCGGCCGACCGCGAGCGCCTCGATCTCCGGGATCATCGACTGCCGCGGCAGCGCGTAGCTGTCGAAGCCGAGATCCATCACGGTCCCGCTCTCCGCGTCCGTGACGTGATCCTCGCACAGCGCCATCCCGAGCCCCTGAATCACGCCGCCGTGGATCTGGCTCACGTAGCCCATCGGGTTGATGACCCGGCCGACGTCGTGGCACGCGGTGATTTTGATGACCCGCACCTCGCCGGTCTCCGGATCCACCTCGACCTCGGCGATCTGCACGCCCCACGTCCGGATCGTCACGCCGTCGGGATTGGCCCCGCGGAACCCGCGGCCCGCGATCGTGAAGTTGTTCATCCGGCCGGTGAGCTCGTGCACCGCGATCTTCCGGTCCGGCACGCCGGCCACCGACAGCCCCCCCGACTCGAGCCGGATGTCGGACGGCGCCGCCTCGAGGACCGACGCCGCGGTGTCGAGGAGATGCCGGCGCGCCTCCTCCGCGGCCATGCGCACGGCCGGCCCGCACGACGCGATCGTCTGGCTGCCCGCGGACAGGGGGCTGTAAGGGAAGTCGGTGTCACCGAGCCGGACGGTGACCTTCTCGACCGGCAGGGTCAGCACTTCGGCGGCGATCTGCGTGAGCGCGGTGCGCGCGCCGGTGCCGATGTCCTGCGTGCCGATGCGTACGTCGGCCGTTCCGTCGGGATTGAGCCGCACCTCCGCGTAGGCGGGGGGAGACCCGGCGCCGCCCCAGATCTGCGACGCCATCCCGAAGCCGCGGCGCGGACCGCCGGACCGGACCGGCGACGCCGGCGTCGCCGCGCGGCGCGACCAGCCCGCCGCGTCGGCCGCCATGGTGTAGGCTTCGCGAAGAAACTTGCTCGAGTAGGGGCGGCCGAGCACCTGGTCGGCCTCGGCGTAGTTTCGAAGGCGAAATTCGAGCGGGTCGATGCCGAGCCGGTCGGCGAGCGCCTCCATCGCGCAGTCCAGCGCGACCGTCCCCTCCACGTACCCCGGGGCGCGAAACGCCGCGCTCGGGCCGGTGTTGGTGAAAACGTTCCAGACTTCGCTGCGAACGTTGGGACACGCGTACATTTCCTTCGCGGGCCCCGCAAGCGGTGTACCGAGAGCCCGGTACGCGCCGAGTCCCGACACGCCCCAATAGTCGATCGCGACCAGCCGGCCGTCCCGTCCCGCGGCCAGCCGGATCCGTTGCGCGCTCCGGGGCCGTTTGCCCGCAGCGACGCTCTCCTCGACGCGGGTAAACATGATCTTCGCCGGCCGGGCGAGCCGCCGCGCGGCGAGCGCCGCGAGCACCGTGTACTTCGCCGCCTGGTTCTTGCTGCCGAACCCGCCGCCCATGAAGCGGCTGACGACGCGCACGTGGTGAAGGGGTACCTTCAGCGCCGCCGCGACCTGGCGCCGGACACCGAAGATGTGCTGCGTCGAATCCCAGATCGTCAACCGGTCACCGGTCCACTCGCAGATCGAGCCGTGCGTCTCCATGCTGTGGTGCAGCACGTCCTGCGTCTCGGCGCGCAGCTCGACCGTGGCCGCGGCCCCGCCGAACGCGGCCTCGACATCGCCCCGAGCGTACCGCTCTGCGTCGCCCCCCAGCACGTTCCCCGCGGCGTGGATCTTGGGGGCGTCCTTGGCGAGCGCCGCCTCCGGGTCCACGACGTGGGGCAGCACCTCGTACTCCACGTCGATGAGGTCGAGCGCATCGCGGGCGGCCGCGGCGGCGTCGGCAAACACGGCGGCCACTTCCTCGCCCGCGTACCGCAGCTCCGTGTCAAACAGCGTACTCAGCCCGTTGTACCAGGGAACGCCTTTGACGTTCAGGTGGGACAGCACCGCGCGCACCCCCGGTGCGTTCTCGGCGCGCGCGGTGTCGAGCCGCCGGATCCGCGCGTGGGCGTGGGGCGAGCGGAACACGGCGCCGAAGACGAGCCCGGCGGGATAGAGGTCCGCTGTGTACTGCGCGGTGCCGGACGCGCGCTCCCCACCGTCCACGCGGGGGACCGGCTGTCCGACGACCCGGAACGCCTGGTCCGCCGCCCAGATGGGGACGTCGTCGCCTTCGAGCACGACCTCGCGTTCTTCGACGCGGCCCTCGAACTCGATTTTCTGCTTGACGATCTTCGGCATCAGCGGCTCTGCCGGCCGCCCGCGAGCTCGCGGGCCGCGGCCTGGATCCGCAGCTGGGTGCCGCACCGGCAGACGTTGCCTTCCAGCGCGCGCCGCAGCAGTTCCTCGGACGGTCGCGGGGTCCGGCGCAGCAGGCCTTCGAGGGCCATGATCTGCCCCGGCGTGCAGAACCCGCACTGCAGCGCGTCGTGGCGGACAAACGACTCCTGGACCGGCGCGAGCGCGCCGTCGCGGGAGAGCGACTCGATCGTTTCGACCGCGCGGCCGGCGGCCTGCACGGCGAGCAGGAGACACGCGAGCACGGGACGCCCGTCGAGGAGCACGGTACAGGCGCCGCACGTCCCCACCCCGCAGCCTTCCTTGGTGCCGGTCAGGTGCAGGTCTTCGCGGAGCGCGTGCAGCAGGCTTCGCCGCGCCGGCACGCTCAAGGTCTCGGCCCGGCCGTTCACCGTGACGGTGACGGCATGAGGCGCGTCGGGCGACGCAGAGACAGTCGGCATGGAACCCTCCCAACTCTTGGGGATGTGCGTCCCTTGCGGGGAAACCGGCGCGGCCATCGTCGGACCGATTTCGTTCCGCTAGTTTCTGGCCGGTCCGGGCGCGCTCCTCCGGCTCGGCGGGCGTCCCGGCTCACGCCGCAGGCCCGCGTGCTACACTATGCAATGAGATGCCCCGCCGCGCTATGCCCATCCCGACCGACATCGCGGAAAGCCGCGAAGCCCGCGAGCTACACGTGACGTGGAGCGACGGTCACACAAGCCGGTACACGTATCGCCGCCTCCGCCAGGCGTGTCCCTGCGCGATGTGCGTCCACGAGTGGACGGGCGAGCGGCTCCTCGACCCCAAGCGCGTCCCCGAGGACGTGCACCCGAAAGAAGTCGCCCGCGTCGGAGCGTACGCGCTGCGTTTCACGTGGTCGGACGGCCACATGACGGGGATCTACACGTTTCCGCTGCTGCGCACCATTTGCGAGTGCGACGCCTGCAGCGCGGCCCGCGCCCCGCTGACGCGGGACTAGCCGTCGAGAGGCGACGGCGTCGCCGCCGCAACAGCCGGGGTAGGGGCGGCGCCGGCCGGATCGCCGCCTAGCTGCGGACGGCGAAGCGCGCGAGCTTCTCCGGGTCGAGCTCGAGCCCGAGGCCGGGACCGCCCGGCAGCGCGATCATCCCCTCGCGCGGCACCGGAAATGGTTTGACGAAAATCTCCCGCAGCGGATTCTCGACGTACGCCGTCCCCATGTACTCGTAGGTGAAAAAGTTGGGCGCGGCGGCCGCGAGGTGCAGCGACGCGAGGTGGGCGATCCCCCCGCTGAATCCGGTGTGCGGCGCGTACGCCAGGTTGTGGGCGTGCGCGAGGGCCCAGAGCCGGCGCGCCGGGGTGATGCCGCCGATGCGGGCGACCTCCGGCTGCAGCACGTCGATGCAGCCCCGGGCGATGAGATCGCGGAACCCAAACAGGCCGAACTCGGTCTCCCCGGCCGCCAGCGGCACACGTACCGAGCGCCGGAGGTGCGCGTAGCCGTCGAGATCGTCGGCCGGCACCGGTTCTTCGAGCCACGTGACGTCGAGCTCCTCGATCTGCCTCCCGACCCGCACGGCCGTCCCCACGTCGTAGGCGCCGTTGGCGTCGAACATGAGGGCGACGCCTGGCCCCACGGCCTCCCGCACGGCCCGCGCCGTCTCGACGTCGGCGCGATCGCCGCCGCGCGGGCCCGGCCATCCGAGCTGCACTTTGATCTGGGAGAAGCCCCGCGCCACCTGCGCCCGGGCCTCCTCCGCCATGCGGGGAATCTCGTCGAAGTAGACCTTCGAGATATAGCAGCGCACGCGCTCGCGCCCGGCGCCGCCGAGGAACTTGTAGAGCGGGACGCCGGCCGCGCGGGCCAGCAGGTCCCAGAGGGCCGTGTCGATGCCGCTCATCGCCTCGAGCACGAATCCACGCGAATGTCCCCACCGGCGGAGCAGCCCCAGCATCTCGTCCCAGAGGCCCTCGACGTCCCAGGGGTCGCGCCCGACGACGAGCGGGGCGAGCAGCCGGTCGACGATCGTCGTCACCACCTCCGGCGCGCGGCGTACGATGCACTCGCCGCAGCCGGTGAGGCCGTCCTCGGTCCGGACCTGGACGACCGCCGCGTAGAACGTCGGAAAGGTGCCGATGGAAAACTCCACCGCCCGCGGCGCCTTCGCGGCGAGCGGCGTGCAGGTGACCGAGGCGATCTTCATGCCGTCGAACTTCGCGGGCGCAAAAGCTCTCTCCTCGAAACGGGGAATGGCACCCCGGGCGGGGGCGTTCGATTAATATGAAAGGGATCGACTCCGGAGGAGGCGCGCATGGATTGGGGTCGCGAGTTCGCCGAAGGGCTCAGTTATGACGAGTTCTTGAAGCGCCACGGCACCGCGGAGCACCAGGCGCGGTGGAAGGGCGTCTGCGATAAGGTCGCGCTCACCGCGGAACAGCGGGAGCTGATCGCCGGGTTCGTTCGCGAAATGCACGTGCTCGTCATCGCGGGCACGTGGTGCGGCGACTGCGTGACTCAGTGTCCGATCTTCGAGCACATTGCCCGCCAGAACGACAAGGTCAAGGTCCGCTACGTCGACCGCGACGTGCACGCCGCGGCGCAGGATGCCGTCACGCTGAACGCGGGCAAGCGCGTGCCGGTGGCCGTGTTCCTCAGCGAGGACGAGCAGGAATGCGGGCGGTACGGCGACCGCACCCTCGCCACCTACCGCCAGATAGCCGCGGACCGTCTCGGCCCGGCGTGCCCGACCGGGATCGTCCCCCCGGGACCGGCGCTGCTCGGCGCGGTCACGGCCGAGTGGGTGGGCCAGTTCGAGCGGATCCAGCTGATGCTGCGGCTGTCGAAGCGTCTTCGCGAGAAGTACGGGGACTGAACCGGAGTTAGGTCCCGGGCGTGCGGACATCCGCGGGCGTCTGGGGGCCAAGCACCAGCATCGCTTCGAGCCCGGCCAGCAGGTCCGACGGGGTGGTGCCGTCCTCCGGAAACGAGACGACGGCGGCGCTCAGCGCGATCCGGTCGACCATGAGCAGCTGCATCGCCACGTCGTCGCGCTCGAGCCGCGAGATCAGCTCCTGCGTGAGCTCGAGGGCGCGCACCTTCGCCGCCCGCGGCAACAGCAGCGCGAAGCGGCCCGCGCCGTCGTAGGAGAGGATGTCCACGCGCCGGAGCGACGCCTGCAGCAGCTTGACCGCGCGGCGAAGGGCCAGGTCGCGGTCCTGCGCGTCGGCGCGCGTCGACGCGTAGTCCTCCATCTGCACCTCGGTGATCGAAAAGACGAGCAGCAGCGACCGGCAGCGCTCGACTTCGTCGCGGACCAGCTGCTCGAAAGTCGGCCACGGACAGAGCGCGCGCATCGGATCGGTCCGGATCATGCCCTGCACTTCTTCGTGAAGGCGGGCGGCCTCCACCGCGGCCACGCTCTGCGTCGCGAGCCCGCGAATCCGCCGGCGAACCGCCTCCGATAGATCGAACGGCGCGTCGCGGTACGCCGTGAGCCAGGCGCGCGGCTGGCCCGACCGCACGAGCGCCGTGGAACACCACCAGCCGTCGGGCCGTTCCGCCGGCCCCCACGGCTGGATGTACACGTCGCCGCCTTCCGCGGTGGCGGGCAGCGCCGGCCCGAGCGTGGCGGCGGACGGCTCGGCCGGCACCTCGCCGTGCGCCGCGGCGGTCCGCAGACCGCCGGCCTCGGTGACGACATGGCCGACGCCCCGGTCCGCGCCGACGAGACCGCGAAACGCCTGGAGCAGCGCGTCCATCACACCGTCGACCCGCAGCTCGCCGCTGATCTGCCGGGCGATGCCGTTGTAGGTCTCGAGCTCCTCGACGCGCGCCTCGAGCTCCCGGGTGGCCTCCGCCAGCCGCCGGTCCAGCTCGACGTTCCAGCGGGCCTGCTGTGCGCTCACGCGGTGCTCCTGCGCGACCATGCCGAGGACGAGCGCGAGTAAGAACGCGCCCGCCATGAACGCGCCGAGATGGAAGCCCGCCGTCGCGAACATCGACGCCTGGCCTCCGGCGGTCCACAAGAGGAGCAGCAGGCCGGCCGTCGCGATGGCCGCGGCGAGCGCCTGACGGAGGTCCAGCGTCACGGCCGCTTCCAGAATCGCGAGGTAGTAGAGGTAGAGGAACGGGCTGCTGAGGCTCCCGGACAGGAAGAGCAGGATCGTGATCACCGTCAGGTCGAGCACGAGCACGAGGTCGGGCCGCCGGAGGATCGGGAACCGGCTCGCGCCCGCGGCGAGGACGAGGACGTAGGCGGCCAGCACCGCGATCGTCGCCACGGCGCCGGCCGGCGGGACCGCGATCACGCCCAGCCATGTCGCGGGAATCAGGGTCAAGAGTATGAGGAGACGGACGAGCGTCGGCCACAGGGGGGCACGGCGGCCCTGGGACCCGTTGGCGGGAGCGCCGGGATCCCCTGACCCTCCGATAGGCTGAGAATTAAGGGGACGGGCCGAGACTACCATCGAATCGGCCATGTATCTCCGTAGTATGCCCTCACATTAGCCTGAAACGGACATCAACGTGAGCAGAACGGCTCCCCGCGGCCACGAACACGCCTGGTTAAGCGGCGCGCGACCGAAGGACCAAAAGGCTATGCGCGGCCGCCTTGACACTACCCCGATGCCGCCGTTAGAATTGTTTGTGACGACTTTCTGTTCGGACGTAGGACTTCGTCACAGACTAAGGAGATTCCCGTATGTCCACCGTCCCGGCGCCGCTGGAAGACCCGGAGCAGCTCGCGCGGTTCAACGCCCGGATTGCCGCCGGCGACCAGCTCGAGGCCGGGGAGTGGCTGCCGCAGCAGTACCGCTTCGAGGCGCTGCGCCTCATCCAGATGCACGCCAACTCGGAGATCATGGGTGCCTTGCCGGAGCGCGAATGGATTCCTCGGGCGCCGTCGCTCGCGCGGAAGATGGCGTTGACCGCCAAGGTCCAGGACGAGGTCGGGCACGGGATGCTGCTGTACCGTGTCGCCGAGACGCTCGGCCGGCCGCGCGAGGAGATGTACGCCGAGCTTGTCGAGGGCCGCGCCCGCTTCCACAACGTGTTTCACTATCCCGCGGAGACGTGGGCGGACGTGGCGATCATCCAGGTGTTCGTCGACGGCGCCGCGATGCAGACGCAGGGCGCGCTCCGCTCCTGTTCGTACGCGCCGTACTCGCGGGTGCTGAAGCGGATCTGCTACGAAGAGGACTTTCACATCCAGCTCGGATTGGACGTGTGGCGGGCGCTGGCCGAGGGCACGCCGGCGCAGCGCGCGATGCTGCAGGACGCGCTCAACCGGTGGTGGACCCCGATCATCCATTTCTTCGGTATGCCGGATAAGGTGTCGCCGCACACCGAAACGATGCTGGCCTGGCGCCTCAAGGTGAAGTCGAACGAGGAGCTGCGGCAGCAGTTTCTGAGGCGGTTCGTGCCGGTCATTCTGGAGTACGGCCTCGTGGTCCCAGATCCCGGGCTGCGCTGGGTCGAGGCCGAGCAGCAGTACGCGTACACGGAGCCCGACTGGGAAGAGCTGAAACGCGTCGGGCGCAACGGCGGGCCGAAGAGCGCGGAGCGCCTGGCGCTGCGGCAGTCGTTCTACCGCCAGCACGCGTGGATCCGCGAAGCCCTCGGCCACCGGAGCGCCGCGGCGGCATGACATCCCCGGCCGTACCCGCGGCGTCCTGGATCCGCACCCTTGAGGCCCCGGCCGACGTGTGGGCGGTCTTTCTTCAGGCGCGCCGGCGGGACGCGCACGTGTACGTGGGCGACGTCCACGCGCCGGACGCGGAGATGGCGCTGCTCCTCGCCAAGGAGAACTACGCGCGCCGCGACCCGTGCGTCAACCTGTGGGTCGTCCCGGCCCGCGAGATTCGCGCGACCGCCGAAGACGCGGCGGAGATGTTCGTGCCGGCGACCGACAAGAGTTACCGCTTCGGCGGTTCCTACCGCCAGCAGCAGCGCGTGTACCGCGGCGGCTACCACACCGCCCCGACGGAGGACGACCGCTAGCCGTGCCGGCCGCCCTCGCGACGATCACCGATCCCGCCGTCCGCGCGGCCTTCCGAGAATGGCTGCTGCGCGTCGCCGACGACGAGCTGACGATCGGGCACCGGCATGCCGAGTGGACCGGCGTCGGGCCCGACATCGAGAGCGACGTCGCGATGAGCAGCATCACGCAGGAAGAGCTCGGCCACGCGCGGCTGTTCTACGAGCAGATCGCCGGCGACGAGCCGGGCGGCCCCGACCTCCTCGCGTTCGGCCGCCCGCCGGCGGAGTTTCGCAACGCGGTCCTGCTCGAGCAGCCGAACGGCGGCTGGGAGTTTTCCATCGTGCGGCTCGCCCTCTACGAGGCGTTCGAGGGACACCGCCTCGGGCTGCTGGCACGGTGCGGACAGGAGCCGGTCGCGGCGATCGCCTCGACGCTTGGACGGGAAGAGCGCTACCACGGGCTCTTCGCGGCGACGTGGCTCGAGCGGATGGCGCGGCCGTCCGGCGACGCGCGCGCGCGCGTGCAGGCCGCGCTCGACGCGGCGTGGCCCTACGCGCTCGGGTTCTTCGAGACGACGGAGGCCGATCAGATTTTGATCAACGCCGGGCTGGTCGGCAAATCCGCCGAGCGCCAGCGTGAGACGTGGGAGGGGATGGTGCGGCCGCTGCTCGAGGGGTGCGGTCTGGCGATCCCGGCCGCGGCGGCCGCTCTGGGCGGCCGCCGCGGGCTGCACACGCCCGGCCTCGCGCAGATGCATGCGGAGATGACCGAGGTGTGGGGCTCCGATCCGGAGGCGCGCTGGTGAGCATCGCCCACCTGTCGCTCGAGCAGGCCGCCTGGGACGTGCTGCGCAGCGTTGAAGATCCCGAGCTGCCGATCGCGATCACAGACCTCGGGCTGGTGCGGGACGTGCGGGTCGACGCCGAGGCGCGCGTCAGCGTGCGGCTCGTTCCGACGTGGACCGCGTGCCCGGCGCTCGCGGTGATCCGCGGCCGCATCCGCGAGGGGCTCCTCGCCATCCGCGGCGTGCGCGAGGTCTCCGTCGAGTACACGTACGACGAGCCGTGGACGCTGGAGCGCATGACGGACCGGGGACGCGAGCAGCTCGCGGCGCACGGCCTCTCGGTCCCGTCCTGCCGCTTCGCCGAGCCGCCGGTCTGCCCGTACTGCGGATCGCACGACGTCGAGATCGACAGCCTGTTCGGCCCGACGCTGTGCCGGTCGACGTACGTCTGCCGGCACTGCCGCAATCCGTTCGAGCGCTTCAAGCCCCCGGCGGAACGCTAGCCTAGATCGCGTCGATCACCGCCTGCAGCACGGTCGAGGCGGCGACCATGCCCGCCACCGTCGCGTGCTCTCCCGCGTTGTGCGCCTGGCCCGATGACCCGGGTCCGAGGTTGACGAAGTCGCGGGTGCGCTCCGCAAAAATCGAGAGGTCCTGCCGGCCCTGCGAGAACTGCAGCGGCGCCTCGCCCTGCAGCCGCGCGAGCGCCGCGACCGTGACGGCGAGCGTGTGGCCGGTGCGGTCGGCCAGCGTGGGCAGGCAGAGCTTCGTCACCTCGAGGTCGTGCGCCGCGCCGTCGATCGAGCCCCGCAGTTCGCCTTCGAACGTCCCGTAGTCTTCCCCGGGCGCGAGCCGCCGGTCGACCGTCAGGTGCAGCCGGTCGGGGATGATGTTGTCCGCGATCCCGGCGCGCGCGGCGACGACGGAGAGGGAGGGGACGCTCTGGACGCCGGGCGCGACCTCGACGCCCTTGTGGCGGGCGGCCGTCTCGGCGATCCGCTTGATGACGTCCATCCCGCGATAAATCGCGTTGTCGGCGCGGCGCCAATCCGACGAATGGCCGCTGCGGCCCAGGACGGTGAGATGGCCGATCGCGCGCCCCTGGCAGCCGACCCCGATCGAGAGACGCTTCTTCGTCTCGTCGTACGAAGGTTCGGTCGTGATCGCGTAGTCGGGAGAGACCCGGCCGATCAGCCGGCGCACGCCGTTGCGCGGCGTCACGGCACCGCCTTCCTCGTTGTTGGTGAAGGCGAACCAGGCGCGGATCTTCGGGCGCACGTGCTGGGCCAGCCACATCATGCACGCGAGCCCCGCCTTCATATCCGACGCGCCGAGGCCGGTGATGCGGCCGTTCTCGACCCGCGGCGAGAACGGATCGTGCGTCCAGCCGTCGACCGGCGGCACCGTGTCCATGTGCCCGTTGACGACGAGCAGGCGGTCGCCCGCGCCCACCTCCGCGGTGACGTTGCCTTCTTCATCGCGCTCGACGCGCACGTTCGCGCGCTCCAGCGAGTCGTAGATGTACTGCGAGATCGCCGCCTCTTCGCCAGTCACGCTCCGGATCGCGACGAGGTCGCAGAGCGTTCGCTCGAGATACGTGGCCATGTCCGTCACGAATCGATCGCCCCCCTCAGACTTCACACGGCTCATGCGCGCCCTTTAGGCATGCTTCGGTCGCAGCCGTCACCGGCCCTGCGATGCTATCGTGATGGATGAACGACGCGGAATCGGTCGTACGATTCGATGAGCGGCGTCCCGGTTGCGGGGTCGCGAAACGCGTATTCATAACGGCTCTGGCGCGAGAGCAGCAACGGGCGCCCGTCTGCGGTGACGTCGCCGCCGACCGGCCGGAGGGCGTCTCGATCGCCCGTCGCCAGCGGGCTCGTCGTGAGGAAATAATCCACGACGAGACGCTCCCGCACCAGCGACGCCAGCACGCGCGGACCGCCTTCGGTCAGCACGAGCCGCGCGCCGCGCGCCCCGAGCGTTCGCAACGCCGCGCGCGGGGCCGGCCGTCCGTCCGGCCCCGCCTCCACGCGGACGACCTCGACGCCGAGCGCGTCGACGCGCCGGAGCTGCTCGGGAGTGGCCCGGGGGCCGGTGATGATCAGCCGGTCGAACCGCGGGTCGGTGAAGAAGCGCTTGGCCAGCACCTCGTCGCTCAGCGCGAGGTCGGTGACCAGCAGCGCGGCGAGCAGCCGCGGACCGCGCCCGGCGGCCGCGCGAAGAGCCGCGTCCCCCTCCGGCACCACCGCGGTGACATCCTCGGCCAGCATCGTGCCGGCGCCCGAGAGCAGCACGTCGGCCGACGTCCGCAGGCGCCCCAAGATGAACCGGTCCACCGGCGTCCCGATCGGCGCGGCCTTGCCGTCGATCGTCGCCTCGCCGTTCTGCGTCATCACCATGTTGGCGATCACCGGCGGGAGGCCGTCCGGGCCCGGCGGCACCTCGACCCGCGCGTAGAACTCGTCGAGGGGCACGTCGCGCGGATACGGCTCCGCGGCGTGCCACACGAGCCGCACGGCAGCGGGGAGGGAGAGGGTGCGTTTCCAACCGGCGCCGTTCACGATGCGCTCACGCGAACCTTCTTTCAGGACAGACGGGCCACTTTCCCTCGCCGTAGCCCGTACGCTTCCGCCGGCCGCATCGTGACGACAGCGCATTGACGGCCGCTCCGGATTGTTACTACGATGCTGTCATGCCTGCGGTGGACGAGACAGCCTGGCAGCACCTCTGGAAAACGCTCGATGTGCTCCAGGCACGGGCGCTCGATCTACGGAGGCTCTCTCAAGTAGAGCCTTTGAAAAAGGCGCGGCCGGACTATCCGCACGCGGGCGTCGGGCGGTCCCACGACGACGAGCTGCGCGCCGTCTTCGCGGACCTGGCGCAGGCGTTTGCCGAGGCGAGCCGCCTGCTGCCGTCGGTGCTGCCCGATACGGCGGCGCCACCAGGCGTCGTCGCCGACGAAACACCGGCCGCCCTCGCCCGCCGGCTTTCGACGCTCGAGAAGCTCACCGCCAACCTCACCCGGGAAGCGTTTGAACCGCTGCCGCCGCTGCCCCCGCACGCGCCGCCGTACCTGGTCACGCTCCCGGGGCACGACCTGCCGGGAAGCAAAGCGCTGCTGCTGGGCAGCGGGATCTTAGACGTCGTCGCGGCGATCCGCAACGCGCTGGTCGCCGCCGCGAACGCGGCGCCGCGCCGGCCCTAAGGGATCGCGGGAAAGGCCCTAGATCCGGCTAGCCGCCGGCCGAGGCGGCGACGTGCGGCTTGATCACGTCCAGCGGATCGAACTTGCCGCCGAGGATCGGATCGCTCCGCACCCCGAGCCACTGCTCGAGCACGGTGCTGTACACGCTGCGGAAGTCGATCTGGTACTTGAGATCGCCCTGATCGAGATCGGTCAGGCTCGGGTGCACGCCGTGCACGCCGGGCTTCACCTGGCTGCCGACGAGCAGCATCGGCGCGGCCGTCCCGTGGTCGGTGCCGCCGGAGGCGTTTTCGCCGACACGCCGCCCGAATTCCGAGAAGGTCATCAGCAGCACCTTGTCCTGGAGGCCCTTCGTCTTCAGATCGCCGAGGAACGCGCCGAGGCCCGCACCCATCGATTCGAGCAGGCGGTCGTGCCGGCCGGCCTGCGTGACGTGGGTGTCGAACCCGCCGAGGCCGACGTAATAGACTTTGGTCGGCGACCCGGCGGCGATCAGCTCCGCAATCACCCGCAGCTTCTGCCCAAACGGATCCCTGGGATAGCCGGATCCCGCGTCCTGGGCGAGCCGTCCGGCCAGTTTGTTGAGGTCCGCGGCGGCGAGCATCGCGTTCATCTCGGTGTGTGTGAGGAAGTCGACGAGCGGTTCCTCGCCCGGCACGGGCTGGATCAGGCGCTTGAACGCCTCGACCTCCGCGATGCCGCCGCCCTGGACAGGGTGGAAGCCGAACCGGGCGATGTCGTCGACGGCGACCACGCGCGGCGAATTGCCCTGCATCGCGAGCGGCATCTCCGCCGACAGCGTCATCCCGGTGTTGGAGCCGCAGTCGGGGCACTCGCTGTCGAAGAGGCGGCCGAGCCAGCCGATCTTGGGCCCGGTGCCCGCCGGGTCGGCGGTCTGCCAGATCTCCATCGACCGGAAGTGGCTGCGGTTGGGGTTCGGGTAGCCGACCCCCTGCACGACCGCCACGCGCCCGTCGTCGTACGCGCCCTTGATCGCCGTCAGCGCCGGGTGCAGACCGACCTCGTCGGTCAGCCGGAGGACCTTTTGCTGCGGCACGGCCAGCTTCGGGCGCGCGCGATAGTACTCGTCGTGGACGAACGGGATCACCGTGTTGAGGCCGTCGTTGCCGCCGCCGAGCTGCACGACGACGAGCGTGGGCCAGTCCGGCCGGCCCGCGGCCGACGCCGTCAAGCCGAGATCCCACGGGTTGTTGAGCGCGAGCGCCGTCCGCGTCAGGAACATCGGCGCGGTGGCGCCCGCGGCCAGGATGGTCAGGCCCTTGGTCAGGAACTCCCGCCGGGTGTTCATGCTTCGCATAGGTCGTGTCTCCCCTTCGTTGCGCGTCGTCAGGCGACCAGGTACTCGGGCATGCTCATGACGAGGTGGACGGCCGTCCGGGAGGAGTGTCCGCCGGTCGCCAAGGCGAGCGTGCCGTGCCGGTGCGGCGCGAGCGGCCGCGCCAGCAGGCGGGTAACGGCGGCATCGAGCGTCGGGAACACCCCGTCGTCGACGGGCCCGAGGCGCCCCGAGATGAGCCCCGCGGCGAGATCGGTCCGGGCGAAGATCGTGCCGGCGTTGATCCAGGACGTGCCGCCGTGCCACCCGGCCACGGTCGGCGGGAAGAAGAGACGCTGGCCCATCGCGCCCGCGGCCTGATACACCCGCACCCAATCGGGCGCGTTGATCCCGAGATGGCGCACCGCGCCGACCGCGAACTCGACCGGGCCTTTGACCTGGGCGAGCATCGCATCCGGCCGGTAGAACGCCCCCGAGCGGAACAGCGTCTTCAGGACCGGCGTCAGGTCGTAGGCCGACGCGCGCAGCTGCCGCGCCATCGCGTCGACGAGCGCGGGATCGGGGGTCGGGGACACAAAGAAGGCCGCGAGCTTGCCGGCGACCCACCGCGGCGTCGCTTCTTGGGCCAGGATGATCCGCATGATGTCCGTGCCGTCCCACGGGCCCGCCTGCCCGAGAAACACCTTCGGGCCGCCGTCGTGGATCATCGGCTTGAAGTCGAAGACGCGGCGGTCCACGCCCGTACGGTAGTCGCGCAGCGTCCAGCCGGTCCAGGCCCGCGCCGACTCCTTCACGTCGTCTTCGGTATAGTGCCCGATGCCCATCGTGAACAGCTCCATCAGCTCGCGCGCCCAGTTCTCGTTGGGGTGGCCCTTCCGATTGGCATCGTTGTTGAGGTAGCGCAGCATGGCGGAATCGCGCGCCACGCCGTCGAGGAGGCGGGCGAAGTTGCCGGCCGCGTTGCGGCGGAACAGCTGGTTTTGGTTGAACATCGCAATCGCGTCGTGCACGTCGGCAAACGCGCTGGTGAAGTGGCCGTGCCAGAAGAGGACGAGCTTTTCCTGGAGCGGCGCCGGCGACGTCGCCATGCGGTTCATCCACCAGGCGGCGAGCGCCACGATCGCGCGGCCGTGCTGGCGGCCGGCTTCCTGATACAGGTCCCGCAGTTCGGGATGGGTTTTCAGGTCGATCCGCTGCTTCGTCGCGCGCAGCGTTTCGAGCGTGGACTCGAGCTGCTGCTCCGCGCCCCGGACGTCGTCGAACGCCGCCGGCGGCGCGGGCTCCGCGGGAAACGCGAAGAGGGCGTCGACCGTGCGGTCGCATCCGGCGGCCACCGAGCGGTCGACCTCGTCGGGCAGCGGACCGAAGCCGGCGCGGCGGAGCAGATGCGCGGCCCTGCGCGCGTTCCACGGATCGGCGGACGAGGGGACAAACGGGTCGAGAACCCCGGGCATAACCTAAACCTCCCTCAAGAAGGAGCATGCCCGCGCCGGTCGGGGACGAGCCCGCCGCGGCACGGCTTCCTCCCTAAGCGTGGGAAACGCGCCCCGAGTTCCCTCGAAAGTCGGACCGGACGTGCTCGAGCACGCCCGGAGAGGCAAGCAGGTCGATCGCCGACATGACCATGACCTTCGCGTCGTTCAGCATCCCGGCGAGGCCGATCTCGGCCCTCCCGGCTTCGAGCGCCTCCCGCGTGTGCATCCCGACGCCGGGCGGACAGGTGGGCAGCGTGTAGCTGACCGTGGGCACGGCCTGGCTCAAGTTGCCGAGGTCCGTGGAGGCGCCGACAAAGCGCGCCTCCATCTCGAAGCCCAGCGCCGCCGCGTTGTCCCGCACGACGCCGGCAAGGGCGGGCACGTACTTGAGGGAATCCAGAAAGACGCTCCGCGACGTCTCGGCGCGCGCCCCCGTGGCCTCCGCGGCCGCGCGGGCGCACGCTTCCACGCGCTCCGCGAGGTGCCGGACGTACTCGCCGTCTTGGGCGCGCACGCCGAACTTCGCCGCGGCCCGCTCCGGAATGATGTTGACCGCCTGACCGCCGTCGGTAATGATCCCGTGGATACGGGCGTCCGGCCGCAGCTGCTGACGCAGCGCGCCGATGCCGTTGAACGTCAGAATCATCGCGTCCAGGGCGTTGACGCCGTTCCATGGCCCGGCCGCCGCGTGCGCGGGTTTCCCGATGAACGCGAGGTCGATACCCTGGAAGGCCAGGCAGCCCGTCGCGACCGACTCGTGATCGCCCGCGTGATACTGGAGGGCGACGTCGAGCCCCTCGAAAGCGCCGCGCTCGAGCATCAGCACTTTGCCGCCGCCGCCTTCCTCCGCCGGCGTGCCGTAGTAGACGATCGTCCCGGGCAGGTCCGGCAGCACGGCGCGCAGCGCGGCCGCCGCGGCCATCATCCCCGCGGCCATCAGGTTGTGCCCGCAGGCATGGCCGAGGCCCGCGAGGGCGTCGTATTCGGCGATCAGCCCGACGGCCGGTCCGGGACGGCGGCCGGCCGCCCGCGCGACGATCGCCGTCTCGATGTCGGCGACGCCACGCTGGACGGTGTAGCCGTGGCGCTCGAGCGCCTCGCTGACCCACGCCGAGGCCTGGCGCTCCTCGAAGCCGATCTCCGGGTGGGCGTGGATGCGCAGCGCGAGTTCGCGCGCTTCCGCGGCCACCGCGTCCAATGCCGCGAGGGCCCGCGTCTTCAGCGACTTCATAGCGGCGCCGGCCGGGGTAGGGCTCATCGGGTCGGTCTCCTTTTACTTGTGGCGGGAAACGGCCGCCGGCCGCCCGTCGCCCCGCTGACCTGGGACTAGCGACGCGGGACGCTTTGGCTCACGCCGTAGGCCTGCGCGGGTATCGCCATAGGTCAGGCGCCGCACCGCCTGGCGCAGCCGGGCGTCGGTGACCTCGTAGTAGACCTGCGTCGTCACCGGGCTCTCGTGACCGAGCAGCCGCTGCGCCTCCTCGATGCCGAGCCCGACGTTCGCCATCTGCTGACCGGCCGTATGCCGCAGATGGTGGAAGGCGATCCCGTCCGGGATCGGCACGCGCGCCCGCGCCGCGTACTGCTTGAAGATCTTCTCCACGCTCGCATAATGCAGCCGCGCGCGCCGCCGCTGAAACGGCATCCGGAAGAACAGCGCGGTCGTCGCCACGGTGGGCCGGACCGCGATCCACCGCGCGAGCGCGGCGCGCGCGTCGGCCGTGAGCGGGAGGACCTGCTCTTTGCCGCCCTTGCGCCACACGACGATCGCGGCGCGGTCGGGATCCGAGAGCGCGATCACCCGCTCGATGTCGAGCCGGGTGACTTCGCTGACCCGCAGCCCCATCAGGCCGAGCTCGGCCATCGCGCGGTCGCGCAGCACCCGCGGCTGATCGCCCTCGAACGCCTCGCGGAACCGCGCCACCTGCTCCTCGCTCCACCACCGGTGCACGCGCTTCGTCCGCCGCGGCGGCCGCAGATCGAGGGCCACCGAGAACGGACGCTGCCGGCGCCGGCGGAGCCATTCATAGAACTGGCGCAGCCCCGTGATGCGTCGGGCGCGGGTCGCCGTGGACAGGCCGGCTTCGGTCATACGGCGGGTGAACCGGAGGAGATCCTCGGGCTGCGCGCCCTCGAGATTGCCGTCCACATACGCGGCGAAGTCCCCGACGTCTCTCACGTACGCGAGGCGCGTGTTTACCGAGCGCCCGGCGCCCTCGAGGTCGGTCCACCACTCGAGGAGCAGGGGATGCGTCGACGGAACCGGAGACTTGAGCCGCCGGCGTGCTGGCATCGATCGACCTCCGGATACGCTGCTGCGAGTGTTGGCGGGCCCCGGGACTGCCAACAAAGCCAAGTCCGGTCGCCGAGGGGGGTTCGCAGCACCGGGGGGCTTCTCCTGTTCCGGGAGGGCTTGCGGACGCCTCCGGCCAAGAGGGGGACGGCGCCGCGCCCGAGGCGCGGCCGGGGAGATGACGATGGAACAGCGGGACGTGTGCTCGACGTGCGGCAAGGCGTTCGCGCCGGGGGCGAAGCCCTGGCTCGCACGGGTCGAAGGCGACGTCACGAACGGGCGGACGGACGCGCCGCTGCGCCGCATCCTGCTGTGCCCGGACGATTACGCGAAACTGCCGCCGCGCTCGCGCATGGCGTGGCACGAGTACACCGGCCGCACGCAGGGGCCGACGCGCGAGAAGCGGCCCGGACATCTCGGCGAGTCCGCGTAGACCGCGCCGGAACGCGCCGGCAAAACGTCGCGGCGCCCGGGAGACTCCCGGGCGCCGCATTGCATCTGTCGACCCTCGCGCGCGGGCGGGCTACTTTGTCGCGGCGATCACCGACTCCCTCAGAATGACCGGGATCCGGTCGATCGTCTCTTCGGGGGTCATAAGCGGCGGCGCGAGACAGATCGTGTCCCCGACCGCGGGATCGGCCGAGCCGGCGCGGATTCGCGCGATCAGGCCGCGGGACCGGGCTTCACGGACCACGCGCCCGCCGAGCCCCAGCGCCGGCTTCTTCGTCTTCTTGTCCTCAACCAGCTCGACCGCGTACATCAGCCCGAGCCCGCGCACGTCCCCGACCGGGGCCAAGTCGCGCAGCGTCTCGAGTCCGGCGAGCAGACGGCGCCCGATCACGCCGGCGCGCTCGACCAAGCCCTCGCGTTCGATGATGTCGACGTTCGCGAGGCCCACCGCGCAGCACACCGGATGGCCGGAGTAGGTGGCCGCGTGCATGTACTTCTGGTCGGCCGGCGCCTCGAGGAGCGTGCCGTGCACCCGCTCCGAGAGAATGATGCCGCCGAGCGGGAGATACGCGCTCGTGACGCCCTTCGCAAACGAGACGATGTCCGGCTCGACGTTCCAATGCCCCAGCGCGAACCAGCGTCCGGTGCGCCCGAAGCCGGTGATCACCTCGTCGGCGATGAGCAGCACCTCGTACTTGTTGCAGATCGCGCGGACCCGCTGGAAGTAGCCCGGGGGCGGAGGGATGACGCCGCCGGCGCCCTGCACGGGCTCGGCGATGAACGCCGCCACGGTCTCCGGACCTTCGCGGACGATCGCCTGCTCGAGCGCATCCGCGGCCTCGGCCGCGACGTCGCCGCCGGTCGGCCAGCGGTACGCGTACGGCGCCGGGATGTGGACGAAGTTCGGCACCAGCGGGCCGAACATCTTGTGGAACGCGGCCATGCCGGTCGCGCTCATCGCGGCCATCGTCACGCCGTGATAGCCGTGCACGCGCGAGATGATCTTGACCTTGTCGGGCTTGCCCCGCACCTTCCAGTAGAAGCGCGCCGTCTTGAACGCGGACTCGTTGGACTCCGCGCCGCCGGTCGTGAAGTACACGCCCGACGAGCTCGGATAGGCGAGGTGGACCAGCCGGTCGGCGAGCCGGATCGACGGGACGTTGGCGGCGCCGACGTAGCTCGAGTTGAAGGCGAGCCGGCGCATCTGGTCGGCCGCGGCCTCGGCGAGCTCGGCCCGGCCGTGCCCGATGTTGACGTTCCAGAGGCTCGACAGCCCGTCGATGTACTCGCGCCCGTCCGCGTCCTTGAGCATCGCGCCGCGTCCCTCGACGATGAGCACGGCGTTCTGGTGATCGCTGGGATGGTGGAGCGGATGGATCAGGTGACGCTGGTCCTGCGCGATCAGTTCCTTTGTGGTGGCCATGCACGCTCCCTCCGAGGCGACGCCTGCTGCGGTACTGTTCTCTGCGGGCCGGGGCGTCCCTGTACGGCCTACGCGTCCGCGGCGACGCCCGCGCATCCCGCGGGCTAGTCCCGCATCGGGGCGACGCACCAGTCGCGGTCGACGTCGCCGAGCCCGTCGCAGCCCTCCCGCGTGACGACCACGCTGTCTTCGATCTTGATGTGGCCGACGTCGGGGTGGCGGAATTCGGTCTCGATCGACAGCACCATCCCGGGCTCGAGACGGCGGGTGCCGCCCTCCGCGACGACGGGGGGCTCGTGGCTCACCATGCCGAGACCGTGCACCAGCAGGCGGCCGTACTCGGCGCCGGGACCCGTCTTGACCGCGTCGGTGCCGGCCCGCCACACCTCGCCGCACGTTACGCCCGGGCCGACCGCGGCCCGCACGCGCGTCTGCGCGCCCAGGCAGATCTCGAACAGGGCCGCGGCCTCCGCCGGCGGCGCCCCGACGGAGCCCATGCGCGCGATGTCGGCGACGTACTCGTCGAGTTCGGCGCCCACGTCGAGATGCATCGGCCGTCCCCGGCCCCACGCCTCGGACGACGGCGCGCGGAGCAGCCCCGGGCCCACGTTGATCAGCGAATAGAGAAAGCCGGCGCCGCGTTCCCCGACGTGCCGCTGGAGCTTCGCGGAGATATCGCGCGTCGTATCGGCGGCGGTGCTCTCGTGAAAGACGCGCCGGATCGTCTCCGCGGTGAGGCGGTGGACCTCGCGAAGCCGCTCGAGCTCCCACGGCTGCTTGATCGCCCGCAGCTCGCCAAGCAGCGGCGCCGCGTTCACGAAGGTCGCCTCGGGCAGCTCGCGGCGGAGGGCGTCGTAGGCGTCTGCGGGGAGGAACGAGGACTCGATCGCGATGGTCGCCGCTCCGTGGCCGCCCGCGCGCAGCGCGCGGGCGGCCACGGCCGCCGCATCCTCCGACATGCTCGGGCCCCGCGGCACCCAGTGCCGATCGGCGATCCAGAACGGCCCGAACGCGTCGATGTAGTGCTGCTCGTCGAGGATCGGGTCGCGCCGGCCGACGTAGAAGCCCGACTGGGGCCGGGCCACCGGCACGGCGACGAACGACAGATACTGCCCGCCGCCGAACCGCGACGCGCGGGCGAAAAAGTGCAGGTAGTACCCGCCGGTGAGGTACCGGACGTTGTGGCGCGTGCTGGCCAGCACCACGTCGATCTGCGGCTCGCGCGCGAGACGGGCCAGCCGGTCGACGTCAAAAGGCGGCGCGGGGGTCACGGGGGGCGTCGTTCGCTCGGGGGC
>Ga0207416_1001331_pt1 | contig 33860 bp, 31 predicted proteins | sample PaiPotPPM11metaG_FD_184107 | JGI IMG/M metagenome (GOLD analysis project Ga0207416, IMG submission 184107) | Iron sulfur acid spring bacterial and archeal communities from Banff, Canada, to study Microbial Dark Matter (Phase II) - Paint Pots PPM... ...
GCTCGTGGGCGTGCTGACGGCGGGCGGCATCGCCGTGGCGGGCCGCGGCAGCACCAGCCGCAAGCCAGCGGCGGCGGTAGTGGCGGCGACGAGCGCTCCCGCGGCCACCGCGCCGGCCGCCAGCGCCACGGCAACGCCCGCGGCGACGGCCACGCCCGCCGCCGCGGCGACCACGGTGTCCGTGCTTGCCGCGCCCGTGTCCCCTGCCAGCCCGACGCCGCCGGCCGTGACGCCCGCGGCCACGCCCGGCGCGGCGCCCACAAGCCCCGGAGATAGCCGCGGGCCGGGCGGCAGTAGCGGCAGCACCACCAGCGGCTCGGCGCCGGCGCCACGCACGGGCGGCGGCACCAGCGGCTCGACGGGCGGCGGCCTGAGCAGCGGTGGCACCCTGGGCGGTGTGCCGGGAGCGACCCCGTCGGTCGTCTATCAAGCGCGCGCGGGCGACACACTGGGGAGTCTGTGGCAGAGCTGCTACACGGCGGCGTTTCCGGACATTCTCGTGTTTGCCCAGGTCGCAGCCGCGCTGAACGAGCGCGGCCTCGATCTGAATAACCTGCGTGCCGGCGATCAGGTCACGCTGCCCGGCGGCTGGTCCGGCGCCGGCTGCCCGCTGACAGGCTCGCCGACGGCGCCTGCTGGCCCGCCGCCGCGCCTGAACCCTGGTGTTCTGCCCCGGCCGTTCTAGCCGCGCGGATAGCCTCTCGCGCGGTGGCGTTCTCAGTCCGCACGGAAGGGACGGAAGATCGTGCCCGGCTCGTCCGCGTTGCTCAGCGGGTACGCGTAGAGCGCGGACGCGGCGCTGCGCGTGCGGCGCAGGCTCTCGCGTAGCTGCTCGCGGGCCGCCTCGTCCAGCGGCCCGTGCGTCTGCTCGACCATGCCCAGCATGGCGCTCACGAGCGCTGCCTCTGCCTCGTCCGCCTGCTGTTCATCGGCCACGCCACGCCTCCCGCCGGTCCGCGCCGGTCGCCGGAGGCAAGCATAGCGCGAGCACGACGGCGGCGGCTACTGGCCCGCGGGCGCGGAGGCAGACACTACTGGCACTTGCCGTTTGCCCCTCTGATGCCTAAGCCGCCGCGACTTCCGCAGCCTCCGGAGCCGCTGCCGCTCGGCACGGCGATTGGTTGCGGCGACGTGGGCGTGGTTGCCACGGCACCGCTAACTCGGCCATCGATGACGCGGGCAAGCGCGACAGCGCGGGCGAGCGTCCCGGTTCCGAGCACGTCGGCCACATCTACGATCACAGTCACCGTCCCGCGACGGAACACGATCAGGTAATCGTCATAGACGGTGCCAGAGCTACCCTGGAACTGGTAATAGATCTCATCCTCTTCGTCGCCAATACCCTGCGGCGGAAGCATCTGGACGTTGCTATTACCCGGATCACTTTGCACCGTCCCCAACCAGCCTTGGACGATCCCACTTGCCATGCTGATCGAGGATTCGACGCGCAGGATGTTGATGACACTGAGGTGTGTGCTGCTTGGGTTTGAGTCACCCCATGCGCCGAGATAGCTGGCCAGGGATCCCCCAGAGTTGGTGGTGTCTTCGCTATTGAGCACGTAACCCGGCAGATCGCCTTGTTGCAAGGCGAGGGCTTTGAGGCTGCTTGAGGTCGTGAGCGTATTGACGTTCGCTGCGGGCGGCGCGGAAGTGGCTGAAGGCGACGCCGACGAAGGGGTCGGACCGCTTCCCACCGTCAAATCCACCTCCACCTGGGATGCTACCAGTGTGGGCGGGCGAATCGTCTGATTCGCGAAGCGACCATTGACGAGGAAGCGGATCTGGCCGAACGGCTGCCAGCATGCGCCCATGCTGGGGTTCAGCGAAACCGTGTAGATGCTTCCGCTATACGGCTGGCTATCGCAAATCTCTCCCATGCTCATCGCTTTCACGAGCGTGCCAGCCGGAGCATTTTGGCCGTCGATCGTGAGCGAGCCGAAAATCGTGTCGGGAGGCACCAACGGCGCAGCCGGACCGCTGCTACTGCCTCCTGAGGCCTCCCCGCCGTGCCCGGAGCAGGTGCCAGGTCCGGAGCTGTTACTGGTGGTGCCGTCCGCACACTGCGTCGGTCCCCCGCCATTGCCGGGGTTGGGAATCGTCGCTGCAGCCGCAGGCCCAACGCTCCCGGTACCGGCGCCGCTGACCACCACCGCAAGGCTGATGACCGCCAGTATGCTGCCGAGGATCGCCGTCAATCGCTTCCTCACGACTGTGCTCTCCATCTCTTACCAGACTGCCCACATCCGAAACGTTTGGTGGACAACACGGCGGACACAGCCGTTGCACGCCGGAAAAAATGAGCCGCTAACACCGCAATTGAGCTGTTAGCAGAGCAGTGCGATCTGGCCGCTCCCGACGGACACGGCCACGGGCGCCCGCCCACTGGGACAGAGGCCAACCGTCGCGCTGAACGGCACGCCACCGAAGACTGTCGTCGGCACGGTGACGAACGGCGCGAACGGCACGCCGCCAATAGCCGTGATCGCCACCGGGAAGGCGAAGCCGGGGAACTGCGCCAGCACGAAGACCGGCACGCCAATCGCGGTGGTGACGGTTACGGGCACAAAGGCGTTCACGCCGGCGATCGGCTGCACGGGCGCCTGGATGTCGAGCGCCGTGTACGAGTCGGTCGCGTCGGCGGTGTTGATCAGGTCCACGGCGTTGTAGATGCTGCGCGGCAGGTCCGGCAGCAGCGCGTTGAAAGGCGTAATCGTGATGCTGGCGTTGCCGAAGTTGTCAGTGATCAGCGTGCCCTGCTGCACCAGCGTCAGCACGACCGGACTCAGCGCCTTGGGCGCGATCTGCACCTGCTGCAGGCTGGGCGGCACGTTTTTGCCGGCGCAGGAGAGGTCGCCGCCGGTGAGTGTCAGGCAGGTGAAGATGGCGTAGACCGCGTTGGGCCGCGCCCCGCCGATCGAGATGCTGATCGTGGCCTGCGCCCCGGTGATCGTCGTGGCGCCGCCGGTGCCCTGGCCGTTGCCGTTGGGGAAGAAGGTTCCCGATGCCAGCCAGGCGTGCGCCGGCCGCGGCGCACCCACGGCGAGACCCGCCGCCAGCAACACCGCCAGCGCGGCGATCACCGCCAGCGGGCGCGGACATGAAGGGGAGCGGCGCGGCGCATGCGCGTTCACGGCGAACTCCGTCAGCGGAAATGCTGTTCCGCGTATTCCCTTGCGGGAGGCATGTCTGTTCAAGGATCGGCTACGGCGGGCCTGATGGCAAGGCCGGCGCGGCGGCAGTGGCATAAGCGCTGATCATAACGGCAGCCGGCCGGCGCCTCGTGCCCGCGCCAGCGCTCCGCTCAGCGCCGGCACGACCTCCGCCCAGTCGCCGATGATGGTGTAGTCCGCCGCCTTCGCGATCGGCGCCCGCGGGCTGCGGTTGATCGCGACGATCGTGCCCGCTTTCAGCACGCCGACCATGTGATTGAAGCTGCCGCTGACGCCGACCGCGACGTAGAGCGCTGGCGCGATCGCGCGGCCGGTGAGGCCGACCTGGCGCTGGCGCGGCAGCCAGCCGAGATCCGTTACCACGCGCGTGGCGCCGATCTCGGCGTGCAGCTCGGCGGCGAGCGCATGGATCGCCGGCAGGTTCTCCGGCCCGCCGACGCCGCGGCCGACGCCGACCACGATCGCCGCCTCGGTCAGCTCGGAGACATTCGCCCGCGGGTCCGGCCGCGATTCGAGCAGGCGGATGCCGAGCCTGGACGCGGGCGCGGCGCTGTCCGGTACGTTCGTTGCGTTCGTTGCGTTCATATTGATGATGGGATGCGGCAGCGGCGCCGGCGCGCCGAGCAGACCGGGACGCACCGTCGCCAGCGCGGGCGCCGTGGTGCTGTAGACCGGCGCGACAATGTTGCCGCCGAAGGCCGGCTTGAGCATCACCAGCCGGCCCGCTTCGTCCACGCGCACGCCGATGCAGTCGCCCGTGAGGCCAAGGCCGAGGCGCGCCGCCAGGCGCGGCGCCAGATCGCGGCCGTCTGCGCTGGCGGGCAGCAGCACGGCGAACGGCGTCGTCTGCTGAATCGCCCACTGCAGACCCAGGATATGGCGCTCCATCACACGAGTGCCGTCGTCCGCGATGCGCAGCACGCGGTCGGCGCCGTGGGCCGCCAGCCGCTCGTCGACGCGCTCATCGCCGCCCGACACGACCGCCGCGGTGTGCCCGCCGATCGCGTCGGCGATCTCGCCGGCAGCGCCGAGCAGTTCGAAGGCCGAGGGCCGCGGCCGGCCGTCGTGCAACTCGGCCCAGACCAGCACGGCCTGTCCGCGCTCCGGCGCGCGCTGGCGGGCGCGCGGAGGCGCTGCGCCGGCCGGCCGCGCGAAGGCGCCGCGCGCCAGCAGCTTTTCGACCAGCTCTTCGGCCAGGACGGCCGGATCGTCGCCCGTCAGCACATCGCCCAGCCGTTCGGGCCGCTCCTCGTAGACCTCACCCACCCAGGTCGGCGAGCCGGCCGCGCCGAAGCGCTCGGGCGGTCCGAGATCGGCGGCTGCCAGCGTGGCGATGGCGCTCTGGTCGATCGCGTCGAGCTGATCCTGCCGCGGCCAGACCTCCTCGCCGATCGCTTCGGACACCGTTACCAGCGCCGGCAGCGGGCACTGCAGGAGATCGATTCCGTCGTCGGTCTCGCGCTCGGCGGTGAGCGTGCGCGCCGTTTCGTCGATCTGCATGGCGCGCACGCCGCTGAGGTGCGGGATGCCGAGCAGCTCGGCCACCTCCGGCCCGACCTGGCCCGTCTCCGAATCGGTGGAGTGCCGCCCGCAGAGGATCAGGTCGTAGCCGCCGGGCCGCAGCGCCGCGGCCAGTGCCCGCGCCGTGGCGAGCGTGTCGGCGCCGGCAAAGGCGCGGTCGTTCAGATGTAATGCCCGATCCGCGCCGAGCGCCAGCGCCTGTTCAAGGATCTCGCGTGCCTGCGGCGGCCCCATCGTGACCGCCGTGAGGCCGCCGCCGCGCTCCGCCCGGTAGGCCGCGGCGAAGCCCAGGGCGCGGTTTTCGAACGAGTCCATCAGCCCGGCCACACCCTCGCGCACGACACGGCGCGTCTCGGGGTCGAAGCGGATGCGGGCGACGTTGGGCACCTGCTTCATGCAGACGGCGAGGGCAAGCGGCACGACGGTTGCTCCGGCCTGCGGTGCGTTGGGTGTGCTGCGAGTACGGCGCCCGTCCGCGCGCGGATCTGCCGCGTCGGCTAGCTGTTCATGAAGACGCGCAACTCATCCACCATCAGCCGCGGCAGGAACTGCAAGGAGAGCAGGTTGTTGCCCGAACGCCACTCCCAGCCGACGTGCGGCACACCCGGCCGCGGCGTGCCGGAGACGACGCGGCCGATCAGGAACTTGCTGTTCGGCGGCTGCATCGCCGTGCCGGAGGGCGGATCGAGGAAGCCGCTGATCGCCACGTCCATGCCGGTGGCGCTGTGAATGCGGCGCACCAGCTCCGGCTCGTCGTCCAGCTCTTTGCTCGTCGCGCAGATCTGCGGAAACTCGACCACGCCCGGCTCGCGCTCGAGCAGAAACACGGTTGTGTCGCCCGTGCGCGTACTGATGATGAACAGATGCAGGACGTGCTCGGTCTGGGTTTTGGGCATGGCGTCAAAACCTTACATCGTCCGAGGAGCCGCGGCCATGCCGGGCAAGGGCTATCGTAGCGTAGCCGCTGCGCGGTGTCGCGCGCGGAAGCGACCGCAACCCGGGTGCCCGCGTACGCAGCGCACGTCCGGCCCGAAGCACGCGGGGGCTGCAGCGAGCGTCGGGCTGGCGGGGCACCTAACCCTGCTTTGCCTGACGGCAAAGCTGTCCCTTCCCGAGACGGGAAAGGGACTTCTGGAGCGTTCCTATCGCCGTGCGACGGCGGCGGGATCACGGTGTCGTCGCGGGACACGCGGCTGGGTTGTCTCCCGTCCGTTTGTGTGTCCTCTACCCAAACCCTTCCTGTGTCGGGAAGGGACAGGTTTGCCGTCAGGCAAAGCAGGGTTAGGTGCCCCGCCAGCCCGACGTTCAGACGGCGAGCCGGTTGATGCCGTCGAAGGCGGCGACTTTGTACGCTTCGGCAAGAGTGGGATAGTTGAAGACCGTATGCACGAAGTAGTCGATCGGGCCGTGGTTGGCCAGCACCGCCTGGCCGACGTGCACCAGCTCGCTCGCGCCTTCGCCGATGATATGCACGCCCAGCAGCTCGCGCGTGTAGATGTCGAAGATCAGCTTCAACATGCCGGTGGTGTCGCCGATAATCAGGCCGCGGGCGATCTCGCGGTAGAGCGCCTTGCCGACCTCGTACGGCACGCCGGCCGCCGTCAGCTCTTCCTCGGTGCGGCCCACCATCGAAATCTCCGGAATCGTGTAGATGCCGTAGGGGAAGTGATCCGGGCTGCTGGAGAGCGGCGCGCCGAAGGCGTGACAGGCCGCCAGCCGGCCCTGCTCCGACGACGTTGAGGCGAGGCTGGGAAAGCCGGTCAGGTCGCCCACGGCGTAGATGTGCGGCACGGCCGTCTGGTACTGCTCGTTGACGGCGATGCGGCCGCGCGCATCGGCCTCAAGCCCCGCCGCCGGCAAGTTGAGCAGCGCTGTGGCGCCGTCGCGGCCCGCGCAGTAGAGCACGGCTTCGCTGCCGATCTGCTTGCCGCTGGCGGTATGGATGCGTACCGAGCCGTCCTCGGCGATCAGGACGCTCTCGACCGTCTCGCCCAGGCGCAGCACCACGCGCTGGTTGCGCAGGTGATACTCCAGCGTCTCCACGATCTCGCGGTCGACGAAGGGCAGCAGCGTCGGCCGCGCATCGATCAGGGTTACACGCACGCCGAGCGTGGCGAAGGTCGAGGCATACTCGCAGCCGATCACGCCGGCGCCGACGACGGCCAACGAGCGCGGAATGCGTTCCATCTGCAAAATGCCGTCGCTGTCGAGCACGCGCTTCTCATCGAAGGCGACCTGTGCGGGCCGCGCCGGCGTGGTGCCCGTGGCGATCACGACCGTTTCCGCCGTGACTTCGCGCCCGCCGCGGTGGCGCTGATCCTCGATGTGGACGGTGTGCGGATCGGAGAAGCTGGCCGTGCCGCTCAAAACTTCGATGCCGTTGCGCCGCATCTGGTGGCGAATCACGTCGGCCTCGTGCTGAATCACGTACTTGCAGCGCGAGAGCAGGTCCGCCATCGTGATCGCGTCTTTGACGGCGTAGCTGTCGCCATAGAAGCCACGCTCGCGGTAGCCGGAGAGGTAGACCGCGGCCTCGCGCAGCGTCTTGCTCGGAATCGTGCCGGTATTGATGCAGACGCCGCCGAGGTCTTCGCTGCGCTCGACGATGCCGACGTGCTTCTGCAGCTTGGCGCCCTGCACGGCGGCGCGCTGGCCCGCCGGTCCCGTGCCGATCACCAGCAGATCGTAGTCGCAGCTTGTGGCTTCCATGCCTGCCTCCGGTCGGGCAGTGCAGGTCCGCCCGGCAGTTCGTTGCTCTATTGCTTCGGGGCTTCGGTATATCAAGTATCGACGCAAGCGGGCGATTCGCGTAGTCGCGGCTTCTCATCGAATCTCACCGCGGATCACGAAGCCCGGACGGCCGTACGGCGCGTCCGGGCTTCTGCCTTCGTGAAGACGTGCGGGCTTACTCGATTGTCCACGGCGGCGGCAGATAGCGCAGCGGGTCCACCTGCTTGCCGTTGACGCGCACCTCGTAATGCACGTGCGGGCCGGTGCATTTGCCCGTGCAGCCGCTGATGCCGAGCTTTTGCCCTTGCTTCACCACGTCGCCGACTTTGACGGCCAGGCTCGACATGTGCGCGTAGAGCGTGGCCAGGCCGTTGCCGTGGTCCACGATCACGTACAGGCCGTAGCTGCAGCAGGCATCGCCGCCGGCAAAGGTCACGGTGCCATCGGCCGAGGCGCCGACCGGATTGCCGCCTGCCGGAAACTCGTCGATGTCAACGCCGAGGTGCGATGGACTGAAGACGGTGCTGATGCGCCGCGAGTTTGTCGGCCAGGCGAGCTTTGGCTGCGTGCCCGAGGCCGCGGGAGAAGCCGCGGGCGTGGCGGAAGCGCTGGGCGGGGCGGGGCTGTTGCCGCTGTCGTGGGTCGAGCCGCTGCTGCCGGAGCCGGCTGAGGCGGTGATCGCGGCGCCGCCGGTGCTGCTCGCGGCGTTGGCCGTCACGATCGTCGAGCTGCCGCTGTTGGAGATGAAGGCGCCGTCTACCCAGCCGCTCTGGCCGTTCACGCTGACGGGATACCACTGATTGTTGGCCGCGCCGGTGATCGTCACACTCGCCCCGCCGGGAATCACCGTGACCACGCCGTAGGACGTATCGGGGCCGGAGCGCAGGTTGAGGCCGTCCGGCGGCAGCACCGTGGCCGTGCCGGCAGGCGCCGGTGTGACGCTGGCGGCGGCAGCGAGCGGAGCAGCCGGCGGCGTGACGCTGGCTGCCGGTGCGGCCGCAGCCACGCTGGGCGAGCCATTGCCGCCGGCTTGCGGCGGCGTGGGGGCGTTCAACGTGATGTAGGCGCCGTCGGCCCAGCCGATCTGCCCGCTGTACTGCAAGGGCAGCCAGTTATCGGTAGTGGGGTTGCCGGTGATCGTGACCGCGGCGCCGTTGGGCATGACGGTCACGATGTCGTAGCTCTGGCCGGGGCCGGAGCGCAAGTTCAGGCCATCCGCGGAGTTCACCGTGCCGGTGGGAGAGGTGATGGTGTCCGCCGTGGCGCTGCCGGCGCGGAAGGCGGAGAAAACGACCATGGTGACGACGGCCAGCCAGGGCGCCGTCCTGCGCCAGGCCGCCGTGGGCGCGGCCTCACATGCGGGAGCAGTCTTCGGGGTGGTCGTGTGCCGGCGCGAAGGTTGGGAAGGCTGGGCGGTGCGCCGGGGCTCGAGCATACCGTTAATGCTCTCGTCCTCCTCTGCTGCGGTTTGGCGGAAGAGCGCCGCCGCGCGTCGCAGCGTATTGCGAAAAGACGACGCCAAAACCTCGGTCATTGTACAGGCACGTCCCAATGGCGCGATCCTTCGCAATCCAGCCACAGGCCGGCAGAGCCGGGGCGAGCGCGCCGCGTCCGCACGGTTGCGGCACGGTGGACATAAATCGCTCGCGTTTACTCCCATTTTCTCGCCTTTTCGTATGCGAGTCCGGGAATTGTGTAACATCCATGTTTCGCGCCGGCCGGCTGGCCGGACCACGGGAACCCGTTCCATTCCCGCCAACGTACGCCGTCTGCCCTGGTTGGGCCGGCGCGGTTATGGCCTGTTTCACGGTCGGGGTCCGAGCCGCGCCGCCGCCACCGTCGCCGTCGTCATGCTACGGTGGGGAGCGTCGCGCCCGGCACCCGGCGCGTCCCCTAAAAAATTGCCGGCCCGCGCGGGCGAAGCGACGTGCGCGGGCCGAGAGGAGTGCGCCATGACCCTCGTGGAGTTCATTCAGGCGGAGCTGCTGCGGCTGCACGAGCTGCTGGAGCGCGGCGTCGCCGATCTTTCGCCGCAGCAGTGGCACGCGGTGCCCGGTGGCGCCGCGGGCAAGGCGAACACGATCGCCTTCGAGCTCTGGCACTACGCGCGCACGGAAGACAACATCGTGCGCTTTATCTTGCAAGGCCGGCCAACGGTCTGGATGGACGGCGGCTGGGCGGCGCGGCTGGGCCTGCCCGAGCGGGCGCAGGGCACCGGTATGCCGACCGACGACGCGCACGCCCTGCGCATCGCCGATCTGGACGGCTTCAAGCAGTACAGGCACGCTGTCTGGGCCAGCACCGGCGAGTATCTTGCGAACCCCGACGAAGCGACGTTCAGCCAGCCGAAGCTGGTGAAACCGCTGGGCGAGATGCCGGCGATCCGCGCCCTCGGCCAGGTCTGCATGACGCACGGCTTCACCCACCTTGGCGAGCTGGAGCTGTCGCGCACGCTGCTCGGCCTCGGCCCGGCGATCGGCATCTAAACGAGACTGCGGCCCTCTATCCCCCTTCCCCTTTCTCCCAATCCTGGGAGAAAGGGGCGATCCCGGGTTAGAGCGATCCGATCTGCGAACGGCTAACCGCAAACCGATCGGATCGCCCGACGCGGGGTCGCCCCTCGCCCAGGATTGGGCGAGGGGACGGGGGTGAGGGCCGACTGCCGCGCCGCGCGCCGAAGAAGCCACGGCGATATGTCAGAAAGCGCACCGAAAGGTTCGTGCTGGTGCTTGTTAGACGCCCTTAGGCGCTGTACCGTAAAGGCTGGCCGGCGATCGCGTCGCGCACGCGGTGGCCTGCGGGAGAGCACTCGCGACGGAGGTGCGCATGGGGCAGGAGGAGCAGCAGACACCCGCGGAAGAGCTCTGGTGGCTGCTGATGCAGGTGGGCACACTGGTGCGGCGCGTGGCGGAGCGTCGGCTCTCGTCGGCGCGCAGTTCGCCCGACCAGGTGCAGGCGCTGCAGGCGATCGCCGCGCGCCAGCCGCTGACCGTGGGAGAGATCGCCCGGGCGATGGGTCTTGAGCGCAACAGCGCCTCGCAGCTGGTGGAGCGGCTGGTACGGCAGGGGCTGGTGGAACGCGAACGCTCGCTGAGCGACCGCCGGCAGGTCTTCGTCACAGTCAGCCATGCCGGGCGCTCGGCGATCGAAGCCTCGGCGCCGTCGATCCGCGCCCTCGCGGATGAGCTGCTCGGCGCGGTTAGTGAGGCGCAGATCCGCGAAGCCGCCGAGGCCCTGCGCGCCATGCGCGACAGTGCCGGCACGCTGCTGCAAGGTACCGGCGCCGACGCGGAGCCTGCGCCGATCGAAATCTCCGCCGCCGGCTAACGACACTGGCCTAGGATTGGCGTGCGGGCCAGCGCACGCGATCATCGTGACCTTCGGCGCGGTCTGTCCGCCCGCCGCCCTTCCCGTCGCTAGGTCAGCGGCCAGCGGCGCAGGGCGGGGAAGCGCTCGGCGAGCATGCGGTCGAGGCCGTAGAAGCGGCCGGCGCTGGTCAGTGCCAGCGCCAGGCAGGGGATGAACTCGGTCCAGTAGTCCCAGACAAAGTCGGCGTCGCCCTGGCCCCAGCGCGAGAACCAGATGTGCGCCGTCATCAAAAGGCCGGCGATCGCCAGCGCCGGCGTGAAGGCGCCCAGCACCAACCCCAGCCCGACCGTCAGCTCGCCCAGCCCGACCAAATGGCCAAAGATGTTCCAGTGCGGCACCAGCACGTCGAGCACGAGGCGCTTATACGGCTCGATCGGGTGGTGCTGCACGTTTGACTGGATGATGCCCTTCGCGCCGTTGTAGTCGATCAGGAAGCCCGGCAGCGGATGCAGGTGCTCAAGGCCGAACAGCTTGCTCAGGCCGTTGCTGAGGAAGACGAGGCCGAAGAGCACGCGCAGAATCAGCAGACCCCAGGCGAGCAGGCGTGTCCGAAGTACGGCATCGCCCGCACTTGCCGCCGGTCCGGGAATCGCGATCACGTCACTGGACTGCATGGGCGGCTCCTCTTCGGCGGCGCAAGCGGGCGTACCAGGGCCGTCCACTCCCGCGGCCGGCCCACGCGTATCGTGCCGTTCAATCGAAAATCAGGCAGGTGGTCGTGCGTCGGACGCCGCCGGCGGCCGCAATACCCTGCGACACTCAGCGGCCGAGCTGCGCCAGGTCTGTGCTCTCCACCGTCGCGATCAGGTCGTACGGCCCGCTTACCACGGCGACCGACGTCACCTGTGAGCCGTCCAGCTCGATCTCGGGCAGCGCGTCACGCAGCTCTTCCACCCGCGTTTGGTCGGCTTCGATCAGGACAAAGGCCCGCACACTCATCTCGCTCGCTCCTCGGCCGCGCAGCATGACGGCCGCTGACCCGGCTGCCGATCTGCGCTGCTCACCAATTCGCACGCATGAACCCGGCCTCGCGTTACACCACCCGGCCAGCTGCCGCGGCTGCGTGCTGCCGATCCTGCTCGCCGGCGGCCCCGCACGGGGGCCAGGCCGCTAGCCTCACTTGAACTGGCGCGGCATGGCGCCCGTCGCCAGCACCTGCTGCCAGCGGCAGGCCAGCAGCTCCCACGCCGCCGCCAGCGGGAAGAGACGTCGCGTCAGCAGCATGTCCTCGTCCAGCGCCAGCGGGTGCCAGAAGACGCCGTCCTGGCTCACGGTCAGCTCCGGCTCCAGATCCGCGGCCGAAAGCTCCAGCCCTTCGGTCGAGAAGCCGCGCTTCGCCAGCGGCCGCACGAAATGTCGCTCCGGCGGAATGCCGAGCGAAGCGACGAAGTCGCGCAGGCCGTCGATGCGGCCGCTGTTCACCGGCGTCTCGGTGCTGCCGATCACAACCGTGAAACCCAGCGTCTGCAAGGCGCCGATGCCGACGACGGTCTTCTCCCACGATCCGGCGCCGCGGTAGGCGTCGTGCGTCGTCGCCTCCGCGCCGTCCAGGCTCACCTGCACCGTCACCTCGCGCGAGATCTGCTTCAGCGTCTCCAACCGACGACCGTGGTAGAGCATCGCGTTGGAGAGCACCGTTGTTTGCAGGCGGGCTGCGGCGTAATTGAGCCTATCGGCGAGGTCGGGCAGCAAGAACGGCTCGCCGCCGGTCAGGAAGACCTCGCGTACGTCCGTTGCGGCGGCCTCGTCGATCAGCCGGCGGAAGACGTGCAGCGCCAGGCCGCGCCGTTCGGCACGCGGGCTGGACCTGGCGACGCAGTAGCTGCACTGCAAATTGCAGTCGAAGTTGGTGTAAATCCACAGCCGCCGCGCCGGTGTAACCGTTGTGGAGACGATCATCGATCCGTCCGCTGCCGCGGCGTTGGAGCGCCGCAAGGCCGGGTCTGGTTCAGCTTGTGCGCATGTCCCGGCACCAAACACTGTGAAATAGTCTCGGGCAGGCGGCAATCACCCGCTATGAACTGGCTCACGCGGCGGCGCCGCTGCGTGATCGCTGACACGCGCCCGCACCGGCCGACGCGCTACGATGCCCCGTGATGGAATGGCTGCAGGGGAGCGATCGGGGTGACCTGTGCGCCGCCGGCGTCTACGCGCTGGGCGCGGCGCTGTACTTCGTGCTCGTGCAACTGGCCGGGCTGACCTTTCAGGCGACGCCGCTGATCTTCGGCGGCACGCTGCTTGTGGCGAGCGTCTTCCGGCCGCGCGTGCTGGCGGCGGCGCTGCTGCTGCTCTGCTGGGGCGTCGCCGTGGCGCTGCTGAACGCCGGAGCCTTGCCTGAGGCGCGCACCGGCGCGGCCTACATGGTCGCCTTCGGCGTTGCGGCGGCCGTCATGATGCTGCTGCGCCGCTGGATCGCGCCGCCGGTGGCGTTGCAAAGCGCCGCGGCGGTGCTGCTGGCGGGCGGGCTGGCGCTGTACGGCGCCTTCGACGTGGATGCGCTGGGGCGCGGCTGGTTGTGGACGCTGGTCGTGCTCGCGGACGCGGCGTGCCTGGCGGCAGCCTCCCTGTATCGGTCGCGGCGACGGCGAACGTCCGTAGCTGCCGGTCCGCAGACGCAGAAGCCCGCGGCAGCTCCGTGAGAGCGTGCCGCGGGCCGTTGCGGGGCGCCGTGTTACTGTCCGGCCTTGACCAGACCGATCGTGTTACCGTCCGGGTCAGCGAACATCGCGAACGTGACCGTGCCTGGAATCTCGGTGACGGGCGTCAGCACCTTGCCGCCCATGCCGGACACCTTATCGAGCGTTGCCTGCGGGTCGGCAACTTCGACATAGAAGACCGCCTGTGGCTGGCCGCCCGCCTCGGAGCCGCCGATGCCCCCGTTGATGCCCTGGCCGCCATTGTCCACCATGCCGTAGTTCATCGGGTTGTTCGCATCGACCTTCCAGCCGAAGAGGGTGGAGTAGAACTGCTGCGTCTTCGCCGCGTCCTTGCCGATGATCTCGAAGTGTACGACCGGGTTCGCCATCTCAGTGTCTCCTCTTCGCGTTGTGTGCCCCGGCGCCATCCGCGGGCGCCGGAGGAATACGCACGATGTCGATGGGTGGGCTGACCGCGGCGATCGCCGCTAGGCGGGGGCGAGGATATTCGTCAGGTGACCTTTGACGTGGCCGATCACCAGCATGTCGACGAGCTGGCCGGCGCCGACCGGAGCTTCGCCGAGGGGCGGGAACTGCGCCGTGCGAGCGAGCTGGTCGTCGCTGAAGGCGCGCAACTGCCCGAGCACGCCGGCTTTGCTGCTGCGCAGCAGATCAAGCGTCTCGGCCTTCGTGCAGTTGGCGAACTGCAGCGCGTGCTGCGCGTTGCCGGCATTGATCATCTCGAAGGTAATCGGCGGCAGCGGCTGTGCGGTGGCGATGGCCTGGACCAATTCGAAGGTTGGCTGCACGCTGCTGGCGATGTGGTGCGCGGTGACGCCCACACTCCAGCTATCCGTTGGGTTCAGCGCGCCCCAGCGCGTGTCCGAACAAGCCGCGATCGCCGCGACCGCCTCGTCGATAGCCGCTTCCAGTTGACCCGCGAGCGCCTCCGCCTGAGTGCCCATAGCCACGTCTCCTCCTCCGTCCCGCCGGCTGCATCGCCGGGCGAGGCCCACAATTTCACGTCGAATCCAAAGCACCAGGACACCGCCGGGCATCTGTCGCTGGCTGACCTCCTTACATGACATGCGCCGCAGGCCGGCACCGCGCGGCGCGTTACGTCGATGCTTCGCCGGCCGCCCAGGGATCGGGGCCGGGATCGGCGCCCGCGGCGGCAAGGGCCAGGCGCGGCAGGTAGTGCTCCCAGCCCACGCTGTGGGCCTCACGCTGCGCGGCATCGAGGCCGCTGTGGCGCAGCCGCAGCAGCGTGCCGTCGCCGTCCGGCTCGAACGTCACCTCGACCGTGCTCGACCCCGGCGGCACGGCCTGACCTTCGCCCTCCCAACCCCAGGTGAAGACGATGCGGCGTGGCGGCTCGACGGCGACGTACTCGCCGCGGGCGACGTCGCCGCCAGTCACGTTGACGCGGTAGATGCCGCCGGGGCGCGGATCGAGCTCGGCCTCGACGCCTTTCCAGCGGCGCAACTTCTCCGGATCGGTGAAGTAGCTGAAGACAATCTCTGGTCTGGCCGCGATACGCAACTCGCGTTCAACCGCGGCGTCGATACCGGGCAAGGTCATGGCTTTGCCCTCCGTTGCTCGCTCCGCGTTGTGACCTTATAACAGATCATATGTTCTGTGATCGCCGCTCCGCCTGTCAAGTCCCCTTTTGCTCTGCTTCCGCAACCGCGGCCAGCCGGCTCAGGGAGTCTGCCCAAAACTGATCGAGGAAGGACTTCAGCTCCGCCAGACCCTCGGGCCGGGCACGGTAGAGGCGCCGCGTCCCCAGCTTGCGCATGACGACCAGCTCGGCCTCTTCGAGCACGCGCAGGTGCTGCGAAACGGCCGGGCCGGTGATCGAGAAGTGCGCCGCGATCGCGCCGGAAGCCAATTCCTCATGCAAGACCAGCCGCAGGATCTCGCGCCGCCGCGGCTCGGCGATCGCACGCAGCGCTGTATCAATCATGCCACTATTGTAGCGACAGCTTTTGGAAGTAGTGCGTACAATATTATGCAATTACACTTACTGCTGCTGGGGCAGGCCCGCGGCGCGGCAGTTGGGCGAGCCGCCGCTGACCCGGCGATTGCAGGCCGCCGCGGCTCCGCATACGGTGGCAGCAGCCAAATCAGCAAAGGACCAGCGGATGCCCGACGATGCTCAGCCCGCCGAGGGCGATGCGTTGCGCCACGCCCTGACGCTGGACCGCTATCCCCGTTCCGCCGCCTATGACCCGCGCTGGGTGATCGAGCACATGATGGGGCCGAACGTGCTGTGGCTCACGGAGGCGCTGACCGAGGCGCTGCCGTTGGCGCCGGGCATGCGCGTGCTCGACCTGGGCTGCGGCAGGGCGCTTTCGTCCATCTTCCTCGCCCGCGAGTTCGGCGTGCAGGTCTGGGCGGCGGACCCCTGGATCAAGCCGTCCGAGAACTGGACCCGCGTGCGCGAGGCCGGTCTGGAAGAGCGCATCTTTCCGATCTCCGCCGAGGCGCACCGGCTGCCGTTCGCGGAGGGCTTCTTCGACGCGATCCTCAGCATGGACGCCTACCATTACTTCGGCACCGACGATCTGTACCTGCCATACTGCGCCCGCTTTCTCAAAGACGGCGGCCGCATCGGCATCGCCGTGCCGGGCATACGCGCGGAGCAGCAGCGCTTGCCACCGCCGCAGCTCGCGCCGTACTGGGACGCGGACTTTTGCTCGTTCCACAGCCCCGCGTGGTGGCGCCGGCACTGGGAGAAGAGCCTCGCGGTCACGGTCGAACATGCCGGCTGGCTGCCGCACGGCTGGGCGGACTGGTTGGCCTGGAATCGCGTCTGCGCCCTCGCGGGCCGCGGCTCCGAGCCGGAGCGCGCCCTGCTTGAGGCCGACGGCGGCGAACTGCTCGGCTTCAGCCGCGTGGTGGCGCGGCGGCAGCCTGCATAGCCGCCTCACGCCGCCGACGCGGGCGCGTTGCCTCAACCGCGGCGCAGCGCCCGGCCCGGCAAGGCGCCGGTATGCTCGCCGCCATCCACGACGATCTGGCCGTTGACGATCACCTGCTCGATGCCGATCGGGAACTGCTTCGGCTGCTCGATCGTGGCGGGCGATCGCACCGTGGCCGGGTCGAAGACGACCACATCTGCCTTGAACCCGTCTTTCAGCAGGCCGCGGTCGCGCAGTCCCAGCGTCTGCGCCGGCAGCGAGGTCAGCTTGCGAATGCAGTCCGCCATGCCGAGAATGCCCTCTTCGCGCACCAGATCGCCCAGCATCGTCGGCGCGGCGCCGTAGGTGCGCGGGCTGACTTTGTCGCCGACCAGCAGCGCGTCGCTGCCGAGCATCGTGCTCGGATGCTCCAGAAACTTGCGCACGTTCACGGGGTTGCCAAACGTGCCGATCTGCACCAGGTTCAGGTCTTCATCGAGCAAGAGATCGCAGAGCGTGTCGATCAGGCTCTTGCCCAGCGTCTCCGCGATCTGCGGCAGGCTCCAGCCCTCGAAACGGCGGTACTGCGGCCGGCTGAAGTTGGCGGTGAGGTAGCTGTCGAGCCGCAGCCGCTGGAAGTTGGGGTCGGCCGCCATCTTCCGGCGCACGGCCTCGTCGCTGATCCGCTCCAGCAGCTTCGGCACGCCGCCGTCGTGCGTCCACTCGGGCAGCAGACTGACGAGGCGTGTGCTCGAATAGACGTAGGGATACACGTCGGCCGTCACCTGCTGGCCGCGAGCGGCGCGCGCGTCCACCAGTTCCAGCAGCTTGCGCCAGGCGCCGGGGAACGGCCAACCCGAGTTGAAGTGCGAGATGTGTACGGGAATGCCGCTGCGTGCGCCGATCTCCAGCGCCTCGGTGATCGGATCGACGTGGCGGTCGCCCATGCCGAAGCGCACGTGGGTGACGTAGAGGCCGCCGAGCGCGTCCGCCTCTTTCGACAGCTCAACCAGCTCCTCGGTGCCGGCGTAGCTGCCGGGCGGGTAGGTGAGACCCGTCGAGATGCCGAAGGCGCCCTCTTCCATGCCCTGCCGGATCAGCGTGCGCTGCGTCTGCAGCTCGGCGCCGGTCGGCGCGCGGTCGTCCCAGCCCATCGCCGAGATGCGAATCGGCGAGTTGCCCATCACGTAGCAGACGTTGACCGCGACCTTGCCGTCGAAGTGTTCGAGATACTCGCCCACCGAACGGGAGCGCAGGCCGTCGGGCGGCCGGCCGTCCAGCCCGGCGTTGAGCGTGATGAAGTGCTGCAGATCCTCGCCCTTAAGGATCGGCGCGTAGGAGTTGCCGTCCACGCCGATCAGCTCGGTGGTAATGCCCTGCCGCACTTTGGGCTCGTGGCGGGGCTCGCTGAGGATCACGTTGCCGCTGTGCGCGTGCATGTCGATGAAGCCGGGGCAGACGATGCGGCCGCGCGCGTCGATCGTGCGCTGCGCCGCGACGCGCGCGGTGTCGCCGCGCAGGAGGCGCAGCGCGTCGCCCGCGATCGCCACGTCGGCGCGCAGCCAGGGATTGCCGCTGCCGTCGTAGACCTGGCCGTTGCGGATCAGCACGTCGTACATCGCGAGCCCCCTCTGTCCCTGCATGGAATCTGCAGGAAAGTCCGGCAGCCGACCCGTGAGCGCCGTCCCCGCGGCATTCACGGCCTGCCTGAATCGGCTGTGGCCACGCTACCATGGCAGAGCCTGGCAGGAACGCAGCCCGCCATTACAGGGTAACGCGGCACCGGCAGAGCACCGAGGAGGCCGTCCATGACGAGCGCCGTCGAGCATCTGCTGGCGAGGGATGAGGCGCTGCGGGCGTGGGCGCGGGCCGTGATTCCCGGCGGCATGCAGGGCCACGGGAGCCACTGGGCGTGCTGCCGGACCTCGCCACCTATTCGAAGGCGATCGCCAACGGCTATCCGCTGGCAGCCGTGGCCGGTTCCGACCGGCTGCGCGAGGAGACGGCCGGCGTCTACGCTACCGGATCGTTCTGGTATGGCGCCGTGCCGATGGCCGCCGCGATCGCCACGATCGCGACGCTGCGCGACGAGCAGGGCATCGCCACGATGCAGCGCATGGGCACGCTGCTGCGCGATGGTCTCGCCAGACAGGCCGAGAGCCACGGGCTGATGATTCACCAGACCGGACCCGTGCAGATGCCGTTCCTCACCTTCGCCCGCGACCAGGCGTTCGAGCGGGCGAACGTCTTCACCGGCGAGGCGGCGCAGCGCGGCGTCTACCTGCACCCCTGGCACGACTGGTTTTTAAGCGCGGCGCATACGGAAGACGACATCGGCCAGGCGTTGGAACGCACGGACGAGGCATTCGCGGTCGTGCGGCGCAAGTTCGGCGCGGAATAGCGCGATTCCGACAACCGGCGCTCGCTGCTCCACGGTATTCTTGGAGAGGCCGGACCCCGCGCGGTCGGCCTGGATCGCGTCGGGGAAACCGCCGGCAGCTCGCGCTGCGGGCGCATGAGAAACCGCCGCGGCGGAGAAGGAGCGGACGATGGGCAGACTGGAGGGCAAGGTCGCCCTGATCACCGGCGGGGCGCGCGGGCAGGGCGCGGCCGAAGGCCGGTTGTTCGCGGCGGAGGGCGCGGGGGTAGTGCTTACCGACGTGCTGGACGCGGAGGGCGAGGCCACGGCGAAAGCCTGCGGCGGCGTCTACCTGCATCACGACGTCACCAGCGCCGAGCAGTGGGCACGGGTGGTCGCGGCCGTGCTCGATCGCCACGGCCGGCTCGACATCCTGATCAACAACGCCGGCATCTGGCTGACGGGCCGGCTAACCGATACGTCCGAGGCCGACTACCGCCGCGTGATCGACGTGAACCAGATCGGCGTCTTCCTCGGCATGCAGGCCGTGGCGAAGCCAATGATTGCCGCGCATGCGGGCGCGATCGTGAACATCTCGTCGATCGCCGGCATGCGCGGCGCGGCGGCGGGCTTCGCCTACGGGGCGAGCAAATGGGCCGTGCGCGGCATGACCAAGTCGGCGGCGCGCGAGCTTGGGCCGCACGGCATTCGCGTCAACTCGATCCACCCCGGTTTGATCGAAACCGCGATGCTGCACCAATTGCCGGGCATCGACGCCGGCGGGCTGGAAGATCGCCTGCGCGCCATTCCGCTGGGCCGCGTGGGCGAAGCGGAGGACGTGGCGAAGCTGGCGCTGTTCCTCGCGTCGGACGACAGCGCCTACGCCAGCGGCCACGAGTTCATCATCGACGGCGCCCTGACCGCGTAGCGGAGGCGTTCGGCCCGCCCCAGGATCGTCTCCTTCGCCCAGGATTGGGCGAAGCAACGGTCTTGATGGTGCCGGTGCGGGGCAGCGTGTGGGGAGCGCAGCCCATGGGGCACCGCCATGCCCGCCGGTGGCCGGCGCTGCGGCGCTGGTCAGGGACGGCGCGGGGACAGCGGCGGCGGGGGCGGGAGCGCTCCGCGTTGCGGGCGCGGCCCGGCGCCGGCGTGTCCCGAATCAACCGGCCAATCGCCGTGGTCAGCTATTTGAGCTGGCGGACATATTCGGCGACGGCAGCGGCGAGACTTGCGGCGACCAGGCCGTCGGCGAAGGGCTGGCGGCGGCGTTCGGCCCCCAGCTATTCCTGGACCTGGCGCCGGCGCGTGACCAACGCGGCCAACTCACGCAGCGGCCTGGTGGGCAGCGGCCGGGGCACCAGCGTCGTGGTGGCGGCGAAGGGGCGAGCACGCGGGCATCGCCGCGGTCGGTCTTGCAGAGAATCCCCTGGCTTCTGGCGAAGGCGCGGGCCTGGCGGGGATTGACGACCAGCACCGGCAGAGCCGCTGCCTGCAGCGCCAGGGCACAGGCGGCCTCATAGGCACCCACCGCCTCCAACACGATGAGGCGCGGCCGCTGTGTGGCGAGCTGCGCGACGAGGGCGGCGATGCCGTCGGCGTCGTTGGCCAGGCGCTGCGGCGTGCCTTGCCGATGGACGGCGAGGTCGAGCTGCGCCTTGCTCACGTCGATGCCCACAGCACAGGCAGCGGTAGCGGGCGCAGGGCCGGAGGTGGGTGTGCTGGTCATCGCTGGGCCTCCTGTGCCCCGACCTTGTCGATGCGGGCTCGTGGATCCGGGCAACGGTCCGGGGTTGCTGAGGAGTCAGGGGCGCCGCCCAGGCTCATCCACGGGCTGGCGGCACCGAGGGCCGAACGGGCTGACGCGCCTGCCAGCTCCCACCCTGCGGGATGAGCAAGATACAGGGGCCGAACGGCTACAGCGGCAGGCCGACCGTTGCGGTATCGCGCTCGCCGATGCGCAGATCGTGGTTGGGCGCCATGCCCTCCGGGAAGAGGTTCGTCTCCAGCAGCGAGCCGCAGGCCGGACACGACCACTCGTACAGCTCCACCGCCGGATCGTGTCGCGGCCGGATATGCACGCCCAGCTCGGCCAGGCGCCCGGATGCCTCGGAGACGCGCATTTTGCAGCCGTCACGCCAGTTGCGCCCCGCGCCGGCCAGCTCGGCGCCGCAGGAACCGCAGGCGATCGCGCCGTCGCCGCCCAGCGCCAGCGCGGGGTGGAAGCCGTCCTGGCCGGAGACGTCCCGGCTCGGCTCGCCGCCGATGCGCCGGCGGCGAATCTCCAGCCGCTCGCGCCGCGTCGCCGCCTCGTCCACCGAGACGCCGTCCGCACCGAGCACCACGCCGTGGGCGACGCGGGCCACATCCGGTGTCACGTAGGCGGCGATCACGTCGGCCAGCACCCGCCGCGGGTCGCGCGTGATCGGGTCGCCGATGCCGGCGCCGCCGCCGGTGATCTGGTGGAAGACATCGCCCTTTGACAGCGGCACTCCGGCGATGTGATTGAGCAGCGTCGTCTCGCCGCCGCCCATCTCCGCTACGCCCTGCGGCAGCCCCTGGCCGTTCGCCAGCCGGTTACGCACGTTGGTGCCGCGCACCACGTTGAAGAAGTTCGTGCCGCCGGGGTAGCCGCCCATCAGCGCCCGCGTGGGCACGGACGACATCGCGTTCTCCAGCGTGCCGGTCAGCGCCTCGGTGCGCCACGGCGTCCAGGCGAAGTCCATGCCCTGGCCGCCCCGGTTGTAGCCCGGCCCGCCCGAGCCTTTGTTCAGCCGGCGCCAGAGGTAGAGCATCGGGTAGTTGCCCTCGTTAATCTCCACGTCCGGAATGCCGTTGCCGAGCTGCACTTCGTATGAGGAGACATCGAGGCCGTCGATCGTGCTCTGCGCACCCATGCCGCCGGAGCCGCAGTCCATCACCGCGAAGGCGGTATACGTTCCGAACTGCGACTGCCCCACCCACGAATTGCCCGGCCACGACATGACGCCGAGTGAGAACGTGCGCTGGCGCAGCTCGGGCTCCAGCGCGATGCCCAGCGCCTTGGCGAACGCTTCGGCCGCGGCGCGCGCCGCCTTCGAGGCGCCCTCCATGTGCCCGCAGGAGACAGGCGCGGGCAGCACGGGGTGCAGCACCGTGCCCGGCGCGGGCAGTTGCATGCGCACGGGTCGGAAGAGGCCGGCGTTGGCGGGCATGTCGTAGCAGAGGGCAAAGAGCAGGATGCTGCCGACCACGCCCAGCATCGCGCCGTAGCCCGCGTTGATGAAGCCGTCGCTCTGCGCGTCGGTCTCCGTGAAGTCGAGCACGAGATCGGAGCCCTTGATGATCAGACGCAGGCCGATCTTGTAGAGTTGGTCGGCGCCGTGGCCGTCGTACTCAGCCCAGTCGTACGTCTCGTAGACGCCGTCCGGCAGCGCTTCGATGCGGCCGCGCACCACCTGCTCGCAGAGGTTCTTGTTGACCTCAACGTACTTTTCGTATTCCTCCAGCCCGTAGACGTCGAGCAGATCGGCCACGCGCATCTGCGCCACGTTGAGCGCGGCCACCAGCGAGCGCACGTCGTTGATCACGATCGGCAGCCGCACGTTATGCACGAGCAGCCGCACCATGTCGGGAATGAAGGTGCCGCGGCTGACGATGCGGATCGGCGGCAGCCGCAGCGCCTCGCCGTAGCAGTCCCAGGCCACCGGCGCCCAGCCGCCGGGCGACATGCCGCCCACGTCGAGGATGTGTGCGTTGGAGAAGGCCCAGCCGACGAGCTGCTCTTTCCAGAAGAGCGGTGAAACCACGGCCACATCGCCCTGGTGAATGGCGCCGCCGTCGTAGGGGTCGTTGAGAATGAAGGCGTCGCCGGGGTGCACGTCGTCGCCGTACTGCTTCACGACGGCGCGCACGCCTTCGAGCGAGCTGCCCATATGCGCGATCACGTAGCCTGAGAAGCCGATGTGCTCGACCTTGCGGTCGAAGATCGCGCAGCAGAAGTCTTTGGCCTCGGAGAGGATGGGCGAGCCGGAGGTGCGGATCAGCGTCGTCGCCATCTCCAGGCTGATATTGCGCAGCCGGTTCTGGATCACCTCGGCGATGATCGGGTCGTACTCAAGCTGCTCTTGCTCGCTGCGAACCGCGGTGCTGGCCATGTTACCCTCCTGGGGGTTAGGTGACAGTAGGTTTCTGGTCCAGCCGCTCCCTGTAACCAGTAACCAGTAACCTGTCACCTAAACGGTGAGCCGGTAGTTGCGGAACTCGTCCACGCTGAGTTCCGCACCCGTGGGCACGTAGATCGTCGTATCCACATCTTCCACGATCGCCGGGCCTTGCAGGCTCATGACCGGCGCGAAGGCGGCGCCGCGATACACGGCCACGCGCTCGCGCCGGCCGAGGTCGGGCAGCAGCGCCTCGCGCGAGCCGTGCCAGGCTCTGTCCGCCGAGCCGCCGTCGCGCGCGAAGCGGCGCAGCGCCGGCTTGTTGACGCGGCCGATGCCCGTTACGCGGGCGTTGAGCATGATCGGCGGGAACCCTTCCCAGGCCGTGCCCTTGCCGTACAGCCGCTCGTAGCTGTCTTTGAACTCGCTGGCGATCTGCTCGCGGTGCGCCTCGGTGAGCTGCGCCGCGGGCAGCGGCACGGTCAGTTCGAAGATTTGGCCGGCGAACTTGAGATCGCCCTCGTAGCGCAGCTCGATCTGGTCGGGCGCGAAGTTGCGCTGCGCGAGCACGCTGCGCGCCTGCTCGGCCAGGCTGCCGATCACGGCGTTCACCGGCTCCAGCGGCGCCGCCGGCACGATCCAGTTCACGGTCTGCACGAAGGAGCGCACGCCGTCCGCCCACAGCAGGCCGTAGGCGGAGAAGACGGCCGCATCGTCCGGGATAATGATCTCCTTGATCCCCATCGTGCGGCAGATCTGCGCCATGAACAGGCCGCTGGCGCCGCCGAACGAAACCATGACGAAGCGGCGCGGGTCGTAGCCCTTCTCGATCGTGGCCGAGCGCACCGCGTTCGCCATCGTGTCGGTCACGATCTGGTAGAGGCCGCTGGCCGCCGCGTCTTCTGTCCAGCCCAGCGGCTCGGCGATGCGCGTACGCACGGCGCTCGCCGCCGCCGCGCGGTCCAGCTTGATCGCGCCGCCGAGGAAGTAGTCGGGGTCGATCAGGCCGAGCGCCACGGCCACATCGGTTACGGTCGGCTCGGCGCCGCCGCGCCCGTAGCAGGCGGGGCCGGGCACGGCGCCGGCCGACTGCGGCCCCACGCGTGGGGCGCCGCGCGAATCGAGCCAGCAGACCGAGCCGCCGCCCGCGCCGATCGCGGAGATGTCCACCATCGAGATGCCGGTGTCGAACTTGCCGAGCTGCACGCGGTGCGCCAGCGTGAGCTCGCCGTCTTTGATCAGCGCCGTGTCGAACGAGGTGCCGCCCATGTCGGCGGTGATCGCGTCTTGAATGCCCAGCGCCTGCGTCAGCGCCCGTGCGCCAAGCGCACCGCCGACGGGGCCGGAGTTGATGAGCTGGATCGGCTGCTCCTGCGCCTCGGCAGTGGAGAGCAGGCCGCCGATCGACTGCATCATCGACAGCTCGACGCCGAGGCCGCGCTGCTTCAGCTCACGTTCGAGTTTGTCGACGTAGGTCTCGATCCCCTTCGAGGCGTAGCTGTTGAAAACCGTCGTCACCATGCGCTCGTACTCGCGCGCCACGGGGAAGACGCGTGAGGAGATGGAAACGAACAGGTCCGGATACAGCTCGCCCGCGATCTCGCGTACGCGCTGCTCGTGCGCCGAGTTGGCGAACGACCAGAGGAAGCAGACGGCCAGCGCCTCGCAGCCGCCCTCCACGAGCCGCCGGATCGCCTCGCGCACCTGCTCCTCGTGCAGCGGCACCACGACCTGGCCGAAGGAATCGACCCGCTCGTCCAGCTCAGCGATGTCCTCGCGGGCGACGATGTCGGGCGGCGGTGTCTGCGTCCAGAGGTCCATGTCGTTGGTGCGGGCCGAGCGGGCGATGCGCAGCGTATCGCGGAAGCCGCGCGTGGTGATCAGGCCGACGCGCCGGCCGCGCAGCTCGGCGATGGCGTTGGTGACGATCGTGGTGCCGTTGATGAACAGCTCGCAGCCGCGCAGGATGCCGCCCAGATCAAGGTCGGCCTCACGGGCCAGCGTTTCGAGGGCGTCGAAGATGCCGCGGGGATAGTCGTCGGGTGTGGTGGGCGCCTTGGCGCGGCGGACGTGGCCGTCTTCGTCGATGGACACCACATCCGTGAACGTCCCGCCGATATCGACGCCGATGTGGTAGCGAGGCATGCGCCCTCCCTGTCACCGCAATCGTCGCGGCCGATCCTCAGCCGGACCACGAGAGCCGGCTCTTACTCCAGGCCGCGGCAGCAATCCCGGCGATTGTGCACCGTGCCCTCTGAAGTATCAACAACCCGGAATGGCGATCCTGCCGCGGTTCAACGCGCTGCGCGGTGCGCTTGAAAGCGATCCGGCGCGAGCGAGAACGGAATGCGCCGCTTCGGTGCTACATCCCCTGGCCGGTCGTCTCCTGCAACTCGCGCGTGAGCCAGATCTCGCCGAGGTGCTGGTTGCCGTGCGCGATCACGGTCTGGCCGATCGCCTGTAGGATCGGGATCTCACCGAAAGGCATGACTTTGACGATACGGTTCATCTCGTCGGCGGTGAGGCCGGCGTAATAGGGTGCGGTGCTTTCCCAGACGGCACGGGCGTAGGGCAGGAACTCGGCCGGCGGCGGCACGGTCATGGCGTGCGCCTCGTCGGGCTCCATGCCGGTGCCCTGTGCCGCTTTCGGCAGGTGCCACTGCTGATCGAGTCCCTGCTCAAGCCAGACGGTGTTCTTGCGCTGCAACACGAAGTTGACGACGTTGTCCTCCGTGCGAATCCAGTGCCAGGCGGTGAAGCCGATGTGGTTGGTAGTGGGACCGAGGCGACGCTGCCACTGCTCCAGCGAAAGATCCTCCAGCGCCTTCGCGTAGTTTTCGTGCAGTTGGTCGATGAAGTGACGCAGATAGTCACGGATCTCCACGGTCGTGCTCCTGCCGGCCGGCGGCGTCAAGGCGGCGCCGGCCGCGCCCCGCATTCTGCCGTCTACTTGCCCGCCGGCGCAACCGGCCGTGCCGGCGCGATCGACTCGCGCACCACCAGCTCGGAGCGCTGAACCAACGTCTGCTCGCGCGCCTCGCCTGCTGCCACGGCGAAGAACAGTTCCGCAGCGCGGCGGCCGAATTCGCTGTAGTCGAGCCGGATCACGCTGATCGGCGGTTCGAAGGCGTTGGCCCAGAGCGAATCGCCGTGCGCGAGCAGCGAGACATCGCGCGGCATGCGCAGACCGGCCTCGCGCACGGCGAGCAGCATGCCAGGCGTGAAGCGGTGCATGCCGGCGATCAGTGCCGTCGGCCGGTCGGGCCGGGCCAGCATCTCGCTGGTAAAGGTACGTGCCTCGTCCAGATTCTGCGCGGCGTACAGTAGTGACTCATCGACCGAGACGCCGGCTGCGGCGTGCGCTTTGCGGTAGTCGCGCATGCGCACGGACATGCTGGCCACCGGTTGGGCCGGCTCGCTGCCGTAGGAGCGGATGATCAGGCCGATGCGCCGGTGGCCCAGATCGAACAGCAGCCGGAAGGCCGAGCGCGCGGCCTCCTCTTCGTCGACGACGATCTCCGGCTCCATGCCGCTGGGCGAGCGCTGACCCATCACGATCACCGGGATGCCCGTGGCCCGTGCCGCGGCGATCTGCTCCTGATAGGGGCCGAGCGGATGGATCAGGATGCCGTCGACGCGCTGGCCGTAGAGCCGGTCGAGGTGCGTGCCCTGGGCGCTGAAGGAGCCGGCCGCGTCGCAGACGAACAGGCTGCGGCCGCGGGCCGCGGCGACTTGCTCGATGCCGTGCAGGATGTCGGTGAAGGTCGGATTGGTGAGATCGGGCACGACCACGCCGATCGTGCCGGTGCGGGCGAGGCGCAGGCTGCGCGCGGCGGCGTTCGGCCGGTAGCCGAGCTGCGCGATCGCCTCTTCGACCAGGCGGCGCAGGCCGGGGTGAACCGAGCGGTCGCCATTGACGACGCGCGAGACCGTCGCGATGGAGACGTTGGCCGCGCGGCCGACGTCGCGGATGGTAGCCACGGGCACCCTCGCGCCGGGCGACTTGCGCGAAAAGGTTTACCGGCCGCCGAAGTATCCCGCCGCGTCGCAACGATGTCAAGACGGCTGAAGGGTGAAGGGTGAGAGGTGAAGCGTGAACGTGCTGCATGGTTGGCCCGTACTCTGGTGTACGACTCGCCGCTCGCCTGCACCCTGCACCCTCAACCCTGGCCCTGGCGTGTAGAATGCAGGCGCTCGCGGCGGGCCTAGCCCTGGTTTCGCACACGAAACCTGTCCCTTTCCGACGCGGAAAGGGTTTTGGCTGCGGAGGACTCCCGACGCCAATCCTGCCTGCGCGGCAACCGAGGAGTCGCCGCGCGCCCGCAGGCCTGATCACGCGATCAGCGGTCACATGATCGAAAGGTGGAAAATCCTCCCAACGAGAAAACCCTTCCCGTGTCGGGAAGGGAGACGCGGCGCTTTTTAGATCGCCGCTCCACGGCGATGAGGGCGCGGCGGGGTTAGGTGACGGTGCAGGTGGACGAGTTCGATCTGAAGGGCGAGGTTGCGCTGGTGACGGGCGGCAACGGCGGCATCGGCCGCGGTATCGCCGTCGGGCTGGCCCGGGCGGGCGCCGATATTGTGATCGCGGCGCGCGACGAGGCGAAGACGGCGGACGCCCGCGCCGAGGTCGAGGCGCTGGGCCGTCGCTGCGTCGGTGTGCGCTGCGACGTGAGCCGCCGCGCCGAGCTGCAGGCCGCGGTACAGATCGCGCGCGATGCGCTGGGCAAGCTCAGCATCGTCGTGGCGAACGCGGGCATCGCCGTGCGCGGGGCGCCGCAGTCGCTGGCGGAAGAAGATTGGCTGCGGGTGATCGGCACGAACCTGAACGGCGTCTTCTTCGCCGCGCAGACGGCGCATCCGGCGCTTGTGGCGAACGGCGGCGGCAAGGTGATCACGATCGGCTCCGAGTACTCATTGTTCGGCAGCCCGACCGTGCCGTCGTATTCGGCCAGCAAAGGCGGCGTGGTGCAACTGACGAAGTCGCTGGCGGTGGCCTGGGCGCGGGACAACATCCAGGTCAACTGCATCATCCCCGGCTGGGTGCGCACCGACCTGACCGCACCGGTCATGGAAGACAAAGAGAGCTACGAGCGCATCGTCGGCCGCACGCCGGCGCGCCGCTTCGCCGAGCCCGAAGAGCTGGCCGGCGCCGCCGTCTTCCTCGCCTCGCGCGCCTCGAATTTTGTGACCGGCCAGAGCCTGGTGGTGGACGGCGGCTACTCGATCGCCTGAACGTTGCCAGCGCCGCGCTGTGCTGGCTATGCTCGCGCTGGCACAAGATCATTCGGAGCCGTTCCCTGCGCCGTGAGGCCGCGCGATGGCCGAACTGCCGACTGGCACGCTCACCTTTCTCTTCACCGACGTGGAGGGCAGCACGCGCCTGTGGGAGCGGCACCCGCAGGCGATGCGCCGGATCATGGCCCGTCACGACGCGCTGCTGACCCAATGCTTCGAACAACACAAAGGTGTCGTCGTGCGCCCGCGTGGGGAGGGCGACTCGCTGTTCGCCGTCTTCATGCGGGCGAGCGATGCCGTCACCGCGGCACTCGAAGGGCAGCGCGTGCTGCTTACAGAGGATTGGGGCGCGATCGGGCCGCTGCGGGTGCGCATGGGCTTGCACACGGGCGAGGCGGACCTGCGCGCGGGGGACTACTACGGCAGCGCCGTGAATCGCTGCGCCCGCATCCGCGCCGCCGGCCACGGCGGCCAGGTGCTGCTCTCCGAGGCGACGGCGAAGCTCGTGCGCGAAACGCTGCCGGACGGCGCAACGCTGCTGGACCTCGGCCGGCACCGGCTGCGCGACCTGAGCGAGCCAGAGCAACTGTTCCAACTCATTGCCGCAGACCTCCCCGGCACGTTTCCACCGCTGAAGACGTTGGAGAGCCGGCCCAACAACCTGCCGCTGCAGCTCACCAGCTTCGTCGGTCGCGGGCGCGAGCTGGCCGAGCTTGCAAGCCTGCTGAAAACGGCGCGTTTGGTGACGCTCACTGGCCCCGGCGGCACCGGCAAAACGCGGTTGGCGCTGCACGTCGCCGCTGGGCTGCTGGACGGCTTCTCCGATGGCGTGTTCTTTGTGGACCTGGCGTCGCTGCAGGATCCGGCGCTCGTGCCCGCGGCGGTCGCCCAGGCCCTCGGTGTCCAGGGCCTGCCGGAGGTGTCGGCCCGCGAGAGCGTGCTGCGCTTCCTCCGGGACAAACAGGTGCTGCTCGTGCTGGACAACTACGAGCACCTGTTGGCAGCGGCTGAATTCGCAGCGGCGCTGCTTCAGGCGGCGCCGGCGGTGCGCCTCCTCGTGACGAGCCGCGCGCCGCTGCGGGTGACCGGCGAGCGGGAATATGCGGTTGCGCCCTTGCTGGCGCCGCAGGAGCGCGTGCACTCGGCAGCGGAGCTGGCGCAGAATCCGGCAGTGCAACTCTTCGTGCAGCGGGCACAGGCCGTGCGAGCCGACTTCGCGCTGAGCGATGCAAACGCCTCGACCGTGGCGGCCACCTGCGCACGGCTGGACGGCTTGCCGCTGGCGCTCGAACTGGCGGCGGCGCGGATGCGTGCGTTGCCAGTGGCAGCGCTGCTGGCGCGATTGGAGCAGCGCTTGCCGATCTTGACGGGCGGCGCACGGGACGTGCCGGCGCGCCAGCAGACGTTGCGGGACGCGATCGCCTGGAGCTACGCCCTGCTTGAGCCGGCGGAGCAGCGCTTGTTCCGACGGGTTGGCGTGTTTGCCGGCGGCTGTACGCTGGCGTTGGCGGAGGCCGTCTGCACCGCCGACGGCGACCTCGGCCTCGACGTGCTGGACGGCGTCGGTTCGCTGGTGGAGAAGAGCCTGCTGCGCGAAGTCGACGGCCAGGCGGGAGAGCCCCGCTACCGCATGTTGGAGACCATCCGCGAGTTTGCCCTCGGGGAGCTTGAGGCCCATGGCGAAGCGGAGGCTGTACGGCGGCACCTGGCGGTGCAGGTGTTACAGCTGGTCCGACAGGCCGCCGTGGCGGGTGCCCAGGAGCGCCTGGACGTCGACCTGGATAATGCCCGGACCGTGCTGGGGTGGTGCGTCGAACACATGGAGTTGGCGGTGGGGGTGCGATTGTTCTGGGCGTTGCGCTGGTATCTGCACTACCGTGGACTCGGAAAGGAGCTCAACCTGTGGCGCCAGCGCCTCCTCGCCCTGCCGGACGCCTCGGCGCCGAGCGTTTCTCGGGCGCGGCTGCTTGGAATCACGCTGTTTGACCCGCTCTCCCTCGCCGAACAGGAGCGCGCGGTGCTTGAGCTCGAGGAAGCCATTGGCCTCAGTCGTGCCCTGGGCGACGCGTCCTGCCTCGCCGATGCGCTCCAACACCTTGCGGTGCTGCGGATGAGTCAGGGCCGGTTTGACGCGCTGGTGCCGCCGGCAGAAGAAGCGCTCCCGCTGTATCTCGCAGCGGGAGCGCCACAGGCCGCTGCCTCTATGCAGCTCTTCCTGGTTCATGCCGCGCTTTCCCGCGGCGATATCGCCACCGCAGAAGCGCTGGTCGCGGCCAATCGGGCGCTCGAGGGCACGAAACGCTCGTCGCCCGGCCTATCAGCGGAGTCCGCGCTCGCAGAGGCGCACGGCGACCATGGGCGGGCGCGGGTGTTCCTGGAGGAGTCGGCTCGAGCGGCGGCCGCGTTACAGGGGGAGCAGAGCCCTGACAGACTGGCCCGCCTCGCCATGCTCGTGCAGGTCACCCTGCGCCAAGGGGACACGCGGGGCGCGGTGGCACGCTGCACCGAGAGTCTCGCCGTGGAACGCCGTGTGGGGCCCTCGCGCTTTCTGGCGGCGGTCTTGACGGTGCTCGCCCAGGCGGCGGAGCGCTGTGGCCGGCTGCCCGCCAGCGCACGGCTGTTGGCCGCCGTCGACGGGCAACGGCGAACGTTCGCCGTGGAGGTGCCGGGCGTGCAGGAGGCGCAGCAGGCGGCGGTGGCGCGGGTGCGGGTCGCGCTGGGCGAGGCGGCGTTCGCCGAAGCGTGGGCGGTGGGCGAGGCGCTTGCTCCGGAGGAAGCCATCGAGCTTGGCCTGGCTGTTGCCGGGGAGCTGGCGGCCGGCCCAGCGGCCCTCATCCTCACCCCCGTCCCCTCTCCTTCTCCCAATCCTGGAGAGAAGGAAAGGGGCGATCCGGCGTGAAGCGTTCCGGAGGGCGTCGGGCCAGCAATCGCCTGTAGGGGCGCACGGCGTGCGCCCTTCGCGGCCAAAGCCGCGCCCAACGGCGCGCCGGATAACCCGGTGCTCTTGTGGATCGCCGCAACGCCAACCATCTCCATCAACCTGCTAACCCGGCGCCCTTTCGGATCGCTTCATGCCGGATCGCCCCTTTCCCTCCAGAATTGGGGGAAAGGGGACGGGGGATGGAGGGCCAGCCGCGCTATGATGGCGCTGCGTTTCTGCTCAGGAGCTACGCCATGACGACGCTGCACACCACCAGCCGCACGCTACCGCGGTTCACGTTGCAGGACGGCGAGGGCCGCGAGCGCCGCTTCCCCAGCGGCCGCCATGCCCTGCTCTGCTTCGTGAAAGAGGACTGTCCCACCTGCCGTCTCTCGATGCCGCTGGTCGAGGCGGCGCACCGCGCCTTCGGCGAGGCGCTCGACATCTGGGCGATCGGCCAGGACGAAGCGGGCAACGCGAAGCTGGTGGACGAGTTCGGCCTCAGCGTCCCCATGCTGGACGACACGGCGCTGAAGGTTTCGTACGCCTACGACCTCGACACCGTGCCCACGGTGATCCTTGCGGACGGCAGCGGCGCCGAACAGCGGCACTTCGTCGGCTTCGATAAGGCCGACTGGCTGGATCTGGTGCGCGCGCTGGCGCGGCTGGCGGGCGGCGCGGCGCCGGCGGTCGATTGGGCGTCCTATCCCGAGTCGCGGCCGGGCTGCGGCTCGAAGTCGGTCGAGCCGGGCATCGCCGAGCGGCTGGCGGCGGAGGCCGAGGGCAGCCCGCTGCGGGCGCGGCGCATCGAGGTCGGCGAGGGCGACGACGTTTTCGAGTTCATGTTCGACCAGGGGCTGACGGACGGCCTGCCCGTGGTGCCGCCCACACCGGAGCGGGTGCTGCGTATGCTGCACGGCACACGGCGCGATCCGCAGGAGGTTGTAGCCGTGGTGCCGCCGAACATGGCGCCGGCCACGGTCGAGAAGGTCGCGGCCAACGCGGTGCTGGCCGGCTGCAAGCCCGCGTACCTGCCTGTCGTGATCGCCGCGCTTGAGGCCGTCTGCACCGATACATTCAACATCCACGGCGTGAACGCCACGACCTGGGCAGCCAGCCCGGTGATCGTCGTCAACGGCCCGATCCGCGACCGCATCGGCATGAACTACGGGCTGATGGCGCTGGGCTACGGCAACCGCGCCAACGCCACGATCGGCCGCGCGCTGAAGCTGTGCATCCGCAACCTCGGCGGCGCCAGGCCGGGCGGCGTCGAACGCTCGGTGCTCGGCTCGCCGGGCAAATACACGATGTGCTTCGCCGAGCACGAGGCGCGCAGCCCCTGGCAGCCGCTGCACGTGGAGCGCGGCTTCCGCCCGGAACAGAGCGTGGTCACCGTCTTCGGCCTCGAAGTCTCGCCCCGCCACATCGCCGACCAGACCTCGCGCACGGCGCGGCAGCTCGGCGGCAGCCTCGGCCTGGGCCTTGAGGCGTGCTGGCTGCCGAAGGCGCACGGCCAGGGCGATGTGCTGCTCGTCGTCTGCCCCGAACACGTTGATACGCTCTGGCGCGACCGCTGGACCAAAGCGCAACTGCGCGAGCGCATTCAGGAGATCACGTCGCGGCCCGTGCGCGAGCTGCTGGCGGACGACGAAAGCGGCGAAGGCATTCCCCGCTCACGCTTCGGTCCGGGTGGTCCGAGCGAGGAGGAGCTAAACCGGCGCATTCCCAAGTTCCGCTCGCCGGAGAACATCCACATCGTCGTGGCCGGCGGCGAGGGCGGCAAGTTCTCCTCGGTTTTCGCCGGCTGGGTCAGCGGCCCGACAGGTTCGTCCTCCGTCAGCCGCGTGATCGAAGAGGTGTGAGTGCGGCCGGCGCGCTCGGCCCTCTATCCCCCTACCCCTTTCCCCCAATCCTGGAGGGAAAGGGGCGATCCTGGGTTGGAGCGATCCGATACTGGGCAGGGTTAACCGTGCCGGCCACGGAACGCCCGACCCAAGATCGCCCCTCGCCCAGGATTGGGAGAGGGGAAGGGGGTGAGGGCCGACGCCCGCGCACGCCCCAGCATTTCGCCGTACACTAAGGCCGGTCCGCGCATAGTCGTGCGCCGGGCGCCAGCAGCCAGCGGGAGGATAGGATGACGACCCTCATCGACCCCACGGACGAACGTGTGCCCATTCGCCGGCAGCTCACGCGCCGGCCGGAGGCGATCACCGGCACGGTCGCGTTGCTGGACATCAGCAAGCCGCGCGGCGACGTGCTGATCGCGGAGCTGGAGGCGCGCCTTGCCGAGCGGCTGCCCGCGGTCACAATCAAGCGCTACAAGAAGCCAACCTTCACCAAGCCGGCGCCCGACGAACTGCGCCGCGAGATCGCGCAGGAGGCGGACTTCGTCATCGAAGCCCTTGCCGATTGAGGGTCATGCACGACGTGCAGTGTGCACGACACGGTGTGGTTCGAAATCCAGGGCAAGCCGAGCGTCTTCGTCGCCTCCAACGTCTTCGTCACCGCCGCCGAGGCACAGTCCGCCGCGCTGGGGCTGCCGGACGTGCGGCGCATCTTCGTCCCGCACCCGATCCAGGACGCGGCCGACGACGAAATGCGTGCGAAAGCCGACGCGATCGTGGACGAGGTCATCGCCGCGCTGGTGGACTGAAGGCGGGCCGCCGGCCCTCATCGTCTCCTTCCTCCTTCCTCCAATCCGCCGGAAGGAGACGATCATGCACCGTGCGTTCCGAGCACCCGACGGTTAACCCGGCTCGGTCCGAGTGGTGCTCCCCACGATCGCTCCGTGCCCGTGGTCTAATATTACCGTGACCGTTTAGTATCACGGGCAGCGCGGCGGCGGATCTGGCCTCGGCGGGCGATCGCCTGGTGC
>Ga0207416_1001332_pt1 | contig 33855 bp, 42 predicted proteins | sample PaiPotPPM11metaG_FD_184107 | JGI IMG/M metagenome (GOLD analysis project Ga0207416, IMG submission 184107) | Iron sulfur acid spring bacterial and archeal communities from Banff, Canada, to study Microbial Dark Matter (Phase II) - Paint Pots PPM... ...
ATGCCGAAGGCTCGCCAAGGATTGGGAAAACCTCAATCGAAAGGCGCTGGCTTTCTTGCGCCTCGCCTCAATCCGCCTCATGCTCCGAAAGCTTTGCAATCCCGCTTGATGTTCCCGGACAGACTCTTAGACCGAAGATGATCTCTCCAACTACTCGTGAAAAATCCGTGTAGCGAAGGTTTTATTCACGTTGAACGACTGATTTTACAGACCGAGCCCTGCTCTCCCCCAAGAGCCTGCCGCACCTTTTTGGCGAGCCAGATTCCGGCGCTCACCCGACCGGTTTCAATCCCTTGGCATATTGCTTGAAGCGCCGGACATAAATCTCGGCGCCGTGGGCAATCATCTTCATCGCCTTGTCATCGAGCGTGCGCACCGCGCGCGCCGGCGCACCGACGATCAGCGAATTGTCGGGAAACGTCTTGCCCTCGGTGATCAACGCCCCGGCGCCGACCAGGCAGTTGGTGCCGATGCGCGCGCCGTTGAGCATGATCGCGCCCATGCCGACGAGCGAATTCGCGCCGATGGTGCAGCCGTGCAAGATGACGTTGTGGCCGATGACGCATTCCGGCCCGATGGTGAGCGGGAATCCGGGATCGGTATGCAGCGTGGCGTTGTCCTGAATCTGCGAACGCTCGCCTAGCTCGATCCACTCATTGTCGCCGCGCAGCACCGCGCCGAACCAGACGCTGGCGTCGAGCTTGAGCCGCACCCTGCCGATCAGCGTCGCGCCCGGCGCCACCCAATAGCGGCCCGCTTCCGGAAGTTCCGGCTTTTGGCCGTCGAGTTCATAGATCATGGTTTGATCCGCTCCTCATCGGAGGAAACGGATATCAGACGCGGAGCAACGCTTGAAGCGCGAGCACCACGACGGTTCCGGACATCAAGCTCCATAATCCGGCGATGACGGTCGCCACCATCACGAATTCCGGACGCCGGCGCTCGAGGCGGCGGCCGCGCAGCGTGTTGCGCATGATGATGTACGGCGCCGAGAACATCAGAACCGGGATGACCGCAAAACGCGCCGGCATCGGCCCGATTTCGAGCAGACGGAAGCTCGGGAAATGCTTGGCGAACAACCGATAGGCGGTGGCGCACAGTCCGGCGATGGCAAAGCCCCAGGCCAGTGCGAAAAACGACTCGATGGCCTCCGGAGAAATCGCCTGCGGCATGATTTCTGCTCGCCTCCCTTGTCGGGAAGCAATCGCAGACGAGGCCGCAGGCCGCCACGGCTTGCTTAAGAAAGGGTTAACGACCGTCACGTACTTATTGCGCTTCGAGTCTTTCACTGCAGGCAGAAGCCATGACGGCTCACGCGCTTCCCCGACACCACGCCACGCGCCGGCCGCGCGGCCTCCTTATGCTGCCGATGACCTTTCTCGGCCTGCTTGTGGCCGGGGCCGGGATATTCGTCGCCTTCGCGCTGTGGCCGACATGGCCGGGCGCGCCAATACCGCTTGATGCGCCGGCAATCCCCATCACTGTCGCAGGCGTGCTGTTCGACGTGCCGCCGGCGGCGATCCGCGCCACGGTGCAGCGCCATGCCGGGACGCAAGAGCGTATCGACCTCGCGTTTTTGTGGCCGTCGCTTACGCCGCCGGCCGACGTCAAGGTACCCGATCAGCCCGCAGCCGAACTCGCCAACGATGGCGCCGCGGCGCCCGACAGCAAAGTGCGCTTGTTCGTCACCATCGCCGCGCTTGGGGCCGTGCTGCCGCCCGCGGACCGGCTGCGCAGCATTTATCCGCGCTATGTCGAGGCGCAAGCGACAGCCGGACCGGACGGGCTTGCGATCCTGCCGTTCCGCAATGCCTCACCCTATGCGGGCGAAGACCTGGTCTATTTCGGCGGCACGCCCGAGCAGTTTTTCGCGCGCTGCAGCCGCCAAGTCGGCGCCGTGCCCGGCACCTGCATTCATGAGCGCTTGGTCGGCGCAGCCGAGATTACATTGCGATTTCCACGCGCGTGGCTCGACGATTGGCGCAACGTTGCCGCCGGATTCGACCGGCTTATGGCGCAATTGCACCCGCAGAAAAATTGACGGCGCGACACTAGCCGGGCCTGCCGTGAGCGCAGGCTGCTTAGCCCAAGTCCATATTATGCCAAGTCCATATCCAAAATTGGCATTTCAAAAATATAGGACTTTTGTCGTCCCTTCTCGTCGTCAACGAACAATACGCCGATGAACTCATCGCCGACATACGCCTCGAGTGAATCCCTTTTCTTCGGTCGGGGCACGACGCGAATGCCTTCGTTGTCGAATTTGCGCTTGAGGTAGGTATTGAGAACCTTGAGCTGATCGATATCGCTCACTTGTCCCAGATCTATCTCCATACGGAAATTATAGGAGCGATCCTCGTCTTCATCGTCGACGTTGAGATCGCCCAGTCTCTCCTCGCCCATATAGACCTCGGCGAAATCGTCCTTTCGCGGCTGAGGCACCACGCGGATGCGCGAATTACCGAACAGCTTCTTTAAATAAGCGTCGAGTTTTCTGACTTCTTGGACGTCCACCGCATATCTCCTGGAGTATCAGTCCGAATAGCACGCGGTGGCGCCGGCAACAATCGCGGCGAAAAAGGGACCTTCGCCGTCAAATCCCGTCGTGGAACATCTGATCCATGGTACGCGCCGGTTCCGGGCAACCGGCCTCGCCGACCACCTTGGCGGGAACGCCCGCCACCGTCACATTGTTCGGCACCGCCTTGATCACGACCGAACCCGCGGCGATGCGCGCGCAATGGCCGACCTCGATATTGCCGAGAATCTTGGCACCGGCCCCGATCATCACGCCGTAGCGGATTTTCGGATGACGATCTTCCCATTCCTTGCCGGTGCCGCCCAGCGTCACGTCATGCAGCATCGACACATCGTCGCCGATTTCCGCGGTCTCGCCGACCACAAGGCCGGTGGCGTGATCGAGGAAAATGCCGCGGCCGATCTTGGCGGCCGGATGGATATCGCATTGGAACACCGACGATGAGCGGCTTTGCAGGTAAAGCGCGAAATCGCGGCGGTCGTTTTGCCAAAGCCAATGCATCAGCCGGTGCGTCTGAATGGCATGGAAACCCTTGTAGTACAGTACCGGCTCGATCAGACGATGGGTCGCCGGATCGCGGTCGACGGTCGCCATCAGATCGGCGCGGAATATCTCGCCGATCGAGGGCACTTCCTTGAGTGCATCGGCATAGGCCTGCCGGATCAAATCGCCCGATACCGCGGCGTGGTCGAGCCGCTCCGCCAGCCGATGGATGATAGCCACTTCCAGCGTGTCGTGGTGCAGGATGGTCGAATAGATGAAGGTGGCCAGCTCCGGCTCACGCTTGACCACGTCTTCCGCCTCGCGGCGGATGCGCACCCATACCGGATCGACCTTGTCGAGTGCCGGTCTGACCTGATGCTGCGCCATTAAGCTGCCTCCCGGAAAATCGGATCGCTTTCTATCATATTGGGCGGCACCCAGGCCAAAACCAAGGGCCGGGGCGGTAAATGGGTCATTGGCTTAAGGATTTAGGCCATTGGCTGACCGACTGGGCCACCGGCCTTCTCGGCCGCTGGCCTATGGTCGATGCTCCAGGAATGTCAGGACCGCGGCCTTAAACGCCTTGTCGCCGACCGCCAACATGTGGTCGCGGCCGGGGATGGTGAGCGCCTGCGCGCCGGGCACGAGCGCGGCCAACCCTTCCGGCGAGCCGGCGACCGTGTCATTGGCGCCGGCCGCAACCAGGATGGGCACGGCAATGCGGGCAAGCTGGACGCGGCCCAGCGACTGCCGCGAACCGCGAATGCAAGCGGCGAGCGAGCGCAAGTCGGATTTCGTCTGCTCGGCAAAAGTGCGAAACATGTGGCCGGTCGGATCGGTCACGCCGGCGAGCGTCGGGGCTTCGAGCGCCTGCGCAATCGTGTCGGACGGCAGCCCCACGCTATCGACGATCCGCACGCCGACGCCGCCGAGCACCGCCGAGCGCACGTGCTCAGGATTAGCCAGCGCGAGAAACGCCGTGTTTCGCGCGCCCATGGAATAGCCCATGACGTCGGCGCGGCGCAGGCCGAGATGATCGAGCAGCGCGCGCACATCGTCGGCCATGACCGCGCTGTGATACGCGGCCGGATCGTAGAGTTTCGCCGAAGCGCCGTGGCCGCGGTTGTCGAGCGCAATCACGCGCCGCCCGGCGCGGGTCAACGCCGCCACCCAGCCGGGAAAAACCCAATTCACTTCCTTATTGGAGGCAAAGCCGTGCACCAGCACGATCGGCTCGCCGTCGCCCTCGTCGAGGAAGGCGATCTCTACACCGTCATGGGAAAAGCTCGGCATTGCCGGAGCTTAGCGTCCCGGCTCGGGGCTTGCATCCGCGCTCGCGCCGATGATTGCAGCTCGGCTTGCCGCACGCGGCGCGCCTTGCGCCAGCGGACGTAGCGCAGCGTCGCGCGCTCGGCGGCGGCTTTGCACGACGCAGCAAAGCCGAGCAGCATGAACGCCGCCCATAACAGCCATAGCGCGAGATCGAGTGCGCTCGCCGTGAGCACAATAGCGGCGCGGCCAAGGAGTTTTACGATCGCGCGCGTCTTACCGCCCTTGGCGGCGGCGAGGCGGGCAAGCCGCGACATGTCGCGTGGTTCTTCGGCGATCGTGAGACCATCGAGCGCCGCCTGCGTGCCGGCCTTGGTCTCGACGCGTCCGACATTGCCGGCAAGCTGCAAAAGCCCGCCGGCACCTTCGACTTTCACCACTTCGCGGGCCGCGCGCACCGCCAAGACCGGATTGAGGCGGCCGGTGCGGCGCGCGGCTTTGACAACGGAAAGACCGATCCGCTCCGGCGCGGCGAGACCGAGCGACGTATAGGTCGCAGCCGTGATGGCAAGGCCGACACCGGCGAGGCCGAGGATCCAGGGATCGTATTGCCGGCCGGTCAAATAGCGCATTCCTTCGCGCGCGCCGTCACGGATATCGCCGAACACGAAGAGATCGCCGAACGCCGTACCGGCAAGGCTGGCCAGATCGACCGGCTCGCCGGTCCATAGCCCTTGCACAAATCGTCCCGCCGTACTGGTCACCGACGCTGCCTTGTCGCGCGCCTCTTTCACCGTATCGGCCAGCGCCGGATCGACAGTAACGCCGCGATCTGCGGCGAGCTCGACAAAGCTTTGTGCCAGATCGGTATCGCCGGCCGTCAGCGCGGAGCGGATTTCCCGCTCCGCGACGCCGCCGTTGAAAACATGATCAAGGGCTTGGTCGCTGATCTGGACCGGATCGTCCGTTGCCACGAAACGCGCCACGGCATCCAGACTGCCGCGAACCGGCGCAAACGCCGCGGCCGCGAAAAGCACCGCAGCGGCGATCGCGAAAGCCGGATGGCGCAGCACGCCAATGAATCGCTGTTTGCCCATGGTTCGATGATAGCCTGTTCGCTGCCGTGGTGCATTGCCTGCAATTTGCGGCTTTTTTTGACAACAAATTGTCCCTGGCACTGGATCGCTAGGAATCGCCCAGCCGGGCCGCTATGGTGCGGTCTGGAGCATGCTCAGACCATGACCGACGCGATAGTTCCGCATTTTCATAATGACCCGGGCGTTGCGGTCATCGAGATCGGCGCCAGGGAATTCATGTGCGTCGGCGCCACGCCGCCGTTCGACCATCCGCATGTGTACTGCGACATGGGCGACGACAAGGAATACGTCTGTCCTTATTGCTCGACGCTCTATCGCCACGATCCGGCGCTGGCGGCGGGTGCCGCGCGCCCCGCGGAATGTGCTTTGACCGCCGCCGCCGCCTGAGCGGCCCCGGGAGCACGTGTCCTGACGTCCTCGCGTAGCGTCATTGTCGCAGGCGCCGGCATCGGCGGGCTGACCGCCGCGCTGGCACTTGCGCGCAACGGTTTTCGCGTGATCGTGCTGGAGCAGGCCGAGCGGATTGAAGAAACCGGCGCCGGCATCCAGCTCTCGCCCAATGCCACGCGTACGCTGATCGAGCTTGGCATCGGCGAGCGGCTGCGCCCGCACGTGATCGCGCCCGAGGGCTTGCGCGTGCTCGGCGCCAAGAATGGCCGCGAGATCATGCGCATGCCGCTCGGCGAAGCAGCCGCGGTGCGCTTCGGCGCGCCCTATTGGTCGATCCATCGCGGCGATCTGCAAGCGGCGCTGAATGCCGCAGTCGCGGAAAATCTCGATATCAGCATCAAGCTCGGCATGCGCATGGAGGATTTTGCCGCTCACGATAACGGCGTCACCGTCTCGGCGCGCGGCCGCACCGGCATTTGGCACGAGCGCGGCGACGCGCTAATCGCGGCCGACGGGCTGTGGTCGGCGCGCGCTGGTGCCTGCGAAGCTTGTTGCGCCGGAGTTTCGCGAGCCGGTGATCTATCTGTGGCTCGGCCGCGACGCTCATGTCGTGCACTACCCGGTCAAGGCCGGCGCCGTGATCAACGTCGTCGTCATCGTCGGCGACAGTTGGAATGCGCCCGGCTGGAGCGAGCCGGCGCGCCGTGAGGAACTGTTGCCACGTTTGCCGCGGGAACGCTGGGCGCCGCAAGTGCTCGGCCTGCTCAATCTGCCGGACGCATGGGCGAAGTGGGCGCTTTATGACCGCCGGCCGCTGTTGAACTGGTCGCAGGGACCTGCGGCATTGATCGGGGACGCCGCCCATCCGATGCTGCCCTATCTGGCGCAAGGCGCCGCCATGGCGATCGAGGATGCCGCCGTCGCAGCGCAATGCCTCGCGCAAATGCCCGACGATGTTGAAGGCGCATTGCGTGTGTACTGCGCCGTGCGCCGCGCGCGGGCGTGGAAGGTGCAGCGGTTGGCCGCCCGCAATGGGCAGCGTTATCATTTCGGCGGGCTGCTCGGCGTGGCGCGTAACGCGGCGATGCGCATGATGGGCGGCGCGCGGCTGTTACGGCACTACGATTGGCTTTATGATTGGCGGCCACCCGCGACCTTGTCGCTCACCTGATCAGGCCCGCCGCGTTTCTAAAATCCTGTTGCTGAAGTTGATGGACATAGCGCTACAATATTGTATATATTTAAGAATTACGAATTTGCACTGGCGGCGCCCATGACCATTACAATCGAATTGCCTGCGGAGGTCGAATCGAGCCTCGCCGCCCTGGCGGCGGAACAGGGCATGGCATTGCCGGATTACCTGCGGCATCTGCTCGAAGCACAGTTGCCGTCGCGCCAGCCAGCTGCGCTCTCGCCTGACGACCGAGCCAAGCTATGGCGAGAGTCCGCCAAGGGCGTGCCACGCACGCCACCTCTTTCGGACGAGGCGGTTCGTCGCGAGAGCTTCTATGACGCTCGCGGCTAAATGAGCGTCCTGGTCGATACCAATGTTCTGCTGCGCCGCCTACAACCCGATCACGTGCATCATGCGGCGGCGATCGACAGTGTAGCCCGCCTTCTTGCAGCCGGCGAACAGGTCTATTTCACGCTGCAGAACATTTCCGAGTTCTGGAATGTTGTGACCCGGCCGATCACGGCGAACGGCCTGGGGTTCTCTCCTGCCTTCGCGCTCGGTGAAGTCGGAAAAATTGAGACGGTACTCGCTCTCCTGCCGGATTCTCCGGTGGTTTATCAAGAATGGGAACGCATCGTTTCGACCTATGCCGTCAGCGGCGCGAAGGTGCACGACGCACGACTTGCGGCACTCATGAATGTGCATGGCGTCCGCCAGATTCTGACATTCGACACCGACGACTTCGCCCGATTCGAGATTGAGGCGCTGCATCCCTCGGCGGTCGCGAGCGCACCTTGACGAGCAAGAAGCCAGCGATCATGTCAGCCAGCAGATCGAACACCGTGCTGTTTCCCACCACGATCGCCGGCAGCCTGCCGAAGCCAGCCTGGCTCGCCGAACCAAACAAGTTATGGCCGCCGTGGCGGCTCAAGGGCGAAGAGCTGGACGCCGCCAAAGACGACGCCACGCTGCTCGCGATCAAGCTGCAAGAGGACGCCGGCATCGACATCGTCTGCGACGGCGAGCAGTCGCGCCAGCATTTCGTCCACGGCTTTCTCGAAGCGGTCGATGGCATCGACTTCAACAAGCGCGTCGAAATCGGCATCCGCAACGATCGCTACAAGGCGATGTGCCCGACCGTCGTCGGCGAGCTCAAGCTGCGCCGCCGCGTGCACCAGCGCGAGGCGCGGCTTGCGCGCGCGCATACGACGAAAAAACTCAAATTCACCCTGCCCGGCCCGATGACCATCGTCGACACCATCGCCGACGCGCACTATGGCGACCGCGTGAAGATGGCAATGGCGTTCGCGGCGTTGCTCAACGAGGAAGTCCGCGGCCTCGCGGCCGATGGCGTCGATGTGATCCAGTTCGATGAGCCGGCCTTCAACGTCTACATGGACGCCGCCGCCGGCTGGGGCATCGAGGCGCTGCATCGCGCCATCGACGGCATCACCTGCACCAGCGCGGTGCATATCTGCTACGGCTATGGCATCACCGCCAACATCGAGTGGAAGGCAACGCTCGGCGCCGAGTGGCGGCAATACGAAAAATTCTTTCCGGCACTGGCAAAGAGCCGTATCGATCAGGTCTCGCTCGAGTGCATCAACTCGCACGTGCCGATGAGCGTGCTGAAGCTGCTCGACGGCAAGGATGTGCTGGTCGGCGTCATCGATGTCGCCACCGACAAGATCGAAACGCCGCAGGACGTCGCCGCGGTGATCAGCAAAGCGGCAGACTATGTTGCTGCGGAAAAAATCATCGCCTGCACCAATTGCGGCATGGCGCCGATGCGCCGCGAAATCGCCGCATTAAAGCTCGAAGCACTTGGCCGCGGCGCCACGCTCGCGCGCAAGTCGTTCGGCTGATCCGGCCGCAAACTGCAAGATTCGCCAGTTCGCAGCACCGCGCAGGACGCGGGTAGGATTTTGTTAAAGTTTTGCCGATTGGATGCAGTGCAATAAAGGGAAGCGAAAATGTACCTGCCATTCGTAACAACCGTGTCTTTTGCCGACCACAACGGATCGGCGGTTCGTTTGCATTACGGTGTTTCTGCCGGCAACGAGCGCGAGGCGCGCAGCGAACTTGAGCGGCGGCTGATCAATCAAGAGCTTTACAATTATTCGATTTTGGAAGTCCGCCGGGCCACATCAAGCGAGGCGGAATCGCTGAACCTTGCCGCGGGCGCCACCAAACTTTTAGACTGACACGTTTCGCGCGCTAACGATCGCTGCGCGACAGTACGTCCATCAACTCGCTGACCTTGCGCCGTTGCTCGGCCTTGTTGCCGGACGCGATCGCATGCTCGACACAGTGCGCCGCATGATCGGCGAGGATTTCCTCCTCGGCACGGCGCAGCGCCGCGCGCGCCGCCGAGAGCTGGGTCACGATGTCGATGCAATAGCGGTCGTCCTCGACCATGCGCGAAAGCCCGCGCACCTGGCCCTCGATCCGGTTCAGGCGCTTGAGCACCGAGGTCTTGGCAAGCGGTTGCATTGTGTATACATACCCCCGTAGGGTATCGGTTTCAAGTGGGTTGCATCGTGGCACATTCGGTTCATTCGCACGACGTCGGCGCTGCCGCCATTGATCCGGTGTGCGGGATGACCGTCGATCCGCACGCGACGGCACAGCGGCAGTCATTCGAGGGACGGACCTATTATTTCTGCTCCGCCGGATGCCAAGCCAAGTTTGTGGCTGACCCGCGGAAATTTCTCGGACCGGAAGCCGGCAAGCGGCCTGCCGCGCCCGTTCCGCAAGACACCATCTATACATGTCCGATGCACCCCGAAATCCGGCAAACCGGTCCGGGCAATTGTCCGATTTGCGGCATGACGCTAGAGCCGATCCTCGCAACCGCCGAGGCCGGTCCGAATCCCGAGCTGGTCGACATGACCCGGCGGTTCTGGATCGGGCTCATCCTGGCAATTCCGGTGGTCGCGCTCGAAATGGGCGGGCACCTGACCAACCTGCACATGCTGCTCGGCCAGGAGTTGTCGAACTGGGTCCAGCTGGTGATCGCCACGCCGGTCGTCTTGTGGGCCGGTTGGCCGTTCTTCATGCGCGGCTGGCGTTCGGTGGTGACGCGTAATCTCAACATGTTCACGCTGATCGCGATGGGAACCGGCGTCGCCTGGGTCTACAGCGTGGTCGCGACGGTCGCCCCATGGATTTTCCCGGCGACGTTTCGCCGCGGAGAAGGCGCCGTTGCGGTGTATTTCGAGGCGGCGGCCGTCATCACTGTGCTTGTGCTGCTCGGCCAGGTCCTGGAGCTGCGGGCCCGCGAACAGACCTCTGGCGCGATCCGGGCGCTGCTCGACCTCGCGCCCAAGACCGCGCGGCGACTGAAAGACGATGGCAACGACGAGGAGGTTTCGCTCGATCTCATAGCGGTCGGTGACCGGTTGCGGGTGCGTCCAGGTGAGAAGGTCCCGGTCGACGGCACATTAATTGACGGCCGGTCGTCGCTCGACGAATCGATGGTGACCGGCGAATCCATGCCCGTCACCAAGGAAACGGGTGCCAAAGTCATCGGTGGAACGCTCAACCAGACCGGCGCTTTTATCATGCGGGCTGAGAAAATCGGTCGCGACACGATGCTGGCGCAGATCGTCCAGATGGTGGCGGCCGCACAGCGCTCGCGCGCACCGATCCAGCGCCTCGCTGATCAGGTCGCCGGATGGTTCGTACCGACGGTCATCGTCATTGCGCTTGTCGCTTTCGCAGCTTGGTCGATCTACGGACCCGAGCCGAGGTTCGCGTTCGGGCTCGTCGCCGCGGTGACGGTGCTCATTATTGCCTGTCCTTGCGCGCTCGGGCTGGCAACTCCGATGTCAATTATGGTGGGCGTCGGCCGTGGCGCTCTCGCCGGCATTCTCATCAAGAACGCGGAAGCGCTGGAGCGCATGGAGCGGATCGACACCCTCGTGGTCGACAAGACGGGGACGCTTACGGAGGGCAAGCCGAAGGTCGTGGCCGTCGCTCCCGCGGAAGGAATGAACGAGACTGAGGTGCTCCGTCTGGCCGCCAGTGTGGAGCGGGCAAGCGAGCATCCGCTGGCGCGGGCGATCGTTGACGCTGCTGCCGACCGCAAGATTGTGCTTGCTGAAGTCAAGGATTTCGATGCCCCCACCGGCAAGGGCGCTAAGGGGACCGTGGACAGCCGCAAGATCGTTCTCGGCAACGCCCGATTTCTGAGTGAAACCGGGATTTCAGTGGCGCCGCTCGAAGCCGAAGCGGAGCGCCTGCGTCAGGACGGCGCGACCGCAATCTATCTTGCCGTAGACGGAAAGGCTTCCGGCGTCATTGCCATCGCGGATCCCGTGAAAGCGACGACACTGGAAGCCATCAAGGCGCTCAGGTCCGAGGGGGTGCGTGTCGTCATGCTGACCGGCGACAACAAGACCACAGCGCAGGCGGTCGCACGGCGTCTCGGCATCACCGAGGTCGAGGCCGAGGTCCTACCCGACCAGAAGAGCGCTGTGGTTGAGAAACTGCGCCGCGAAGGCCGCGTGGTGGCGATGGCAGGCGACGGCGTCAACGACGCCCCCGCCTTGGCTGCGGCCGAGGTTGGCATCGCCATGGGGACGGGAACGGATGTGGCCATCGAAAGCGCGGGCGTAACTCTGCTCAAAGGTGATCTGACCGGCATTGTGCGCGCGCGACGGTTGTCGGCGGCGACCATGAGCAACATCCGGCAGAACCTGTTCTTTGCTTTCATTTACAACGCGGCCGGCGTGCCGATCGCAGCCGGGGCGCTCTATCCGACTTTCGGCATCCTGCTGTCGCCGATCATCGCGGCTGCCGCCATGGCGCTGTCATCGGTCAGCGTCGTCGGTAATGCGCTGAGATTGCGGCAAGCGCGGCTTTAGCTGGAGATGGGGCCGCGCTTGAGCTGACGTTTGTCCCTTCAGCAAGACGAAGACGAGGCCCGCGATCAGCCCCGACTGTATCCCTGTCAATATATCGGTCATTTACATCATTCTCGATCGCCACTCATGGACGATGTCTGTGGCGTGAAGTTATTCAACCCGGAGAATATCGGACCAGTTCGATTTGACATGGATCAATGCCGTTTGTTGCGGGCAGGCGTTTTGTGAGCATGGCGCGCATTAGCCCGCGAGCCTGATGAATTCTTGGAGAACCGCCATGCTCGCCCCAGCCAGAGCGCTCTCTGTCGCGCTTCTTGTTTTCGTGTTGACTATCACAGCCTCGACAGCAGCTCTCGTCGGCCCCGCAGCGGCTCAAGCGGATCAGGACCATAGCACACATCATCCGAGGCACGGCACGCCAACCCCGCCCGCCGACAGGCCAATGGGTATGAAAGGCAAGGGCGATCAACCCGGCATGATGAACGGCGACATGAGTCAGATGATGTCGATGATGCGCAATATGACAACCATGATGAGTGCGCGCAGCGGCACGATGGAGTCTAACGTTGAAGGTCGGATCGCTGCGCTCAAGACCGATCTTAAGATCACCGAGACGCAGGCACCGTTGTGGGCGCGTTTCGCCGACGCTATGCGCGCGGCCGGCAAGTCGATGAACGGGGCATATCACTCGATGATGCAGCCCGACGGAACGGCGACGCTGCCCACCCGGCTCGAAACCCAGGAGACAATGCTCGCCAACCATCTTGCCTCGCTGAAGGCCATGAAGGAGGCGCTCGACCCGCTCTACGGCTCGTTCAGTGACGAACAGAAGAAGGTCGCGGACAGGTTGATGATCGGACCGATGGGGATGATGTGATCGTTACGCGAGGTCAGACCGGTTCTAATTCGGGAGACAAATCGTGCAGCTTCAAAACGTCCTCTATTTCCTGCTTTGGGCGGGCGTGTTCTTTGTAATGATGCGCTTCGGTTGCGGCGCCCACATCATGGGTCACGGCCATCACCATAATGATGAGGCAGACCAAGATCAAGCTTCAGGAAGCGGCAGCCGGTTTTTGCCACCGGAAAAGGCGACCGATCCAGTTTGTGGACTGACCGTTGAAACGGCTGTCGCGAAGTCAGCCGCCTACCAAGGCCACATTTATTACTTCTGCTCGCAGAACTGCCGCGAGAAGTTCGAAGCGGCGCCGGCATCCTACGTAAAGCCGGCGATGGCCAGATCGCATGAAAAGGAGCATCACCATGGTCGCTACTAATCTCGAAACGGCGCTCCGGACAGGCGTGCTGCCGCCAGCCCGCACGATTCCAGTGCTAGCACTCGGAATGGGGCTCAGCCTGTTCCTGGTGATTTCCTACGTGCTCTGCGTGCTCGGATACCTTGTGTTTCCAGGGCTGCCAATCAACCACGCGGCGCTTACAATTTTCCTGCCCGGCTTTGAGCTGTTGAGTTGGCAGAGCTTTTGCCTCGGTCTTGTGGAGAGCTTTGCCTGGGGCTGGTATGTCGCCCTGATTTTCGGGCCGCTATACAATTTCTTCACCCTGCGGTGGCGTTGAAAGCGCGATCAGCGGGTGAGCACCAGCCAAGACCTAGGCGGGTTACGAAACTCGGCAAGTAACCGCGCCGCCAATGAAGTCAAGAATCTCCAAGGAGGTGTGTCATGATTGGCTCCTGTAAGGTACATGCACTTTCGTTGGCCACGACTCTGGGTGTGGCATATATCTTATGCGCAATTTTCGACGCTCTGTTTCCGCCGTTCGGGTTGCTTCATGCACTCGCGCCGGCTAGTCCGTGGCCGATCTCTGGTAGTCCATTTGCTTTCCTGACGGGGTTGGTCACCTTCATCGTCGCTGGTTTTTTGCTCGGCGCACTCTATGGAATCGCGTGGGAATTCTGGAGCAAAAGACTGCAATAAGCTGGTCCCAATTGTCCATCCCAGTAAGAACATCGCTGCGACTTTCGACATCAGTTGAGACGCTGTCGAGCACCATTGCATCTTGCTCATGAAGAAAACAGGTTAGGGAGAGTATGTACCGAGTCGCGGAGAGCTAATTGCAATGTCGAAGGACGCAAAGAAATCCCGGGATTCTGACGGACGTGCAGGTCACGACGCGTCGCTCCGGAAGCTTCAAATCGAGCTGGTCAAAGTCCAAAAGCACATCATCAAGCATGGCCACATGGTTCTGGTCATATTCGAAGGTCGGGACGCGAGCGGAAAGGACGGAACGATCAAGCACATTGTCCAGCATCTCAGCCCGCGCGAGACGCGCGTCGTAGCGCTTGGCCGGCCGTCCGACAAGGATCAAACCTCTTGGTATTTTCAGCGCTACGTTCCGCACTTACCCGCGGCGCAGGAAATGGTGATCTTTAATCGCAGTTGGTACAACCGGGCGGGCGTCGAACATGTGATGGGGTTCTGCACGGATAAGCAGTACCAGCGCTTTCTGGAAGACGTCTTGCCATTCGAGCAAATGCTCACCGGGGCCGGAATACAGATTATGAAGTACTACCTGGATATCAGTAAAAAGGAGCAAAAAAAGCGCCTTCGGGATCGGCGGCATGATCCGCTGAAGCAGTGGAAAATAAGTCCTCTCGATGAGGTAGCGCTAAAGCATTGGGACGATTACTCCGAGGCGCGTGATTTGATGTTGGCGCGAACCTCAAGCCCACTTTCTCCTTGGATCATAGTCCGGGCAGACGACAAGCACGCCGCTCACCTCAATGTCATCCGCGACATGATTTCGCGCTTGCGCTGCCCGCAAACCAACAAACACCTCGCAACGCCCGATCTCAATGTCGTTTTTCCTTACGATCAGGCGCATGCCAGGGCAGAAATGCTCGCAACTTGAAACCAAGCGTACCGCCCGCGTAGAAGGCTGCCGCGGCGATGGCGTTGTCGTCGGTCAGCGTGGTCGCCAATGCGCTGCGGCTGCGGCGCGTAGACCTCTCGCGGCCGCTGAATTGACGCACGCGGCCCCCTCGCCTCTATTCGCATCGTCCCGCGCACCCGCTATAGTCCCGCGGCAATCCCACTTGGGCGAACCTCGCCGCTTGCGACCCGGTATTCATGATCTCAGCGCCGTCACCAGCAAGCGTAGCGTTATTGCTCAGCTTGAGCTTTTTTCTCGGCTTGGCCTTTGAGGATTTCTTCGCCCATACCAACCTGAAGCGACCGGGCGGCATTCGCACCTTTCCGATGCTCGCGCTCGCCGGTGGTGTGCTCTACCTGTTCGACCCGTTGCATTTCGTTCCGTTCACCGGCGGCCTGCTGCTGCTCGGAGCGTGGCTGATTGTTTATTATCGCGCGCATTTGGCAAACCCCGACGAGACGGATGAGAACAATGCCAGCCTCATCGTTCCATTGCTCAACATTCACGCCTATCTGCTCGGCGCGATTGCCCTGGCGCTGCCGCCCTGGATCGCGGTGGCGACAACGGTGACGGCGGTTTTGCTGCTCACCGGCCGCACCCGGCTTCACGCGCTGGCGCAACGCATCGACCTGAAGGAGATTGTCACGGCCGGTCAGTTTCTGATCTTGACCGGGATCATCCTTCCGCTGCTGCCGAACGAGCCGGTCACCGCGCTGACCAGCATCACGCCGCGCCAAGTGTGGCTCGCGCTAGTCGTGGTGTGCACATTTTCCTATGTGAGCTACCTCGCGCAGCGCTACTGGGCCGCCGCAGCCGGCGGACTATGGATGGCGGCGTTGGGCGGACTTTATTCGTCAACCGCGACGACCGTCGTTCTGGCGCGGCAAGCAAAGGCCGATCCTGCAGTGCGGCGGCATGCGCAAGCCGGCATCACGCTGGCGACCGCGATCATGTACCTTCGAATTCTGGCTATAACCGCCATTTTCAACATGGCGCTGGCAAGTCGCCTGGCGCTGCCGCTGTGCGGCTTGGCCGTCGCGGGACTGTTGATCTGCGCGTTGCAATTCTGGGTTTTCGCCAAGCCGAAGGAAGAGCAACCGCAAGTGGCGATGAAGCTCAGCACCGGCGGCAATCCGCTGGAACTTGGCGCGGCAGCCGTATTTTCCATCTTGTTCATTGTGACGTCGCTGCTCTCGACCTGGGCGACACAGCAGTTCGGCGTGACTGGCATCTACACGCTCGCCGCGATTGTCGGCATTTCCGACATTGATCCGTTCGTGCTGAACTTGGCGCAGGGCGGCTTGGCGGGCGTGCCGCTATCGGCGATTGTCGCTGCGATCCTGATCGCCGCTTCGTCCAACAATATTCTAAAGGCGTTCTACGCGGCGTCTTTCGCAGGCGGACGGGCGACCGCGGGAAGCGCGGCTGCGCTGGTGTTGCTCGCTATCGCCGGTGTCGCATGCGCGGTTGCGTTTTATCTGTTCGCCGCGTGACGCCGGCAGATCACCGGATCGTCTGATCGCTCTGAAAACTGTGCACGAGCTCGCAGTTCTTCTCGGCGGCTTGCTGCTGCACGGCTTTCTTCTGGGCCAGCACGGTCTGGTAATCGGTACCGTAGGTGAGGCCTCCGATCACGCTACCGCCGCCGCCTGCGCTTGCCTTGTTCATAAGTTCACGCAGATCCTTTTCCCGCTTGAGCAGGGTGCTCCATTGCGTGACAAGATCGTTGCAGTGATAGGCCTGATAGGCGGCCGGATCGACCATTAACGAGCCGGAACCGCAGCTGGAAAGAGCAGTCTCGGCAATACCGCAAAACATGACAATGGCGCTCGATCCGGCGCGGCAGCGGCATAAATATGCGCGAAACTTTTGCCTGACGTTGCGCCCGCAACGCGGCCCCCGATCGTCATCCCTCAATGGCATCGCCAGCGCCCCAACCGCTGCTCAATCCAAACGAACTATAGCGCGTTCCGTTTGCAGTTTGATGCGCCGCAAATAAGGCGGCCCGGCGTGATGGTGAGAGGAAATTTCGCCGCTTAGGACTGATTTTTCAGATGCGCGCACCAGCGCCTCTAGAAAATTTTGCTCGTTCGCAAAAACAGAGTTTTGCTGCACAATCGGTCAAACGCGTCGGTTTGAGCGCGCTCCTGCGACTTCCGCTTCTCACCCAAAAGTTGACATTCGCTTGCGCCGCAATATCCGACGCAACGGGCCAAACCATCACGCCCGCTAGGATGCACCCTCTGGTGAACCCAGGGTTTTTGCGAGTACGTCAAGGATCATCAACGCATCGGCCGTACCCTGCGCTTCGCCCTTCTCAAAGTCTCGCCCAGCGAGCCCCATGGTATTGGTGACTTGCGCGAGACAGAGGACCGCCTTGTTCCGCTTGCGCGCGAACGCGTAGAGCGCCGCCGCCTCCATTTCGACAGCCAGCACTCCCCGGGCGCGCGCCGCTGCAATGGCGGTGGCCGTTTCGCGAAAAGGCGCATCCGTCGTCCAACTCGGGCCGACATAGGCCCGGAGACCCGCCTTCTTGAGGTCACGGATCGCCGTGGCGACGATGTGAGGATCGGCTTCCGCAAAAGCATCAGGCGCGGCATAGTGATAGCTGGTCCCTTCATCGCGCAGCGCCCGGTCAATTACGACAAAGTAGGGTGGGCTCCCGGCCGGTACGATTTGCCCGGCCGAGGTCAGGCTAATCAGGATGTGGCATCCGCACGCAAAGAGCTCTTCGGCAACCAAGACTGCGAAAGGCGCACCAACGGCACATGCGATGATGCCGGAGGTCTGGCCTGCGAGCGAAAAGCTGTAAAGGTCGGTGTGATAGCAAGGCCAGGCGTCGAAGCGCTTTGCCCGGCCGGAAGTCTTGAGATAGCGAACGATGTCGCCGTCCGGATCAAGGATGCAGACCGGCGGCACATCGATGGTGGCCAAGCCCTTCTGGCGGCGCGCTTCGCGTAACAAGGCGACCGGCTCGAACACCGATGGCGCATCCAGATGTTTATTGTCGAGAATTGGGGACGGAGGCACGCGAACTCCTGATGAGTTGAAAGGACTGCCCTTCATCGCCAAATAAAGACCACTGGTGTACGTTTCGAGCCGGGTAAATAACCTTGAGCAACACCGAACGTTATTTCGCGCATTTTAGCTGCCCCGGGGGCAGGCCACCGCGAGTGAAACAGTGGTTGAAATACGGCGAGGACGGGCGTGCCATTTTCCTATGTGCAAGAAACTGTGTAAGAAAATCGCCTGTTCGGGCGCTAAAAGGCATATCGGATTACGACGGATGGCGCTAGCCAAAGCCCTTTCCAAGTCATGACTGATGATTAGCACCAGCTGGCTTGGTCGCCAACGGGCACCCGCAATAATTCCTGAATGTTTACTTCGATGATCCGGAAGCCAACATCCCCGTAAAGCTTCTGGCGTCCCTCATTCAATACGAAGCTTGGACTGCCTTCGATACGCATCTTATCGGCGTCTTGGTAGTCCGCAGCCAGCCTGGCAAACGCGGTTCCATCGTGAACGCTTTTTTCAATCGCTTTTATATCAACGCCGAGAGCTTCAGCCAGCTCGCATTGAACATCCCAACGGGCGATGTCGCGGCAATCTCGAAAAACCGCGCAACGAAATGCCCACATCACCTTATCGAAGATTGATGTTGCTGATCCGTTTTCGCCTTCTCTCCCGCGTTCTTGCTGCCAATGCTGGACCGCCCTCATAAACAAATGCGCACTTGCCGACGTTGGCGAGCGCGTTTTCAGCCAAATGTCGGGATGGACTTCGATATGCGGGAACTGTCGCGCCACTTTTTGCAAATGCGCATTGAACCCGGCATATTCACCCTTGTCTTTCCAAGCCGAAGTGATCTTGCGGGCCGTATCGCCAAAGACTGAGCAGAACCGATAGTCCAATCGAACCGTGTCGCCGAATTTCTCTTTGACCGCATCGATACGAGCCTGCGCGGCATATGCCCAAATGCACAATACGTCCGAGAAATAGGAAACCTGGACGATGCTCATCTGATCGGCTCCCTCTAACCGATTCCCCAGGCGGTCTGGGTCCCAAGCGCCAGAGTAGCCATTTGGCTCCCTGCGGCAATCTGGAACGCGGTGAAGGCCGCAGCCCGCTGCCAGACCATCGGCCACGGCCCTTCCGGGTCGCTGGCGACCCGCCTGGGCAGCACCGGCGCGCGCAGGAAGTTGTCGAGAATGTAGGCCAGCGAGTGAAGCTGACGACGCACCGCGTTCGCCCTGAATGAACGGCGCGATAGCAATATCCACCACTTCAGCACATTCTTGCCTTCCTGATCCACAGCTCACCTACTGCGCTGAATGGCGTCAGGTCGTTACGAACTGTCCCATCATGCCGTTGTCCTCATGCTCAAGAATATGGCAGTGGTACATGAAAGGTGCTTTCACGGCCGGCTGGGTGAACCGCACGAGAAGCTCAACGGGCTCGCGCACCAGCACCGTGTCCCTCATACCCGCGTCGCGCGCAATAGGCTTGCCACCATTCCGACTGAGCACCTCAAATTGCACTCCGTGGATATGAATGGGATGGGACATCATCTCCCCTGATATCTCCCAGATTTCGGTGTCTCCAAGCGATACCCGCTCATCGATACGGTCCATTTCAAATGCACGGCCATTAATGACCATGCCACCACCCGAACCCATGCCCCCTCCCATCATTCCGCCCATGCCCATGCCCAGAACAAATCGGCGTCGCCTGATAGCTTGAGAAGCGTTCACACGCTGCCGAGAAATGAGACGACGAGGTACCGCGGCAGGCCCCTGGTGGCCGGTTGGTTCGAATTGAAGGACGACCTCATCGCCTCCACCGAACATCTTCGTCGCAAGGCTTCGCGCCCTGGAGAGCTGGCCCATCATCATCGGTAGATTGGTGTCCGGGCCAGTTCGAAGAGCGACGCGACGGCCGTCTGAAAAGTCCACCAGGATTTCGGCTCGTTCGCCTGGGGCGAGGGTCAGAGAACGCACTTGGATCGGCTCTTCTAGAAGCCCGCCCTCGCTAGCAATCCAGTGGAAGGTCCGCTGATCGTCAAACGACAGGTCGAAGATGCGGGCGTTGGATCCGTTTACCAGCCGCAGCCGCACCAATCGGCCAGGGACGCGTGCGAACGCGTTCGGCGTTCCGTTGACCAAAGTGGTATTGCCACGCCTTCCCATCATGCGGGCCATCATCCCTTCCGGGAGCACCATTAGACCGTCCTCGAATTGCCGGTCTTGGAGCACGAGAGGGATATCGTCAACGCCGTACTCCGAGGGCAGCCCCAAAGTGCGCTCCTCGTCGTCGGTGACAAGGAATAGTCCCGCCAATCCGGAGTAGACCTGTACCCCGGTGCGCCGGTCCGCGTGCGAATGATAGAACAGCGTTGCCGCAGGCTGGCGAATCGGGAGCCTTGGACGCCAAGTGGCGCCGGGTCGAATTAGCTGGTGGGGTCCCCCGTCGAGTTCGCCAGGAATCAGGAGGCCGTGCCAGTGGACAGTGGTGTCCTCCTTCAGCGCATTGCTGACTGCGATTTCTACGTCGTCGCCGCGATTGACCCGGATTGTGGGGCCCAGATAACTGCCGTTATATCCCAGCGTTTTGCTGGCTCGTCCTGGAAAGAACTCGGTATTGCCGGCCTGGACCTCGAGCGAAATAGTGTTTGCTAGCTTGCGTGCATCGAGGAGTTCAGGGATGCGCAAGGACTGCGGCTCGATAGCCGCTCCAGCGGCATACCAAAGCGAGCGAGTTACAAGAGCACCCGCGCCAATTACGACTGCACCGCCGAGAAGTGATCGGCGACTGAGTTTCATTGCAAAACCTGATGCGCCTTGGCGTCAGCGTCTTCACCGTTTAATCGCGCGCCATTTGAGGCCATCGAATGGACGGTCCCGTGATCCTCTATTCCATTTATGGTCGTAATCTGCATGGCAAGTCCTATGCGCCCGGTCATGAGCGTTGAGAGAAGAGATATTTGGCGAGGGCTGCGGCTGCGAGGATCAGCACCACAAGGACGATCAGCCAGGTCAGGCCCATCCCCCACATCATTCCGCCATCCATTATGCCGTTCATCATTGTTCCGTTTCCTTGTTAAATCGCGCATCGACGAGTCGCCCATCGAGGTGTTCAAGCAGAGTCTTCGATAGATGCCCGGCCTTCTGTAATGCAGCCAAGCCACCCATGACATGTGCGACATCGTGGATGCCGATACTCTCCTGAGTTCTTGCAGCTAGCGCCGAACGATTGCCGGATGCGCAGTAGAGCACCAGCTTTTTCCCGCTACTCAGGTCCTTCAAATGTGTGGGACTGCTCGGATCGGCATGGAATTCGAGAAAGCCGCGCGGCGCGTGTAGGGGCCCTTTGAGAGAGCCCGCCTTTCGCCGCTCGTGAGTTTCGCGCGCATCGACGAACACGACATTCGGACTGTTCATGAGCTTCACGGCATCTTCGGGTGAAAGCGTCTCAATTTCCGCGTTCGCTTCAGTGACGAGCTGTTTTGCACTCATAATCGACATGCAGACCTCCTCTATTCTCAAGGGTAAGCCGAGCGCAGCGAACATCAACCCTTTAAGCAATCATGCCCGTCTTCCTGGTTTTCGCGTTGGTTGGCAAAAAAGGCGGTAAAGCGTCGCAAAGAGCTCTTCGATCCGGCGATCTGCGATGCGATACCAGAGCGTCTGCGAGTCGCGACGATAGATGACGATGCCCTCATCCCGCATCTTGGCGAGATGCTGCGACAGCGCCGATTGGCTAATGCCGACAGCGTCAACGAGAGTGCTAACCGTCGCTTCGCCGTACTCGACCAGCTTGCAGAGAATCATCAAACGCCTTTCGTTCGCGAGCGCACGGAGAACGTCGGCGACCTCGATCGCCTTTTTCTCGAAGTCCACCAGGTCCGCTGCAGCGAGAGCCATACGTCACTCGTCACTCCGTTGGATCATTAGGTGCTGCTAATTTAGTGTTATTTAATATATATTTCAAGATCAGGACGACGCCGGTGACGCAGGTCGCGTTATTCGACCAACGCATCGTGCAGATCCTGCAGGCCGCCATTACTGGACTGCCACCGAAGCAGCCGTTTGTGCTGGCGCTCTCGGACAACTCAAAAGGCACCGGCGCACATCCAAACGCGATCTTGTCACCGCGGGCGGAACGCCGGCGCAAATTGGCGAGGCGGTACAGGTGCAGCCGTAGTCAGGGTCAGATATTTGCGCTCTGGCACGCAGCATCTCCCAACCACGATTTGGTGCGGGCGGAGGGAGTCGAACCCTCACGGGGTTTCCCCCAACGGATTTTCGTACCAGCTACGGTTTTCACCGCCGCCACGAATGGCGTTTGTGGTCTGGACTATACCTTCGCCGTAGCGTGAGCCTTAGGCGCTGCCCGTCTAGTCTCTACACCTTCCCTTTCGGGCTTGGCTCGGGATTGCCACGTGAGAGGTTCCCCCGAATTTGAGCAGTTCTGCGTCCCGGGTTTCCCGCGAGCGCACTCAATTTACTTAAGTCCGTTGCGTCTACCGTTCCGCCACGCCCGCATTGCGTTGATCACTTGCCGTGCCCGGTTGATCGGACATCGGTCCTAATTTGGACCTTTTAAGTCCCTTGCGTCTACCATTTCGCCACGTCCGCGAAGCGGGCATCTGTAATATGCCCGCGGAGCGGACAGTCATAATGCGTCCGCGCGGGGGCCTTTTAGAGCATGATCCGGAAAGAGCCTGTCCCCGGACTTGATCCGGGGATGGAAACCTATCTAAGCGACTGCACTCTAGCATCCACCGCGCGCGCTAAAAGCTCACGGATTGTGAAGCGGCGCGTTATTGCTGGTGCTTGGTCTTGGGCGGCGTTGGCGACGCGTCGCGAATATTGCCCCACGGATCGGCGACTTTCTTTTCGGGAATTTTCTGCATCGCCGCGCGATAGGCGCTATCCCTCACCTTTTCCTTCTCGATTTCCTCGGGCGTCTTCCTTGGCTTATCCGGTGCGTTGAAGGGCGACAGCGCAACTTGCGCCGCGGCAGGCCCCGTCAATAAGGCGATGATCGCGCCGGCCTGGACAAGTTTACGCAGCATGGCAGCTCCTCAGCACCATTCCATAGGCCGCAATCCGGCATAAATTTGGCAGCGGCGGCGAATGGCTCACTCCTTGAAGATGTTGCTCCAGAGAGTGTCCCAATCCGCCCCGGAAATATCGGTCACGCGCCCGTCCTGCTCGTAGAATTTATTGGGCACCTGGAACATCGCGAGCATCAGGCCGCCCTCAGGCGTCCACGCGACATGGCGGCTGCCGGCTTCGCGCCAGACGAATTCGCCGGGGCCGACGCTCAGACCCTTCGCCGGGCCTTCCTTGTCAACCAGTTTGCCCTCGAGCACGTAGGTCTGCTCGATCCTGACGTGCTCGTGGTCGGGCAGCACGGCGCCGGGTGCAAACCGCATCAGCGCAGTGACAAGCCCGGTTTCCTTGTCGAGCAGCAAGCCCTTCACCTCGCAGCCGGCAAATCGCGTCTTTTTCCATTCCATATCGGCCGGACGCACCACGTGCGAATGGGTATCGAGACTGTCGTGCTTGGCCTTTGGTGTTACGGCGTCCATGGGCAATCTCCCTTGATCACGATGAATGGGCTTGCGCTCATCATAGCCGATCGCGCAAGCGCGCTCTACAAGCCCGCCTCGCGGATCGGCGGCTGGAAGGCAAGGCCGGTGTCCCAGGGAAAGTAGATCCAGGTGTCCTGGGACACTTCGGTGACGAAGGTATCGACCAGCGGCCGGCCCATCGGCTTGGCATAAACCGTGGCGAAATGGGCGCGCGGCAGGATGCCGCGCACGATTTTCGCGGTCTGCCCGGTATCGACCAGATCGTCGACGATCAGCACGCCAAGACCCTTGCCACCGCCCAGCGCGACGATCGCGGGCGCCACGTCCTTGAGCAGCGTCAACTCGCCCTGGCTGGTGTGGTCGTAGCTTGCAATGCACACCGTCTCGATCAGCCTGATGCCGAGCTCGCGCGCCACGATGGCCGCCGGCACAAGACCGCCGCGGGTGACGCTGACGATCGCTTCGAACGGGCCCGCACCGTTGAGCCGCCAGGCCAGTGCGCGCGAGTCGCGATGGAATTGATCCCACGAAACCGGAAAGATCTTCTCCGGACTTGGCGGCGGCGGATTCGATTGACGCGGCTCAGCCATGGCGATGGCGACCTTAGCTCTGGCCAGCCGCAAGCTCCGCTCTCACCCGCGTCAGCATCGATTCAATCGCCGATATGGCGGCGGCGATTTTTTGCGGATCGCGCGAGCGCACCACCACATTGGTATTGCCGCCGCGGTTTTCATCCATGAACGGATAGGAGCCGATGACGACATCGGGATGCTTTTTTGCGATCTCGCCAAGCTCGGTGCCGATATCGCCTTCGCGGCAATCGGCGCGCACGGATTCCGACAGCATCTTGGCGCCGGTCTTCAGGCTGGGGGCCACGTCATCGAGCATCGCCTGCATGATGTTCGGCACGCCCGCCATGACGATGACATTGCCGATCCAAAAACCGGGCGCCGCGGAGATTTTGTTGAGGACGAGCTCGGCGCCGGCCGGAACGCGCGTCATGCGCATGCGCGCTTCGTTCATCACGCCGCCTGTCTCGGCGACCCGTGCGCGCATCATCTCGACCGCGCGGGGATGGTAGCCAATGCCGACGCCGAACGCCTTGGCAACGCACTCGGCGGTGATGTCGTCGTGGGTCGGGCCGATGCCGCCGGTCGTGAACACATAGGTGTAGCGGGCGCGCAGCGTATTGAGCGCGGCGACGATCTCGGCCTCTTCGTCGGGCACCACGCGCACTTCCTTGAGGTCGATGCCGATATTGGTGAGGTACTCGGCGATGTAGCCGATGTTCTTATCCTTGGTGCGGCCGGACAGGATCTCGTCGCCGATGACGAGGATAGCTGCGGTGACGATGCCGCCGTCGGTCTTGGCCATGGCGTCGGCCATTGGGCTAAATCTCCGTGCTGATGCATCCTGTAGCGCGGCGGCGATGGCGGCTCAAGGCTCGCCATAGCAATGGTCACAAAGCCTATTTCATGAGCAATAATCGGGTGGCGGCAGAGCCTTGGCCGTCCCCTCGCCGGAACCATTTGGCGCGAAGATTGCTTGAACATTGCCAGTGGGCTGCCGGAGGGTCTTATTGCCCTGGGCGTTTACGCGTGTTGATTGAAGCGGGCCGGGGTTCGCGACATGTTCGACGAAATGCGGGACAGCGGTGGCGCCGTGCGGCCGGCCTACGCCGAGTTGTCGCAGTGGCTGAGCCAGATCCCGCCCGACGTGCTCGACTTCCGCCGCCGCGAGGCCGAGCTGCTGTTCCGCCGCATCGGCATCACCTTTGCAGTCTACGGCGACCCCGAGGCGCAGGAGCGCTTGATCCCCTTCGACGTCATTCCGCGCATCATCGCGGCGCAGGAATGGGACATCGTGCGGCGCGGCCTCGAGCAGCGGATGAAGGCGATCAATGCCTACCTCAAGGACGTTTACGGCCGCCGCGAAATTCTAAGGGCCCAGATCGTGCCCGAAGACCTCGTCTTTCAGAATCCGGTCTTCCGTCCCGAAATGAACGGCCAGAAAGTGCCGCACGACATCTACGTGCATGTCGCCGGCATCGACATCGTGCGCGTCGATGCCGAGACCTTCTATGTGCTCGAGGACAATGCGCGCACGCCGTCCGGCGTCTCCTACATGCTGGAGAACCGCGAGATCATGCTGCGGCTGTTTCCGGAACTGTTCTCGCGCTACCGCATCGCCCCGGTCGAGAATTATCCCGACGAACTTTTGGCGACGCTGCAATCGATCGCGCCGCCGGCGGCGCCAGGCGAGCCGAACGTCGTGCTGCTCACCCCCGGCGTCTACAATTCGGCCTATTACGAGCACTCGTTCCTGGCCGACAAGCTTGGCGTCGAGCTGGTGGAAGGGCGAGACCTCGTCGTCAAGGACGACGTCGTTTCCATGCGCACGACGGAGGGCCTCAAGCGCGTCGATGTCATCTACCGCCGCATCGATGACGATTTTCTCGATCCGCTGGTGTTTCGGCCCGACAGCGCGCTTGGCGTACCCGGCCTGATGTCGGCCTACCAGGCGGGCAATGTCACGCTCGCCAATGCGGTCGGCACCGGCATCGCCGACGACAAGGCGGTCTACAGCTACATGCCGCAGATCGTAAAATTCTATCTCGGCGAGGAGCCGCTTTTGAAAAACGTGCCGACCTGGCGCTGCCGGGAGAGCGAGCATCTCGCCTATGTGCTCGACCACATCGAAGAACTGGTGGTCAAGGAAGTGCACGGCTCGGGCGGCTACGGCATGCTGATCGGTCCGAAGGAGGACAAAGCTACGATTGCCGCATTCCGCGCCAAGCTGAAATCGGATCCGAAGAATTTCATCGCGCAGCCGACTCTCGCGCTATCGACCTGCCCGACCTGCGTCGAGGAGGGCATCGCGCCGCGCCACGTCGATCTGCGGCCCTTCGTGCTCGCCGGCCGCGACCGCATCCGCATCGTTCCCGGCGGTCTGACACGTGTTGCCCTCAAACGCGGATCGCTGGTGGTGAACTCAAGCCAGGGCGGCGGCACCAAGGATACCTGGGTGTTGCACGGATGAAGACCTAAAGACCATGCTCTCGCGCACCGCCGATAATCTGTATTGGCTCGCCCGCTATGTCGAGCGCGCGGAATATCTGGCGCGCATCCTCGACACTACCTTGCGGCTCACCGCGCTGCCGCTGGCCTATGTCGGCGAATCCAACGAATGGGAATCCGCGGTCGCCACGGCCGGCTGTGCGGCAGCATTCTTTACCGCCCACCAGGAGGCGAACGAGGAGACGGTCACGGAATTCCTGGCGTTTTCGACCAGCAATCCGTCGTCGATCCGCAATTGCTTCGACAACGCGCGCATCAACGCGCGCGCGGTGCGCACCGCTCTTACAATCGAAATGTGGGACTCCATCAACAGCGCCTGGCTCGAACTCAAGAAGTGGGGCAACGGCCCTTCCTCGCGCGAGGAGTTTGCGCGCTTCCTGCGCTGGGTGATGGGATCGTCGCTGAATTTCGACGGTTCGGCCTACCGCACCATGCTGCGCAACGACGCCTATTGGTTCTCGCGGCTCGGCGTTTACATGGAACGCGCCGACAATACCGCGCGCATCCTGGACGTGAAATATCACCTGCTGCTCCCGGCGCAGGAGCAGGTCGGCGGGCCGCTCGATTATTTCCAGTGGACCTCTATTCTGCGCTCGGTGTCGGCGCTTACGGCCTATCACTGGGTTTATCGCGAGAACGTCAAGCCGTGGCTGGTCGCCGATCTGTTGATGCTGCGGGACGAGATGCCGCGGTCGCTGGCGAATTGCTATGAAAATCTTGTGCAAAATCTCGATCGCATCGCCAAGGCCTATGGCCGCCAGGGCCCGGCGCAGCGCCAGGCGCGCAGCGTCCGCGCGCGCTTGGAGAACAGCAAGATCGAGGAGATTTTCCAGAACGGGCTGCATGAATTCATCGACGAATTCATCGAAGACAACAACCGGCTGGGCAGCGCGGTAACGCAGCAGTATCTGCTGTGATCAGGAGTCAGGGATCAGTAATCAGTAATCGGAAATCAGACACCAGGGGACAGTGCCGCCTTGCTTCGTCTATTCTGTAGCTATCGACACCCGTTCTCTGATTACTGATTACCGACACCTGATCCCTGACCCCATGCGCCTGCGCGTCGCCCACACCTCGGTCTATCGCTACGATCCGCCCGCCTCCGGCGTGATCCAGGTGTTGCGGCTGACCCCGCGCAATCACGACGGCCAGTACATCGTCGGCTGGCGCATCGACGTCACGCCCGACGCACGGCTTGCCGCCCATGAGGACGCCTTCGGCAACATCACGCACGTCTTCACCGCCGATGGACCGCTGCGCGAATTGCGCGTCGAGGTCGACGGCCAGGTCGAGACCCAGAACACCGACGGCGTGGTACGCGGCACGGTCGAGCGATTTCCGCCGAGCCTGTTCCTGCGCGACACGGTGCTGACCCAGGCCGACGCAGCCGTCCGCGATTTCGCCGCAAAAATTCGCGCCGTGAGCGGCGGCGTCGTGCTCGCGGAGCTTCACGGTCTATTGGACCGGCTGCATGAGGACATGAGCCATGAGGAGGCAAAACCGGACGATGCCGAGCGCGCCAACACTGAAGCCAATGCGGCAAAATCATTTGCGCTCAAGCGCGGCACGGCCAGAGACTTGACTCATATCTTCATCGGCGCAGCCCATAGTCTCGGCATCCCCGCCCGCTATGTCGGCGGCTATGCTTGTGGAGCCGACGCAAGTGCTGCGCAGGACAGCGGCCACGCCTGGGCGGAAGCCCACGTACCCGATCTCGGCTGGGTCGGCTTCGATCCCGTGAACGGCTTCTGTCCGAGGGACACTCATGTCCGCGTTGCCGTCGGGCTCGATTCGCTTGGCGCTGCGCCGATGCGCGGCACTCGATTGGGCGCGGGCGCCGAAACCTTGGCGGTCGCAATAAAAGTGGGTCAGTGAGCGCGGCTTTTCCTGCACTGCGACCCGGGACAGATGCTATAAACGCCGCGCCTGGGGGAATGCGAATCGATGACATATTGCTGCGGAATTCTGGTGCGCGAGGGGCTCGTGATATTCGCGGACACCCGCACCAACGCCGGTGTCGACAACATCGCGACCTTCCGCAAGCTGCATATCTTTCAGGATCCGAAAAAGCGGATCATGGCGATCGCATCGGCCGGCAATCTGTCCATCAGTCAATCGGTGGTCAGCATCCTGACGGAGGGTTTTGACAATCCGGAAACCGGCGAGCGCGAAACGCTGATGAACGCGCCGACCATGTTCCAAGCCGCGCAGCGTGTCGGGCACGTCATTCGCACCATCCATCAGACCGAAGGCAAGGCGCTCGAATCGTCCGACGTTAATTTCGACGTGTCATTTTTGTTCGGCGGCCAGATCATGGGCGAACGCATGCGCCTGTTCATGATCTACTCCGCGGGCAATTTCATCGAGTGCACCACCGACACGCCGTACCTGCAAATCGGCGAGCACAAATACGGCAAGCCGGTCCTCGACCGCGCCATCACCTACGAAATGGACCTCTACGACGCGCTCAAGGTCGGTCTGGTTTCCATCGACTCGACCATGCGCTCCAATCTCAGCGTCGGATTGCCGATTGATCTCCTGGTGGTGCGGCGCGATAGTTGCGTCGCCGAATTGATCTATCGCATCGAGCCCGGCGAGCCCTACTTCACCGACCTGCGCGAACGCTGGTCGGCGGCGCTGCGCGCCGCCCACATCGCCATTCCCCGCCCGCCCTACAGCAACCGTGCTTGAGCCATACATCAAGCGGAACTCCGGCCGTGCCGTTCACACAAAATTAACGCAACCGGCGGGATTAGTGCCGCGCCGCCAAACAGCGGCCGTTGTCGCGTGAACCGCAAGCGATTTGCAAACTTTCACCCCTATCGTCGCAAAGCCGCAATAGAGCCTAGGGTGGAAGCGTGTTGCCTACGGCGCAATCGCATATCGCCGGGGAACGCAAACGGTCGCGCTGGGACAAGGCGCGGCTGAGCCTGCTCTTACCCATCGGCGTGATCGTCGCCATCGCGATCGTCTGCGTCGTCATCGCCGTGCTCACCTCGGCACAGCGGGCCAACGAGGTATCGCTCAACCGCGAACAGCAACTCATCCAGGGCGCCATCACCGGGCGCAGCGCGCGGGCTTTGCGCGAACTTGAAAGCGCGGCTGCGATCCCGCGTGCTGTGGTGAACATCCGCAACAATTACGATCCGCAATGGGTGGACCGGCGTGTCGGGCCTTGGCTGGAGACGTTCTACGGCCATGACGTAGTGGCAATCGTCGACGGCCAGGATCAGGTCAAATACACGCTGTTCCGAAATGCAGCTGATGGCGCATCGGTGGATGTACGCGGACTAATCGCGGCGAGTCTTGCACTGCTGCGTGGCCGCCTGAGCGCCTTGCCTGACAATGTCATCCCCGTCATTGCGGCGCATGATCTTGCCAAGCCCGGCCGCAGCACTGCGCTGATCCAGCGTTTCGGGGACCGGCCCGCTATCGTTGCGGCGGTTGCCGTCGGCTCCGACACCGATCTGGAGCTGGGCAACGACCGTGCCCCGATCGTATTCGCCGTCAAATATATCGACGATGCGATGCTGGCGGACATTGGCGGCCGCCGGCAACTGACAGCGCTGCGCCGCGGCGACGAACCGTCAGCGCGGCCCGGCGAGCAAGTCATCCAACTCGCCGATACGCGGGGCAACGCGATCGCGACCTTCGTCTGGAAGCCGACGCGCCCGGGCGGTCGGATCGCCGCCAGCATATTGCCCTTCATCGCTGTGGCGCTCGGCGGCTTCGCACTGCTCATCGGCTTGATGCTGCGCTACATGCGGCGCACCGCCGAGGAAATCAGTGCCGGTGAATCGCAACTGCGTCATCTGGCTCTGCACGATCCGGTGTGCGGCCTGCCCAACCGCATCTATTTCGGCGAGCGGCTCGAAAACGCAATCAACGACGTGCGCCAGGGCGGCGACTCGGCGGCCGTGTTCTACATCGATCTCGATCATTTCAAGGACGTCAACGACACGCTCGGCCATCACATCGGCGACGAACTGATCCTCAACGTCACGCAGCGGCTCAGCCGCGTCATGCGCGGCGACGATCTCGTCGCGCGGCTCGGCGGCGACGAGTTTGCCATCATCACCGCTTGCCCGTCCGACTCCTACTCTCTGCAAGCGATCGCCGGCCGCATCATCTCAGCCGTTTGCGCGCCCTACCAGATCAGTGGCCACAACATCATCATCGGCGCCTCCATCGGCATCGCCGCGATCGACCGCCGCGCATGACGCGGCGCCGACATCCTGCGCTACGCCGACATGGCGCTGTACCGCGCCAAGAACGAGGGCCGCAACCGCGCCTGCATCTATGACGCGGCGATGGACGCCGACTTGTCGAACCGCAAGCTTCTGGAAGGCGACCTGCTCTACGCGATCCAGAACGACGGCCTGAAAGCCGCGTACCAGCCGATCATGAACTCAAGCGGCGAAGTCGTTGTCGGCGTCGAGGCGCTGGCGCGCTGGAACCACCCGACCATCGGCGAGATTCCGCCCTCGCAATTCATTCCGATCGCCGAGCACTCCGGTCTCATCATCGAGCTTGGCGAGTGGATGTTGCGGCGCGCCTGTCTTGACGGGCGGGCGTGGCCCGGCCTGACCATCGCCGTGAACGTTTCGCCGCTGCAATTCCGCCGCTCCGACTTCGTCGAGGTGGTCGAGCGCATCCTCACCGAGACCGACTTCAACGCCAACCGGCTTGAACTCGAGCTCACCGAGAGCACGCTTCTTGGCAACCTCGAAACCGCCGAGCTGTCGATGTTGCGGCTGAAAGCCATCGGCGTTCGTTTTGCGCTCGACGATTTCGGCACCGGCTATTCGAGCCTGCTCTATCTGCGGCGCTTCCCGTTCGACAAGCTCAAGATCGACTCAAGCTTCGTGCGCTCGATCGAAAAGGCGCCCGATGCCGCCGCTATCGTCCACGCCGTCGTCAGCCTGGGCCGCGGCCTGGGCATGAAGGTGACGGCCGAAGGCGTCGAGACCGCCGAGCAGCACCTGTTCCTGCGCGCCGCCGGCGTGCACTCGATGCAGGGCTTCCGCTTCGGCAGGCCCGACACCGCGATCAATATCAGCGCGCGCCTTGCCGCGCCGGACGACTACCGCGTCGGCAGCCCCGACCAGGAAATCGCGCTGGCGAGCTGAGCGGCAATTGCCGTCATGCCCGCGCAGGCGGGCATCTAGTAATCGCTGGGGTTTGTGTACAATCTCGATCGCTGAGGATACTGGATCGTCCGCTTTCGCGGACGATGACACGCATGGACGTGGGAGACGCCAATGTCGACGCCGAAAATCGCAGTCGTGACCGGAGCCGGCACCGGGGTCGGCCGCGCGGTGACGCTGGCGCTGATGCGCGAGGGTTACACGGTGGTGCTCGCCGGCCGGCGCAAGGAGATGCTGGAGGCGGTCGCCAAGGAGGGCGCGCAGACGCCCGGCGCGGCGCTGACGGTGCCGACCGACGTCGCCGACCCGGCCTCGATCAAGGCGCTGTTCGCCAAGACCAAGGAGGCCTACGGCCGCGTCGATCTGTTGTTCAACAACGCCGGCATCGGCGCGCCGGCGATGCCGATCGAACAAATCCCGCTCGACAAATGGCAAGCCGTCGTCGACACCAACCTCACCGGCATGTTCGTATGCACGCAGGAAGCCATCAAGATCATGAAGGCGCAAACCCCGCGCGGCGGCCGCATCATCAATAACGGCTCGATCTCGGCGCACACGCCACGGCCCGGATCGGCGCCCTACACCGCGACCAAGCATGCTGTGACCGGGCTCACTAAAACAACCGCGCTCGACTGCCGCGGCTCCGATATCTGCTGCGGCCAGATCGACATCGGCAATGCGGCGACGCCGATGACCGACCGCATGGTGCAGGGCCAAGGCGTGCCGCAACCCGACGGCAGCATGAAAATCGAGGCGCGCATGGCCGCCGAAGACGTCGGCCGCGCCGTGGTCTACATGGCGAGCCTGCCACTCGACACCAATGTGCTGTTCCTGACCGTGATGGCGAACCTGATGCCGTTCGTCGGCCGGGGCTAGAGCATGATCCCGAAACAACCTGCCCCGGACTCGATCCGTCATTGCGAGCCAGCGGGTCCTCGCAATGACGAGTAACTATTCGACCGCCGTCACCGTGATCTTGGTACCGGCGCGGACCTTGGCGAGCGTCTTTACGTCGCCCAGCGCCTTCGCCCAGATGTTGCAGGGGCTGGCGAGCCGCGTCTCGTCGCCCTTGGAAATCGGCGTGCGGCCGAAACCGATGGCGATGGCATGGCCGTCGGGCCAATAGGCGATCTCGCCCGGCGTGACCACGGCGCGCGAATCTTTTTCACGCGCGACCTTCACCGGAATGTCGAAGTAGACCTCTTCGCCCCAGGTCATTGCCGAGCCCGTGAGCGGCAGCGCCGCGGCGATCGCTTTCGCCGTCGGCGTATCGAGCGTTTCGGCATCGAGCGTGAGCGATCCGAAGTCGAAGCGAATGCGCATGGCATCTCCTAATTCTTCATCCTGCCCCGCGATAGCGGGGGGCCGACGGCACAAGCAACATCGTTCTCGCGGCGCATGCGCGCCCGAGCTTTGTTTGATCCCTCCGCGTAGGGGCGGGTTTGAAACCCACCCCTACAACGAAGAGGGGAAGCGGAGCGCCGACAGGCGCACCATCCATTGTCCGCGCCACACTTTCAGATGTTGCCATCTGTCAGTGCTTCGGGCGCGGGCGCGGCCTCATCGGAGACCGCTCGCCTCTCGGCGCTCCACCGCGGCGCTTGCCACGCAAATCAATGCCATGGCTCAGCCCAGGCCGTGTTTCCTGGGACGTGCGTGCGGCGGGCGTTAGCCGCCGTGCGCTGTCCCAGTCCAGCGATGCACCTCGCAGACCGGTCATAGTGCCGGCCCAAGCGATGCCCAGAACCGCCCGGGAGCGGGTTACAAATCCGCCCGCGGGAACCGCACTCGCCCCATCGATCGGCTGTCACCGGTCGACGACCCTTCGATGGGCGAGATTTTTTGACTCGTACCCGATATAGTGACGAATGTCAAGAAATATCTCTAATTCGGAGACGGGTGCGCGCTTGTAAGGCGTAAGACAGTAAGCCATATTCCCGCAGATGAACCGCCAAACCCGCACACCGTCCACTTTCTCGAAAGTCTCGGTCAAAAGTCAGACCGTGATTCCGCGCGAAGTGCGCGAACGGCTCGGCCTCAAGCCAGGCGATACGCTGCGCTATCGCCTGACCGAGGGCGGCGTGTTGCTCGACAAGGCGCCGGCGAACGAGGCCGACGATCCGTTCGCGGCATTCTCCGAATGGTCGAGCGAGGCCGACGAGAAGGCGTATGGCAATTTGTAGGCGGCTCGCTGATACGCGCTCCCTCTCCCCGGCGGGGAGAGGGTTGGGGTGAGGGGGCTCCGGCCTCGACATATGAATACAGCCGCATCCGAACGCTATGATCCTTTCGACATCGTCGTCGTGCCGTTTCCCTATGCCGATCGTCT
>Ga0207416_1001334_pt1 | contig 33800 bp, 19 predicted proteins | sample PaiPotPPM11metaG_FD_184107 | JGI IMG/M metagenome (GOLD analysis project Ga0207416, IMG submission 184107) | Iron sulfur acid spring bacterial and archeal communities from Banff, Canada, to study Microbial Dark Matter (Phase II) - Paint Pots PPM... ...
GCTCCTCGGGCACTACCCCCAGCCATACCGCAAAGTCACGTCCCCGACGAAAGGCAGCGCCGTTGCCGATGGTGGCGATGATCGCGGTTGAGATTACTGGACCTACACCCGGCATCGTGACCAGCCGCTGGCAGGCTTCGTTCTCCTGAGCAATCTTCTCCATCGACTTGTCGGCACGATCGATCTTTTCGGCGAGTTGCGCCAGTTCCAGCTTGAGTTCCGTCAGCAGTACCAGCACGGTGCCAGAGAGCTTCGTTGCTGGATCGGTGAGGATCCCGGGCAACGCTGCATCCACATGGCGCCGGCCCTTAGGCAGCGTGATGCCGCGCTCCAGCAGCAGTCCGCGAATCTGGTTCACCACCGCTGTCCGGCGCATGACCCAGCGTTCTCGCACTCGATGCAGTGACTGTAGATCTAGTTGATCATCACTCTTGACCGGCACAAAGCGCATCGTCGGCCGTCCCACCGCTTCTGCAATCGCTTCCGCGTCGATGTAGTCGTTCTTGTTCGTCTTGACGTACGGCTTAACTTACTGCGCAGGGATCAGCCTCACTTCGTGGCCTTGCTCACGCAAGGCTCGCCCAAGGAAATGAGAACCACCACACGCTTCCATGCCGATCAACCCCACCTTCAGGTTCGCCGTGAACTGCAACAGCTGGGTCCGTGTAAACCTCTTCCTCACCACGACCTCACCGCGTTGGTTCATGCCTACCAAATGAAACGTCGTCTTCCCCAAGTCGATACCCAGCGTAAATAGTTCCATGGCAGTCCTCCTCCGTACGCTTCTTATAACCCAGCCTCATGCTGGAGTTGAAGCGGTAGAGTCGAGATGTGGCGCGGTGGTTTAGGTGCCCTCTAGCGAAATCTCCCGGTCTCTTGCAGCGTTGGGAGAAATAGAGAGCCTGGTAATCGATCTCCGTGGGAATACCGGTGGCGGGATAGGGGCTCTACGAGTAATGAGCCTACTAACGCCAACCAGAATTCCAGTCGGCTTCGCGCTCGCAAGGGACCGAGTAACTCCAAACCTGGACACGGTAAAGCACAGCTTTCGTCGGTTCCACAGTATTCCGGAATCCCAACGCCTTCTTGCACTAGATCGGTAGCCTCCTGAGTGGAGGTCACTTCTTCCACGAAAGCCGGACGAAATCCAGTAGCTAGACACTGTTCATTCAGCCATTGATGCAGTGCCGGATGAGTGCGCCTGAAGTCGGCCGTTACGAGGGCTCGCTTGCTGAGGTCCGCCAACGAGAGAGACGACTCAACGGATACCCGATCCTCTTCAGACTAGAGGAGGCGGAATGGGTGGTCAGCAGGTGGGAGGATGGGGATCCGCGAAAACTTGGCAGACCGCGGCGCAGGCTGTACCAACTCACAGGGATAGGCGAGGCTAAGGCTCGCGAGGCATTCAAAGAAGTTTCAGCGATGATCGGGGGGCTAGCGTGGGGAAACTCTTGATCGTTGGCAGCGTACTCGTGGGGGTGCTTTCACGACAGCTTGCGGATGAATTTAAGGCCTGGACTCCGTGGCTCGTTCAGAAGCTTGTGCTATTTGCAGCGGCTCGAACGCCAAAGGGGCAACAGGAACGATATGCGGAAGAGTGGTCGAGTTTTGTCGATGAGATACCCGGTGAAGTGGGCAAGATACTTGCCGCGCTGGGACTTTCATTGGCCGGTTTTAGGATTCGCTATCAAGCGCGCCAGCGCCAACGCGTCGCGGAAGGTATGGCGAGGCAAGGGAAGAACACGGTTCTCCTCGTCCTTTTGCTCATACCGATTTTCGTGAGGCTGTGGATTCGCAGAGCACTCGTTCAGAGGGGGATGCTTTCCGAACCACCGAAGACGTTTGGGATCGATAACGATGTGCTGGTTATTTTGGTTATTGGCATCTTTGCGTTTTGGCGACACTCGCTTCAGTTGAATCAAGCTACGGAGGCATCGGCTGGCGCCTAAGTTTAGTCGCCATCCTCAATAGATGCGCATGCCGAATACGTAAGGCAGTTTTCGACGTGGCCAAGTTTCGCCTGTGACCGGGCAGGTGGACACCAAAACTCTGCTTCATCTGATAAACTAAATTTCGTTGTTGGGTTGGCTGATTTGGTGTCCAGTTTGGTGTCCACTTGGTGTCCAAAAAGGTCTGAAATTCAGTCCAAACCAGCGAAGAGATAGAAGAGAGCGAAAATAGCGAAAGCTACGAAACCTCTCATTCTATGTGACGTATAACCAAGTTGTTGAAAAACAATCTGGGGACGTAGCTCAGTTGGTCAGAGCGCTGCCTTGTTACGCGTATCCCTTTAGAATCATAAACATACAGGCTTGAGGCTCGGTTTGGTGTCCACCATGGCCATCCGTGATTCATGTAAAGCCTTACTTACAAGAGCTTTACGTGGAGCTTCCTTCAAGGCCGCTGCCCCTGTCACAATCTGGAAATTTGGAAGACTAAGTCGCCCTCATGAGTGCGCAAGATTCTGACATGTCTCGGCTTATGATTTGAATCGGCGTACGATCTGAGATTTCGTTGGCGCCAAGGTCTTTGCAGCACTCTGGCCAAGACCTTTCTATTCAGCTAAGTAGGGTTTGGGTCCCGGCGGAACCAGTGCTGACGGCTGCGCGAAAGCGCGGGATGAAAGCACGGAGCTCGTCGCGTTGACCTTCGGCATGGAGGGTGACATCGGGACGGTCGCAGCTCTGTCGTGCACTAAGGCGCCTCTGCTCTATGCCCCGGGGTCGAGTACCGGCAGGGCTGGGCCGGACATGAGGTTGCGGGCTGCGAAGCCGAAGCCGGCAATGAAGATGTAGCAGAGCACGGGGATGAAGAAGGCATGCTGTACGCCGATCCCGTCCGCGACATGACCTTCGAGAAGCGGTATCAACGCTCCGCCGAGGATGGACATCACCAGCAGGCCGGAGCCTTTGCTGGTGAGGGGGCCGAGGTTCCAGAGGCCGATGGTGAAGATGTTGGGGAACATAACTGAATTGAAGAGGCCGACGGCAATGATCGCCCACATGGCGGTGGGGCCGCGAGTCAGCATGGAGGTGACGACCAGCAGGCCGGCGGCGACGGCGGCGCAGCCGAGGACCAATCCGGTGCTGACGCGCTGCAGGACGGCCGAACCGAGGAAGCGGCCGATCATGGCGCCGCCCCAGTAAAAGCCGACAAATTTGGCGGCGGTCTGCTGACTGAGGCTCATGATTTGCGGGAGGCCGAAGTAGTTGACGAGGAAGCTGCCGATGGAGACTTCGGCTCCGACGTAGAGGAAGATGCCGACGGCTCCCATGAGCAGCCAGGGATGATGCCAGACGGTGTCGTGAGCGCTTTCGGTCTGGTCGTAGGCGCCGGCGCGGAAGTCCTGGGTGGGGTGCGTGATCATCGGCGGCATCTTGAGCAGTGCGAGCGCAACTGCGAGAAAGCACAACGTCAGGGCAAGTCCCAAGTAGGGAAGCCGGACAGATGAGGCCTGCTGGGCACGATACGACTGGATCAGCGCGGCGGAGAGCGAGTGGAGTTTCGTCGGTGAGATCTGGGTCCCACCACCGAGGATGAGCGCGCCGCCTACGATTGGCGCGATGGTTGTGCCCAGCGAGTTGAACCCCTGCGAAAAATTCAGCCGGCTGGCGGCGGTGTTCTCCGGTCCGAGGCTGGTGACGTAGGGGTTGGCGGCGACCTGCAGGCAGGTCATTCCAGCGGCGAGAATGACGAGCGCAGCAAGGAAGACTCCGAAAGACGCGAGCGATGCGGCGGGCAGAAAGAGCATAGCCCCGGCCGCCATGACGAGCAGACCGATGACCATCGTCTGCTTGTATCCGCACCAGTCAACCAGCTTGCCGGCGGGCAGCGCGAACACAAAATAGGAGGAGAAGAAGGCGAACTGAACCATCATCACCTGCGCGTAGTTCAGCTCGAAGATGCCCTTGAGGCGAGGGATGAGGATGTCGTTGAGACAGGTGAGGAAGCCCCACATGAAAAAGAGCACAGTCGCGATCGTCATCGCGCGATAGTCGGTGGTGGTTCGGCCGCTGCCTATGCTGGAAGAGGTAACGGTGGTGGAAATTGCCATGTCTTAAACTCCAATCTTGCCGCTGATGATGGAAGGCTGCGGGATAATCTCGATGTGATACGTGGGCTCTCCGTCTTGCGCAGAGTCAGATCACTGAGGGACGCGCGAGCTTGGCTGTGCTTTATCGTGGAACATTGCGGAGATTTTCTGGGCGAGACTTAGATACCAATCGCTGGGGAGATGTTTGCCGTCCGCGTCGAGCGTCAGCCAGTAGCCTTGATCGGGAGCCTGCCGTCTTAGGGGCGCTGCTTTGAAGATGGCTGTACCCTCATTTACCTCGTCGAACATTGCGATTTTCACAAACGGTGCGCCTACAGTTTTTACGTTATACGCCTGTCGCCAGAGAAACTCGCCCCCTAGGCGCGGAATCTGGTTTTCGGGTTGACTGCGATTCAGGTTGTGCCAGGAAAACCCAGGAAATATCACCGGCATATACATCTGCCCATGTTCGCGGGTCCGCTTCATGTCCGGGACGAGTGTGCTCTGCTTCCACGCGTCGGCTGCTTCGGGCGAGTTGTATCGTCCGACTGTCCAGGGCTGTACTATATCAATTGCATCATAAACAGCATTCCACGCTGGATCTTTGAAACTGTCGCGGCTTAGAGATCCCCATGCTGCGGGAACGCCTCCGATGACGGTACACCCGGCCGTTTTCTGGAACCAACGCACGATTTGCAACGCGAGCGCCGGATCTTGCAAATGGCTATGATCGTCGAATCCCAATCCCCAAATGGCAACAACGGGTTTGTGGCCGTCCTTCAAATAGGCGTGGCTATGGGTTATGCCAAAGTCTTTCGTTAGATATGTCCAGTCTTCCTGCAACTGGGCCAGCGCAGTCTCGGGATGCGCTCCGCTGAGGTCGTATTCCACGAGGAAGGTGCGGCCCGTTTCTTCAGCCGAGGTGCGAACATTTTTCAATACCTTGTCGCCTTCCGCACGCTCGGCCGGAATGGAGTTAATGAATCGCTGCAGAAAAGCTCCATCGATATCGTACGTGCGCATCCATTCGAAGTGTTTCCGCACAGTCTCGATGGGGAATGAGGAGAATAGGTAAGCTTGCTTGCCGTCTATTGTCATTCCGGGTACTGCGCACAGCGATTTGGGATCCAGATCTGTCAGGTCCGGATAGAGGTCTACAGATAGTGTCGCGGCGGAAGGGTCACCCTTAGACCAATGACTCCACGCATCCTTCGGTGAGCCGTCTCCTGGGCAGCGGAACCACCCTTGGTAGCCAACAAAGAGCTTGCCGGGAATCCGATGACCGTTCTGGGGTTGGGCGGTACAGGGTATTGTCCCGGCAGAGATCGCGAGGAAAACAATCAAGACCGAGACCAGGTGATTCGGCACAGGGAACCCCGTTGCGAAAGAGGAGCTATTGTGGTTCATTCGGCCTCCGTGCCAAGCGTTTCTGTACTGTTAGAGGAATCATTCCTAACGTCGGGGGATTAGATTCGCGGGTATCCCTGCAGTTTGTGCCGGTTCAGTCGGAGAGTAGTTAACCCGGATCGTCTGAATTTCCCAGGGGCGGATAGTGAAGGTGACCTCATCCCCTTTCAGTTCCACTTTGTCGTCCGTTTCGGGGTGCTCCATCAGGTTGGTGGCCGTCGCGGAGTTGCCTCCCTGCGGCATGTGGAGGGTGACCTCCGACTTCTTCCCGGCAGACTCATAGACGCGGAAGAGAAGGGCGTTCGAATCCTCTGCTTTCTTGACCGCGGTGAGTATCACATTCGATGGGGATACAGAGATGAAGGAATGATGCCCTGGCAACGAACCTTCATGCGGCTCGACCTGCATGGCTGTCAGGCGATAGTTGGCCTCGTACCCATGATTGACGGTAAGCGCCGACTTCCAGTCGCCGACATGGGGATAAAGCCAGTAGCTGAAATGGTGGGAGCCACGGTCGGCGTCGGGATCGGGCGAAACGGGCGAGCGCAGCAGCGAGAGACGGAGCACGTTGCTCTTCGCGTCATAGCCGTATTTGGATTCGTTGATGAGGCTGAAGCCGTGCCGGCCGTCTCCCAGATCCGCCCAGCGGATCGCGGGCACTTCAAAAAAGGCACTGTCCCAAGTGTTATTGCGCGTGGTGGGACGCTGGATGGCTCCGTACGGAATCTCGAACGTTGCTTTGTTGCTGCTCGCTGCCAATGGAAATGCCACTTTGAGCAAGACATGGGTCTCGTGCCAGTCGATGTCGTTCACAAGCTGAACTTCCTGAGAGTCCGCATCGAGAACAACTTCCTGAACGAACTTGGAGCTCTGCCAGTGACGCTCGATGCGAATAATGCCCCGCTCTGGTCCCTGCGCCACCACCTGCATGGAATCCACGGAGCTGACCGGCGTGGTGACTTTGTCGAAGCCGGGGTCGATATTCCACGCGTCTGAGGCTTTTGGCGTATCCACAAACGTCTGCAGCTGATTGCCGCAACCACCCGAAGCGATGGCCTCAAAGTGCGAGAGCTTGTCATAGAGGCTCGTGATGCAGCCCGTGGATGGGTCGAGCACAACGCGAAGGGAATGATTCTCCAGCGTGGTTGCGGTAACACGGACAGGCTCAGGGCCGCTGGCAGCGCGATTCTGAGATAACATGCCGCTGACGTGCAGCACCTCATACCCAACCGCGGGCACGTGGTCGACTTCGGCCAGAATGCGAAATCGGTTGCTTCCGCTGGCGTGCTCCAGCACCTGGGAAGGCAGAGGATGCCCCCCCGCATCCTCCACGCTGACGGCGGAAGCGGCGTGAGGAAGCTCTACATTCACCTCGACGCCGCCGTTCTCCGGCCAGCCGAGCGAATTAAGGACGACGACGGATGCTTCATTTCCCCTGCCTTTCGGCCCCACCGGGGGCAGCGTATCAACATTCTCAAGCAGCATGTGCAGTGCCGTGCGCTGCGCTTCACCGGCGGTGGCATGCACCATGTCAAAATCGCGCTGCGCATCCTTGTAGATGATGCCGATGCCCGAGCCGGCCGCAAGATCGTGAAACTCATTGAAGAGCAGCTTCTTCCACGCTTCATTCAGCGGAGATTGCGGATACGCGCTGCCTTGTAGCCAGGCAAGCGAAGAGTACTTTTCCGCATTGAGCAGTTCTTCTTCGCTTTTGCGCATATTTTGTTTCATAGTAGCCTGCGTTGTATATGTTCCGCGGTGAGTTTCAAGATAGAGCTCATCGTTCCATACGGGCAGGCTGAACTTGCCGGCCGGCGCATCGGGCAGCTTGTTGGTGCCGGCGGTAAGAACATCGTAGTTCCAGACTGGCGCGTGCTCGGTGTCCAGCTTTGTCTCCACGTCGGAGAAGAATTTTTGCGCCGGTCCGAAGTTCATCCTCGGATAGGTCACACCGGGCTTTACCCAGGGCTCGGCAAGATCCAGCGAGAGGCGTGTGGGACCCCCGCCATGATCGCCTACGCCGTAAATGTGCATGACCTCGTTGGTGCCGGGATTGAGGTGCGCGGCTGCGCTGAGTTCACCCGCGATTCCAACCGGATTGATGTCGCCTCCGAGACCGTTGGGAAAATATGTGAGAACCCGGCTGCCGTCGGGAGCCTGCCACCAGAACAGCTTGAGCGGGAGTTTGTGGGTCTCGTTCCAGTTCATCTTCGTCGTCATGAAATAGTCGACGCCACTCTTTTTGTAGATCTGCGGAAGCTGCCAGTCGAAACCGAACGAGTCGGGATTCCATCCGATGCGCACGTCGACTCCATAGTGCTGCTGGATGTAGCGTTTGCCGATGAGTAGCTGGCGTACCTGCGATTCGCCGTCTGGAATATTAAAGTCCGGTTCGACCCACATACCGCCGACCATCTCCCATCGTCCCTCCTGCACCCGCTTCTGGATAGCGTCATGCAGGGCAGGATACTTCTCATCGATCCATTCGCTGTAAGCCGATGCGGACTGGCTGAACGTGAACTGTGGATACTCGTTCATGAGGTCGAGCGAGGTCGCGAAGGTTCGGCGTACGACATCCACCGTGTCGGTCCAGGGCCAGAGCCATGCCGCGTCGATATGCGACTGCCCAGTCAGGTTGACCTTCATGCGATGTAGAGCCGGCTGAAGCGGCGCTAGGATCGATTCGCTTCTGCGAAGAGAGGCATCGAAGGCGCCCGAGTCGGACTTTGTCAGAGCATCGGGATCGACGGCTGCCGCAGCATCATCCACAGCTTTGTCCGCGGCTTTAGTGTCCGCGCCGAGGGTAGGAGCGAGGATGTGGAGCGATAGAAGCTCCTGGTAAAGCGTAGTCGGATCGGGGCGCGTGGATGGATATTCCACGATGGCGCTGGCGCCATTGAAGTCCTTTGGCTGGATAGTTTCTAGCAGCTTGACAGCGACCAGAACACGTTCCCCTGGCTTCGCACGATCGAAGAGCACAACCGGCTCAAGACCCTCGCCGAGCGCGACCCGCCTGCCGTTGAAGTAAAAGATCTCCGTCAAAGGGCCGTGTCCGTCGACTCGAAACTGCAGCCAGATGCGTGTTCCGGCAAGATCGTAGCCATTGAGATCTTTCGGCATCTCAAACCACCGCCGGAGCCAGATCACCCCCGTCGATGCTTTGTTCAGCCGGTCTGTCGTCTGCCATGAGCTGTCGTCGAGGTTTGGCTCCTCCCCATGCGACAGGTCGCCGTCGTGGTATTTCCAGCCGCTTGCTTCCAGCGAGCGGAGCAGCCCAAGCCGCTCGACCACCTCACGCGTGTGGGGCCGGAGAGTCGCAGTGGGAGAATCCGCGCGCCTCTGGCCGTGTGTGGCAGTCGGACAGAGAAGGATTGTGGCCGCAATCAAAATACTCAGAGGCGTCGGCTTTATGATCCGAATTGCAGGGATCGAACGGCAGTTGCGGTGATTTTCGGGCTCATGCATCTCAGGCGTTCCTCTTTTCGAAGGACAGGTTAAGGATCGAGCTATCACGATCGGGTGGCTCTCCCGATGAGACCGCGAAGCACTTACGGCAACGTCACTGTCTGGCTGTCACGGATGTCTGCCGATGATGTCCCCAGCGCGATTTTGAATGCGCCACTCGCTGTCCTCCATTGTCCGCTCCGCTCGGACCACCAGGAAAACGCGCTTTTATCCAGCAGAAGACGGACCGTTTTCGATTCACCCTGCCACAGATCCACTTTTTCGAATGCTTTGAGTTGAAGCAGCGGCTCATCGCCTTCTTCGATATGGGGGAAACCGATATAGACCTGCGGCACATCCGAGCCTGTGCGCAAACCGGTGTTGGTCACTCGGAAAGTTACCTCAACCCGCGGGGCGGAGCGCGATCCTGTCTGAGACACCGTCATACCGGAGTAACGAAACTGCGTATACGACAGGCCGAAGCCAAACGGAAAAAGAGGCTTAATATTCTTCTCCTGGTAGCCTCTGTACCCTACCGAAAGCCCCTCGCTGTATTGCACCACGCCATTCAGTCCGGGATACTGGTCGGGATTGCTGGCAAGCGTATCTTCCGCTCTTACCGGGAACGTAATCGGCAGTCTTCCTCCCGGATCCGCATCGCCGAACAATACATCGGCCACTGCGTTGCCGTCTTCTTCCCCGGGATACCACGCCTCCAGCACGGATGGCACGGCTCCGATCCAGGGCATCAGAACGGCGGATCCGCTCTTAAGAACGACGATCGTTTTTGGATTTGCAGCAGCGACCGCAGCGATCAGCTGGTTCTGCTTTTCAGGTAGGGCCAGGGAGTGATCGTGGCCTTCGCCTTCATCGTCGCCAACCATAACAATCGCGACCTGGGCCTTTTGTGCAGCCGCTGCCGCGGCATCGACATCCGATCCGTCTAGCACCACCAGCTTTCTCTGCGACTCCATGTGAGAGTAAATTCCGTCTTCCGTACGGATGGTGTAGGGTGGATTCACATACGAACTGCCACCGCCGCCGGTCATCGCACGCACCGCATACGGGCCGATCAGCGCGACCGATTGCAGGGCGCCGGGATCGAGCGGCAGGAGATTGCCATCGTTCTTCAGTAGCACCATGGACTGCTCGGCGATGCGTCGCGCCACAGCGCCGTGCTTCAGAGCCGGGATGGAATCGTTGGGCGAGCGCAAGACGGGTTTGCGATCAAAGAATCCATGCTCGATCATGACCGTGTACCGCCGCACGAGCGCATCATCGATGCGCGCCTCCGGCACCTGACCATCCTTTACAGCCTGTTCGAGGGCGGATGAGAAATATTTGCCGGTCGGCATCTCAAGATCAAGACCGGCCATGATGCTCGATACGGTGCTATGCACTGCACCGAAATCCGAGATGACAAAACCGCTGAAATGCCACTCGTCCTTGAGCACCTTCCCCATCAGCGCATTCTCGCAGTTGAACGCGCCGTTCACGCGCGGATACGCGCACATCAAAGAATCGACGTGAGCCTCCTGCACCGTGGCTTTGAACCCCGGCATATAAATTTCGCGAAGTGCCCGCTGGCCGATGATCTCGTTGATCGAACCGCGCTGCGTCTCCTGATTGTTGGCGATATAGTGTTTCACGTTCGCCATTACTCCGGCGCTTTGGACGCCTTCGATGTTTGCAACCGCCATACGGCTCGTTAGCCAGGGATCCTCACCGAACGTTTCAAACGTCCGCCCGCCCTGAGGAACGCGCACGATGTTGATATCAGGCGCTTCCAGAAGCTCCGAGCCCAGAGCCATCGTCTCCTCGCCGGCCACTTTGCCGTATTGCCGTGCAGCCTCCGGATCCCATGTGGCCGCAAGTGCAATCGGCGCGGGCAAAGCCGTCGCCCGGAGCTGCGGACCACCACCACCCGGACCTACGCCGGCAGGACCATTCGTGATGGGCATAGGCGGAATCCCCAGCCGAGGCACACCGGCGACGATCCGGTTTTGGTCGCCATCGTGGAATCCGTGCATCTGGTCGATCTTTTCCTTGAGCGTCAACTGTGAAACGATGCGTTCGGCACGCTTCATGGCTGCAGCTGCCGGCACTTCCTGCGCCCGGCTTCCGGACAAAGCCGGAACGCATACCAGCAAGAGAACTGCCCATCCTCTGCACGGTCTCGACTGACATCCCCACGTCGGACGCGCGTCTTTCTTCAAGTACGATGTCATCCTTCGGTCTCCTTCGGCGGCTGGCGCTGTCGATAAAGCTTCGATGTCGTGATCTACTCTGGAGCGCGTAAGCAGACAAGACACGCGGCGCACCTAAGTGATCAGTGGCAAATTATATAGTGGTATCGCTATCACAATGCAAACTCCACTGACTTTAGCGTCGGAAGATCGGCTTCCCGCAGAGCCAAGGGTTCTTGAGCCATAATTGCTTTTATGGTGGATTTACGGGTTCATTTGGCGACGATCAATCTCAAGCGTACGGATTTTCTGCGACGCCAAATCGCGGGCTCCGAGGGTACGGTGATTCTTCCCGGAAGGCAGATCAAACTGCCGATGACGTCCAGGTGGCGGTGCGTGACATCAACGGAAGAATTGGAACCGCCGATCTCGATCCATCGCAGATCAAGAGTCTGGTTGTCAGCAGAGGTAAACGCACGAATTGGACATGAAAATGGATGCCTCCATCAATTCTTAGCCTGTTTGGCTGGGTGGCATCCGCACGATTCTCGAATCACAAACTCCACCGGAAGCACCAGCTTGATGCTGAAACCACCTTCCGGCCCCTTCGCGGCCGCGATTCGTTCAAAAAGCAACTTCGAGGCTTGAATGCCAAGATTGGCTGCGGGCTGACGGATCACCGTCAACGGTGGGGAAAGAAGTGCCGCAAACTCCAGGTCGTCAAACCCGATGAGAGCGATCTTTTGTGGGATCGCTAAGTCGACCTCGCGCAGCGCCCACAGAAGATGCCCCGTAGAAACATTATTGAGCGAGAAAATGGCGGTCGGATGGTCCTTACTCTTCTTCCAGCGGCGCGTCAGCTTCAACGTGTCCTCGAGCGTCTCGACCTCGTCGCACACTTCGGGCTTCAGACGGCGCGCCCACATCGCTTCGGTGTAGCCAAGGATGCGATGCCCAATCGCGTACGAGCTCTTATCGTATCCAACACAAGCAATTCGCTTGTGACCGTGCTCGATGAGGTGGTTGACTGCCATCTGGGCGCCTCCAAGGTTCTCCACGACGACCTCATCAGCGATGGCACCCTCCAAAGGGCGGTCAAAAGCGACGATCGGTACGTCCGTCGCCGACAACTGGCGCAAACTCTCGCTTGGCAACGAAGGTACAACAATAAGACCGGCCACGTTCTGCCCGATCATCATTGCGACCTCGTTCTCCTGCAACTCATGGTTCCGATTCGAGGCGACGATCAGCGTCATGTAACCCTGCAAAGATGCATACTCCTCGATCGCTGACGCGCACCTTCCGAAAAATGGATCGGCAAGATCAGGAACAATCAGCCCGATGATTTTGGCGCGATTGCCCTTGAGCACCCGTGCAGCTTGATTCGGCCGATACCCAAGCTTCTTGATCGCGTCGCGAATCCGTTTCTTCTTCTCTTCACTGACGTAGCTCGTCTCGTTGACCGCTCGCGACACAGTGATAGCACCGACGCCAGCAAGTCGTGCGACATCAGCTACCGTGGGCATCGCCGACTTTCGCTTCACTCGATGATTTCCCTCTAAACGAAGGCGTCGTCAGGACTTGGTGAGCGTTAGCTTCTCGTGTGCACATCAAATCTACGCAATTGTTTGGCTGCACATGAAATTATAAATGTCGGCGGTATATGTCGCGGAGATTCGGAGACTTATTCCAGCACGGTAAGGATCGCCGATGGTGTTGTATTGATGGCTATAGCCGCTCAGATCTGCCAGGGCTCAGCAATGGCCGCGACCACGGTTCGACTACCTTGTTGCTGTCAACAATGTGACCTGGAGCACCCCGGGGAACGACGAAAATGACTCGATGCCTATATGGAACGGCGATCTGGTGGCCAATGTTTGGACCGAACAGAACGGCGACCTGGTCCTGCTTATTGCGAAGTCCGATGCCTGGTCGGAGATAGGGAAACTGCTGATGTTGGCCCGGATGTGCATCCATATAGCCCAACCCTCCGTGGCTGCGGTCCAATTTGTGCAGACCTTGCATCTCGAGGAGGGAAGCGTCGAGATCCGGAGCGGCCGGAGCACTATTCAAGTCTGGGTCGACGCCAACCGTCCGGTGATCCACATTCAGGCGCCACTTTGCCTAACCCGCAGTAGTTTGACGCCAAACTGGAACTCAGGCGCACGAAGACCCGCCCCTATAACCAGCCCTCTCCGGACAAGGGTGGCCCGTTAGAATTCGGCAAGCATCCTGTGCCGCTTGATTTCGAAGCAAATACAGTAATCCACGGTCGTAGCGTTCCTCAAGCAAGAAGCATTTAGAAAAGGAATGTTATCGCAACCATTGATGTCCGGAACAAAATGAAGCCTTTGGCTTGCCCGAGTAGCCCTGCTGCAGAAAATCCACCACCGGTGAGGTCAATGCCGGAACCGTAATGATTTGCGAGATGGTTGAAACGTTGACAGTTGTGAGCTGCAAATCGTATTGTGATCCAAGTGTGATGGCGACAACGCTACCAGGACAACCATCGACCTAATTTATCGTTTGTCACGCACGTCATTTGCTTATGTTACCGTAACCACATAATTCGGCCGGCACGATTGCGTGCCATGGCTCGACTACTTTAACTGGGTTGTCATCGTCTCGGGGCCGCGATCACAGGTGTTTATGAAGATCATACCGAAGTTACCGCATTTGCTACTGTCAATAGCACTTGGGACGACTGTAGCTGGAAGCTCCGAAACGGCAAAGGCGCAGGACCTGTCGCAAGATCGAACTCTCTACCTTGTCGCCTACTCGCATTTGGACACGCAGTGGCGCTGGGACTATTCGAAGACCATCAACGATTATATTCCGCGGACCATGCGGGACAACTTCGCGATGTTCGAGAAATACCCGCACTATATATTTAATTTCACCGGTTCGAATCGCTATCAGATGATGAAAGATTATTATCCGGCGGACTTCGAGAAAGTTAAGCATTACGTCGCCGCGGGGCGGTGGTTTCCCGCAGGTTCTGCGGTGGAGGAGGGCGACACCGTCGTTGTTTCGCCTGAAGCTCTGCTGCGGCAGATGCTGTATGGGAACCTTTTTTTTGCCCGCGAATTCGGCAAGACGAGTTCGGATTTCATGCTGCCCGATTCCTTCGGTTTTCCAGCGGTGCTCCCGACACTTGTGGCGCATGCCGGGTTGAAGGGTTTTTCCACCCAGAAACTGACTTGGCTATCCTCGGCGCCCGTCGGGGGACCGAATTCGCCGGAGCGCACGCCGGAAGGCATTCCGTTTAACGTCGGGGTGTGGGAAGGACTCGATGGCAGCGGAGTAGTCGCCGCGCTGAATCCTGAACCGTACACCAGTGTCGTCGCGCAAGACATCACGAAGAGTCCGTCGCCCGATCTTCTCGCGGCTGCCCGCGGCCGCGCCAAAAACGCGATCCTCGACTGGCCGACGCGCGTCCAGCGCGACGGAGAGGTGAGCGGCGTTTTTGCGGACTATCATTATTACGGCGCCGGCGACATAGGAGGAGCTCCACTCGAGGCTTCGATCCGCACTTCGGAGGCGATTATCACGAAACGCGCGGCGACGCTGCCAAATCTTGAGTGGATGACCGAACGCTATCCGACGCTGCCTGAACCCGCTTCCGTCCGCACTTCGGAGCAGCTTGGTGAGGGCCCGGTGAAGGTGGTCGCCGGAACCTCGGATCAGATGTTTTCGGACCTCACTCCGAATCAAATCAAAGGCCTGCCGCGGTATCAAGGCGACCTTCTGCTGACGCGACACTCTACCGGCGTGCTGACGTCGCAGGCCTACATGAAGCGATGGAATCGCGAGAACGAAATCCTCGCAGGCGCCGCGGAAGCGACTGCAGTGGACGCTGAGTGGTTGGGTGGCCGCGACTACCCGCGCGCTCGGCTTGAGCGGGCGTGGAATCTGGTTCTGGCCGGCCATTTTCACGACTCAATGGCTGGAACGGCCATTCCGTCGGCCTACCAGTATTCCTGGAATGACGAGGTGCTCGCGCTTAATCAGTTTGCGGGCGTGCTGACGGACTCGATCGGCGTGATCGCCTCGCGACTCGATACGCGCGCGCAGGGAATACCGGTGGTGATTTATAACCCGCTTAACGTTACACGCGCGGATCCGGTGGAGCTGAGTGTCTCGTTTCCAAATGGCCGACCAGCCGCGGTGCGCGCCATCGGCCCGGACGGCAAGCCGGCTCCGGCACAGCTCCTCGCGAATGGAAAAGTGTTGCTCATGGCTCGGGCGCCGGCGCTCGGCTACTCGGTGTATGACATTCAGCCGGCGGATCGCGCGCCAGTTTCATCGCTGCGAGTTTCGTCCCGCACTTTGGAAAACAGCCGCTATCTCGTGACCCTGAATGAAGACGGCGATATCGCGTCGATTTTCGACAAGAAGCTCGACCGGCAATTGCTGTCGGCGCCCCTGCGACTCGCGTTTCAAAGTGAGAGTCCGAAGCAGACGCCGGCCTGGGATTTCGACTGGGACGACCAGAAGCTGCCGCCGCGCGGTTACGTGAAAGGGCCGGCACAGATTCGCATCGTGGAAGACGGTCCGGTGCGGGTGGCGCTCGAGATCACGCGCGAGACCGAGGGCTCTCGGTTCGTGCAGACGGTTAGGCTGGCGGAGGGCGATGCCGGCGATCGCGTCGAAATTGCCAACAACGTGGACTGGCACAGCCACGGCGCCGCATTGAAAGCGACGTTCGTGTTGCAGGCGTCCAACCCTCAGGCAACCTACAGTTGGGACATCGGTACGGTCAAACGCGGCAACAACACCGAGCGCAGCTACGAGGTGCCTACACACCAGTGGCTGGACCTGACTGACCGCAACGGGCGCTTCGGTGTGACGGTGCTCACGGGCGCGAAGTATGGCTCCGACAAGCCCGCCGACAACACCGTGCGTCTGACCCTGCTCTACTCGCCGGGCATCGATCCGAAGACCGACGCAAAATACTATCCGGATCAGGCTTCACAGGATTGGGGCCGGCACAATTTTGTTTTCGGGCTCGCCTCTCACGCGGGTGATTATCGTGCGGCGCAGACGGACTGGCAGGGGATGCGCCTCGATGTGCCGCTCTTCGGCTTCGAAACTCCAAGTCACGCGGGTCCCTTGGGCCGGAGCTTCGCCCTTGTTCGCATCGACAATCCACGCGTGCGGGTGATGGCGCTGAAAGAGGCCGAGCAATCCGACGATATTGTGCTACGTCTCGCCGAGTTGGACGGCCGGCCGATTTCAAACTTTCGGGTCGGCTTCGCAATCGCCGTCACCGCCGCAAAGGAAATTACCGGCCAGGAGAAATCGATCGGCCCGGCGAAAATGAAAGCCGGAGAATTGATCGCCGACTTGGCGCCTTATTCGATCCGAAGCTTTGCCGTGACGCTTCAGAAATCCAGGCAAGAGGAGAGTGTTTCACGCCCCGCATCACGACCGGTGGCCCTGGCGTATGACCGAGCCGTGGCGACGGAGGTTGGCAAAACCGCTGCACCGGGCTTCGATGCCGAGGGACGGAGCATCGCCGCCGAGATGCTCCCGCGCACGATCGCCTACGACGGCATCGAGTTCAAACTTGCGCTCGCGTCGGCCGGCACAGCGAACGCCGTGGTGGCGCGCGGGCAGACAATCCTGCTGCCCACCCGAAATGCCAAGCGAGTGTATCTTCTCGCCGCTTCCGCCGACGGTGATCGTGTGGGCGGTTTTCGCGTCGGTTCCGTCAGGACAGAAATCACGGTTCAGGCGTGGCGCGGTTTCATCGGGCAGTGGGACAATCGCCGCTGGAGCGGAACGTTTCGGCAGGGGCCGCCGGATTACGACTTCGCGAGGGATAAGCCGGGCTACGTGCCGGAGTTCGTCGGCTTGGATCGTGGGTTCGTCAAGCAGCAACCGGTCGCATGGTTTGCCTCGCACCAGCATGACCGCGATGGTAAAAACATCCCCTACGCCTATTCCTATCTGTATGGCTATGCCTTGGATATTCCCCATGGCGCGACGACGCTGACGCTTCCCGATGACAAGAACATTTTATTGCTGGCCGTCACCGTGAGCGACGAAGCCGGCGAGGTGACGCCAGCCAGCCTGCTTTATGACGATCTGCAAGAGCCAGCCGGGGGCCACAATTAAACGACCTCTGTTCACTCGCGCTGTATGACCAAGACCATGATCGCCGCATCGCAACCGGTGGGATCAGACTCCACGGAGAGCCGGGACCACCTGCGCTGGATCGTGCTGGGCGTGATCTTTTGTGCCACGACGATCAATTACATGGATCGGTTCATCGTCGGCGTGTTGAAGCCGACGATCGTCGCCGATCTGCATTGGTCGGAAACTGATTATGCAAACGTCATCGTTTGTTTCCAACTCGCCTATGCGATCGGCTTGGTGACGATCGGACCTTTGCTCGACAGAATTGGCGCGCGTCGAGGTATGATGGTCGTCGTCGGAATGTGCGCGCTCGCGGCCGCGAGCCACAGCCTTGTGGCCACGGTCATAGGGTTCGGCATCGCACGTTTCGCGCTCGGATTCGGCGAGTCGGGAACCTGGCCCGGTTGCGTGAAGGTGATCAGCGAATGGTTTCCGCGCAAGGAGCGTTCGATCGGCACGGGAGTGATGAACGCGGGATCGTCCGTGGGCGCAACCATCACGCCATTGGTTGTGCCGGTCTTGCTGCAATTTGTCCGGTGGCCGCTTGTGTTCCTTTGCACGGCGTCGCTCGATGTAGCCTGGTTGATCGGATGGGCGCTGTGGTATCGAGCCCCAGAGCATCATCCGAACCTCAGCCCGACCGAGTTCGCCTACATCCGGAGCGATCCAATTCTGCCGCAGCCGAAGCTCCCATGGCTGCAACTTTTCCGCCATCGGCAAACGTGGGCGTTCCTGCTCGGCAAGGGCCTGAGTGATCCGATCTGGTGGTTCTATTTGTTTTGGGTGCCTGGATTCCTTGTCTCTCAATATCATCTGGTCGGCAATTCCGCCATGGACTCGGCGAAGGCGCTCGCTGTGCCCGTGATGGTGATCTACCTTATGGCGGACGTAGGCAGCGTCGGAGGCGGATGGTTGTCGACCAGACTGATCGGGCGCGGATGGAGCATCAACGCGGCGCGCAAGACGGTCATGCTCGGTTGCGTCGTTTGTGTGCTGCCGGTGGTTTTTGTGAACTTCCGGATCGGATTGTGGCCGTCAGTCTTTCTCATCGGGCTGGCGGCGGCGGCGCATCTCGGATTTTCAGCCAATCTTTTTACCATTGCGACGGACACGGTTCCAAAACGTGCCGTCAGTTCTGTTGCCGGCATCGGCGGCTTGGCTGCGGCGGTCGGCGGCATGGTGATCGCCAAGATCGTGGGGTTCGTGTTGGACACCACGCACAGCTACTTGGTGCCGTTCCTGCTCGCTGCGCTGGCCTACCCGGTGGCGCTGGCGTGCGTGCATCTTCTGTTGCCGAAGCTGGAGCCCATGAAATTGGAGGAGCCGACATGAGCGATGCAATCCGCGTAGAGAAACTCGAGTTCGGCCGGGCGACGCCGGGTTCGGTTGCGACGCGCGCTGTGTTCGCCGACGCCATACCGGGCGTCGCGTTCGCGCTGGTCTCCCTGTTTGGACCGGCGCGGTGGATGCAGCCGCAGGCACGGGCGAAGAATTTTGTTTTGTTGTTTATGGACGGTCGCGGGGAGTTGCGTTCTGGCGAACGTTCTTATGCTATCGACGGCGACACCATCGCGCGCGCGCCGATGGGCCAGAGCATGGATGTCACCGTGCGAGCGGGCGACACCCTGGACTTTCTGTGCATTCGGAAAGAAATCTCAGAGGCCGACGTGGCGGACATGGCGCAGCATCCGTTGAACAACGTCGAGCCGTGGGTGAAGCGGTTCATCGACTGCGAACCGTATCGTGAGGCAATCAAAAGTCCGAAAACCATCAACCGGACGCTCCTTCCCGCCAAAGTGATCGCGCGGGTGGCCCTCGGAACCGTGGAGACCACAGGGCCAGACGCTGTTGAGGAGCATCGGCATGCCATGCTGGAGCAGGTCCTCCTCGGGCTTCGCGGCAACGATGTTATCGTGCGCGCCGATGGTGTGGATGCGCATCTTGGCGAGTTCGAAATGTTGCTCATTCCTCACGCCTCGATGCACGGGGCGCGTGTAGACGAGGGACGCAAACTCCACTACATCTGGATGGACTTTTTCACCGAGAAGGAAGGCGAGTCGTGGCTCGAAATGCACGAGCCGATCACTTAGCCGGGAAACACGTGAGCGCGCCCACGAAAGAAACTCGCGCACGCTGAAAGGAGGTTTAACAACGTTGAAAGCTGCAGAATCGAAAACGCTGGAACACAAAACTGCGGCGACGCGAAGCCCGTTCCTGTCGACTGAGCCCGGAGCCGTGCTCAAGCGCCGCCTGAAACAACTCTGCTGCGCGCTAGTGCTCGCGCTGGTCGAAGCAGTGTGCAACAGCGCCGCGGCTGCTGCCTCCGACGCCATCAAGCTACGCAAGGGTGCGTTTGTGATCGTGTGCGGAAGCGATGAGCCGGAGTCGGTGCGCATAGCCGTCGAGGCGCTGCAGCGAGACATCAAGGCCGTGACTGGCGCGGCGATCGAAATCAGGCATTCGGTCCCCGAAAGCGCCTCAACCCCGGCGCTGGTCGTCGTGGACCGCGCTCGAGACGTTCCTGCCACGCTCCGCTCGCGACTGCGACCTCTCGGCGGATACGAATCGCACCGCATCTATGCGGACGCCCCCATGAAGCGCGTGTATCTCGACGGCTACGATGCGCGCGGGACCATTTACGCCATCTACAGTTTCAGCGAACACCTCCTGGGTGTGCCGCCGCTGCACTTCTGGTGCTCGTGGCAAGCGGTCCATCAAGACACAATCCGGATTCCCGCTGAATACGACCGGTTCGCCCACTCGCCGCAGGTGCGTTTCCGTGCCCTGCTGCCGGGCGACACGGATTTCTTCGCTCCGTGGCGCGCGCGATCGCCCGCGCACGATGGCATGTGGCTCGAAACGGCGCTTCGTCTGAAGCTCAATACCGTCGAGGCCTACTCAACCATCGAGCCAGGCAACGGGATGTCTTCCGATGCACGCCTGATTTCGCGTTATGGTCTCGTTCTGGCGTCGCATCACACCAGCGGCCTGAACACGTCGTTCGACTTGGAACGCGTATTGGACGAAAGTCCGGAAAATGCCGGTGCCGAGACTGCAGCTTGCCGACGAAGCCGCCATCCGCGACTTTTTCCGCTACAACGCGGAGACGGTGCATCGCAGCGGCATCGAGAACTTGTGGACGCTCGCGTTTCGGGGCGCCCGTGACGAGCCGTTCTGGAACATCTTTGAAGACGCACCGAAGGACGATGCGAGCCGCGGGGCGGTCATCAACCATATGCTCCGACTGCAGCTCGATACAATTCGGGAAGTCACCGGTGAGGAGTCGCCTCAAGTGCGCATCACTTTTTACGACGAAATTGCCGATCTAATGGCCAAGGGCCTGCTCAAACCGCCGGCGACTCCGAATATCATTTGGACCTTTGTCGCCGCGCGCCGGGATCCCTATCCTTACGATGACCTCGTGCGCTTTAACCCGGGCGAGCCGGTCAAGCTCGGTTACTACATGAACTTCGGCTTCGCCTCCACGGGCGCCCACGTGGTCCCGGCGGAAGGCCCATGGAAAATGGAGTTGAACTACCGGTATGTGAACGCCAAGGCGCCGCTGGAGTTCTCGGTGGTCAACGTCGGCTGCGTCCGGGAATTCCTCCTCGAATTGTCCGCGAATGCACGCCTGCTGTGGGATTTCTCGGACTATGATTCGGATCGCTTCCTCATTGAATACTGCCGGCAATATTTCGGCGCGGAGCACGCCGCGGCGGTTGCTGATTTATACCGCGACTATTATGCGGCTTACTGGCAGCCCAAGCGCGCGGAGTTTCCCGGGATGAGCCGGCAGTTTGTCTTCCAGGATCTTCGCTACGCGCGCGCGTTTGATCAGCTGGCCCAGGCGTTCTTCGCGTCGTCCGGGCCGCCGAACCTGAATCCGTTTCGTGACATCGGATTTGAACGCGTGCCCGGTCGCACGTTTCGCATCGATCTGGCGGACAACCATGCGGCGAACCAAATCGAGGCGCTGATTTCCGGGATGGAGGCCGCCGCGCCGAAGTTTGAAGCGGTGGCGGCACGGTGCGCGGAATTGTCGCCGCGGCTGGCGCCCGATCGTCGTGCTTTCTTCTACGACAATCTCCAAATGTTTGCCGACTACATGGCGCACCTGAGCCGCGCCTTGGACGCGTTTGCACTAGCCTACCAAGAACAGTTAGATCGTGCTGAGGCCAGCGTCCAACTCGAACGGGCCTACGCCGAGTTGGAAAAGGCGCAGGGGTGTTTGTTGCACTCGCAGCACGGCGCGTTTTCGGAGTGGTATTCAGGTGCCGAGTCGATGCCGCGTACTTTCGAAATCAACAAGCTCAAGGCCCGAATCCTCGAACTGAAACAGCACGCCATCACAATCAGCAAAACTGAACCAGTCCAGTCGACCCACACGCAATAGAATCCAAGAGGTGAAATCGTTGGAGCCAGGCTCGCCTTTGCGACTTGATAGAGAAGAGGCTGAAACTGCTGGTAGTTGTTGCGATCCAGTAGAGTCACGCGGGTAGGCGATCCATTAACGCATTAACTGTCGCGGCTGTTAACAGGGCGCCAGAGATCTATCTCGGGTGTATCAATCGCGTAATTGTCGATCTCAGCGAGTTCTTGAAGGGTAAAGTGTAGGTTATCGAGTGCACCAAGCGAGTCGTCGAGCTGCTCCGGGTTGCGTGCTCCCACCAGCGCTGAAGTGATTCGCGAGTCGCGCAGATTCCAGGCGATAGCCATCTGCGCCAGCGTTTGGCCGCGGTTCTCCGCGATGGCGTGAAGTGAGCGAACGCGGTTGAGAGTCCCTTCTGAGAGCAGATCATTGCTGAAACTCGAACCTTCGGCGTTCGCGCGACCGTACCTTGTTTCGCTCGGCATAAGGTACTTGTTGGTTAGAAGGCCCTGAGCGAGTGGGGAGAAAGCGATGCAGCCAACCCCGAGTTCGTCGAGTGTGTCGAGCAGCCCTTGTTCAAGGTAGCGATTGAGCATGCTATAAGACGGCTGATGGATGAAGAGGCGAACGCCCTCACCCTTGAGCAGGTCGTACATGATGCGGGTGCGCTGAGGAGAGTAGCTGGAGATTCCTACATAGATGGCTTTCCCCTGTCGGACGATCTGAGCAAGCGCCGAAGCGGTCTCTTCCATTGGAGTTTCAAAGTCGGGACGGTGTGCGTAGAATATGTCAACGTAATCGAGGCCCATGCGGCGAAGGCTTTGGTCGAGAGATGCCACGAGGTACTTCCTTGAGCCGCCAATGCCGTAGGGACCGGCCCACATGTCCCATCCCGCTTTGCTGGAGATAATCAGTTCATCGCGATGCGCAGCAAAGTCTGTTGCTAGAACCTTGCCAAAGTTCTCCTCGGCCGAACCATACGGCGGCCCATAGTTATTGGCGAGGTCGAAGTGGGTGACACCGCGGTCGAAAGCGCGGCGAAGTGTCGCGCGTCCGGTCTCAAAGACATCAGCTCCGCCAAAATTCTGCCAAAGACCAAGAGAAATGACCGGAAGGTCGATGCCGCTGTTACCGCAGCGGCGGAACTTTGCGTCGGCGTACCGGACGGGATCGGCGATATAGGGCTGAGGAAAGGTCATATTCACTCCATGGAAGGTTTATTGTTCGTCCCATCTACTGTAGCCGACCTTCCGGAATCGTTGGGATATAGCTGACCCGCAGTCGCGTGATTTTTCCTTCTCTGACTGTCCATACGTGAGCGTATGCCAAGTCACTAGTGGCCTGTCGCAGTGAAAACGTTAGTAGGGCAAAACGGTCGGGCGGAGAGCCTTCGAAGCTGAGTTTTCGTTATTGGCTTACTTCCGGGGCGCGGGCGCAGTAACGAACTCTCTGCGACAGGCCACTAGCATTGCATGACCTCGGTAGGGAATCGTATCGACGCTAGTTGTGGCCCTGATTGCGTAGGGTAGGTGACCTCAGCGATGGCGTCACCATGTCCTCTGGCTTTCGCCATTCGCAGTACGGACAGTCGCACACGTACCGTTCGTGGTTGGATGAAACCGGCGCTCCGATGAAGATCCAGCAGGAACTCATGCGGCACGCGTCCATTTCAGACGACCATCACCATTTGTGGTCAGGGCGATGCCGGAGTCGAAGCGGGAACCGAACGGGAAAGTCGTCACCGTGGTGCTAAAGTCTCTGAAGGCTTCGGGGCGTGACCTGATAACGTGACCTTAAAATTGGAGATTTTGTTATCGGGAGCCAGGGGAGTGAATATGATTTCTAGATTTCCCGTAAACTACTGATTAGATTGGTTGTGCCACCCGCTAGCATCCCGTTGCGGTGCCATCAGCTCGTCGGGTGCCGATTTTTATTTGGTGGTAGCGTTGCCATAATAAGGTGAATCCGTGTACTATCTGCCAGTTCTCATTCCAGAGTTTATTCGAGGATTCCGTGACCGCAGTCTAGGAGGCATCATGGTTCAACTTTGTACTGCAGGTAGAAAAGCATGGTCGAGCGTTATTCCTTTCTTCCACCGCAACCGCCGTACAGACGACAGCATGTCGCAGTTCTTGAGAACGGGCCTCTGGTGCGCCATCTTCATCATGTTCGCCACTCATCCGCATTCGGCTGTTGGCCAAGGTGAGCAGGGAACAATCACCGGGACGGTGACGGATCAATCGGGAGCTGTCGTTCCCGGCGCCAAGGTCACGGTCAAGGAGGTGTCGACCCAAGCCGAAAGCACGACAGTTACCAACGCGCGCGGATACTATACGATCCCCTATCTGGCTCCGGGGACCTACGACGTTACCGCTGAGTCGAAGGGGTTCTCTACGGAGACCATCTCCGGAGTACACCTTACCGTCGACCTTTCTACCAGCATCGACCTCAAGCTGGCGCTGGGGACGGTCTCTCAGCAGGTCGTCGTCCAAGAGGCAAATGCGATCCAATTGGAAACGGAAAACTCGGAGTTGGGCGGATCCGTCTCACGCCAGCAGATTCTTGAATTGCCCCAGCTTGGGCGGAACGCTTACAACCTGGCGATGATGGAGCCCGGGGTTCTTTCCGAGTCGGGCTCCGTGTTTCAGACATCGATTAACGGAGGCATGGCGAATACCAGCAATCTGCTCCTCGACTCGGGGACGCAGATCAACAGTTCAACCGGCGACTTAGCCTATCAGCCTCCTTCCGAGTCGGTCGGGCAACTCAAATTGATCACGAACAACTTCTCGGCCGAATTTGGGATGTCCGGTGCAGGCGTTGTCGTTGCAACGACCCAAAACGGATCGAACAAATTTCATGGCAGTGCCTACGAATACCTGCGCAACACGATTCTCAATGCCAATGGCTGGGCCAGGAATCTTCCGTCACAGTTTCAGCCTCGCGCGCCGTATCATGGGAACCTCTATGGCTTTAGTGTAGGCGGACCCGTTCTCCTCCCGAAGATATACAACGGTCGAAACAAGACCTTTTTCTTCGTGAACTTTGAAAAGTCGCCTTCACGGTCTCCCGACGGCACCACCGTTGGTACGGTGCCTACATCGGCCATGCGCAACGGGGACTTTACCGGGCTGTTGGATCAAAGCGGCAAGCCTATCATAATCTACGACCCCAATACGACGGCTCTCGTCCCGGGTACGACTAACACGTGGACCAGGAGCCAGTTTATGGGGCACCTCAACGGCGTGCCGACGCCAAACGTTGTTGATCCGTCTCGCTTCGACCCGAGTGGAATCGCGCAAAAGGTAATGACCTACTACCCTCTTCCGACGCCCGGCGCCGGGATAGAGGGGATTTACAACAATTCCCTCATAGCGAGTAGCCGTACGCACGCACAAGACAACTTTTTGGCTCGTGTCGATCAAAACATCGGACAGAACCATAAGGCGTTCATTCGAATTGGCCGTAACTCTGCGAGTTCGTCGAATCCACTTGTCACGCTCGCATATCCGCAGGCAGGCACCAACGGCGACCCCGGAACCCAACAGAACACATCCTGGACAGGCGTCGTGAGCGAAACGTGGACGATCCGTCCAACTCTGCTCGCGGAGTTCCGCGGCAACTTCGACCGCAGCTTCATTACAAACAAGCTGGCTAGCGCCGGCTTCAATTCGGCGACCCTCGGACTCCCGGCTTCGTTCGTGGCCCGAGTTGAAGTGAACGTCTTTCCGGCTTTCACTATGTCGGATGAATCAAGCCTCGGAACAAACTCGTCGAGTGTCGATGATGATGCCGAAGGTAGTTACGAAGGACAAACTCACCTCACCTGGACTGCTGGCCCCCATACGGTCAAAGCGGGCTTTGACTATCTCTTCGTCTATTTCAACGAATACCGGCCAACCTGGCCGGCGGGAGACTTTTCCTTTAGCAGAGGCTATACCCAAGGTCCCAATCCCGCCGCTGCATCTACGGATGGCGGGTGGGGATTTGCATCCTTTCTTTTGGGGGTTCCCGATGGCGGGCAGATCACCGCAGATCCTCCGATCTCTGCCTCCCAAAAGAACCTCGACGGTTACGTCAACGACGATTACAAACTCACCGGCAGACTCACGCTGAATCTGGGATTGCGTTACGACGTTTTAACCGGATTCACGGACCGTCATAACCAGTTCGCGTGGTTCGACCAGAACAAGCCGGATCCGGTATTAGGACTTCCCGGAGCGCTTCAGTTCGTCGGCGTCAACGGCAACCGCAGGGGGCAGACCGCAAACGACTATGGGAACCTGGCGCCGCGCCTCGGTTTTGCCTACAGGCTGAACGAAAAGACCGCAATTCGAGGTGGATATGGACTCTCCTACGTCACCAACGCCGGCGGCACTGTGCTTGGTTCAGGATTTGACGTGGGGACGAGCGTATTTACGGGAAATCCGTCGCCCGCGCCAAACACTCCGCCACCGGGCGCTTCGTTCAGCAACCCGTTTGTGTCAGGTTATCTCAATGCGCCGAGTTACCTTGTTGGCGGCGGTATCAGCGATCCTTTCGGACCAGGGACGTTGCCCACGCTGCAATCGAGAAATTTCAGCATTCAGCGGGAGATTACCGGAAATACTGTCATTACCGTTGGCTATGCCGGTTCGCGCGGCGAGCACATCTGGTACAACCTGAACCGAGATTCGGCGCCTGTCAGCGCGTTGAGCTATGGGACTCAGCTCACTCAGCAGGTTCCCAACCCTTATGCCGGCAAGTTGCCTGGGTCCCTCGGTGCCCCTACAGTCGCTTTTAGCCACACGCTCGTTCCATTCCAGCAGTACACAGGCGTGACCTGGAATCGCGACCCGGTGGGAGACACGTACTACGATGCTCTCACCGCGCAAGTGCAGCATCAGGACAAGCACGGACTCTCGTTGCAGTTGGCGTACACGCTCAGCAAGGACATCGGTGACATACCGGAGCGATACAACGGCCGCGCCACGGTTATCGTCGATCCTACCAATTTGGGCCGAACGCGTGGAGTGGCAGAGTATGATCGGCCCCAGTATCTAATCATCAACTATATTTACCAGCTGCCGTTCGGCCCTGATCATCGGATTCTAGGACACGGCATCGGTTCTCAACTGCTTGGCAACTGGCAACTCAGCGGCATAACAACCTATGGTTCCGGTGAGCCCATCGTCATCACCGCACCTAACAATACCAATCTTCCCGGCGTCACCGCGGAAGCCAACAGGCTGCATGATCCTCACCTTAAGAGTGGACAAACTCCGCAGCACTGGTTTGACACTACCGCCTACGGAACTCCAGCTCTATTTACGGTCGGCACCGGAAATAGGATCGAGCCCGATCTCCGTGGTCCTGCGTATGGAAACTGGGATCTCGGCTTGTTTCGGCGCCAGCAGTTCGGCGAAGGCATAAACCTGGAACTCCGCCTCGAAGGTGTCAATGCCTTCAACAACCGAAACCTCAGCGTGCCGACTGGGTCCGTCACCTCAGGCACCTTCGGGGCAATTACCTCAAGTGGGCAGGCGCGCAATCTTCAGGCTGGAGCACGCCTCTCTTTTTAGAAACGCGGCCGATGGACTGGTCGCCCAGTCCCTTCACGGACCTGAAGGTCCGGAACTTGGAGGCGCGCTGGATGGATAGGGCAAGAGTCCATCCAGCGAGCCTTCCTATTACTCACCCGGTGCTTGACACCATCAGCCATATCAATATCAGGGATTGGATATTCCCGGGTCGTACGAGTCCCGATGCCGGACCGATCGTCGGTGGACGTGGGCATAGACTGTAACGCTCGAGAAGATTCAATGTCTGGTGAGCGAGATCCGGGAAATCAGAGTGGATCTCACCCGACCATGTACGCGGCGCTTTAACTCAAACAGTTGCAGTCCTCACTAAACACCTGGAGCCCAAGTATGGCACGTCCTCATAGATACCTTTCGATCGTACTCGCCGCCGCAGCCTTGTGCTCTCATGGGCAGACTATGCGTGCTCCTGACATTACGAAGGTGCCGACTCTTTATGTGGTGCCGTATGCCCATCTCGATACGCAGTGGAACTGGGATTTTCCGCAGTCGATCAGCGAGTATCTGCTCAAGACGATGCGAGTCAATTTCGACTATTTTGAGAAGTATCCCCATTACGTCTTCAATTGGACAGGATCGAACCGCTACCGTCTGATGAAGGAGTACTATCCCAGCGATTATGCCCGGATGAAGCAATATGTGGCGGCCGGAAATTGGTATCCGGCCGGTTCTTCGGTTGAAGAGGGCGACGTCAACCTACCCAGCGCAGAGTCGATCTTTCGCCAGGTTCTTTATGGCAATAACTATTACCGCAAGGAGTTTGGCAAGACCAGCAGCGACTATATGTTGCCCGATTGCTTCGGGTTTCCGGCTTCTTTGCCTACCATTCTGGCACATGCCGGGGTTCGAGGGTTTTCGACTCAGAAGTTGAACTCCGGTTGGCAGCCGGCGCCGGTGGTTGGCGGCCCGGACTCCCCGGAAGGCACGCCGCAAGGTATCCCGTTCAATGTCGGGCTATGGGAGGGCCCTGATGGGAAGACGGTGCTGGCCGCACTGAATCCTGGCAACTATGTCGGTGGGGTTCGCTCCGACCTCAGCAAATCCGCGGATCCCGCGAAGACCACCGGACGGCACGAACAGGATTGGTCAAGTCGCATCGATCGGGATGGCCGGTTGACAGGCGTGTTTGCCGACTACCACTACATCGGTTCCGGCGATATAGGGGGCGCAGTAGACGAGGAATCCGTGCGGCTGCTTGAGGCGACCGTGACTAAAGGCATGGCTGTCCTTCCGCAGACCGGAAGTCTCGACGGCCATGCTGCCGAACAGATCAGTCCGGCGCCAGCGGGAGTTCCGGTGCGCATGGGAGATGGTCCGGTACATGTGATCTCTTCGGGCGCCGATCAGATGTTCCTCGACATCAAGCCGGATATGACTTCAAAGATGCCGCGCTACAAGGGAGATCTGGAGCTGATCAATCACTCCGCGGGTTCGCTTACCTCCCAGGCGTATCACAAGCGTTGGAACCGCAAAAACGAGATCCTGGCCGATGGTGCGGAAAAGGCTTCCGTCGCGGCGGACTGGCTGGGTGGACGCCCGTATCCGCTGACCAGGCTGAATGACGCGTGGACCCTGGTGATGGGCGGGCAATTTCATGACACGGCGGCCGGCACGGCAAATCCTCGTGCTTATGAATTCGCCCAGAACGACGACCTTATCGCTTTGAACCAGTTCGCCGGTGTCCTTACCAGCGCAACGCAGACGATCGCATCCGCGATGAATACTGAGAGCAAAGGCATCCCGGTCGTGGTCTACAATTCACTCAATATCGCACGCGAAGACGTGGTTGAAGCATCGGTTCATTTTCCCGGTGAGCAGCCGACGGGTGTTCAGGTCTTCGGACCGGATGGGCGAGCGGTGCCTGCGCAGATGCAAGACGGCAAGATACAGTTTCTTGCCACGGCGCCTTCAGTTGGATATTCGGTATACGACGTTCAGCGCGCGTCACCCTCCTCTCAATTGGGATCGCTCAAGGTGACCGAATCGTTTCTGGAGAATGCCCGCTATCGCGTAGAACTGAATAAAAGCGGCGATATCACCAGCATCTTTGACAAAGCGATCGGGAAGGAGCTCCTTGCCAGCCCAATGCGGCTTGCCATATCTACCGATACACCCCGCATGTGGCCGGCCTGGAACATGGATTTCGACCAGGAGCAGGCAGACCCGCGTGCCTATGTGAGCGGGCCAGCGAAGATCCGAATATCTGAGAGCGGGCCGGTCCGTGTAGGGATCGAAGTCTCGCGAGAGACCGAAGGATCAAAATTTGTCCAGACGGTCCGCCTCTCGGCCGGCAGTGCCGGCGATCGCGTGGAATTTTCCGATTCCATCGACTGGAACAGCAAATCAGCGAATCTGAAGGCGGTATTTCCACTGACGGCCACCAACAAGACAGCAACCTACAACTGGGAAGTTGGTACGGTGGAGAGGCCGACTGCGTGGGAACGGCAATTTGAAGTGGCTTCACATCACTGGATCGATCTTACCGATACGACTGGCTCCTACGGAGCCACGATTCTTACGGACGTCAAGAATGCCTCGGACAAACGGGACGATCATACGATTCGGCTAACCCTGCTTCGCACACCCGGCTTTCTTCCTGAGGAGACGCGACGATCGCACAGCGATCAACTAAGCCAGGACTGGGGGCACCATGAGATTCAGTTTGGCATCGCAGGACATGCGCGGGATTGGCGGCAGGCCCAGACCGACTGGCAGGCATATCGTTTGAGTACACCATTGGTGTCCTTCCAGACGGACAGCCATCCGGGCGTTCTGGGTCGCACCTTTTCTTTGGTTACGGTTAATGACTCTCGCATACGAATGCTGGCGCTCAAGAAAGCTGAGTTGAGCGACGAAGTCATCGTGCGGTTGGTGGAACTCGATGGCAGGCCCGCTCCGGACGTGCGGATCAGGTTCGCTGGACCGGTTGAGTCGGCAAGAGAAGTGAACGGGCAGGAGCAGCCGGTGGGGTCCGCGAAGGTCGCGAATGGAGCCATCGTTACTTCATTTACGCCTTACCAACCGCGTACATTTGCCCTGAAGCTCGGGGCCCCTCCAGCCAAAATCCACGCCGTCAAATCGGAGTCCGTCGCTCTGCCATACGATTTGGCTGTTTCCAGCAACGACGACACCAAATCGATAGGTGGCTTCAACGATCGGGGCGACGCGTTGCCTGCAGAGATGCTGCCTTCCAGGTTGACGTTCAATGGCGTAGATTTCCAACTCGCGCCGGCAGGTACTGGGAAGCCCGACGCCGTCGTCGCAAGTGGGCAAACGATCAATCTGCCAGACGGTGGCTTCAACAAAGTCTATATTCTGGCGGCTTCATCGGCTGGAGATCAAAGTGCCACATTTTCCGTCGGCCAGAAGGTCTACAATCTCACAATTGAAGCGTGGGATGGCTTCATCGGCCAGGCTGACACCCGCATCTGGAAACCCGCACCTGACATTGTTCGAAAGGATTGGGCCGTTTCTGCGAACCATGCCACATGGGATTTGAACAACCGTGGATCTCTGAGCTGGTCACCAACGTACCCAGACGACTACCTAGGTCTTCGCGCCGGTTACGTTAAGCGCGCTGATATCGCCTGGTACGCCTCGCATCATCACACCGCGGCAGGGCTCAACGAGCCATACCAATATAGCTATTTGTTCGCATATGCAATCGATCTCCCGCCCCATACAAGCAGATTATCTCTACCTACGAATAACAAATTGCGCGTTCTCGCAGTCTCGGTGGCTAACGAAGAGCCTACCGTGATCCCTGCACAGCCACTATACGATAGGCTGGGAAGGACCGAGCCCGGCCCAATGATTTCCGTGGCTAAGTAGCGCTCGCCGCCAGGGCGATTCCCCCGGGCTACTGTCTTCGCCGCGCGTTGATTCAACGACAAGACCATTTTCTTCGGCTGATGATAAGGGCTGGGGCGGTTTGGTCGACGTCTTCGAACCGGGACCATCTCGCTAAAACGGTATAACGCACTCTACCGCTATCGGTTCAAGAATCGTAGTTTCGTCTGAAGGGATGGTGACGTAGACTGATTGTGCAACCAGTGTTACGAGGGGGCTCTTCGTTGTCTGGCATAGACAAGAAGTTGGTTTTCGCGGCTTCGAGTGATAAAGTTGCCGAGCACAACTGGAGTTGTCTCGAGAAGATTCTGCACGCTCCAGTTTTTGGTGGAGCAGAAACCTCGCGCAATCTCCTGCTGTTTCTCGCCCAGAGAGCAATTGAAAATCCAAAGTGCACGATCAAGGAACACGAAATCGCGACGGAAGTGCTTGGGCGCGGCGTCGATTTTGATCCACGTATCGATTCAGTCGTCCGGGTCCAGATTGGCCGTCTCAGATCCAAGCTCGCTGAGTATTATCTCTCCGACGGATCCAAAGACGAGGTCATTGTAGAGATTCCGAAGGGTGCCTACCATCTATTCTTCCGACCAAAGGATTCAGAGGGGACGGCGAATCCCGAAACCGGGCCGGCCCAGGCCATTGCCGCGGATCGGCCCCGTCCTACGAGGACTGCGCTGAAAGCCCAGCTGGGTTGGATATTGGCTGCGGCTCTAGCGCTAACCGTCGTGTACTTGGTCGCTCGTCCAAAGCCCATCCCGAAGCCGGTCGTCGACCCGCTCCCTGCCACCTCCCGGTTCTGGGGGCCCTTCATCAGGTCCACGAGTGATCCTGTTGTCATCTATAGCAACCCCCAATTCGCTGGCTCCACGATGACAGGATTACGTCCCTTCAGGAGCGGTATCGACACACCGAATGAGTTGGTGGATGTTTACACTGGCATTGGCGACGTTAAGGCCATTCACGATATAACGGAACTGTTGTCGCACTTCAATCGCCGGCTCCGTCTGGTGCGTGCCGGGTTGCCGGTATGGGATCAGGCACGAGATCGCGATCTCGTGCTACTCGGGGGACCGGACGACAATGCTGTCGTGCGGCAGTTGGCTCCGTTGCTTGAGTTCAACTTCAAGCAGAGCGCCGCCGAACCGAAGCCGATGGGGGGAGCGATAGTGAACGAGCACCCGTTGGCGGGCGAGTCTCGCGAATACTTCGCGTCCAAGACCTGGCCTCTCCAGCAAGACTATGCCATGATTGCACTGATTCCCGGATTTATGCCCGGGCGCCGAGTCCTCCTCTTGGAGGGTACAACGACATTCGGTACGCAGGCCGCGGCGGAGTTCGTATGTCAGGAGCATTCGCTGGCGGAACTGCTTTCCCGCTTAGGGGGGCCCCAAAATGCCCCAGTTCCCGACTTCGAGGCGCTCCTCTCAATAGAGGTCCATGACGAGTTTCCCATTGACTCAAAACTCGTATCGGTACGACTGCGCAAGGCGAACTGATCCAGTGCGAACCTCGCATTAAACTCTCCCGTTACAGAGCCAATATCCCTTATTTCACTTGGAACTCTAGGCGTATCATACCGTCACATGCGCATGTTACATCGTCTGAAACTTGTTTGCAGGCCGGAGAACACCTAGCTTCGAGACTGAAGAGCCCGGTCCTCGCGTTGAGCCCATGACAGGACTGGACTAGGAGGTAACGATTGAATCGATCCAGCCTGTTGGTGAAAGTTACAGGGACGACATGTGGCGTTTTTTTGGCGGCAGCTTGCTTTGCGCAACCGCCGGCATACAAAGGCAAGCCGTTCGCAGATGACTTTCATAAATCGGGCCCACAGACGATCCCGGGGACCGTTCAGGCCGCTCTTTACGATTTAGGCGGTGAGGGCATTGCATACCACGACACCGATGCCGTCAATCACGGCAGCGGCGATCTCAACTATACACAAGGTTGCCAGCCCGGAACGAGCCCCTACATCTGCCATTTCAGGGAGAAAGAGGGCGTTGATATTTCGTACATCAAAGACAGAATCGACCTCGCGCACAACCACAGTTCTTTTCGGCCGGATCGTGAGCAACTATATATAGGGTGGGCAGCGGATGGCGAATGGACGAACTACACTGTGGACGTGAAAAACGCCGGCAGTTACACCGTCTATGCGGTATATCAAGGACAAGCCAATACGTTCCAGTTCTCAATTGATAACAAGCCCGCGGCGGTTCTCAAATTCCCGATCGATATGAAAGGCACTCCTCTAACCGACGAGAAGGGCTGGCACAACTGGAACAAAGCCGTGGTGGGGCAAATTACGTTTCCTGAAAAAGGCTTACACCTGTTGACGCTCCACTATAATGCAGGGGATGGATTCGCCTACTTTGAATTTGTATTGAACCCTGACTCTTCGGAGTGGTTGCAGCAACTCAAGAAGTAGCACCGATCTGCCAGTCTGCCGCTCTTGCGTTGGAAGTGAAGTGCGCTTAAAGACGGGGCTAAGGGGCAGCGGATTCGGCTACAGGTGCCCGGAGGCATATGTGGTACCCACACTGGCAGATACCACCAAGCTATAGTGAGGAGCGGGCTTTCCTCCGAGCCTCGCGACAATTCTAGAGACCCCCACTGAAGCGCTGATCGAGTGAGTACCAGTAGAGGCGCTCTGATGCATGAGAATAAAGCAGGCGAAGTAAATGCAGTGACTTTGTCACGCTGACTTCTGCCGACTCTGCTAATGACTGCCGCACATGCAGAAGTTGTGGTCGCGGCACATCTATCGTTGTCGAGGTTGTAGCGCGTAGCGC
>Ga0207416_1001335_pt1 | contig 33760 bp, 38 predicted proteins | sample PaiPotPPM11metaG_FD_184107 | JGI IMG/M metagenome (GOLD analysis project Ga0207416, IMG submission 184107) | Iron sulfur acid spring bacterial and archeal communities from Banff, Canada, to study Microbial Dark Matter (Phase II) - Paint Pots PPM... ...
CGGCGCAATGTATGAAAACAACCCGCCTTGATCCATAAATGCGCCCCGCATGCCAGCCTCCGCCGATTCGTGATAGAAAACTGAATCAGCAAATCCTCGCTATGGCGAGGAGTTTTTCCGCAGACTGCTAGACCGGATCCTTGTCGATCATCCCCATTGATTGAGCCTCCCGCGGCCGCGCCACCATGAAGCGTGGGGCGTCCGGCGGTAGGCACCCCCGCTAAGACCACAGGTGCTAACAATAATGGCCGGATATGTCCGTTGTGGGTCGATAGTTGAAGTACGCCTGTTTTTAGAAACCCTAGCCGTGTATCTAATAAACGGCCGGTGAGTTAACACCATATCCAGGGCATCCAGCTATGACCGTGGCCTCGGCATCCGTAGTAGCCGCGTTCGCCTCTGTAGCTGTTATATAGCGGTCCATGGTGGCCACCCGCGTATCGGGCTCCAAGATGACGTGCCGTTCGCGTGGACTTCACGCCAGCGCTGCCATTGGCGTCGGATGAACCCTTGGCCGCGGCGCCCGCAGGAGCGCCTTTATCCGTCGTCTGCTGCTTGTTGGCGGATTCGGGCGCTGTTGGCGCCACTTGCCCGGTTTTTTCGGGCGCTTTGATTTGGTCGGATTTCCCGGCCGGTGCCATCTTCTCCGGCGGGGCATTCTGCTGTGCCGCCGGAACGCCGGACGTCTCATCCGTCTTCGTGCCTTGTGCCGAGACAACGCCGGCACCCAGCAGCAATATCGCCGCCGTGGTGGAGATTAGTCGTAGAGTCCTCATGGATGTCTCCTGTAGACACTCCGCAATTGTTCAATTTTGTGGATGTGTGGAGAAACAACGTCGGCCAGCCGCGATCGTTCCAAATAGTCAATGACAGACAGCGTCTGAGCAAAATTGCTCACTTCAGTTTGCCATACTCGTAACAGCGAAGTCCCGGGAGCCGGTGGATTAAGGTAGGGCGTGGTGGTTGCGGTGCTACTTGCGGCGTCCTAGGCGACATCGTCGATGGCCAGGTGAACTCTTCTGTTGTGGTTTAGTTCCTGAAGCACGGAACCTTTGACGGAGCCATGGGTTCACTTTCTGACAATCATCGAGGGAAATTATTCATGAAAAAAGCAATGTTGCTCGCCAGTGCTGTACTGGCCATTGTCGCACTGACCATCGGCCCCGGCGTCGCAGTCGCACAAACGCCCGCGGCGCCCGCCGCGCAGCCCTCCACGACGACGAACCTTGAGAATTGGACGACCAAGCAGTGGAATGATGCGAAGAGGACATGGGCCAAGGATACGACCAAATGGGCCGACTGCCAGCAACAGTCCAAGCAGCAGAAGCTCACGGGCAGGAAAAGCTGGTCGTTCCTCTACAACTGCATGACGTGATCTTGAAAGGCAGACAGTCTATTCACAGGCGCACATCGCTTGAGCCTGCGCGCTTTTGATCGGCGGCCCGTGGAGGCCAGCCGTGAAATGATCAAGGTATATCAAACTGCCGTCAGCGCCAATTGCGCCAGACTTTCTAAAGCACACTGAATATGTGATGAGGCAGTTTTCCTTCGTCGCGCTATCGATCGGTCGAAGTGGAATCTATTGGTGATGGTTTTGTTTGGTGGTCATCGAGCGAATGAGTCGCGCATGGATAAGCTCCGTTTCAAACGAGACTGATTATTCTGTTGTCGTAAAGAATAGGGCAGACCCGCCAAACCCGTGGAGGTGGGAGATTTATCGCGCCGGCAGATCGAGTGCGATAGGACAATCGCCAATCTTTTTTCGCACCATGGCGGCCACTAACAAAGCGGGGAAGGCAGCACTCAAGGAGCTATTGGGTAAGCTCAACGCCTAGCAACTGCTTTCAGCACCTACGTCAAACGCCTCAGCTCCTAATCTCCGGTTTCTCGTGGAGAACCACGTTCAATAAGGAGCTGTGGACTTCAATGTGACCGTTGTAATCAATAAGACCCAATTCCCGAAATTTGTTCATGAAATGGCTCACGCGCGAGCGCGTCGTGCCGATCATCTCCGCCAGTGTCTCTTGGCTGATTTTCGCTATAACTGGCTCCGGCCGACTTTCTTTGCCAAAATTCGCCAGAAGCAAAAGGACCCGCGCCAGCCGTTTCTCGCTCGAATTGAACAGTTGATCGACCAGGTCCTCCTCGACACGACTGTTGCGAGACAAGAGATGCGCGATAAATACCTCAGCAAACGCCGGCTCTTCGTGGATGACGCGGATGATGTCTGCCTTTGCTATTCGCACGATCACGCTTTCCGTCATAGCGGAGACTGTTGCCAAACGCAGAGGCTGTCCGGTCAAGCACCCTTCCCCGAAGAAATCGCCGGCTCCCAGAAGTGCGACTACGGCTTCCTTCCCCTGCTCGGAGACGACGGTCTTCCTAACCTTGCCGCTCTGAATGTAGAAAACAGAATCCGCGGGTTCGCCCTGCGTGTAGACAATTTGACCCTTCCGATAATCGGCAACGGATCGCCCGCCGTTTACTTTCGCCAGAAACACTTTGGGATCGAATGGGGGCTTCCCTTTGCTGATCATGGGAGCAGCTCCTTTCACCCGATATTCCTTAGTATAGCTCGATTCGGAACGTCAGAGTAGCGAGTTGGGCTCGCTGCGGCAATTTGATCGATATTCCCCCAGATGACTCCAAAACTTGCTTGAATAATGGCGCCTTTCCAGGATTCCTGGGAACGAGACGCGACGTGCGGGCGGCTACGGCGTCGAGAGCGCTTCACGGGTTGGGATGAAGGGGGGCGCCGCGTGACGCGGATACGGTCGGACGGCGGTGTCACGGATTTGGGATGGGTCGCTCCCCTATCGCGCGGGGTTGAGCGGCGGAATGGTGTTGGTTCCCGTCGGCCGTGCAGGAGGGCGAGGGTTATTGATGTCGTGAACGTGCTCGAAGATTGGGAAAATAGCACTCGCTAAGTAACCCATTCATCCCCATCTTAGCTCCATCGTCGGCACCGTCTTTGGCCCGCGGACGACTGAGAGAGGCAAGCGGTCCCGCCTTAAAGGGAGCAGCGCCATGTCCGAGTTCAACGTCCGAAAATACGCGCTACTGTGCATGCGCTTTGCGGAAGAGTGTGAAGGCTTAGCCGCAGATGTTCCTGAGCCCGACCTAAGGGAGCACTTCCTTTGTATGGCCAGCAGATGGACGGAACTGGCGCATCAGCCCCGTGTCCTGCATTAATGCGTTACACGCGACCGGGAACCACGCGAATTTGAAATCGAAAAGCGGAATTCTAATCAGGTGTGATAGCGCGAGCGCGTAGATCGTGAGCTGCCCGAATAGTTTGTTGGTCGTCGCACCGGCTTTGTAGTCGAGAACGCGGATCGCAGTAGGCCTCTAGCGATCATTCATCCCCGGCGTCCAAAAAAACAGCTCATTTCCACTTTGGTCCAAAATTCTCAAGCCGTCGGGGTTCTGCGGCATGTTCAAAGTATCGAATAGCGACGTGGCCTTCAGCTGTGCGCCGTCCAGATCCGACGCCATGTGCGTAATCCAATCGAGCGTGGCGTGCGCGTTGTCCTCTTTTCAAATGCGAAAGAACTCGATCGCAAACATCATCTCGTGGCCTCAGGGTTGAGATCGCAGCGTGGCGCAAGGGCAGAACTGCGAACGTCGAAGAGATGTTATTTGTCGCGACGAATTTGCATCACGAATTTTGGAAAGGAAGAACGCATCGCCCGCTATAGGCGAACAATCTAACAAATAAAAACCCCCGGCCGAAACCGGGGGTTCTTTTCTCCGAAGAGGAGCATTACTTCTGCTGGCCGCCTTGCTGGCCACCCTGTCCAGGTTGTCCAGGCTGACCGGGCTTCTGCTGGCCACCGCCTTGCTGACCACCACCCTGGCCGCCTTGCTGGTTCTTCTGGCCGTCTTGATTTTGATTGTTCTGGTTCATAGCGTCCTCCAAATATTTTGTGAGTTATTGCTTGAATGTCATCACTCAACCAACCCACTTTAGCTAAGCCACATTGCGGCTAAAGCTAGGGATGTTGAAAAAGAAACCTAATCATGGATGTCGAAGAGTTCCATTTGCCTAAGCGATGGGCACGTTACAGATTGGGGATGGGTCGCTTCCCTTTCGCGCGGGGTTTGGCGGTGGATGGGGATTGGTTGCCGGGTTTCTATTTTAATTTGCTCTTGATGTCGTTAGCTTCGAGGGCTGCCTGCGCTTCTTTCAGCCACGGTGCTATTGAGTTCGGCGCAGATGGCGCGAAAAATCCGGGGCATAACGGTGCTGTACGTGTAGCAGCCCCGTCTGGACGGACTGCGCGAGATCGGGGGGATATTCGGAAGTTCAACAGTTCGGGATTGTCGGAGGGATCATGAGCGACGTTGGTACGTGGAACGTACTGCTCCCGGTGTTGGTAGGCGGCGCTATCGGAATTGTCGGTAGCTTCGTGGGCCCATAATTTCTTCAACGGCTGAAGGATGCGGCAGAGAAAAAACGGAAACTAGCAGAGAAATTTGAACAGCTGGTGGGTGCTGTGACATGTTCCGGTCGGCTTGTCGGAACGCTATTGGGGCGTGGGGGTTGCTAGATTTACGGGTTCGATTCGAAAAAATCAATGGCGAGAGGAGTGAAGCGTGACGCCGCAAGAATTTCAAGCTTTCTATCCTCAAGTTGTCGACTGGATTCGCCGCACCTTGGCGGCTCACGAAAAGAATGCCAAGTCGGTAACTTCAGTGGGGTTCGCGCGTTTGCCCTTGTACTTCAGCCATGAGCTTCTCGGGCATGCAAAATTCGTTACTGTCGATCGACCGCCAGTGCCGCCTCTTTCCGCTTTAGGATTGAATCAGTTTGCATCCTTTGAGCGAGGTGATTACGACGGCATCACTTATTTCGACACATTGTTTTTGAAGCGCGGACGCGTCGCAGATGAGTCACTGTACTTCCACGAGCTGATCCATCTGGTTCAATGGCGGTTACTCGGCCCTGAACGCTTTCTTGTCGCGTACGCGTCCGGACTGGAGGCCTTTGGCTATCGCAACAGCCCGCTTGAAAGCATGGCGTACGACGCTCAAGCATCGTTCTATCGATCCGACCAAGTCTTTGACGCGGAAAAGCTGGTGGCAGAGAAATTGAGTCAGATGCCGAATGGTGTGTAGGCGAAGCTCGGATCGTGCGTGTTGCGGGTCATGAAAATGGCGGGGTGTGGCGCGGATACGGTCGGGCGGCGGCGTCACTGGTTTGGAAAGGGTCGCTCCCCTTTTGCGTGGGGTTGAGCGGCGAAATGGTGTTGGTTCGCGTTGACTGATCGCTATGCAGTCAAGATGTAGTTGTGCATCGCCGCCGAGTCACGTTCCATCACTTGCAGCCGGTGCTTGACCACATCGCCGATCGATACGATTCCGACCAACTGCCCCTGGTCGACCACGGGCACGTGGCGGGATCTTTCATCGGTCATGCGTTCCATGATGTTGGACACCGTCTCGTTCTCGTTGCAGGTCGAGACTTTGCGGGTCATCGTCTGGCTCACCGGCTCCTTGAGCGCTCCCGCGCCGCGCTCGGCGAGCGCACACACAATGTCTCGTTCGGAGAGGATGCCGACGATGCGGCGGTCGGCGCCGAGAATGAGCAGCGCGCCGATGCGCTTCTCTGCGAGGAGCCCCACGGCGGAGGCGAGACTGGCACTGGGTTCGATGGTGACGACCTCGCGGCCCTTGCAAGCGAGGATAATGCTGACGGTCATCGTAGCCTCCCTAGACTTCACAGCGCTGCTGCCCGCAGAGGTGGGCGGCGACAGCGAAGGTAATGCCTTTACTGGCAAACGCCCCAGCGCAGGGATGGTTGCACGCGTGCAATGCATCATGATCACGTGAGGCGGTTTGAGCCGACATTCCCCAGATGAACCTCGAATTGGCGTGAGTAGTAGCGATTGAATTGGAGGAGTCCATGCGGAAGAGTACCGGAGAAAAGGAGAAGCCGTGTAAAAATTGCGAAGGCAAAGGCACTCTCAAGAAGGGTGATAAAATCGTGATATGCCAGAGGTGCGGCGGGACTGGGATCAAGCCGTCATAGTTCGTCCAAGTTGTTCGGCACCTCGCCAAATGATTAAAAAATTGTGGCGTCGTCGAAGTTTCCCATGTTGGGGTCGCCGCTCCGCTTGAACGCGAGCGCGCCAGCGTTGGCTGGGTCCTTCGACATCGACTCGGCCTGCCGGATCGCGGAACGTTCGTTGGGCATTTCCAGCGCCTCGCCCGGCGCCACGCCGTCTTCCGTCCTCACAAAAGGCAGGGCTACGTAGTATATGACTGCCATTGTTGCCTCCTGTGCGGCGTTGCCGTGCTCGCAGATCAGTTCTCTCGTGCCAAGCGGCTCGTACAAGCGACTGCTTCGTTACGGATTTGCGAAGGCCGGTGGGGCTTCAGGCGCGCGGTTGGGCTGTGAAAGGAGCAATGGTTGATGAAGTTGCCGGGTTTCTATTTCTCGCGGCGCGCGGTGCGCCGCTCGGTCGGCTTGACGGGCGGCGCCTCGGTCTGCGCCTGCGCTTCCTTAGCTAATCGAAGCGCTTTTAAGCGTTCGGTCTTTGCGCGCGGTGCGCGAGCTTGAACTTCATATTCAGTCGATAAATGCGCTCATGCAGTATCTCAAGCGAAAGCATTTGGTGAAAAAAACTGGTTCAGAGTTTGATGCACCATATTCGTTGACGGACGAAGGGCGCGCTGCTTTGGCGGAAATGACACGACGACTTGTCGCATAGCTCTGACATCGAAATCGAGCGTCAGTGCTACGTGTGGAGCAGGTCGAATTTGGGAACGTTATATTGACGCCTCCTCGGACTACTGTTCTTATTCCCAATACGGCGTCGGTCAATAAGGTGCCGATTGTTGAGCTAAGGGGAGGTGTTTCATGCGTACGGGATTCCCCGCCGTCTGCTATCGTCTATGCCGTTCCAGAGTTCATTTGGGGAATGTCAGGTAATGGCGAAAGCCCCGCTCGACACCATCATCCGCGTCGATCGCTCGGTTCGTCCCGTCTATCCCGAATGGGTGAAGAAGGTGATGCTTCCGGAGCTGGAAGGCACGGGACCGGCCGAGTACGACCTCGCCAAGGTCGAGCAATGGTTCCACGACGAGCAGAAGAAAGGCGGCATGGTCGGAAATCGCATCTACGAGCATCTGAAAAGCAACAACATGCTCGACAGTTGCCTCGGCCTACGCGACCTTGAGGAAATCCGAAAGAAAGGCGTCACCTTTTTCCGGGAACGCTTCAAGGGCAAAGTTGTCTTTGGCTGGAAATCGGTCGTGCTGGGCCACGGCGGCAACCTTAACGCCCCGTGCCTCGTCGGGCTCGGCGGCGGGGTGGTGCTGGACTGGTACTGGCTCGACCACGACTGGAACGACGACCGCCCCACGCTTCGCTTTGCAAGTTGAACTTTGAACTTATCCGACCTCATTGGAGCCGTCGCACCCCCATCCTACGACCCCTTTTTACGTGGGGATTTTGGTGAGCTCCCGCTTCCGCTGTTGGCCGATTGTGTTGCAAAACTCTGTTTTAGCGAACGAACAAAATTTGGCAGAGGTGCTGGTGCGCTCATTCGAAAATTATGTAGGGGGTCTCACATGATCAATCCGATTTCCAATCGGCAGCCTTCGTAAGCTCTTGACGAGGCGTTCGATTGCCAAATATCAGTTTCGACGGACGTGCTGCGAAACTTTGCAGTCAGCTCACTTTTGAGTTTTGCAACACAATCGGCCCGAAGCGGACATTAGGTCGTCGGTTTGGTTCGCCAGTTTCATTTGTGCAGCCTGCACCCGCCCGCCTATCAGATCGGTCAGCGCCTGTGCCAGGCCGCGACGTTGGCAGGCGCGATGGGCTCTCCTTCTGATGCTTGAGGCCGTGACCGCGGTCGTCCACACGCGGCACGCCGCGCGGCTTGTTCGGAAGCATCGGCTTGATGACACCCCACTCATGGTCGCTGAGTTCGTACCGCATGATTCGAGCCTCCAGTTTGGGAGCTTGAATCACGTCCATACAGCCGCCCTCAACACGGACAGCCCGGGTTCGGTCTCAGGTAAGGTCCTGTAGATGCAGAGCCGCCGAGGAATGTGGGCTATCGGGGGCGACGCGGAAAATATATGCTCGCTGTGAAGATTACGCTGTGGATCCGAAGCAGACAAGCGCCTTACATTTTACGCAGCTCGGTTTTCCTTAGTCCAGAAAGTGGCGTGTGTGATCGACACGGTCGTGCCCGAAGGGTCGGCCAAAGTCTCAACCTTGGCACCAAGCTGTTGCGCGAGCGCCTTGACGATGCCAGTTCCGAGCCCAGTTTTCGATTGGGCAATGACGCCGTCTTGCTTGCCAACCCCGTTGTCAGCGACCGAAAGCTTCCAATTTGTCCCATCGACATCATACCCGATGACTATCCGACCATCGATTTTATCGGAGGGGAACGCATGCTTCACAGCATTCATGACAAGTTCGGTAGCGATCAAACCGAGGCTCTCGGCCTCACGGGAAGTCGCACTGCCCCCTCGGCCAATCACTTTTAACGTGATCGGCCGATCGTCGGCAATCATCGAGGTCGCGAGGGTATCGCTCAGTCTTGAGAGATAAGGAACCATATCGATAGGCCCTAGAATCCCAGATGCACTGAGCTGTTCTTGCACGGCCGCAATCGATATGACCCGCTTGTGAGTGTCCTGCAGGTGCGCGCGAGTCTCTTCAGAATCAACCCTCTTCGCTTTGAGCAAGATGATACTTGCGATGATTTGCAGGCTATTGGCAATTCGGTGCTGAATTTCTTCTAACAATATGTCCTTCTGTCGCTCTAAGCTGCGCCGCTCGGTAACATCCTCAAAGCCGAGCAGAATGGTCGTGCCGGCGCCTTCTTTGTAAAATACCTGGCGCGCGTTCAAGTACATCGTGCGGTGTCCGAGGCCGGGAAACTCATGCTCGACCTCATAGCCTTCCATCACGCCGTGCTCGGGTATGATTTTTTCCAGCAGCACTCGAAGCTTTGGAATATCCCATTGTCCGTCACCTAATGCGAAAAGAAGTGTGCCCTGTGTTTCCTCGGGGCTCACCTTGAATGCTGAATAGAACGAGCGGCTCGCGGCGATCACGCGCAACCCTTCGTCGAGCACAACAACAGGCTCGCGGACAGTATCGACAATGTTCTGAGCGAGTGCGCACGCATCTGCAGCTTTGACGAACTGTTCTCTAAAGTTGGTTGTTTGCATAGCGGCTCCGCGACGTATTTAACGCGCTCGGAAAAAGACCCCGGCTGGTGCGGCAGGCTAGGGGACGCCACCTGACGTCCGGGTCGCCGCACCACGGCGCTGAACGAGCCTTGAGGTCGGTTGTACGCGCCTATGCTACGATCGCACCGCGCCGGTGTCCCGACTGGTCAAAAGCGCTCACAAATGAAACAAAATAAATATGCCGGCCCGCACGCTATCCGATGGAAGCTCGATTGGCGGACGCGACTATCAGGTAGCTGGCAGTTTACCCGAGCGCGTTTGAGCGGCGGCGGGACCGCTCACGGAGATGTCAGAGACCCGCTCGACGCTGCGTGGCTGTTCTGCCAGAACCACGCTCAACAATGAGCTGTGGACTTCGAGATGGCCGTCGTAATTAATGAAACCCAATTGACGAAACTTATTCATGAAATGACTCACGCGCGAGCGGGTCGTACCGATCATCTCAGCAATTGTCTCTTGGCTGATTTTCGCTACGACCGGCTCCGGCCGGCCTTCCTTGCCAAAATTGGCCATCAGCAGCAGTACCCGGGCAAGCCGCTTCTCGGTTGAGTTGAAGAGATGGTCGACCAGGTCTTCTTCAATCCGGGCGTTCCTTGCTAAAATATGCGAGACAAACATTTGGGAAAAATGAGGCCTCGTCTTTAAGAACCCGCACGATCGCGGTCTTCTCCACTCGCATTGTCACGCATTCCGTCATTGCCATAGCTGTCGCCAAACGCTTCGGCTGTCCGATCAAGCATCCTTCACCGAAGAATTCGTCCTTACCCAGCATTGCGACAACAGCTTCCTTGCCTTCTTGGGATACGACAGTGACTTTGACCTTTCCGGATTGAATATAGTGGATTGAATCCGCAGCATCGCCCTGCGCAAAGATGATTTGCTTCTTTGGGTGCGTTGAAAGGGCGCGGCCCTTGGCCGCCGTCTTTAAAAACACGGTGGGATCAAACCGCATGCCACTCTTTTCGGGGGTTATGCTGCGTTTGCTCATTTCGGCTCCTTGCCATCTGGTACGTTATACCGATCGCAGCCGCCGGTGTAAAATCGCTCACTCCGCGCTGATTGGAGTCAGTTGCTGTCGCAGACATCCACCAGAAGCAGGGGGGAGCCTGCCAGAATTGCATATAAATAGTGGTCAATTTTAGACAGACTTCCTCGGGCATGAGCCTAGCCTCAATTACGCTGGGCTACCGTTGCCCCCCGATAGACGCCCAGCCTGGAAGCCCCGGTTGCGATTTTCGCGGCCGGGCCACTTCCAAGTTTGCAGCACTTCGGCGGTATCGCTATGGCCAATGCTCAACGAAATGGTGCACGGAGCAATCAGTTGCTCGGTGCATTGGAGACTGCCAGCCGCAAGCGGATCGACCCTCATCTTGAGCCGATCAAGCACAAGCATGGTCACATCGTCTGCGAGGCGGGCGGCCTCCTCAAGCATGCCTATTTCCCCCAAAGCGGCGTCCTCTCGCTGCTAACCGTCTTAGAGGACGGCTCGGCAATTGAAACCGCAAACATAGGTCGCGAAGGAGCATTCGGCCTCTTCGCGGCCATGTACAGCCGTGTCTCCTTTAATCGATGTCTTGTTCAACTGGAGGGCAGCATGGTTCGCTGCCCGATCGAATTGTTGCGATCCGAATTCGAGCGCAGCGAACACGTGCGCGATCTCTTCGTCAGCTATTCGGAGACGCTGCTGGCACAGGTTCAGCAGACCGTCGCGTGCAATGCCTTGCATACAACGGAAGAGAGAGTGTCCCGCTGGCTCCTCATGATGCATGATCGGGCCGAAGGCGAAGCCCTGCCATACACGCACGAGTTTTTGGCGCACATGTTGGGCGCCAATCGCAAATCGGTGACGCTCGCAGCACTATCGCTGCAGGCGGCAGGCCTTATCAGCTATCATCGGGGGAATATTCAAGTTCTGGATCGTCGCGGCCTCGAAAAGGCATCCTGCGAGTGCTACGCCATCGTAAAGGAGCGGTTCGACGCCTTCTTGACGCCCCCCGTGACTGCGGTTCAGGGCAATACAAAAGGGCGAAGGACGAGTGAGGAACCCGTGGAGCACTAGCGACATGGCAGCCGCCCATGTCGAGATCGAACGTCCGCAGGCTCTACGTCTTTAAGAAACGAATTTCTGCGCAGATCACGGCGAAATTCAACCTCGCGCTTGAGCGCGGGGAGCCTCTGCGCCCGGGCCGTGTTCCGCTTGGGCGGTCCACACGTTCGCCATTTCAAGGAAATGCCGTTGCAAAGTGGGGCTATGAAGGTCGCCCACCAATTGCATGCAATCTGCTGCCAAGCGCGTGCACTCAAGCGCATGCTTTCGCAAGTAGTCCGACTCGGACACAGCGAGCCTCCTTGAAACACTGACGCTCGAACATTGCACAGCGTCGCGCGTCCTGTCGGTGGTCTACGCCACAGAAAAATGAAGAGAAAATAGCGGATTCACTCGCATCCGAAATGTGGCGGCATTGCGCTCGCCTGGATTCGCTCACTCTCGTTCTCAGTTTAAGAATTTCGGAACTATTTGGCCCTGCGGCCTACCGGCCGTGCTTGCTTCTCCCACCAAAACAAACCCCACCGCACTTGAAACGCCGTTTCGTTCTCTTACCTGCTCTGTCCTCGCAGTTAGCACAGGCCGCCGCGAGTAGTCTTTTTGGCACATCCTGGACGTAGCGCGATGTCCGACTTAAGTCTGCTAAAGGCCAAAACGGACATGGCCGCGCCGTGACGACCGATCACAATTTATGAGTACACGCCCTAATTGCTGCATTACGGCAACCGACGCGAGGGGCCAATTCCGGACTCGTGCACTGCGAAAAAAGTCGCGGAGAACTTCACCTCTGGCCACAAGCAAACTTCTTCAAACATCACAAACAACGTCACATTAGATCGTAGTGACCGAAAACTAGGGTCAAAAATCGGCGGCAATCAGGTCGTAAGATCCTTTACGGCGGCGCTCATAAACCTTAGCTGCGGTCGCATAAATCAATTTGCGGTTCGAATCGAATACGCTGAGAAGTTCAACCTCATCGAACCGCATGTCGGGTTTAATTTTCTTCAACGCATCGGCGACGACGAAAAACGATGCCTCCATTGCACTATCGTGCCCCTAAAATCGCACGGCATGCCGCGTTGCATCATAAAAGCGGCTTTGATTTGGAAAACTAAGCGTCATGGTTCAGGTCGCGCTCTTGAGCTGCCTGGAGCTCTTGAGGGGCAATGGCCACCATCTCGATTGAGGAAGCCATGGCGAGAGTCCGCCGGCACGAAGATCATGGTGGACACGCGGCGATAGACGGGAAATGACAATTCGTCGATTAGTTTTTCGTCCGTCACGACTCGGTAGTCTCCGGGCGGCAGGATTCGATCGACACCTTTCAGCTCAAATGGATGACTGAAGACGACGGATTTGCTATGCGAGCGCGAGGTCATCGCGCTAAGCCGCCGCGCCGCGGATCAAGGGATAGTCCATGCCTTCGTACAGGCGGTGAATTCCTCCGCTGTCATATCTCTCCTCGTCGACTTCAAGACAGGCGCCCAAAAGAAACTCAGGTGGAAGCTCTTCGATCGCGAAGCGGATGGCGTCCGCCGCGTGCCCAAACCGTCTGTACCTAATTGGTTGTCGCCTGGATTTCAGGTAGCGACTGGGAAACAGTTCCGCCTCGGCGTTATAATCAAATCCGACCATGGCTTTTCCTCCCATGACCTTCCTACTAAATGTATGACCACTGGTTCCAAATTACACTTGGCGGGTTGAACATCCCGCCTCCTGCGTTCGTCTCCCGATGAAGTTTTTTATATATGGGGTTTGATCTCGGAACTTACGATGCTGTGGTCGCAAATTCCTTGGAGCATCTTGTATTCCAGCCTATAAAAATTGCTCAGGCTGACTTCGAGGTGAATCAAAGGAATTAGCCCTGATCCCGCACGTATTCGTGATACGCCGTGGTCATTCGAGGCCATGCAACACAATCCCCCTGATAGCGAACATCCCGGCCAATTTATTTCCAGGCCGGAGCGGTCGCCACCGCCGGTTCAGAGTGAGCAATTTTGCTCAGACGCCGCCCAGCGCGCGCCCATAGTAAAACGCGGCTCAACACCCCAAATGTAATAATTGCGCCGAGTCGGGTGATTGCGCGTCGCTCGCGCTTCAGAAACTAAGGTTGAGTCATGGCGATTAAACGCCGGCCGTCATTCAATTCGGCATCTTTTCTCGCCAAGGTCGGCGAGGGTCGGAGCATTGGTAAGTACTGCAAAGGCCAGGTCGTCCTTTCACGAGGGGACGCTGGCGATGCGGTCTTCTACGTCCAGAAAGGCAAGGTGAAGGTCACCGTCGTTTCGGAGCAAGGAAAGGAAGCAATCGTCGCAATTCTAGGAACAGACGAATTCTTCGGCGAGGGATGTCTTGCCGGGCAGACTCTGCGTATATCGACGGTCACGACTATGACGGACTGCGTCATCGCCCGGATGGAAAAGGCGGCTATTATCCGCGTGATCCATCAGGAACTAACGTTCGCCGAGATGTTCATTGCCCATCTTCTGGGCCGAACCATCCGCGTTGAAGCGGATCTCGTCGATCAGCTGTTCAATTCGAGTGAGAGACGTCTCGCCAGAATGCTTCTACTGTTGGCGAACTTCGGCAAGGAAAGCAAACCGGAGCCGATTATCGCCAAGATCAGCCAGGAAACTCTAGCGGAGATGATCGGAACGACGCGATCCCGCGTGAGTTTCTTCATGAACAAATTTCGAGAACTGGGCTTCATTGTTGAATGCCGTTCTGCACGACCAACCGGAAATTAGAACTTGATTCTACTCATTTCGACGTGGGTGTCGTCGATTTTGGCGAAATTAGGCACGACTTCTGGTTCGGGTCGTTTACGTCATTCGGAGCGTGCGTCAGGCACTTCCGCTAAACCGCAACTCCGGAAGCGCTGCGCCTGCGTGCGCGAAAGCTGGAAGGACAATGATCATGCAAGTCAAAGATGTCATGACGCAGAACGTGATTACCGTGGAAGCTAATCAACCAATCCTCAAAGCCGCGCGATTGATGCTGCAGAACAGGATCAGCGGCCTGCCGGTGATCGATGCGACGGGTAAGCTGGTCGGCATTGTGACGGAGGGCGACTTTCTACGCCGCAGCGAGATCGGCACGCAACGTCAACGGCCGAAATGGCTCGAATTCCTGGTCGGACCCGGACGGATGGCCGCCGAATACGTGCGCACGAGCGGCAGAAAGGTCGATGAGATCATGACGCCCGATCCCTTCTCCCTTACCGAGGACGATTCGCTGAAAACGGTCGTCGAACTGATGGAACGACATCGTGTCAAGCGACTTCTCGTCATGCGCGGCGGACAAATGGTCGGCATCGTCAGCCGCGCCAATCTCATGCACGCCCTGGTGAGCCTCGCCCGCGACGACGCGCACGCTCCTGCCGGCGATGGTTCGCCTATCCGCAACCGGATTCTGGCGGCGCTCGGCAAAGAGCATTGGGCGCCCCACGTCAATGTCGTGGTCCGCAACGGTGTTGCGGAATTGTGGGGCGCGATCACGGACGAGCGTGAACGCCAGGCGCTCATCGTCGCGACCGAGAACGTCTCAGGCGTCAAGGAGGTGCACGATCATCTCGTTTGGGTCGAGCCAATGTCCGCTATTGCCTTTCCCTCACCCGAGGACGAAGCCAAGGAACGGGCGGAGTCATCCGCGCAAAGCGCAGTAAATTGATATGAACAAGAGGCCGATCGTCATGCCCGGACAGCCCTTCAACATCAATCGCGCATGAACTTTTCGCAGTGCGACAATTGGCGGTCGCGAAGTGACGCTTTGGGCCATCAAGAGACTCTTGCACTGCAGCAAGAGCGTTCCGACTTTCGCTGTCTCCGGCGGACCGCCCTATGGCACTTCGATACCGGGAACGGGCGCCGTCCACCACATCAAAAGACTCATGCACCGCAGCAATCCGGCCGACGATATTCTTTCGCTACCCGCGCCGCGCGCCTCGGCTCTGCGCAAGGAGCCCTGTCAAAAATCCGCGCGGATGCCGCCGCCGACGTAGTTAGCGCCCGTGCGGTGCGGCGCGATCACGCCCCAGATGCCCGAGCGATGATGGACGTTGAAAAGGACGTGCCAGTTCTTGAGCTGCTCGGCGCTCAATTCCGCCTCGTAGGCCATATAGTCCAGGAACCGCCGCGGTCCGGCGGTGCCCGTTCCCTCGGCCGCGACGATGCCCTCGTATTCCGGCAGAGTGAACGCATATGACATGCCTTCGCCGGCCGCAAAATTTACCGACAGGCCGGCAAACAGCGGCAGTTGCGGACTGCGGAGCAGGAGCGCCAGGTCGGTCTCGTAATCGTGCTGGAGGCCGAAATACCTGCCGATCTGGCCCTCGACTTCCAGGCTCAGGCCATTGATTCGACACGTGCAGAACGGCATCGGCACGGAGAATGAGGGAACGAACGCGTAGCCGAGGCCGGCACCCAGGTAATTGACCGCGGCGGTCACGAGCCGCCCTTCCACGGCGTAGAGCGGAAGCATGTAGAGGTCGGTGTGGGCGAAGACGTCGCCGTACAGGGTTGCGTAGAAGAGACGGTTGCGTTCCGCGGCGCCATCCTGCGCTCGCGCGCTGCCGCCCGCAGCGCTCGCGCCAATGGACAAAGCCAGCAACATCGGGGCCAGACCGACGCGCGGACCTACTCGACTCGTACGACGCATTCGCGAGTTCCCTGTCGAAGGACGTAGTGCTGGCGTCGGTCCGTAAAATTCGGAACATCGCCATCTCATGGGCACCGCGTTGCGAAGTATGACACGAATACCAGAGGCGTCTCTATAGAAAGCGAACACCAACGAAATCATTCAGGCGCGTCGCGGGCACCTCATGTGCGACAATCGGACAGGCAAAAGGCCATCAGCGCATCGATATTGTCTCGACTGCTGCAATGCACAATCGGCTTCCGAGATGGGTCAATCAGGTCATTTCGAGCGCGGGTTCGGACTTCCGCTTCTCACCCAACACCGGACATGTCGCTGTGCCGCACTAACTGACGCTTCGGGCCATAAGCGGCCTCATGCACTGCGGCAAACGGCATCGACTGCGGGGGATATGCTGGCGGGGCTAACGTCCGCCGGCACTGATAAGAAGACTAAAGTCCATCACCTTTGCTGGAGCGTCCCACTCCGGCAACGTCATTAATTTCAATGCAAGGCGGCTGTAGTCGACCCGCAGATAGTTATCCAACCCTCCCCGAACGATGGCATCGGGATGTATCATGGCAACCTCTTGCGCTATGACACCGACATAGACCTGATCGCTCCACAGGTAGCGGTAGCTATTGAGTCCAATGCCGTTGTCGAAACGCTTTAGTCTGGCGATGTCGTGCTTGAGGCGCTAGTCGGAGTAGAAGAGGCGAGCGTCGCCGTTGTAGCCGGCGTAGAACCGCACCAGCGTTGTCACGTCCCGCTTAGCGATCATGTCTTCACCGATGAGCGTAGTCCGAAATCTGGTCTCGCCCGTAAAAGCCGTGCCGACCGAGAAGCCGACGGACCACTTATCGTCGATCCGATGATTGTAGCCGACACCGATCCGGAATTGCGGCGCGACGTCGCTGCCCAGGACGCTGGGTCCGCCTGCGCCGGTGGGCATCCCCCTGAGCCAGCGCCATCCGGCGCCGGCACCGATATAGCTGTAGATCGAGTCCATTGACGAGATCAGTGTCGAGAGCTTGAGTTCTCCAACGGCGTTGGCCTCATTGAGCCGGCCGGACCCGACGCAGGCGGCGCCACCGCAAGTCCCGCTAGTATGGAGCGATGCCGGTCCGACGTAATCGACAACCACACCGGCGCTCAAAATGAATGTCTGGAACGGCTGCACGCCACTGCCCCAGCGCGACAAATCTTTGAAAGCCAAACCCCCGACGGTGAATGTGCCGGCACTGCCGGCACTGCCGGAGTAAAAGCCGCTTGAGGATCTGATTGGGTAATCCGAGATCAGCGCGCCACCGGTGGCGCCTTGACCGCCATGTCGGCTGCGAAGCCCGGCCCGATTGCAAACGCCGAACCGGCCGTCGCCAACAGGCAGGCCAATACGATGGTGCTAAATTTTCGCCGTTGTGGCGCATGAAGACCAAAACGCATTGCCACCCCCGTGCTTTCCAATCGCGTGATCGAATGCTGATAGCGTCTTGCTCGATCACCTGCCCCGACGAAAACATATCTTGGAACCGGGATCGGCGGATGTCACGCTGCAAACAGTGGCGTTTGTCGCGATATGGCGACAACGCCCGCGCTAACCGGCAGCTACCGCGTTGTCGCGACGAACGAATTGATTGACTGTGGCAGAAAGCGCACACTCAGCAGAATTATCTGCATGGCAGGACGGACATTGCGAGGCGGATAGAAGGCGGTGATCCATTTCCCCGATTGCGCCGCGTGCCATCATGGTTTCTTTAGATAATCTGCTCAATGCCGCCTCGGCAACCTTCTCGGCCGTGATGCCGAAGTGCTCGAAAACGAGCAAGCTCAACTTGCCGACCAAAAGCTGCGCGCACAAACTTCCGCTGCCATCGAGAAGTTGTCGGATGAGATGGGTAGCTGCCAAGCAAGTAGCGTCAAAGGCAAACGGCACACCTGATCTCACGTTCAATCAAATCGTCTCCAGGGCGCGGTCCAATCGTAAAAAACCGACTTTTTCGACAGCATCGGCCCTTAACGGACACGCCCTTCGAGTCAAAGTGCGGCAGTTTTTGGGGGTAAAACGGACGCCGTTCCAGGATCTCGTTGTGCAAGGGAACCTGGCCGAAGCAAGCCGAAACACAGCATCGATTTAAGGCCGCCAGCAGGGATCATGGGTCCACGCGAATATTCTTGCTGCTGCGATGCAGCATAATCGTTCAGTCCACGCGCTTGCCCCCGCTCATAAGTATCGGGATTATTTCTTCCTCAGTGGCTTCAATGATCCGACCTGGAGGAATGGCAACCATCCTTCCGGTTATGAGCGACCAGTGTGAAGAGCCCTCCGGAACCCAAACGCGCTTAGACTTATTCTGTTTTGCGGCGGTTCCCGCGGCGTTCGTCAGTTCGTTTCTATAATATCCTATTATCCCAGGCTCAGGGTGGGATGTGCTCCAGGCCAGCGCGAAGACCGTAGAATCGACCTGATCATCATTTTTCGAGTTCGGAAATGACACTAATTCTCGAAGGTAGTCGTCGAGCCAATGTGCGTCTTTCGGGAAAAGTACAAAGCCGCCTTCTATTTTTGCCGTTTGCGCACGCAGGCGCATGACCTTGTCGCCATCAACGTCCGGCGCCGCTTGAGCGGGTGAAAAATTATCCGCGCGCAGCTCTTGGATCAGCGATGTTCCGGAAGCTTTGTCTTCGATCAAGACAATCGTCGGGCGGTGAAGCGCGGCTAATTCTTTGACGGCTCGTTTAAGGTCCGGGAAATCGAGCTTGTGGCGATAGACATCAAGAAGGAAGAGGTGTTGATCCTTGATGCCCCAAGTGGTGCAAACGCTAAAATTGGCGAGTTCGGTATTTTTATTGGCGGTATCCCAGCTCTGGACTATTTGGTCGAAACGTTCTGGCTTTTCGGAGGGGCTGTAGAACTTCAGCCATTCCCTTTTGACGATAATGCCGGAAGGCGGCTGTGGGTTCTGTTGATATTGCGCTGTAAAGTTGTAGTCGGTCATGGCGCGACGCTGAGATTCTAGCGTCGCCGGCGATAGTAGGGCGGGTTGCAGTATCTCCCCGGCGCGTCGATGTATTTGTTTGCGACCGTAGGGTGTTAAAAAGTTGTAGGTCTCATCCCGCTCTGCGGTTGCGGGGAACGAAAGCACATCCCACGTCTCGTGTTCCTGGACGTGGGCAACGAGATCACCGGCATGCAGGCGCTGCATGACGATGATAAGCGCCCCTTTTTCCTGACTGTTGAGGCGGCTGCGCAGAGTGTTGTCATACCACTCATTCACGGACCGGCGACGAGATTTGGATAGCGCGTCGTCCGCCTTTAAGGGATCGTCGATAATGATGATGTCCGCACCGCGGCCCGTTAAGACGCCGCCTATAGAGGTCGAAAGTCGATATCCGCCGTCGATCGTTTCATAGTCCGAGACAGCCTCCCGCCCTTTCGATAGCCGGGTATCAAAAAGCGCCTCATAGAACCTGCTGGTCATGAGGGTGCGTGTCCCCCGGGCAAGATTGTCGGATAGGTCCTGCGCGTAGGTCACCGACAAAATCTGTTTAGTCGGCTCATGTCCCAGTACCCATGCTGGAAATGCGACCGACGTCGCGTGGGATTTAAGGTGTCGAGGGGGCACATTGATGATGAGTCGCTTGCAGCTACCCCGTCGGACCTGCTCGAGCTTCGCCGTCAGCACCTCGATATGCCAATTTGATAAAAATTGCGTCTGAGGATTTAGCTCGAGAAATGACCGATGGATAAAGGCACACAAATCGTGTCGCAGCAGATCCGCATACATATTGGCCGGGGAGGGTGCCATCCTATTCCGCTGGCCAGTCTGGATCGCATTGTTTCATTCGCTCGTAGGCCGCCCTGAGGACCTCGATATCCGGAGCACTAAGCGGAAACTGCGTCGGCCTTGCGGCGGCGGCTCGGGTTTCGATTTCATCCATCCAATCGAGAAATTTAGCGCCAGCTCCTGGATTGCCCGCAGCAGCCTGAGTAGCAAGCTGCATCGCGGTCGCTTGAATCTTTGAGATCTTCCGAACTTTTCCGTCGATGGTCGCGGTGACCTGGTCTTGCCCGGCCTCCATTATCAACGTTGCGACGTTTTTAGAGCCCTTTGGCCGGCCTTTTGGATTACCAGTCATACCCGGTCGGAATTGCGTGTGCTTCGGTGGATTACCACGCCCGACTCCTTGCTCGGCGCCCCTTACGGTTTTTCGCTTTTTGGGCATGGCGTTTCTCCTTGGAGCGCTGCTTTCTCATGCTCTCGAAATCGAGGTTAGATTCCGAATGGATTGCCTTGAGGCCATACGCCTCGTCAAACCTGCGCATTATGATGTCGGCGTAGTGGGGATCGATTTCAATCCCATAGCCGCGACGTCCGGTCTTCTCAGCTGCGATCAGTGTCGTACCACTGCCTGCAAAAGCATCGAGGATGATTCCGTTACGCTTGGAGCAGTCCAGAATCGCGTCGGCAACCATCGCCACGGGCTTGACCGTGGGGTGCATGGCAAGTTCGGCATCCCGATCATTGCCGAAGGTGTTCACGCCTGCGTAATTCCAGATGTTGGTGCGATTACGGCCAAATCGCCCGAGCTCGATATTATTGACATGTGGTGCCGTGCCCTTCTTGAAAACGAATACCAGCTCGTGCTGCGATCGGTACAGGCTACCCATGCCGGCGTTCGTCTTCGCCCAAACGCAAAGATTTTTGAGCTCTCTGTACGGCTTTTCTGCCGCGTCCAATAGCTCGCGCATGTGCCGCCAATCCATACAGATAAAGTGAATCGAGCCGTTGGTGCTGAATTTGGCCTGGCGCAGAAGCGACGTCTCGAGGAATTCGGTGAACTCAGGGATGCTCATTTCGCCGGAAGCCATGGCAAATTCCCGATGCTTTACTCTGCCAAGACCTGACACGTTGCCGGCAATGGCAACATTATAAGGTGGGTCTGTGAATATCATCTGGGCTCGTAGCGAGCCGAGCAGGTTGACGTAGCTATCCTTGTTCAAGGCATCGCCGCAGAGCAAAACATGGTTGCCGATGCGCCAAATATCCCCTAGGCGCGAGACCGCAGGCACCGAACGGTCAATCTCGGGAACTTGATCTGCCTCGTCGGGGGTCTCACTGCTAAGCTCACGGACGAGAAGATCGATTTCAGCCGTCTCGAAGCCCGTAACGGTGACATCAAAATTGAGCTCGACTGAGAGCTCCTGGAGTTCGAGCGTGAGCAGTTCTCGATCCCAGCCGGCATTCTCCGCGATTCTATTGTCGGCAATCACATAGGCGCGGATTTGAGCTGGGGTCAGGTGGTCGACGCGTACAGTTGGAACGTCGCGCATGCCGATAAGCTTCGCCGCCTCGGCTCGGCCATGTCCCGCGATAATGCCGCAGGAGCCGTCAATCAGAATTGGGCTGATAAATCCAAATTCCTTGATGCTCGCGGCAATCTGCTTAATTTGTCTGGTAGTATGCGTGCGTGGGTTCCGTGTCCGCGGCTTTAGCTGACCGGGATCCAGATATGCAATCTTCAATCCGGCCATTGCTCGTCCCCGACACAGGCGCCGAAGACCAATTGCGGTCCTTTCTAAGGTGTCGCATTGGTGCCTATGCGTGATGATGAGGTGCAAATCTCTTCACGCCAAGAGGTCAATTCCGATCAGTTAAATCGGCAGAGGTGAGCGAAGGGGAAATGCAAGGGGCTTTCCCTGTTATTTGGCCATAGTTTCCCTGTTACGCCGAAATCTTTCCCTGTTATTTGTTGCAACGAATAAGGCGAGAAGCCCCCCGTGATTACTGCATTAGATGATGGTCTCGTTGTCTTTTAAGCCCATTTAGTCCGATTTTCCCTGTATTTTTCCCTGTTAGCAGGGAATTCGGATGCTAAGACGCGTTCGACTTAGACTGCGTCCGCCACCAGCCTTCGCTCGCGCAGCGAAGCGAAGGCTGCCACGCCGAAGCCCGAAGGGCGAAGGCGGGCGCCAGCCGCGCGCGAGCTACGGCTTGGCAGGCCAGCCTTCGAAGCGCGAAGGTTGCCCGCCGTAGCCTTGGCGAAGGCGGGCGATTGCCGCAGCGTGCTTCGGCTCGCAAGCCATTTGTCGCGAAAGCCGTAGCTTTTTGCGAGGACGGGAACACAGCGCTGCCTAGCCTCGCGCGATGCTCTTTTGCGTGGATGCGTAGCGGCCGGGGGTGCGATAGTCTCACGATCGCAAGGGGTCAATCCGTAATGAAAATTCTAGTGATCGACGATCACGTTTTGATCCGACAGGCGATGCAGGGCGTTCTCAAGAAAGTGAGACGCGACGCCGTACTGCTGGAAGCTCCGAATTCCAAAGCGGCGATGCAAATCATTGCGGCGCAGCCGGATATAGACTTCATCCTGCTCGATCTCACTCTGCCGGATCGTGACGGCTTTTCGGTGTTCACCGAATTGCGCGAACGCTATCCGGCTATCGCGATTGTCGTGCTGTCGGCGGTGCAGGATCCGAGTAACGTCCGAAAGGCGCTTGAGCTCGGCGCGCGGGGCTACATCCCGAAATCCGCTCACGGCGACGTCATCTTGAACGCTCTCCGCTTGGTGATTTCGGGCGGAGTTTATGTTCCTCCCGAGATTCTCGCTGGCGGCGGGTTCTCCGATGGTCCGCAAACGGAATTCGCCGGCGATGTAATCTCCCGTCCGCCCGCTGATATCGGCTTGACCGATCGGCAGTTGGAAGTATTGGCTCTCCTTATGCGGGGTAAAAACAACAAGACGATCTGTCGAACGCTCGATCTCGCCGAGCCCACAGTCAAGAACCACGTCACTGCAATACTGAAAGCACTCAAGGTTACAAGCCGCACCGAGGCCGCCATAATGGCCAACAATCTCGGTTGGAAACTTCCCGAGATCGTCAAGCGGTGAAATCGGGCGCCAAACCGCTTACTCTTGAAAAGCCGAGCTAATGCGTGTGCGTCATTGCTTGCTTCTTCAATACCTGAGTGAGCGTTGCACGTAATGTCGCCGGATCGATCGGCTTGTGCAGCAATGCGTAGCCGTTGGTCTGCGCTTCGCGCTGCGGGCCGGGATTAGTGTCGCCACTCATCAAAAAAGCGGGTATCGGCGCAGTCAGCGCCTCGCGCAAGTGTGCAATCACTTCGATTCCGGTTTTGCCGTTGCGCAAATGATAGTCGGAAATAATGACGTTCGGCGGCTCATCGTATCTTGCCAATACGTCGAGAACAGCGCTGTCGGTATTGCCGGTAACAACGCGGCAGCCCCAGCTCCGAATGAGACCTCCCATCCCTTCCAGGACCAGAGGGTCGTCGTCGATGACGACGACGAGCTTGCTGTCGGGTGCGACGAGGCGCGCTCGCGCGGAACTCTGCGGTTTGACCGCCTCGGCCTGGGCGCGCACCAAGGGCACCGTGATGGCGAAGCAAGAGCCTTTCCTCGGCACTGATTTCAGATCCACCGGGTGATTAAGCAGGCGGCATAAGCGGTCCACGATGGCAAGGCCAAGCCCAAGGCCGCCGCCTTGATCACGCTCCGACTTTTCAAGGCGATAGAACTCACTGAAGATATTCTGATGCTGGTCCTCAGGAATGCCGCTGCCGGTATCCCATACCTCGATCCGCAGGTTGTCGCCCCGCTTGCGGCAGCCGACCAGCACGCCTCTCGTCGAGGTGTAACGGATCGCATTCGATACCAGGTTGAGCATGATCCGTTCGAGCAGGATGAAGTCGCTGCGCACCCAGGCACTGTTGCCGACGATATCCAGCGTCAAACCTCTCTCACGCGCTACGCCGGCAAACGTTGTTTCAATCCGCTTCAACAAATGGGCAACCGGAAATTCGGTGAGATTTGGCGCCAGCATGCCAGAGTCCAGCTTGGATATGTCCAAGAGCGCATTGAAAAGTTCGTTCATCGCCGAGAGCGCAGCTTCAATGCCCGCAACGATCCGCCGGCGGTCATCGGCGCCCGTGCGCCCGTGTAGCTGCGCGACGAAGAGACCAAGAGCGTGCAAAGGCTGCCTCAGGTCGTGGCTTGCCGTCGCCAGAAAGCGGGACTTGGCGCGATTGGCGAGTTCGAGCTGACGCGTGCGCTCCTCGACCTTGCCCTCGAGCGTCGCGTACGACTCTTGCAACTGGGCCGCCATGCTGTTGAATTGATTGCCCAGCGCCTCAAGCTCGTCGCCGGTTTTGATCGAAATACGCTGGATCAGGTCGCCACTGCCAATGCGCGCGGCTCCATAGTGCAGCGCTCGAATTGGAACGACCATTCTGCGCGCCAGTAACAGTCCGGCAAAAATGGCCAGCGCAAGAGCCACCAGGACGACAATGCCGGAGCGCAACGCGGAATCGTACAGTGGGGCATAAGCCTCGTCCGTCGGCAATTCGGCAAAGACCAGCCAGCTGACTGGCGCCACTTCGGCAAAGGCGCTCAAAACCTGCCGGCCCCTGATATCGATACCTTGCAAGGGCTGATCCGCTGCGCCGCTCGACGCTGCGGAACGTGCGGCTTGTACCTGCGCAAGCCGGGACATGTCTGTCTTCCGCAGCACCAGGCTGATATCCGGATGCGCGATAAGACGCGCGGCGCCGTCAACGACATAAGCCTGTCCGTGTTTGCCGACCTGAATTTGCGATACGACATCCCAGATGAAAGTGAGATTTACTTGCCCGACGATAACGCCGAATTCGGGCCGCGCGCCGGCCATGGCTATCGTCATATATGGCTCGGACTCGTTGATGAAATAGACAGGCCCGTAATAGACCTTGTTGGCCATTGCTTGAATGAACGCGGCATCTTTCGAATGATCGATGTGACTTCCGATGATGTCCGGCGCTTCCCGTGACATTCGAAACTGCTCTCGTCCCGTCGCATCGAGCTGAACGATCTCGGTCAAAGCGGGCACTTGACGGAGCAAACGAACCCCATCGAACTGCCATTCATCGAACGCGCTATCGTTCCAAGAAAGTTGGGTCTCCCACGCCAATCCCGCGGTGATCTCGTTGAGGAACTGGCCGATTTTTTCGGCTGCCGACTCGGCTTGCGCGCGTTGAATGCGCACGAGCAGGGCTTTCTGTTCCTGGTACGAAAACCAGATATCGGACGCGCCGTTGATTGCCAAAGCGAGGCTGACAACGGCTACGAACATCACGGCATATTTTCGAAATAGGCCGCCGCGCGCCGCTGTGCCTGAGCTTCCTTCCGGCGTGGTTGCGTTGCGCTTCATCCGGCGACCGGCGAGAAGTTAAGCATTTCAATCATTGCGTGTGCGCAGGTCCCTTTGGACGATTTAGAGCAGGTCCTTTGGACGATTTAGAGATAGGACGGCCACCAAATGGCCAACTCAGGCGCTGGCACATCATATCAATCGGCGGCTTTGGAGGAAGCAGCTCGATGCGCGGCAATATGCGTGATTCCGGCTTCGCAGGTCTCTAGTAAGCTTGACGTTCTCGTTCATTTTTCACCGCGATTAAATCACGATGGGAATTTTCAGCATGATCGCATCACGTTCGGGGGCTTGATCGGCGATGGAGCGGCGCGCGTTTGTGGTTTTTCTAGGTGCTGCGCTGGCAATGCGCCCGTTGTCGGCAAATGCGCAGCAGTCGACTCGTTTGCGCACCGTTGGGGTGCTTATGGGACTAGCGAATGATGAGGAGACTCAAGCTCGCGCCAAGATTATTGAACAAGGCCTCGCAAAGAAGGGGTGGGTCGTCGGGCAAAACCTCCGCATCGAGTATCGATTCGCTGGCGGCGATGCTAAGCGCATGCTTAGTCTCGCGAAGGAGCTGGCCGGGCTTAACCCCGATGTCATTATCGGCCACAGCACGCCCGTTGTTGCCGCGCTTCTCCAAACCACTCGCACAATTCCGATCGTATTCGTCGTCGTCTCCGATCCGGTCGGCAGCGGCTTCGTGGCAAGTATCGCCCGGCCGGGCGGTAACATCACGGGATTTTCGGTTATGCAGACAACGATTATAGGGAAATATCTATCGATACTCAGAGCGCTGAAACCGCAGCTCACGCGCGTCGGCCTCATGTACAATCCCGAGTCCGTTCCCGGCGGCGGGACATTTTATATGCCCTCTTTCATGCAGTCTGCGAAGGAATTCCATGTCACTCCGATCGAGGCCGAAGTCCACAGCCCCGCTCAGGTCGAAACGGCCATGGCTGACCTTGATATCGTGCCGGGAAGCGCACTCATTGTGTTGGCCGGCAACTTCACAACGCTCTACCGTGAATTAATTATTTCACTGGCCGCTCGCTTGCGGATTCCTGCCATCTATCCGTACCGCTATTTTGCCGATGAGGGAGGCTTGCTGTCTTACGGAGTTGATGTCTTGGATCTGTTCAGACGGGCGCCCGATTACGTCGATCGTATTCTCCAGGGCGCAAAGCCCGCGGAGCTTCCCGTTCAAGCGCCGAAGAAATTCGAACTCGTCATCAACCTGAAGGCGGCCCGCGCTCTCGACCTCGTGGTGCCGCGAATTCTTCTTGCCGGAGCGGACACTCTGATAGACTGAAGCTAAGTCGATTCTGTGGGCGTGCGAATTAATTTTCCAAATCTATCTGCCCCTTCAGAGAGTTCGGGCCGCACGCGTCGCGAGCCTGGAGGCGAGCCAAGACGGCGTCGAGGACTGACCCTGATTAATAGCGGCGACGCCGAGAAGGATTGCCAAAAAACCCGCGACCGCCGTCCACGTTAGCGCCTCCCCCATCAACGTACAGCCGATGAGTACGCCGACGGCGAGCTTTAGGTATCCGACGCTTGCAGTACCCATGCTGCCGATCGTTCGGATCAGGCGAAAATAGACCACAAATCCGAATGCGGTCGCGACAATTGCATTGACAAACAAGGCCGCAATGGAAGCCGTCGAAGGCGTGGACTGTAAGGGTGCCTCAACAATGAAGCAAAGCGGCACAAGAACGAGCGCAGCGAATGTCAGCGTTCCAGCCGCCGTGATCTCCGGTGGGACATCGGCAAATCGACGGCCATGAATGACGCTGGCAGCGGAGGCAACGGTAGCCAAGATAATCGCTGCTTGACCGAACGCGGACTGGCCGAGTCCCGACAGCGTGCTTGCTCCGGCAATCATAATGACGCCAGCCAGACCGATGGAAACTCCCAATAGGCGGCCGAGCGACAATGTTTCATGCCTAGTCCACATCAGGCTGATGAGGCAGACGAATAGCGGCGTCGTTGAGTTCAGAATCGCCGCAAGCGCGCTGTCTACCGAACGCTGACCAAAAGCAAGGAGCGTGTAAGGAAGGATGCAGGCGAGGCCGCCTTGGACGCATAAACGTGGGACGAGATCCCTTCGCGCCAGTAAGCTGCGTTTCGACGCAAAGACAATAATCCAAAGTGTGAGCGCGGCCAGCAAGACACGCGCCGCAACCATCGTTATTGGCGGAATTGTAGCCAGAGAGATTTTCGTCAACGCGTAGGGTATGCCCGAGAGAAAGCCGAGCAGCACGAGCAAGCCAAATTCGAACGGGCGCGCCGTCTTACTCGGTGCATCCATGCATTGCGCTCCTTCACTCGCTTGGTTGCAGCACTGAAGCGTCAACCAATGCGGTTCGGAACGTCTCCGCATCTACCGGTTTGTGCAGAAGATGATACGCCCCGTTGTTAGGGTCAGACTGCGGCGAACTCGGATCGCCGCTGATAAGAAGTGCCGGAATTTCAAAGGCGCTCCGTAGTCGCTCAATGACATCGGTCCCTCTTGCGCCCTCCGACAAGCGATAGTCGCAAACGATCAAATCCGGCCGTCGCCCATGCTCGGCAAGCTGAGCCATGGCCTCGGCGTCGGTTTCGGCGGTAACGACCTGGAAGCCCCAGGAACGCAACAGACCGCCCGTGGCCTCGAGGACAAGAGCATCATCGTCAATCACGACAACGAGTTTAAGCGTTGGTGAGCGGCGTACGCCGCCGGGCGCTTTCATGCCTGGAGCCCTTGCCGACTGTGTCGGTCGAATATTGCTCCGTTCGCGCTTCGTTTGAATCAGCCCCAAGTCTCCCTTTTCTGAAACGTTTGTCCGAACGCGCCTACCAATAAGTATCAAGACTAATGTTTTGGATCACAGTACTTGTGTCTGCTTGAAACACTTCAGTGCTGCCATACGCTGACTACGCGCTAATCCTACTACAATCCAACAGGAGAACAGCAATGACGAAGTCCATTCAACGGCCCATCAGGGCGGGCGACAAAATGATCCGTGACACCGCGACCCTGAACCAGGGCAAGGTGCGCCTCGGGGACATGGCTCCCGCTTTCGTGCGTGCCGGCGACAAAGTGGTGCGTGACACCGCGACCCTGAACCAGGGCAGGGTGCGCCTCGGGGACATGGCTCCCGTTTTTGGCCCCAAGAAGTAACGAAGATATTCCTATACGGAGCGCGCCTGTCTTCGGCCGGTAACGTTCCCAGTGGTCGTTTGCCCGCGGGATGCCGGGCGCTCCCGCGGACAAACTAGGTTCTCTCGACGGGCCGACAGGAGGATATTGGCAATCATGGTCTCTGATCATTCGCTAAAGGGCCCACTTGTTCAATTCTATCAAATGGTGCCCGATGGGCTTCCGCCGCGCCGCGCCGATAAAGCCGTCGGCGGCATCATTCCAGCTCGCGCCTTGCGCTATTGTGAGGCGATCACCAGCGCGTCGGCGTTTGGCTGGTATGTCTTCCTGCCCATCAGCTTCAAGGTCGTATGGGACGGGCATGACATGCTGTGGACATATCCTGGGGTCGACGAGTGGCTGCCGCTGACGCGCGACGCAGTGCAATATCCGGGATTCAGCCAGCAATTCGATGAATGTGCGCCGCCCGATGTGCGCGGCTTTTCTCCGCCATTTCTCTCGCCGTCCATTCAACCGGGACAATTGCAAGTTTGGACCGGCTGTATTGCCAAGACCGCGCCGGGCTGGAGCCTTCTGGTTCGCGGCGTGGCAAATCTTTCGCAGAGCCAATCCTATCAAATGCTGGAAGGCATCATCGAAACCGACAACTGGTTTGGTCCGCTCTTCGACAACGTCCGGATTCTCAAGACCGACGTGCCAATTGAATTTCGCGACGACATTCCCTTCCTGCAGGTCCAGCCGGTGCGAAAGGACTTTTACGCCGATAAATTTCTGCAAAATTTCACCGTGAAGGATATGGCGCAGCTGTCGCGCGAGGATTGGGCAGCGTTCCATGGCACCGTTGTCGTTCCCAATACGTCTGCGGAACGAAAGCGCGGCCAATATGCGGTCTCGGTCCGCAAACAGGCCGCGCATGTCTCGGCGCGGGCATCGATTGCGGAATGACCGCTGTACCGTGGGCGACTGAGCCCAGTACTTAAGGACCGGGCGGCCGGTACCTTTGTACGATATTGAGGCCTTCCGAGCCGTGGCCTAATGGCGCCGCCAATTTGGTAAGCGCATGAAGGCTAGAGGAATCCGACGTGCGGCTCGCACTGGTAAGGTGACGCGCGAGATTTGGCGTTTTGCACGCCTGAACGAATCATCGCCCCTTGGCTATCGGCTCAACGTGGCGAGATCGAAGGCGAGCTCGAAATCGAAATGACACCCACGAACGCCGATGAGCCCTACGAATGGGTTTGGGTCGATGCAACATATCTGCGCGACTTGGCGCAACGTTGCTCCCGGTTGGCGCGTGATTGCCCGCATCTCGCGACTTCGCATCAACTTGAAGCAATCGGTGTTGAATTGATGCAGAAGGCGGCGGAACTGGATGAATTGCAGCATTCCAGCCGTCAGGATTGGCTCCGCGACAACAGACATTCGCCGACACCAGCGCGGAAGAAGTAGTTGCTCCGCGGTGTGGCGGCGCCTCAGGCCGCGATCGTCTGGAGGCGCCGCTTGGTGACGACCGCGTGACCTCGATGTGCTGCGAGATCAGCAGTTGCGGAACCCAGATCGAAAAGCCGTACTAGCCGATCGTCCGAAATAGATTGTAGATCACCAGCATGACGGTGCGGCCGCGTTGGTTTACTCCGCGCATCATGAAAGCTACGGTCCATCGCGAGATCGGCGAAGCAACTTGCGGCGCTAACGGCACCTGACAATGGATAGCTTGATTATCGGCGGCGGCATCGGCGGCTTGACGCTGGCGCTGTCCATTCACGCCGCGGCGCCCGATAGCCGGATTCGAATCTTCGAAGCCGCGCCCGATATCCGCGCGCTCGGTGTCGGCATCAATCTCGGGCCGCATGCGGTCAAGGAGCTGAGCGCGCTCGGCCTGGAGCAAGCGCTCGTTGCCGTCGCCTGCACGCCGCAGGACTACGCATTCTTCACGCGGCACGGTCAGCTGGTCTATCGCGAGCCGTGGGGCCGCGCTGCCGGCCATCTCTGGCCGCACCTTTCCATTCATCGCGGCGAACTGCATCAGGTTTTGCTCGATGCAGTCGTTGAGCGGATCGGGCGGCAAAATTTTGTCACCGGTCATCGTTGCGTTGGCGTCGAGCAGGACGATGAATCGGTAACGGCAAGCTTCGCCGCTCCCGACGGCAGCGCGTTGGCGGCGCAGCGCGGGAATGTTCTCATCGGCTGCGACGGCATCCATTCCGCGGTTCGCGCGCAGTTTTATCCGGACGAAGGTCCGTTCTGCTATCGCGGCACCAATCTGTGGCGCGGCGTGACGCGGCGCGCACCGTTCCTCACCGGGCGAAGCATCGCCCGCATCGGCGCGCGCCACTCGACGCTCATTCTTTATCCGATCCGCGATCGCATCGACGCCGCCGGCAATCAGCTCATCAACTGGGTTGCCGAGATCGAACGCGATGTTGCGGCGGCCGTCGACTGGAGCAGGCCGGGGCGGCTCGAGGACTTCTATCCGGCTTATCGGGACTGGACCTTCGATTGGCTCGATGCCGCAGCCTTGATCCGCGATGCCGATCTGATCCTGTCCTATCCGATGGTTGATCGCGACCCGCTCGATCGCTGGACGTTCGGGCGCGTGACGCTTCTGGGCGACGCGGCACACCCGATGTACCCGCAAGGCGGCAACGGCGGGGCGCAAGCCATCATCGACGCCGCAACGCTCGGCCGCTTGCTCGCCAGCGAGCCCGACCCGGTCGCGGCATTGCGGGCCTACGAAGCCGCGCGCCTTCCGGTAACCAGCCGCATCGTCCTGCAAAACCGCTCCGCGCCGCCAAACGCGATCGTCGACGCGGTCGAGCAGCGCACCGGCGATAAGCGCTTCGAGCGCCTGGAAGACGTCATCAGCCAGGACGAGCTGCGCGCCATCTTCGAGCGCTATCAAAAAGTCGCCGGCTATCACGTCGATATGGTGGGCAAAGACGTTTCCCGGGCGCAGCGCGGCACGTAGCGTAGCGAAGTGACGCGCTGCAGACCCGGGATCGTTACAAACGCTGAGTCCCTTACGATCCCGGATCAGCGCTGCACCGCTTCGCGCTGCACCGCATCCGGGAAACGGCTGCCGCTTAGCCCACCTTCAACTTTCGTCCGGCATATTGAGCGCGCGATCCACGCTCGCCAGCAGCGCAGTATGATCGTACGCGGTATAAAGCGACGCGCCTTGCTGCACCGGATCGCCGGCGTAATAGCGCTCGTATTGCAGCTGGCGTTGCCCGAACTGAGTGCCGGTCGCATCCCAGGCCAATTTCGAGAGGCGAATTTTGGCCTCGGCGTCGCGATCGGCGCCGCGATAGTAGCGGCGGATATCGGCGCCGATCTCGGAATTCAAATCGGCTTCGGTTGGGTTGCTGAGGATGCCGCCGGCGCCGAGAAGCTGCGTCACCTGCACCATGCGCTCGTAGAAGCGGGGGATATTGTAGCGCAGCGCGTGCAACGGTTCGAGCGCCGGACGCAGCGTGCCGTGGCCGCTTGTTTCGGCTTTCTGCTCCGATAGCATGATGGCGCCTTCGATGAGCTGCAGATAGCCGATGCATTCGCCCAATTTCTCCTGCACGTGCACGTAGCCGTCGGTCTTGACGCTGCGCGACAAGGCGATCGCGAGCGCCGTCATGAATTCGCATTTGGCAAGGCCGCGAACCGCCGTTTGATGTCCGGTGTGGCACTGCACCCGCGTTCGCGCGAACATGGTGTTGGCCAGCGTGACATTGCCGTGCAGGAACACGCGATCCCACGGCACCAGAACATTGTCGAAAATGGCCATCGCATCGGGCTCCTCGAAACGAGAACCCAGCGGATGATCCCAGTGCGATTGATCGCCCGGGTCGAATGGCTCCCGGCAAATGAACCGCAGTCCCGGCGTATCGGCCGCAATGGCGAAGGCCAGCGCGTATTTTTCCTCGCCGGGGCGGACCGAGAACGGCAGCGGATAGACCATGATCTCGTCGGCGGTCGGGCCGTGAGTCGCCAGCATCTTGGCGCCGCGGACGATCAGGCCGTCGCTGGCCTCTTCCACGATGCCCAGATAGGCGTATTCGTCGGCCTGCTGCGCGGCGGATTTGCTGCGATCGACCGGCGGATTGACCAGCGTGTGGGTGAGGAACAGATCGTTGTCGCGGCAATAGCGGTAATAGCGCCGGACGTTGTCGGCAAATTTTGCGCCGCAGTCGGCAAAGACCTCAGGCGCATCGGCGAAGGATGCCAGCACCGTATTCAAAAAGTCGGGTGAACGGCCCATGGTGCCGAACGTGGCATCGGCCCAAATCTTCATCGCCTTGCGGCGGTGCACGAGATCGGCGTGCGTTCGTGGAATAATGAATGAGACGCCGGCCGGCGCATCGGCGTCGTCGGGCAGATAAGTCATTGCCGAACGCAATTCGGCGTCGGTCTGGCAGTCGTAAAGCCTCGCCATCGCCGCTATCGGACGGCGGAATACCGGATCGGCGGTAACGTCGCTGACCTTTCGCCCGGCGATCCAAACATTTCGCGGATGCGCCTTGAGCCGCGAAATATAGCTTTTGCCGTCACGTACACCCATCACAGCACCTTTCCGGGCCGGTTTTCGTCGCTGTCTTTTCAACAAGCGGGTTTGACGGCGCATTTCAAGGCCTTCTGCCGCGTTGTTGCCCAGGAACTTGGCCTGTCCGCAAACGTTATTGCGTGCAGCGTCGCGAAAGCGCGTGGCGTTCAGGGGCATATTCTGGACAAGATGAAATGTGCGGCATTTGCGGTGAAGTGACCTTCAATGGCGACGCTGCGGGTCATTGCATCGCAGCAATGACTCAGCAAATGCGTCCGCGCGGTCCGGACGCGGGCGGTGCATTCATGCAGGACCGCGTGGCGTTCGGCCATCGCCGTCTCAGCATCATCGATCTCGCGTCCGCCTCGCAGCAGCCGATGATCGATCCGCAGCTTGGCCTGGCGATTGTTTTCAACGGCTGCATCTACAATTATCGCGAGTTGCGCAGCGAGCTCGCGGTGAAAGGCTATCGGTTCTTCTCGCAAGGCGACACCGAGGTTATCCTCAAAGCTTACGCGGAATGGGGCCCGCGCTGCGTCGATCGCTTCTACGGCATGTTCGCGTTCGCGATATGGGAGCGCAATTCCGGCCGCGTCGTGCTGGCGCGCGACCGGCTCGGCATCAAGCCGCTGTACTACTCGGAACATGCAGGCTCGTTTCGTTTTGCCTCGACGCTGCCCGCGCTGCTCGCTGCCGGCGATGTCGATACCGCCATCGATCCGGCGGCGCTGCATCATTACATGAGCTTGCACGCCGTCGTGCCAGCGCCGATGACGATCATCAAGGGCGTGCGCAAGCTTGCCCCGGCCACGATCTGCATCATTGAACCCGACGGCAAACGGCGCGAGGAAACCTATTGGCGGATGGAGGTCGGTCCGCGATCGGACGATCGCGCGCTGACCGAGGCAGATTGGCGCGAAGCGATCCGCGAGGCGCTCGGCAAAGCCGTGGAACGGCGTCGCGTCGCCGACGTGCCGGTTGGCGTTCTGCTCTCGGGCGGGC
>Ga0207416_1001336_pt1 | contig 33748 bp, 29 predicted proteins | sample PaiPotPPM11metaG_FD_184107 | JGI IMG/M metagenome (GOLD analysis project Ga0207416, IMG submission 184107) | Iron sulfur acid spring bacterial and archeal communities from Banff, Canada, to study Microbial Dark Matter (Phase II) - Paint Pots PPM... ...
TTGCAATATAATGCATTGCAATATAATGCATTGCAATATAATGCATTGCAATATAATGCATTGCAATATAATGCATTGCAATATAATGCATTGCAATATAATGCATTGCAATATAATGCATTGCAATATAATGCATTGCAATATAATGCATTGCAATATAATGCATTGCAATATAATGCATTGCAATATAATGCATTGCAATGCTGGAGTCAAGAGTCGTTCGTGATGAGGTGGCCGTCGCGCCGTTCTCGTAACCTGCATCAGTTCCGCCATCTACGTTTGATTCCGCGACATGAGCAAATTTGCACAGCCTGTCACTCTCGCACCTGTCATATTCAAAAGGGCGCCTGGCCGCGAATACGATCCTTCAAATTGGTTCTCGGACGCCACAGGAGTGTCTCCTTTTATGAGTTCTGCCAACACACGCCGGATTGGAAACCAGGCCATCAATCTGGGCGCGAGGCTTGATCGCCGGCGCGTCCTGGAAAAGGCGCCCACCGGCATCGTCGGCCTTGACGCGATTACCGGGGGCGGGTTCCCCAAGGGGCGCCCGACGTTGATATGCGGCGGCGCCGGGAGCGGCAAGACGCTGCTGGGGATGCTGTTTCTCGTGCGCGGGGCCGTGCAGTACGGCGAACCCGGAGTATACGTGAGTTTTGAGGAGACCGCCCAAGAGCTCACTCAGAACGTCGCGTCGCTCGGGTATGACCTCAACAAACTGACCGCCCAGAAAAAGATCATTCTGGATCACGTGGTTGTCGAACGGCTGGAGCTCCAGCCGGCCGGCGAGTACGATCTGGAAGGGCTCTTCATCCGGCTCGGCAATGCGATCGATGCGATCGGCGCGAAGCGCGTCGTCCTGGACACGCTCGAAATGCTGTTTTCGGCACTGCCCAACCCTACACTGCTGCGGGCGGAGTTGGGGCGGTTGTTTCGGTGGCTGAAGGCCAAAGGCGTCACCGCCGTCGTCACGGCCGAACGGGGGGACGGCAGGCTCACGCGCCAGGGGTTGGAAGAGTACGTCGCCGACTGCGTGATCGTGCTCGATCACCGCGTGGCCGACCAGGTCTCAACGCATCGCCTCCGCATCGTGAAGTATCGTGGAACGGCGCACGGGACGAACGAATACCCCTTCCTGATCGGACGCGACGGTCTTACCCTTCTTCCCGTGACCGGCATTCAACCGGCATATGCGGCCTCAACCGGGCGCATCTCGACCGGGGTCGAGCGTCTCGACGCGATGCTGGAAGGGCGGGGGTACTATCGCGGCAGCACCGTCCTCATCTCCGGTTCGGCGGGCTGCGGGAAGACGAGCCTCGGGGCGGCGTTCGCGGAGGCGACGTGCCGGCGAGGGGAACGGGCGCTCTTTTTTGCGATGGAAGAGTCGGAGGACCAGATCGTGCGCAACATGCGCTCGATCGGCATGGATCTCGCGCCGTGGGTGCGCAAAGGCCGCCTCCGTTTTCACGTGTCCCGCCCGGCGCTCTTCGGACTCGAGGCCCATCTGATGGCGATGCTCGATACCGTGATCGCCGCACGCCCGAGCGTCGTGATCCTGGATCCCGTGACGAACTTTCTGAGCGCGGGGACCAAGGGCGACGCGAGCGCGATGCTGGTGCGCCTGATCGACTTTCTCAAGGAGCAGCAGATCACCGCGTTCTTCACGGACCTGAGTCCGGAGCAGGATGGCGAGTACTCCGGACGGCAATCCGAGAGCGTCATTACGTCGATGGTCGACACCTGGATCCTCCTGCGCAATCTGGAGACCAACGGCGAGCGCACCCGCGGGCTGTACATCATCAAGTCGCGTGGGATGGCGCACTCCAACCAGATTCGGGAGATGCTCTTGACGGATTCGGGCATTCAGCTCGTCGACGTCTATGTGGGGGTCGGAGCGGCCCTGACGGGGTCGGCCCGGGTGATTGCCGAGGCGCGCGAACGGGCGGAGGAAGTTGTCCGCGCGCGATCCGTCACGCAGAAGCGCAGCGAGATCAAGCGGAACCGTGCCGCGCTCGAGGCGCAGATCGCGGCTCTTCGGGCCGAAGTGAGGGCGCAGGAAGACGCCTTGACGGATGTCGGCGCGGTGCAGGCCGGCTTGGAGCAAGCCGGCCGCGACGAGCGGGCGGGCATCGGTCTCATGCGGATCGCCGCCGCGCCCCGCAACTCCAACGGCGGGCGCGGCACCGGGAGGAACGGAAAGTGACCAAGCCCGCGCGACCCTCGCGAGGCGTTCGTCGCGTTACACACAGGGGCCGGCCGGGCAAGGCCGCGCAGGGTGCGCGGGCGTCGAGGCCGCAAGGTCCTCAGGTGACGCCGTCGCGCTGGCATCTGCGGCTGTACGTCGCCGGGTCCACGCCGAAGTCGCTGGCCGCCCTCGCCAATCTCACGCGGCTCTGTGAGGACCACCTTGCAGGCCAATACGAGCTCGAGGTGGTGGACCTTCTCGAGCATCCGAACCTGGCGCGGACAGATCAGATCCTGGCGATTCCCACGCTCGTGCGGACGCTTCCGGAACCGATCCGCAAGATCATTGGGGACCTGTCGGTCCTCGACCGAGTATTGGTCGGGCTGGGTATCACCCCGCGCACGACGGGGTGAGCGGGGGCGCGATGCCACGTATCGGCCTCCGGGCGGCGGGCCGGCCGGGACGCGCGAAGGTCACACTCGTGCGGCGAAGGCTCAACAGCAAGGAGCGCGCGGGTGGCATTAGGGATGTTCGTGCGCGCCTCGCGGAGGCCGAGGGGGCCCTGGAGGCCATCCGCAGCGGACGGGCGGACGCGCTCGTCGGGACAGGAGCTCGGAGCGGAGAGGTGCTCACGCTCCGCGGGTCGGACGAACCGTACCGCGTCTTTGTCGAAGCGATGAATGAAGGCGCGGTTGCCCTGGATCAGCGCGGGACGATTCTTTACTGCAATCAGCGGTTTGCCGAGATGGTCAACACGCCCATCGAACGGGTGCGCGGATCCGCGTTCCGGAAGTTTGTGGACGCGGCGGAGGATTCCAACGTCGAAGGCCTGTTGGAGCGCGCCAGGCAGGGAGGTGCGATGGGCGAGTGTACGCTCTGCACGGATGATGGAACCCCTGTGTCGGTCTATTTGTCCGCGCGCCCATTGTATGCGGGAGGGGTGCAGGGGACGTGCCTGGTCGCGACAGACATCACCGCGCACAAGGCGGCGGCCCTGCAGCAGAGCGAGCGCCGTTTCCGCGCACTCACAGAGAACAGCTCCGATGCCATTGCGCTCGTCTCCGCCGACGGCGCCATCCTCTACGCCAGCCCTTCGAGCAGCCGTGTGCTCGGCTATTCCGGCGGGGAGGTCGTGGGCCACAGCCAGTTCGAGTTCGTGCATCCCGACGATCTCGAACGGGCCGCGGGGCTGCTGCGAGATGTCGTGCAACAACCGGGGGGCCGCACGACGGCGGAGTACCGTATGCGGCACAAGGACGGGGCCTGGCGTTGGATCGAGCGTGTCGCCGTCAATCTCCTGGCCGAGCCGAGCGTGCAGGCAATCGTCACCAACTACCGCGATATCACCGAGCGGAAGCTGGCGGAAGTACAGGTCACGCGCCAGGTTGAGACCTTATCGCGGCTCTCCGAGAGCACGCAGCGGCTCTCCGAGACCCTGAATCTTCGCCAACTGGCGGAAGAGGTCGTCGCGACCTGTGTTGCGTCCTTTGCCGCAAATTTGGCGTGGCTCGGGCGCCTGGAGGGCGACGGCGCCATCCGGTTGTTGGCCTGCTCCCCGTCCGACACGAGCACGTCGTACGATGCCGCTGTGCGGTGGGACGGCGCGCGCGACGCGAAGAACGCGACGGCCCTGGCGATCGGGACCGGCGCGCCCGCGATTCTCGACGATCTGACCGGCACGCCGGAGCGCCCCGAACGGTGGCCGCTCAACCCGCCCCCCTGGTTATCGCGCGCGGTGGTGACGGCCGTCCGCAGCGCCGGGGCGTTTCCCCTGATCAGCCGGACGAAAACCTTTGGGGTGCTCGTACTATACAGCCGCCAGCCCGGCTTCTTCACCGCTGAGCGCGTTGAGTTCTTGCAGGCGTACGCCCGCCAGGTCGCCGCCGCGCTGGAGAACGCCCGCCTGTTCGAAGAGGCGGATCGCCGCGTCCTGCAGCTGCAGGCCCTGCGCGACATCGATGCCGCGATTGTCAGCAGCCTCGACTTGCAGGTCATACTTGATGTCTTTCTCGATAAGGTCACGGCGCAGCTTCGAGTTGACGCGGGCAGTGTGTTGATCTGCAATCCGCACACCCTGACGTTCGACTATGCCGCGGGCCGGGGCTTCCGCGGCGCCGCGATTCGGTACACCCACCTCCGCCCCGGACAAGGCCACGCCGGACGCGCCGCGCTGACCGGCCGCATCGTGACCGTCCCCGAACTTGCCAAGGACCCCGGTGATTTCGGACAGACGCCAGAACTGCTCGGCGAGGGGTTCGTGGCCTACTGGGCGGTGCCGCTGACCGCCAAGGGGAAGGTCAGAGGGGTCCTCGAGATTTTTCGCCGCACCCCGTTCGTTCCCGATCAGGAGTGGCTGGACATCCTGGCCACCCTGGCCGGTCAGGCGGCGATCGCGATCGACAACGTGGGACTCTTCAACGACCTGCAGCGCTCCAACACCGACCTGTCCCTCGCATACGACACGACGCTCGAAGGATGGTCGCACGCGTTGGATCTGCGGGACAAAGAAACGGAGGGTCATACGCAGCGCGTGGTTGACATAACCATCCGCCTCGCCCGCGCGATGGGGGTGCCCGATGCCGATCTTACCTCGTTCCGCCGCGGGGCTCTCCTGCATGACATGGGAAAGATGGCCATCCCCGACAGCATTCTGCTCAAGCCCGGGCCGCTCACCAAGGACGAGCAGACGATTATCCGCCGGCACCCGCAGATCGCCTATGATCTTTTGTCGCCGATCGTGTATCTCCGGCCGGTGCTCGACATCCCGTATTCCCACCACGAGAAGTGGGATGGAACCGGATACCCACGCGGGCTGAAGGGTGAACAGATCCCTCTGGCGGCGCGAATCTTCGCGGTGGCGGACGTCTGGGACGCGCTCCGATCAGATCGTCCCTACCGTCCGGCCTGGCCCGATGTCAAGGCGAAGGCGTATATCCTTGCGGAGGCGGGGACGTCCTTCGACCCCGCAGTCGTCAAGGTCTTCGAGGGGCTCGTATGATGCCATACAGCCCGCGGCCATGGGTGTAATCGCAAAATCCCCCTTCCGGCGTCACTTCGTTCCTTACTAAGCTTGAATCAAGACGAGCTCACCGGCCGCGTTGACGGATTCGAGCAACTCGTGACGCGCGCGGGACGTCCTTTCGGACAAAGAATGTGCCGAACCGGAGCCGAATGCTCATGGCATCCAGGACGCCGGGCTCCAGGGGGATCCGTGGTTACATTCGTTGTCGAGCACCGTATCCGGGACGGCCACGAAGCCGACGCGCAGAAGATCTTTGACGCGGCGACAAATCACGCCAAGCGTCAGCCCGGTCTCGTGTTCCGTCAAGTCCTCCGGTCTCGAGAAGATCCTCAAAAAGTCATATCGGTGATCTGCTGGGAGAGCCCGGAGGCGTTTGAGCGCCAGCGGCGCCCTCGGCCTCAAGAGGTCGTCGACGAGGAAATGCGCCACTTCGATACCATGACGGCCGAGCTCTACGACGTTGTGGACCGCGTGAACCTATGACCGTCAGGGGGCGCAGACCGTGATTACCTACAAAGGCCGGCAGATTCCGGAAACGTTCGAAGAGATTGTGAATCCGCAGCACACCGCCCTCATCGTCCACGAGATGCGGAACGATCTGCGGGAGATTGGCGCGGCGGACAAGGGCGGGAAGATGATCCGCATCGATTTCGACTCCATCGTCGCCCCGCTCGCGAGGCTGCTCGCGGCCGCGAGGGACAAGAACATGCGAATCATCTTTGCCGGGTATATGGGACATTCCACCGAGAGCCTCTATTCGGACGTGATGGTCTGGCGGCATCATAAACGCCTACTGGACCCCAAGACCGCGCCGGGAGCCCCGGGTGTTGTCGAGAAGAGCCGCGGATGGCAGGTCATCGACGAGCTCAAGCCGCGGGAGACGGAGATCATCCTGGCGAAGCCGCGCGTCGACTGCTTCATTGGGACCAACTTGGAACTTTTGCTGCGCTGGAACGGGATCCGGACGATCGTCATCGCCGGCGTGGGGGCCGAGGTGGGCATCCTGCCCACGACCTTCCACGCGCTCAACCTGGGTTTTTTCGTGGCGGCGCCGGTAGACTGTATCCGGGGGACGGCGCGGGAGTGGACCAACGACGCGATGAAGTTCATCGGCGGCAACGAGCACGGCCCGCTGGCCCTTGTGCAGCCGTCGTCCGACATTATCGCGGCGTGGGAACGGTACTGAGCGGTCCGGCCGACACCGCCGGTAGGAGGACTTCATGACACCTGCACTGCGTCCGCATAGCTCCCATTGGGGCGCGTTCACCGCGGACGTCCGCGACGGTGATCGCGTGACGGTCCATCCGCATCCGCTCGACCCCGACCCCTCGCCGCTGCTCGGAAATATCCCCGGCGGCGTGCGGCACCGGACGCGCGTGTCGCAGCCGATGATCCGGGCGGGATGGCTGGACCGCGGTCCCGGGCCGGCGGAGGGCCGGGGCGCGGAGCCGTTCGTACCGGTCGGCTGGCCCACGGCGATCCGGCTGCTCGCGGACGAACTCAAGCGCGTGATCGAGCAGCACGGTCCAGAGGCGATCTACGGAGGATCGTACGGCTGGGGCAGCGCCGGACGAATTCATCACGCCCAAAGCCAGCTCCACCGGTTTCTCAACTGCCTCGGCGGCTACACCCGGTCGGTTCAGACGTACAGCCTCGGCGCGTCGCGCGTCATCCTGCCGTACGTGATCGGCACGCACGACGAACTGCTCTATTCGGCGACGGCCTGGCCGGTCATCACGGCCAACACGCAGCTGGTCGTCTGCTTCGGCGGGATTCCTCTCAAGAACGCGGCGGTCAGCGCCGGCGGAGTCACGCGGCACACCGTGCGCGGCCATCTCCGCGAGGCCGCCCGCCGGCAGGTGCGGTTCGTGCAGTTCAGCCCGGTGAAGGACGACCTGCCGGAGTTCCTCGAGGCCGAATGGCACCCGCTGGTGCCCGGCACCGACGTGGCGGTCATGCTGGCACTCGCGCACACGCTCATCACGGAGGGGCTGCACGATCGGGAGTTTCTCGCCAAGTACTGCGTCGGGTTCGAGCGATTCGAACGGTACGTCCTCGGTCTTGACGACGGCGGGCCGAAGAGCCCCGAATGGGCCGCGTCGCTGGCACACGTGCCCGCGGACGCGCTGCGCGCGCTGGCCCGCCGGATGGCGGCGAGCCGGACGTTGGTGACGGTGAGCTGGTCGCTCCAGCGGGCCGATCACGGCGAGCAGGTGCCCTGGATGGGTCTCGTGCTGGCGGCCATGCTCGGACAGATCGGACTGCCGGGCGGCGGGTTCGGATTCGGGTACGGCTCGGTGCAGGCCGTGGGCGCGCCGCGGTCGGTGCCGGTGCCGACGCTGCCGCAGGGCACGAACCCCGTCGAGACGTTCATCCCCGTGGCGAGGATTTCGGACATGCTGCTGCATCCGGGCGAGGAGTACGATTACGACGGCCGGCGGCTGCGGTACCCCCGGATCCATCTCGTCTACTGGTGCGGGGGCAACCCGTTTCACCATCATCAGGACCTCGGACGGCTCCGCCGGGCGTTTCAGCGTCCGGACACGGTCGTGGTGCACGAGGCGTTTTGGACGGCCACGGCGCGCCATGCCGATATCGTGCTCCCGTCCACCATTACGCTCGAGCGGGACGACATCGCGGCCTCGCCCAACGACGGCTACCTGATCGCGATGCACCAGGCGGTGCCGCCGTACGTGGCGTCGCGAAACGACTACGATATTTTCGCCGAGCTGTCGTCGAGGCTCGACGCCGGCGACCGGTTCACCGAGGGCCGCACCGGCGCGGAGTGGATCAGACATCTCTACGAGGAGTGGCGGGAGTCCGCGGCAGGCGTCGCGGCCCAGGCGCCGCCGTTCGACGAGTTTTGGCGCGCGGGCAGCGTCGAGCTGCCCGTCAGCCCGGACGATACGGTGCTTTTTTCGGCGTTCCGGCAGGATCCCGTGCGCGCGCCGCTCGCGACGCCGAGCGGCCGCATCGAGATCTTTTCATCCCGGATCCATGGGTTCGACTATCCGGACTGCCCCGGTCATCCGGCGTGGCTCGAGCCCGCGGAGTGGCTGGGCTCTCCGCTCGCCAGCCGGTTCCCCCTCGTCCTGATCGCCAACAACCCGAGGACCCGGCTGCACAGCCAGTTGGATATCGGGGAGTTCAGTCAGGCGGCGAAGGTCAAAGGCCGCGAGCCGATTCGCCTGCATCCCGACGACGCCGCGGCCCGCGGCATTGCGGACGGGGACGTCGTGCGCGTGCACAACGACCGCGGAAGCTGCCTGGCGGGCGCCGTCCTGAGCCGCGAGATTCGCACGGGCGTGGCGCAGCTTTCCACGGGCGCGTGGTACGATCCGTTCGACCCCCGGGACCCGACGCCGATGTGCGTGCACGGGAACCCCAACGCCGTGACGTTCGACAAGGGCACGTCCCGGCTCGCGCAGGGGTGCAGCGGCCAGCAGTGTCTGGTCGAGATCGAGCGGTGGGACGGCGCGCTCCCGCCGGTTACGGTGCTCGACCCGCCGGCGATGGAACACCGGAACGGCGTCTGAACCGCGGCGCCGTCACCTAGTTGCTGAAGTCGTAGCTCTCGAGCGCCGCCGCGCAGCCCTGGTCGAATGCCGCAAATGCCTCCGGCGGCGACGCGCAAATCGCGGCGCCCCTGGTCGTCGTGCCGTCGCCGGGGTGCCGAACCGCGAAGACGACCCGGACTCGGAACTGCCTGCCGGTTTGCGTCGTGAGGAAATCAACCCACACCGCGTCAACGGGGCCGGATGCCGTCGAAAGCTTTCCACTCCTCTGGCCGAGGATCTGCGTGTTCGACTGCTTCCCGAGTCCGCTCTCGGAGAACGCCTGGGCCGCGACGGGTTCGAGGCCTCAACTTCTTCTTCATGCGCCGGCGGCAGGCGGCGGGGACGCGAGGAGTAGCGGCGCCGTTCGGCCAAGAAGTGGGGAAACGCGGGCGGGGGGCCTGGGATGCGATCGGCGAGCTTCCGCTGGACAACCGTCGTGCTCGTATGCGCGCTGGCCGCTGCCGCCGCGGGGCGTCCGGTCTCGGCGCAGCAGCCCGCGATGCAGCGCTACTACGATCCGAAAGGCCGATTCTCGCTCGAATATCCCACCGCGTGGAAATTGACGGTTCACATCACCGATATCGGCACGGTGTACAGCGGAGTCAGCCCCGCCGGCTACGTGGACGTGTCGATCGGCGAAGGCGCCACGTACGCGTCCGCGCAGGAGTTCGCAAAGAGCATCGAGGCGAAGTATCGGGAGGCGCATCCAACGTACCACTCGCTTCAGGAGGGCCGGACGACCATCGTCGGCCAGGAGGCGTACTACATCTACTACACGGTCAGCGATAAGAACCTCGAAACCTATGAGATTCGCGTGTACGTTCGAAGTGTGCCGCCGCAGGGTCCGCAGCGAGTGTACTGGCTCAGCGGCGGAACGCTCAACCGCCCCGAGCAGGTCCGCGATAACTTCCCGTTGATTTTGCGGATCATTCAGAGCTTTCGCCCTGGGTAGACACTCGTAAGATCCAGCTAGGAGGAACTCGGATCGTGCCTCGGATGAGCGGCAAACGGGCGCTGCTGGAGCAGCTCGTGGCGGACGGTGTTCGCTACGTCTTCGGCAACCCGGGAACCACCGAGCAGGCGTTTATGGACCTGCTCCAAGACTACCCGCAGCTGGAATTCATCCTGTGCCTGCACGAGGCCGTCGCGGTCGGCATGGCGGACGCGTTCGCCCGCGCCACGCGGAAGCCGGCGTTCGTCGAGATCCACGTGGCGCCCGGCATCGGCAACGCGGGGGGCATGCTGTTCAACGCGAAGTCGGGCCGCTCGCCGCTCGTCGTGTACGCCGGCCAGGGTCCGAGCCGCGCGATGTTCCAGGAGCCGCACCTGTCCGGTGATCTCGTCGCGATGGCCAATCCCGTCACCAAATGGGCCTACGAAGTCCATCACGCCGCCGACCTGCCGCAGGCGGTGCGGCGCGCCTTCAAGGTCGCCGACGAAGCGCCGCAGGGTCCCGTCCTCCTCGCCGTGCCGACCGACGTCCTGGACGAGGAGGCCGACGTCGCCATCCAGCCGACGGCCTATACGCGCTGGCGGGCGCATCCGGATCCGGCGGCGATCGACGAGGCCGCGGACCTGCTCGCCGGCAGCCGCCGGCCCGTGCTGGTCGTCGGGGACGGCGTGGCCCTCTCGGAAGGGCACGAGGAGGTCGGTCGCCTCGCCGAGCTGTTGGGCGCGCCGATCTATCAGGGATATCCGTCCGAGGTCAACGTGCCCGCCGACCACCCGCTCTACGCGGGGACGCTGCCGTTCACCAGCGCCGCCGCTCCGGACGTCGTCGATCGTCTGATGTCCCAGCATGACGTGCTGCTCGGGGTGGGCACGTCGTTGTTCCGCTACATTTTCCCGAGGCCCGGCGGCGCCGCGCCCACCGGGACGAGGGTGATCCACGTCGACACCGACGGCTGGGAGATCGGCAAGAACCTGCCCGGCGTGCTCGGCATCAAGGCCGACTGCCGGGCCGCGCTCGTGGCACTGCTGGAGCGGCTCGAGTCACGCCGGCCGTCCGGCGCGGCCGAGCGGGTCGACGCGATCACGTCCGAGCAGCGGCGCGTCCGGGAAGAGGCGCTGGCGCGCGACCGGCGCGGATGGGACGATGCGCCGATCTCGGTGCCGCGCCTGATGGGCGAGCTCGCCGCGGTCCTGCCCGCCGAGGCCGCCATCTTCGAAGAGGCGGTCACGGCCGGCCCGGCTTTGATGCGCTATGTGCGGCCGCGCGCCGGCCGGTACTTCCGCGGCCGTGGGGGCGGACTAGGTCCGGGCATGCCGGGGGCCGTGGCGCTGAAGCTGGCGATGCCGGAACGCCCGGTCGTCGGCGTCGTCGCCGACGGCGCGGCGATGTTCACGGTCAGCGCGCTGTGGACGGCGGCCCACCACCGCATCCCGGTCACGTGGGTCATCTGCAACAACGCGAGCTACCGGATCCTCAAAGAAAACGTCATGGACTACCTGGGGGCCGCCCATCGGGACCGAAAGTTCGTGGCGATGGATCTCACCGATCCGCTCATTCGCTACGACCGCCTCGCCGAGTCGATGGGCGTGCACGGCCGCCGCGTCGAGTGCCCGGCGGACCTCCGTCCCGCGCTCGAGGAAGCCCTCGGCCTGGGCGCCCCCGCGCTGGTCGACGTCGTGCTGCAAAACAGCGTGCGGTAGAACCGTCGCGCGAAGGACGTCGTTGGAGATTCACGGAAGCCTCAATCCTACCGTTCGCGCCCCTCGATGGGTCTGCGGTGCCAGGAGGATGTGCTCGTGAGCCGGGACGGCTATGCGGTCATCGACGTCGACGCGCATTTCGCGCTGGAGCGGTTGAATAATTTAATCAAGTATCTGGACGAGCCGTGGCGGACCCGCGTCGCGGCCGAACCGGGCCTGATGCTGCCGTTGAGTCTCGGTGACCGCATGGTCGGCGGCCGCATCCGCCGCGACGACATTCCATATCCGCGGCAGAACGAGGCCGTCATCGCGCGGACGGGCCCGATGACGCCGGCCAAGATCCCGGGGGTCATGGAGCGTTTGGGCATCGACGCGTCGATCCAGATCAACAACGCGCTGCTCCTGATGGGACACCTGTCCGTGCGGGATCTCGCGGTGGCGCTGTGCAGCGCGTATATCAACTACATGCTGGCGGAGGTCGTCGATCCCGCCAAAGGCATCTACACCTGCGTCGTCGCCCCGTGGCAGGATCCGGAGGAAGGCGCGGCGATCATTCACCGGGTCGGGGCCCATCCGGCCGTCGTCGGCGTGTGCCTGACGAGCGCCGGAGCCAACCCGCCGCTCGGCGACATCCGCTACAACCCGGTGTACGCGGCCGCCCAGGACCACGACCTGCCCATCGTGTACCATTCGGCCCCGGGCGTGACCCTCACGGAGGGCGGGTCGGGGTACGTCGACGGGTTCCAGCGGCTGATCGAGGCGCATTCGCTCGGCTTTCTGCTCAGCAACCAGATTCAGCTGACGAGCGTCATCCTCCAGGGCGTGCCGGAGCGGTATCCGAAGCTCAAGTTTGTGTTTCAGGAGTCGGGCGTGTTTTGGGCTCCCGCGCTGGCGTACCGGCTCGACGGCTACTACCTCAAGCGCGGGTCGGAGGCGCCGCTCTTGAAGGCGCTGCCGAGCGAATATCTGCTCGACCGGTTCTACTTCGGGACCCAGCCCATCGAAGAGCCGAAGAACCCGCGGCACCTCGAAGCGATCTTCAGCATGATGAACGGGGCCGAGCACTTCATGTTCGCCAGCGACTATCCGCACTTCGACTACGACGACGCGTCCGCGATCACGACGCTGTCGTTTCTGAGCCCGCAGGCCAAGGCGAACGTCCTGGCCGGCAACGCGATGCGGGTGTTCAACTTTCGCAAGGGAGGAACGCAGCAGTGGGAGAGCACGTTGTCGCGCGAGCTGGCGACATTCCCGACCGGGGTCGGATCATCGTCGAGCTAGAAGGCCGGTCGATCGGCGTCTTCAATATCGGGGGAGAGTTTTTCGCGCTCCGCAACCGGTGTCTGCACCAGGGCGGCGAGGTCTGCACCGGGGGGCTGTTTCCGGCGGTCAAGGCGGAGATCCTGTCCTCGGGGCGGATCCGCGAATATTTCGACCACGACCAGGTCTTTGTGGCGTGCCCGTGGCACGGATGGGAGTACGATGTGCGGACGGGGCGGTGCGTTTTCGATCCGAAGCGCCGGCTGGTGACGTTTCAAACGAAGGTGCAGGACGGGAACGTCGTCGTCGTCGTGCGATGACGGCCGGCCGCACCGTGCTCTACCTCAACCGCGCGGACCTCGACTCGCTCGACCTGCGCGTGCCGGAGATCATCGAGCTGCTGCGGCCCGCCTTCGCGGAGCACGCCGCGGGGCGCGCGATGATGCCGGACAAATCCTGGATCGTGCGCGACGCCGACACGTTCTTCTGCGCGCTGCAGTGCTATCTGCCGTCGCTCGGCGCGGCGGGCTGCAAATGGAACAGCGGCAACCCCGCCGGCGCGGCGCGCGGCCTGCCTTACATCCAGGGCCTGTACCTGCTCAGCGACGCGGAGACCGGGTCGCCGCTGGCGATCATGGACTCGGCGTGGATCACGACCGCGCGGACCGCCGCGGCCATCGCGCTCGCGGTGTGCCTGCTCGCGCGGCCCGGCGCCGGCACGCTGGCCGTGCTCGGGTGCGGCGTGCAGGGGCGCAACATCCTGGACGCGCTGCGGGTCACCGTGCCCACGCTCCGGTCCGTCCGGGCGTACGACATCCAGGACGCGGCCGTCGAGCGGTACGTGGCCGACATGTCGAAGCGGGGCGGCCTGGACGTGCAGCGCGCGGCGGGCCCGCGCGAGGCGGTCGCGGACGCGGACGTCATCATCACCGCGGGGCCGAACACGCGCCCGCCGGATCCGCTGCGGTATGAATGGCTGGCGCCCGGCGCGCTCGGCGTCTCCGTGAACCGCGACGCCTTTTGGGCGCCGGAGGCGGTGGCGGCGATGGACGCGGTGGTCACCGACGACGCCCAGCAGATCGAGGAGCTGAAAGGCGCGGGGTTCTTCACGACCGTCCGGCGGGTGGACGCGGAGCTGGGACACGTGATCGCCGGACTCACGCCGGGCCGGCCCTCGCCCGCCTCACGGGTCCTGGTGTTCAAGCTGGGCGTCGCGCTCGAAGACCTGGCGACCGCGGTGGAGCTCTACCGGCGCGCCCGCGAGCGGCGCGTCGGGACCGAGTTGCTGCTGTGACCGGGGACGCCCGGCGCATGTCTTCACTGACGCTGGCCGCCACGGGAGACTCCCTCATTACCATGGGGGTCGCGCAGTCCCGCGCGCCGGGGTTTCAGCGTCTCGTCGACCTGATCCGCGGCCACGACGTGGCCTTCACGAACCTGGAAGTGTCGCTGCACGAGTTCCGCGGGACGCCCCAGGCCGCGAGCAAGGGCATCTACGCGATCGGCCATCCGCGGCTGATTGAGGACCTCAAGACCATGGGCTTCAACCTGTTCTCGGTCGCCAACAACCACATGATGGACTGGGGTGAGGGCGGGCTGTTTGCCACGATGGAGACCCTCGACCGCGCGGGGGTCGTGTACGCGGGCGCCGGCCATCATCTCGAAGCCGCGCGATCGCCCCGGTATCTGGACACCGCGGCCGGCCGCGTGGCCCTGATCGCGGTCACCAGCACGATGCCGCCGCACGCGCCGGCCGGGGAGCAGCGGCCGGACTGTCAGGGCCGTCCCGGCGTCAACCCGCTGCGGTACAGCGAGACCTTCACGGTCGATCCCGCGGCGTTCGAGCACATCGTGAGGGCGAACCGCGAACTGGGCTTGGACCGCCGGCGCGAATTCTTGATGAAGCTTGGCGTGGAGCACCCCGATCCGCCCGGCGTCGCGACCGCGTTCGAGCGGAGGTTTCGCGCGGGCGACGAGCCGCGCGTGGACACGGAGCCTCACCCGGGCGACCTGGCCGGCAACCTCAAATGGGTGCGCGACGCGCGGCGCCAGGCGGATTGGGTGCTCGTGAGCGTGCACGCCCACGAGCTGCTGTCGACGGCCGGGTACGACGTGCCGGCGGACTTCATCCCCGCGTTCTGCCGGGCCGCGGTGGACGCGGGCGCCGATCTGATCATCGGCCACGGGCCGCACCGCCTGCGCGGCGTGGAAGTCTATCGTGGAAAGCCGATCCTGTACAGTCTCGGCAACTTCATCTATCAGCCCGAGACGATCCGGCTCCATCCGGCCGACTACTACGCCGCTCTGCGCGTCGCGCCCGGCGGGACACCCGCGGACACCGTCGAGGCGCGCGGTCAGCTCGATCCCGTGTTGTGGGAGAGCGCGGTGGCGACGTGCCGGTTCGGCGCGCGGGGAGTCGAAGATCTTCGCCTGCATCCTGTCACGCTCGGCTTCGGCCTGCCGCGGACCCAGCGGGGCACGCCGGCGCTGGCGGAGCCGGCCGACGGCCGGACGATCGTCGAGCGGATCGCCGCGCTATCCCCGACGGTACGCGTCGAGTGGCAGGGGGAGGGCTTCGGGTCCGTCCATTGGTAGATCGGTCCCAGGCGCGATCGCTCCTGCGTCGATGTTTGCGAAGGAAGTGCTCCCGGCGTTATTCACAGCAGCCGCATGCGCGCTCCGCGCTGAGCGCTTCGCGGCCCTCGCGAACGATGAAATAGACGATGCCGAGCGCGGCGACCGGGTCGGCCCACCACCATCCGAACGCCGCGCGCAGCACGAGACCGGCGAGCAGCGTCGCCGCCATGTACACGCAGACCACGCCGCAGGCCGCGTCGCCGCGCAGCGCCGGACTGTTGATCGCCGTCGCGATCCGCCGCTTCGTGCGAATGAGCGGCGGCATGACCAGAAGCGCGGCGGCGGCCAGGGCGATTCCAGGCAGCGAGCGCTCCGGCGCCGCGCGCGTCCACAAATCGTAACCGGACTGTAGGACCACGTAGGCGGCGAGCAGCAGGAGGCCGCCGCCGACGACGCGCGAGGCCTGTCGCTCCGCGCGTTCGATCCGGGCCGGGGGGGCCGCGCCCGCGCTCTCGAGCCGAAGCCGCCACAGCAGCGTGCCCGCGGACACCAGCTCGATAACGCTGTCGACGCCGAACGCGATCAGCGCGATGCTGCCGGCGGCAATCCCCGCGGCGATACTCACGGTCGCCTCGACCACCATCCAGCCGATGGTCAGCCATTCGACCCGGATCCCGGACCGAATCGCCGTCACCCCGGTGTTCATACGTCAAGAATACGCCTTCGCATCGTGAACGACCAGGAGGTCATCGCAGGGCACGGCGGTTCCGCCGTCCCCTCTCATGTTGGAGGCCGCTCTACGATCCTGAAACAAGAGAGGATCGGCGATTTCCCCCTCCGAACACATCCTGATCTTAGTCTACGGACGTTTCGCCGCGCCCGCACATCCTGCCAAACGCGGCCACCGTCACAACGCTGTACGGAGTCGGGAGCCTATGACGCCGCAGTCGCGCGTTTCTGGGGCGGACCTCACCCGTCTGCTCCCGCCGTCGTACCGCGAGCTGTTTCCGATTACCCGCGAGTGGACGTATCTGCAGAACGCCTCGATCGGGCCGCTGTCGACGCGCGTCCTCGAGGCGGCCCGGCACTATCTCGACTCGCAGGCGTCTACCGGAACCGAATCGTACCCGTCGTGGCTCGAGATGGCGGCGTCGGTCCGGGGACGGGCCGCGGCCCTGCTGAACGCGCCGGTGGAGACCGTCTCGTTCGTGCGGAACACGGCCGAGGGGCTCGCCCGCGTGGCCCTGGGACTGCCGTGGGCGTCCGGCGACAACATCGTCACCTCCTCGCTCGAATACCCGACCAACGTGATGCCGTGGCGCGTGCTCGAACGGGACGGGGTGGAGACGCGGGTCGTGCCCGCGCGCGGCGGCCGCGTCGCCATCGAGGACCTCGCGGCGGCGGCCGACTCGCGGACGCGGATGGTCGCGATCAGCTCCATCCAGTTCTCCACCGGCTTTCGGATCGATCTCGACCGGCTAGGCGAGTGGTGCCGCGGCCGCGGGATTCTCTTGTCGGTCGACGCGATTCACACCGTCGGCGTGTTTCCGCTGGACGTCCGGGCCACGCCGGTCGACTTCGTGTCCGCCGGCGGCCACAAGTGGATGTTGTCGCCGGCCGGGACGGGCGTCTTCTACGTGCGGCCGGAGCTTCTCGACCGGCTCCGGATCCTCGAGGTCGGCGCCGCCGGCGGCGCGGCCTACCACGTCCAGGAAGAGCTGCTCCGCTACGACTTCATCCCGCACCCGTCCGCGAAGCGGTTCGAAGGCGGCGTGCCGGCGTTCGCGCTGCTCGCCGGCATGGGCGCCGCGGTCGACCTCGCGCTGGAGATCGGCGTGGAGCGGATCGCCCGCCACGTGCTGGCGCTCACCGACCGGGCGGCGGAGGCGCTCGCGGCCGCCGGCTGCGAGATTCTCTCGCCGCGCGACGCGAACGCGGAGAAATCGGGCATCGTCGTGTTCGTGCACCCGGCGGTGCCGTCCGAGTCGCTCAAGGAAACGCTGACGCGGGAACGGATCAGCGTGTCGTTTCGCACCGTCGGCGGGCGCGCGGTGCTCCGCGCGGCACCCCACCTCTACAACGACGCGGCCGACATCGACCGGCTCGCGGACGCGGTCTCGCGCGCCGCCGCGACGGCGGCGGGATCCCGCGCCGCGCGCTGATGGCCGTCCCGACGATCTCGTCCCCAACCTACGCGGCCGTCGGTACGCGCCGGCCGCGGATCGACGCGGCCGCCTTCGCGCGCGGGACCGCCCGGTACGCCACGGACATGGCGGTGCCGGGCATGCTGCACTGCAGGCTGCTCTACGCGCAGCAGGCGCCGGCGCGGATCATCCGCGTCGACGCCGAGGCCGCCCGGCGCCTGCCGGGCGTGGAGGCGGTGGTCACGGCCGCCGATGCGCCGGCGATGCCGGCGACGGGCATGAGCATCGCCGCGCGGCATCTGTTCGCGCGCGACGAGGCGCGGACCGTCGCAGACGTGATCGCGGCGGTGGCCGCCGTGGACGACGACACGGCGCGCCGCGCCGTCGAGTTGATCGACGTGACGTACGAGGAACTGCCGGGCGCGTACACGCTCGACGCGGCGTGCGAGCCGTCGGCCCCGCTCGTCCATCCCGGGAAAGCCGACTACGCGGGCGCGCAGTGGCTCAAGCGGTACCGGGTCGCGGAGCCCGGGAACGTTGCCACTCACTTCCGGCTCCGGAAGGGCGACGTCGCGCCCGCCCGGGCGCGCGCGCACGTGGTGGTGGAGGGCCGGTTCCAGACGCAGCGCATGGAGCATTTTTCCATGGAGCCCCACGCGGCCGTCGTGAACTATGACCCTGCCACCCAGCGCGTCACCCTGTGGGCGTCGACCGGCAAGCCGTTCCGGACGATCATCCAGATGGGCGAACTGCTGCGCCTGCCGATGAACCGTGTCAACGCGGTGTACGTGCCGACCGGCGGCGACTTCGGCGGCAAGGGCGAGGTCACGATCGAGCCATACTGCGCCGTTCTTTCGATGAAGACCGGCCGTCCGGTGAAGGGCGTGTACACACGGGAGGAAGAGTTTTTCGCCGCGACCTGCAAAACGCCGTTCCACATGCGGCTCGCCCTCGGGACGGACCGCGACGGCCTCCTGCTCTTCAGCGAGGGCGACCTGCGCCTCGATACGGGCGCCTACAACTCGATGTCGGCGATGGTCTCCGCGTTCGCCTCGATCTTGTTCGAAGGTCCCTACGTCGTTCCGAACGTGTCCGTGGACGCTCGATGCGTCTTCACGCACAACGTGATGAGCGGGTCGTTCCGGGGGTTCGGCAGCCCGCAGGTGGCGTTCGCGCGCGAGGGGCTCCTCGACGAGGCGGCCGCGCGACTGGGGCTCGACCCGGTGGAGTTCCGCCTCAAGAACGCCTGGCAGACCGGCGCGGTCACGGTGACAGGCCAGGTCCTGCACGCCGCGCGCCACAGCGTGACCGTCCGCGACACGATCACGGCCGCGGCCGACGCCGCCGGCTGGAAGGCGCGGCGGGCGGCCCGCGAGGCGCCGGGGGCGCGAGACGCCGGGGGCGCGCGAACACGCCGGGGGATCGGCGTCGCCACCGCCCACCACGCGCTCGGCGGGCCCGCGGTCATCGGCACGGACACGGCGACCGCCTTCGTCAAGGCCAACCCCGACGGCACGGTCACGCTGCTCACGGGGGCGGCCGACGTCGGGCAGGGCATCGACACCGCGCTGAGCCAGCTCGTCGGCGAGGAGCTGCGTCTTCCGGCGGACCGCATCGCCGTCGCGATGAAGGTGACCGACGGCGTGCCGGACGACCAGGGCGCCTCGGCGAGCCGCACTCTGTACTCGGTCGGCAACGCGACGCGCGCCGCCGCGGTGAACCTCAAAGAGAAGCTGCTCACGATCGCCGCGGAGATGTTGGAGGCCGACCGGCAGGACCTCGAGTGGGGGCAGGCCGCGATCTCGGTCCGGGGGACGCCGGCGCGCGCGCTCACGATGACGGACGTCGTCCACTACTCGATGCGCCGCCGCGGCGAGCAGCCGATCGGGACCGGGGTGCACCACGGACACGGGGTGCCGCTCAACGAGCGCGGCCAGGGTGAAGTGCAGAGCTTCGAATACTCGACGCAGATCGCCGAGGTCGAAGTCGATCTCGACACCGGCGTCGTGCGGGTGCTGCGGCTCACCAACGCCCAGGAGGTCGGCCGGGCGATCAACCCGCTCATCGTCGAAGGACAGATCGAGGGTGGGATGGTGATGGGCCTGGGGTTCGCGCTCCTGGAAGAGGTCGTTTGCCGCGACGGGCAGGTGTTGAATCCCTACGCGTTCGACTACCGGGTGCCGCGCGCGGAAGACATGCCGGAGATCACGACGGTGCTGCTCGAGCATCGCGATCCGATCGGCCCATACGGCGCGAAGGGCTGCGGGGAGATCTGCATGGATCCGACGGCCGCGGCGATCGCCAACGCGGTGGCGGACGCGATCGGGGCGCGGGTGACGTCGCTTCCGATCACACCGGAGAAGGTGCTGCGGGCGATCCGCGAGCGTGCGGCGGGCGGCCGGGCGGAGTAGGCGATCGTGATCGGGGGGAGCCGCGAGTCGATGACGGAACGGCAGGCTGAGGCGCCGGCGACGGTTGCCGGAGCGGGCCGGGCGGCCAACGCGGCCGCGTTCGCGCGGCTGACCGGCGGTCATCCGTTCCTGGTCGACGTCCGGCCGGCGATCGACGTGGTGCCGGGCATGCATCCGGACCTCGTGCTGCACGCCGGCCCCCCGCTCGCCTGGGACGAGATGGTGCCGCCGATGCAGGCGGCCGTCGCGGGCGCCCTGGTCTACGGCGGCCGGTGCCACACGCTGGATGAGGCGGCGGCGCTGGCGCGCGACGGCCGGATCCGGTTCGCGCCGGCGCACGATCACGGCATGGTGGGCCCCATGGCCGGCGTCGTCTCAGCGACGATGCCGGTGTTCGTCGTGCGGAACGAGGCGTACGGCAATCTCGCCTTCGCCACGATCAACGAAGGGCTCGGGCGCGTGCTGCGGTTCGGTGCGAACGACGACTCGGTGCTCACCCGGCTCGCCTGGATCCGCGACGTGCTCGCGCCGTCGCTCGGGGCGGCCCTCGGGCGCAGCGGCCCGATCGACCTCCGTCAGATGATCGGGGAGGCGCTGCACCGGGGCGACGAAGCCCACAACCGCAACAAGGCGGGGACGGCGCTTTTCGTCCGCCACATCGCCCCGCATCTGTGCCGCACCGTCGCGGGCGACGTCGCGGCGGAGTGCCTCGAGTTCATCGGCGGCAACGACCACTTCTTCCTCAACCTGTCGATCGCACACAGCAAAGCCGTCACCGACGCGGTCGGGACGGTCGCCGGGAGCACCCTCGTGACCGCGATGGCCGGGAACGGCGTGCGGTTCGGCCTGCGGGTGGCCGGCCTGGGCTCCGCGTGGATCACCGCGCCGCCCGATCCGCCGGCGGGACGGATGTTCGAGGGGTTCTCGCAGAGCGACGGGGTGCCGCTGATGGGCGACTCCTACGTGTCCGAGGTGGCCGGCGTCGGGGCGTTTGCGCTGGCCGCGGCGCCGGCGATCGCCGGCTTCATCGGCGGCCGGGCCGGCGAGATGGTGGCGCACACGCAGCGGATGTACGGGATCACCGCCGGGGAGCATCCCGTGTTCACCATCCCCGCTCTCGACTTCCGCGGCACGCCGGTCGGGATCGACGTCGACCGCGTGGTGGCGACGGGCGTGCAGCCCATCCTCAACACCGGCATCGCCGGCCGGCGGCCCGGCGTCGGGCAGGTCGGCGCCGGCATCGCGTCGGCGCCGCTGGCGTGCTTCGTGGACGCCGCGGCGCGTCTGGTCCGATGAACCCGCGGGCGTTTCGAACCGTTACGAAGCGCGGACCCGCGATGGACGCGGCGCCGCTCCCGAGGAGGCCGTAGCGTGCTGCAGCCGTTCCAGCTTCACGAGCCGACCACGGTGCCCGAGGCGTCGGGCCTGCTGGCCCGACTCGGCGACGAGGGCCGCATCTACGCCGGCGGCACCGAGCTGCTGCTGGCGATGAAGCAGGGGCTGCTGCGCTACCGGCACCTGGTCAACATCAAGCGCCTCGGACTGGAGACGATCGCGTTCGACGAGGCGGCCGGACGGCTCCGCCTGGGCGCCACCGCCACCCACCGCGCGGTCGAGCGCTCGGAGGTGATCGGCCGGCGCTACCCGATGCTGGCGTCGATGGAGCGGCACCTGGCGAACGTCCGGGTGCGCGCGGTCGGCACGGTGGGCGGCAATTTGTCCTTCGCCGAGCCGCACTCGGACCTGGCGACGGTGTTGCTGCTGTACAATGCGACGGTCACCGTCGGCGGCGCGTCCGGCCGGCGGACGATCGGCGTCGCGGACCTGCTGCTGGACGCCTACACGACGGCGCTCGCGCCCGACGAGCTCCTGCTGGAGATCGACGTGCCGGCGCTGCCCGCGGGGGCCGGCGCCGACTACCGCAAGTTCGCGTTCTTCGAGCGGCCGTCGGTGGGCGTCGGCGCGGTGGTGATCCCGTCGGCCGGCGGCGGCGGGATCGCGGAGGCCCGCGTGGCGGTGGGCTGCGTGGGGCCGGTCCCCCGGCGCGTCGCGGACGCGGAAGGCGCGCTGGCCGGGGCGCCGCTGCGCGGCGCCGCGTTCGAGCGGGCCGTCGGGCAGGCCGCAGACGCCGTGCGCCGCGCCTGCGATCCGGTGGACGATCTCTACGGCTCGGCCGACTACAAACGGCATCTGGCCGGCGTGTTCGCGGAGCGCGCCCTGACCGCCGCCTGCGGCCACGCCGTGGCGGGAGGACGGGGATGATCCAGGAGGACCGCCGGACCGGCGCCGACGAGACGCCGGCCCAGACCGTGGCCATCGACGCCCAGGTGAACGGCCGCCGCGTCCGCGCGGCGGTCCCCACCCACCGCACGCTGCTTGACTTTCTCCGCGAGGACCTCGCGCTGACGGCCGCCAAGCGGGCGTGCGACGTCCAGGTGTGCGGGGCGTGCACGGTCCTGGTCGACGGCCTGCCCGTCAGCGCCTGCACCTATCTGGCGTTCGAGATCAACGGCAAGTCGGTCGAGACGTGCGAAGGCCTGGCGCAGCAGGGGGCGCTGCACCCGATCCAACAGGCCTTTGTGGACGCCGGCGCGCTGCAGTGCGGGTACTGTACGCCCGGGATGATCATGATCACCAAGGCGCTGCTCGCGGACCATCCGCGGCCGTCCGTCGACGAGATCAAGGAGTACCTGCACGGCAACATCTGCCGCTGTACCGGCTACAAGAAGATCCTCGACGCCGTGCTGGCGGCGGCCGAGGCGGAGTAATAGGAACGATCGAGGAGGCGATATGGGGAGACACATGATGACACGTGGTGGGATCGCGATGATGCTTGCGGCGGTGCTCGTGGCCGGCCTGGCCGGGACGGCTTTGCCGCAGACCAAGTACACGGTGCGGTTCGGTGTCGTCGGCGTGCCGTCGACGACGTACTACGCGCCGCTCGTGGTGGCCGAGCAGAAGGGCTTCTTCGCGCAGCAAGGCGTGCAGCTGCAGCGGACCATTATCGGGCCGGACGACAACCTGGTGCGCGCCGTGGCCGGCGGCGCGCTCGACCTCGGCATTCCCGAGGCGAGCATCGCGATCAACGGCAACGCGCACGGCGCGCCGGTCAAAGTGATCGCGTGTCTCACCGACCGCTATCCGTACAACCTGTTCGCGCGCGCGGGCATCAAGTCGTACGCCGACCTCAAAGGGAAGACGATCTCCCACTGGACGGTCGCCCCGGAAGCCAGCACGGCCCTGATCCGGCGGCTGATGGCCAAGGGCGGGTTGAAAGAGGGCGAGTACAACCTTATCGCGGGCGGCGGCCTGCCGGCCCGGTACGCGGCGCTCACCAAGGGCGCGGTCGACGCGGCGATCCTGACCGCGCCGTTCAACCTACTCGCCCGGCAGCAGGGCATGACCGATCTCGGCGGCCTGTTTGATATTCCCGCCGTGTTCGCCTGCGTGATCGACAATTCCAATTGGGCGGCGCGCAATCGCGACGCGACCGTGGCGACGCTGAAGGCCCTGATTATGGGCTTCCGCTACACGGCGAACACCGCGCATAAGGACGAGGTCGTGAAGATGCTCGCCGATCTCGGGCACCTGGATCCGGCGGTGGTGGGCCAGACCTACGACCAGTTCTATCGGACTCAGACCTACCTTACGAGCTGGGATCTGGCGCCGAGCCCCCGGTCGATGCAGGGCGTCGTGGACATCCTGGCCGGACTGGGCCAGGTCCCGAAGGGCGCGGATCCGCTGCGGTACTTCGATCTGTCTTACCTGAACACGGCGCTGGCGCAGGTCGGCAAGTAGCCGCCGCTTGAGGTGACCCGCTCCCAGACCACTCACGCGCCGGTCGGTGCGCGGGTGCCGCGTCTCGACGCCGCGGCATTCGCCACCGGCCGGGCGTGCTACGCGACCGACATGGGCCTGCCCGGCATGCTGCACTGCCGGCTGCTCTACGCCGAGCAGGCCCCGGCCCGGATCACCGGATTGGACGTCTCGGACGCCCTCCGGCTGCCCGGCGTCGAAGCCGTGGTCACGGCCGCCGACGTGCCGTCGATGCCGATGGCCGGCACCAGCATCTCCGCGCGGCATCTCTTCGCCCGCGGGGAGGTGCGGTGCGTCGGCGACGTGATCGCCGCGGTGGCCGCGGCGGACGTCGAGACGGCGCAGCGCGCGGTGGAACTGATCCGCGTCGCCTACGACGAGCGGCCGGCGGCGTACACGCTGGAGGCGGCGCTCGCGCCCGGCGCGCCGCTCGTGCATCCCGACAAGGCCGCGTATCCGGTCGCGCCGTGGATGCGCCATTGGTTCGTCGAAGCGCCCGGCAACGAATCGACCCATTTCCGCCTTGTGAAAGGCGACGTGGACGCGGCGCGTTCCCGGTCGCACGTGGTGGTGCGGGAGCGTTTCCGCACCCAGCGCATCGAGCACTTTTCGATGGAGCCGCACGCCGCGGTCGCGGAGTACGATCCCGCGGCCGGCCGCGTCACGGTGTGGTGTTCGACGGGCAAGCCCTTCCGCACCCAGGCGCAGCTCGCCGAACTGCTCGAAGTGCCGTTGAACCGCGTCACCATCGTCTTTGTGCCGACCGGCGGCGACTTCGGCGGCAAAGGCGAAGTGACCGTCGAGCCGTACTGCGCGGTGCTGGCGATGCGCACCGGCCGCCCGGTGAAATGCGTGTACACTCGGGAGGAAGAGTTCTTCGCGGCCACCTGCAAGACGCCGTTCGACATCGACCTGGCGCTGGGGTTCGACCGCGACGGGCTGTTGACGTTCCTGGACGGCGAGTTGTGGCTGGACACCGGCGCCTACAACTCGATGTCCGCGATGATCTCGGTCTACGCCGCGATCCACCTCGAGGGCCCCTACGCGGTGCCGAACGTGGCCGTCCATTCGCGGTGCGCGTTCACGCACAACACGATGAGCGGCTCCTTTCGCGGCTTTGGAAACCCGCAAATCTCCTTCGCGCGCGAGGGCCTGCTCGACGAAGGCGCGGCCCGGCTGGGGCTCGACCCGGCCGAGATTCGCCTCCGCAACGCCTGGCGGCCGGGGTGGACGAACTGCACCGGCCAGACGCTCGATCCGGCGCGGCACAGCGTGCACGTGCGCGAGGTGATCACCGCGGCCGCCGAGGCGAGCGAGTTCCGTTCTCGCTGGCGCGCCGGGCGCGAGGCGCGACCCCGCGGCCCCGCGCAGCCGGGGGACGGCGGCGCCCCGGCCGGACGCCTCCGCGGGCTCGGCATCGCCGCCGCCCACCACGGGCTCGGCGGGCCCGCGCTGCACGGCACCGACACGGGCGCGGCGTTCCTCAAAGCCAACCCCGATGGGACCGTCACCCTGATCACCGGGGCGGCCGACGTCGGGCAGGGCATCGACACGGCGCTGAGCCAGGTGGTCGCGGAAGCCCTCGGGCTGCCACGCGACGCGATCGCGATCGCCCCGAAGACGACGGACGGGGTGCCGCAAGACCTCGGGGCGTCGGCCAGCCGCACGACCTACTTCGTCGGCAACGCCGTGCGGGCGGCCTCGCTCGACCTGCGGCAGAAGCTGATCGCCGTCGCCGCCGAGATGCTCGAAGCCGATCCGCAAGATCTCGACTGCGCCGACGGCAAGGTGTCCGTCCGCGGCGCGCCGGCGCGGTCGCTCGCCTTCGCGGACGTGGTCCACTACTCGATGCGGCGCCGGGGAGAGCAGCCCTTCGGCGCCGGCGTGCAGCCGGGGTACACGACGCAGCTGAACGAGCGCGGCCAGGGCGACGCGAACAATACGTTCGAATACTCGTGCCAGGTGGCCGAGGTGGAGGTCGATCCCGGCACGGGAGAAGTCCGCGTGCTGCGCCTCTTGAACGCGCAGGACGTCGGCCGCGCCCTCAACCCGTTGATCGTGGAAGGGCAGATGGAGGGCGGCATGGTGATGGGACTCGGCTTTGCCCTCCTCGAGGAAGTGGTCTGTCAGGACGGCCGCGTGCTGAACCCGTTCGCCTTCGACTACCGGACGCCGCGCGCCGGCGACCTGCCGGAGATGGCGACCGTGCTGCTCGAGCACCACGATCCGCGCGGACCGTACGGCGCGAAGGGCGTCGGAGAGATCTGCATGAATCCGACCGCCGCGGCGATCGCGAACGCGGTGGCGGACGCGATCGGGACCCGCATCACGTCGCTGCCGATCACCCCGGAGAAAGTGCTCGCCGCGCTCGCGTCGCGGACCGCGGCCGGGGAGCCCGGGAAGGGAGACTAAGCATGGTCCAGTTTCCGCTCTCGTCGCTCGTCGGCGCCGAAGCCGTGGTGCTGTTCCGCGAGGAGCTGCTGCTGTGCAATCTGCGGCCGTCGGAGAAAGTGCTGATCGTGTCCGACGCCTCGACGAATCCCCATTACGTCGCCGCGTGCTTCGGGGCGGTGCTCGAGATCGGCGCGGAAGTCGCGCAGGTGGTCGTGCCGTTCGTCGAGGGCACGCCGGAGATGGCGGCGCGCCGCCGGGCGGAGAAGCTGGTCCCGTACGAGCACATCATCGACCTGATGCAGCGGATGGATTTCGTCGTCGACCTCACCTCGATCGGCTTCCTGCACTCCGAACGGCAGGTCGAGATGCTCTCGCACGGGACGCGCATGCTGCGCGTGCGCGAGCCGATCGAAGTGCTGCAACGGCTGTTCCCGACGCGGGACATCAAAGCCCGCGTCGAAGCGGGCGCGCGCGTCATCGGGGCGAGCCGCCGGCTCCGCGTCACGACTCCGGCCGGCACCGACCTGTCGGTGGACCGGGGGGACCGGCCCGTGTTCATGCAGTACGGGTTCGCGGATCTTCCGGGCCGTTGGGATCACTGGCCGACCGCCCAGGTGGTCGTCGCGCCGGCCGAGGACACGGCGCAGGGCACCCTGGTGCTCACGCCCGGGGACTTCATCGGCCACCGCTACGTGGGAAGCCCGGTCCGCATGACGGTCGAACACGGCCGGATCACCCGCATGGACGGCGAGGGGCTCGACGTGGTGCTGCTGCGGGATCACTTCGCTCGAGGACAAGGGAGCGACGCCGACCGGATCTCGCACATCGGGTGGGGCTGCGACCATCGCGCCCGCTACGACGCGCTCGACCGTTACGCGCACTATCACACGCGGGGCGCGGAGGTCCGGGGCGTCTACGGGGCGGTCACGCTCGCCTTCGGCTCGAACGCCGACCTCGGCGGAGGCAACCGCACGCAGCTTCACCTCGACCTTGGCTTCCGGGGCGCCCGGTTTCTCCTGGACGACCGCGCGGTGCTGGAGCGCGAGACGTTTCTCATCCCGGAGCTGCGGTGAAAACCGGACGGCTGCTCCAATGGGGCCGCGCCGCCGTCAGCGGTGCGATCGGCCTCATCGTGTGGCAGCTGTTCGCCGCGGCCGTGGTGCGAAATCCGCTGTTCCTGCCCCCGCCGTCGGCGGTCCTGACCGCCGCGATCGAGGTCATCCGCAGCGGCGAGCTCTTCGATAATCTCCGGGTCAGCCTCTCCTACTTCGCGGTCGGGTCCGCGCTCGGCTTCGCCGCCGGCGTCCTGCTCGGCGTGGTGCTGGGCGCCAGTCCGCGGGTCGCCGAGTACATCGATCCGTGGGTCTCCGCGGCCTACACCGCGCCGCTCGTCGCGCTCACGCCGCTGCTCATCATCTGGTTCGGGATCGGGCTGTGGTCGAAGACGATCATCATCGCGCTGCTCGTCGTCTTTCCCGTGACCATCGGCACGGTGGCCGGCATCCGCTCCACGGACCGCTCGCTCCTGGAAGTGGCCACGAGCATGGGCGCGGGCCGGCTCGACGTTCTCCGCAAGGTCATGGTGCCGTGGTCGCTCTCGTTCATTCTCGCGGGCGCGCGGATCGGCGTGGGCCGCGGGGTGATCGGCATCTTCGTCGCGGAGCTGTTCGGCGGCGCGAGCAAAGGCGTCGGGCTGATGATCCAGAACGCGGCGTCCGTATTCGACACCCCGCTGCTCTTCGTCGGCATCATCGTGCTCGCCGTGATGGGGGTGGTCGTCACCAGTTTGATACGCCAGCTCGAGCGGAGGATGGCGCCGTGGCGCACGCAGTCGGTCGTGTAGCGATGTCGACGGAGCTCAGCGTCGACAACCTCACGGTCGCGTTCGAGCGGACGAGCGCGCCGCCGCTTCTCGTGCTCGACCACGTCAGCTTCGACGTCGAGGAGGGGAAGTTTGTCGCCCTCGTCGGGCCGAGCGGTTGCGGCAAAACGACGGTGCTGCGCTGCATGGCGGGCCTGCAGACCCCGGCCGGCGGCCGCATCACGATCGGCGGCCGGACGCTCGCCGGCGTGGACCGGCGCGTGGCGATGGTGTTCCAAAGCGATTCGCTGTTCCCGTGGCGGACCGTCCTGGCGAACGTCGCCTTCGGCCTGGAGGTCCGCCGGATCCCGCGGGCGCGCACCGCGGGCACCGTGCAGGACCTCGTGGATCTTGTGGGACTCGGCGGGTTCGAGCGCGCCTACCCGCACCAGCTGTCCGGCGGGATGCGGCAGCGCGTCAACCTCGCCCGGGCGCTGGCGGTGGACCCCGAGGTGCTCCTGATGGACGAGCCGTTCAGCGCGCTGGACATGCTGACGCGGGAGTCCATGCAGGTCGAGCTGCAGCGCATCTGGCTGCGCCGGAAGAAGACCGTGCTCTTCGTGACCCACCAGATCGAGGAGGCGGTCTTCCTCGCCGACCGCGTGCTGCTGATGTCCCGGCGGCCGGGCCGTCTGCGCGCCGACGTGGCCGTCACGCTCCCGCGGCCGCGGGACGCCCACGTCCGGCATACGCCGGAGTTTCACGCGCTCGTCGACGGCCTGGCCGAAGCCCTCAGCACGGAGCTGACCGCCCAGGACACGGAGCGGTAGCGCGCTACCGCTTGATCGGCAGCTTCTGCTCGACCTTCATGTAGTCGTCGGAGACCGCTTCGGTCTTGATGTCCGGGATCTTCCCGGGTTTTTCCCCCTGATCGTACAGGCCCACGGCGTTCGGATGCGTTCCGCCGAGGTACGTCGGCGCGAAGACTTCCAGGATCGTGCACGGCTTGTCCGAGGTAATCCATCCCCAGTGCACGGCGTTGCGCGGGATGCGGTAGTAATCTCCGGCCTTGACCAGAAAGAACTTGTCCTCGACGAAGACCCAGATCTCCCCGTCGACGACGTAGTTCATCTGCTCGGTGTCGTGTTTGTGCGGATGCGAGTGGTAGCCGCCGGGACGCGTCGCCAGCATGAGGCAGCTCTCGTTTCCGTAGACCATTTGCGTGGACATGTTGGTGTACTGCGTCGTGACCGTATCGTTCGAAAGGTCCTCCCGACGGACGTACAACGGCATCTCCCACCTCCGGGGCGCTGGTGTTGCTGTGAGTGACCAACACGGGCGTTTGCGTGGAAACTCCGCGCACGTACATTTCGATGACCGGCCGCCGCGTTCCCTGCGCGGCCGGCGCGTTCGCTAGCCGGCGCGGGTCAGCGCGGACAGCGCGCCCAGTTCCTCGAGGTACGGCCGGGCCGGATCCGCCGTGACGATGTTCATGACGACGTGATCGGCGCCCGCCGCGAAGTGCGCCTCGACCCTGCGTCGAACGGCCGCGAGATCGCCCCACGCGACGATGGCGTCGAAGAGCCGGTCGGAGCCCGGCGGCTCCACGTCCTGCGCGGACCAGCCGAGCCGGAGCAGGTTTCTCCGGTAGTTGTCGGCGCGGAGGTAGCGGACGGTGTGGCCATCGCCGGCCGCGCGGGCGTTTCGCCGGTCGCCGGCGAGCACCACCGGCAGATCGGCGGCGAGGAACGGCTCGGGGCCCATCTGTTCGCGGATGGCGCGGACGTGATCCGTGGTCGTGAAGTACGGATACGCGCCCGCCGTGCGTTCCGCGGCGAGGGCCACCATCCGGGGACCGAGCGCCGCCAGCACGATCGGCGGAAGCGGGGCGTCGGGGCCGCGCCAGGCGGCCGCGCTCATCGCGTCGAGATAGCGGCGCATCGCGCTGAAGGGCCGGGTATAGTCGTGTCCGCGCGCGGTGACGATCGGCGCGTGGCTGACGCCGATGCCCAGGATGAACCGTCCCGGCCACGCTTCCGCGAGCGTCCTGCCGCCCGCGGCCATCGCCTGCGGGTCGCGGGCGTAGATGTTGGCGATGCCGCTGGCCACGACGAGCTGCGGGCCGGCCGACAGATAGAGGGCGGCCTGCGCGAACGCCTCGCGTCCGACTGCTTCCGGGTACCAGAACGTCCCGTAGCCGAGGCGTTCCGCCTCGGCGGCGACCCGGCGCACGACCGCCGCCGGCTGTCCGGCGAGCGCACCGGCGAAGATTCCGATCCGGCCGGGCCGCACGTGGCCGAGCCGCGTCACACCCATCGATCGCAGTGTAGCACAGGGGTTCGCGCGAGCGGTCTCGTCGCTTCGTCGGGTCTCGCGCGCACGCGCGCTAGACCCTCGCCAGCACCGTCTTCTTGATTGCTCGAATATGCTTCTCGTCGCGTTTGTAGAACGTCCATTGCTTGATCCTCTTGGCGCGGACGAGGCCGCTCCGGGTCAGAATCTGCATGTGCCGGCTCACGGTCGGCTGGCTGATGCCGAGCTTGCGCGCGATCAGCACGCCGCAAACGCCGTCCTCGAGCAGATCGCCGTCGACCTGTGGAGGGAAGTGCGCCGCAGGATCCTTCAGCCATTCCAGGATGAGCAGCCGGCGCTCGTTGGCCAAGGCCCGGATCGCCTCCTCAATCGGCATATTGTAATTTTGCTAATTATCTAATAACATGTCAAGCGGCATGGCCGAGACCCGAGACGATATGATCACGATGACACAAATCGCGGCGACCTACTCGCTGATCAAGCCGCACATCCGCCGCACGCCGATTCTGGACGTGAGCGGCGCGGATTTCGGCCTCGAGCCCTTTCCGATCACGCTTAAGCTGGAGCTGTTTCAGCATTCCGGCTCCTTCAAGGCGCGGGGCGCGTTCGCCAACGTGCTGGGCCGGCAGGTGCCGCGGGTCGGGGTCGCCGCGGCCTCCGGCGGCAATCACGGCGCCGCGGTCGCGTACGCCGCGATGAAGACCGGGGTCCCGGCGAAGATCTTCGTCCCGGCGATCTCCTCGCAGGCGAAAATCGACCGCATCCGCGAGTACGGCGCCGATCTCGTCGTCGGCGGCGAGCGATACGCGGACGCCCTCGCGGCGAGCGAAGCGTGGGTCGCCCGCAGCGGCGCGCTGCCGGTCCATGCCTTCGACCAGGTGGAGACGCTGCGGGGCCAGGGGACGATCGGGCTGGAGCTGGAGGAGCAAGGGGCGGCGCTCGACACGCTGCTCGTCGCCGTCGGCGGCGGCGGATTGATCGGAGGCATCGCGGCGTGGTACGCGGGGCGCATCAACGTCGTCGGCGTGGAGCCGGAGGCTTCGCCGACGCTGTACCGGGCGCTGGCCGCCGGCCGTCCCGTGGACGCTGAGACCGGCGGCATCGCGGCAGACTCGCTCGCGCCCCGCCGCGTCGGCGAGCTGATGTTTCCGATCGCGCAGCGCTACGTCGGCCGGGTCGTCCTGGTCACCGACGACGCGATCCGGCACGCGCAGGAGGCGCTGTGGAAGGCCGTGCGGGTCGTGGCGGAGCCCGGCGGCGCCGCCGCGCTCGCGGCGCTGCTCTCAGGCCGGTACCGGCCCGAACCCGAGGAACGCGTCGGCGTCCTCGTGAGCGGCGGCAACACCACCGCGGTCGACTTCAGCCGGTAGCGGCCTGAGAGCGCGCGGCGCGCCTTACGCCGAGACGCCGAACGGCGGATAGCGGTCGGTCGTCAGCAGAAACGCGTACGCCGCCACCCGCAGCATCCAGCGGAACACTCCAACTACGAAATCGAACAGCGAGCGCGGGTAGCGGCCCGTGAACAAAATCGCGAACCAGGCGATGACGACGCAGCAGAGCGCGGCGATGCCGAGGAACACCAGCACGACGTAGTGCGGGATGGCGAGGAACCACTTGACCATCGGCAGCCACCGGCTCAGGCTCTCCGGCGGGTCGGGGTAGGCGACCATGAGATGCACGGCCTGTTCGTCCTCCGCCGAAGGGTACTCGTCGCGCAGCAGCGCGAGATACGCGCCGACGCGCGCCGAAAACCGCGTCAACTCGAGGTTCCAATTGAACCACCAGCGCGGATACTGCCGGGTGAAAAGCAGGAGCAGCGTCGTGGGAAGGAACACGAGCCCGCCGCCCGCGAGCATGATTTCGCGATGGGACTGGCCGCCGCCGGACTGCGGGCCGCTGATGAGCGCGAGAATGATGCCGATCGGAATGACCGTGAGCAGCCGGAACGCCGTCGTGAGCCGGTTCAGTTCCCGGTCGGGATAGTCGATTTCGAGCGTTGCCGGAAAGGCCTCGGGGACGTTGGTCGCGGACACGGGTTACCGCCGCCTTTCGTATGCGACGATGTGCTCCCACTCGGACGCGTCGGACCGCGCCACCACGGCGACGACCGGCTCGGTCTCGCTGAGGTTGCGGACTTCGTGCGGGATCCCGGGCTCGATGAAGATGAAGTCGCCCGCCTCGTTGTCGATGCTCAGCGAGCAGTTCGGGCCGTATTCGTGGCGGACGCGGCCCTCGAGAATGTACAGCATCACCTCGAAGCCGACGTGGACGTGGGCGAAGGCGACGCCGCCGGGCGGGATCGTCGCCACGTTCATGGACAGCCGCGCGGCGCCGACGTTTTTGGCGGACAATCCGGTCTTGTAGCGAATGTTGTTCCAGGTGCGGTGGAGGCTGCTTCCGCGCACGGTCAGGATGCCGTTCCCGCCGTCCACGTTCTGCCGAAGCTCGTCTGGCGTGGATGCCATGGCGTCGCTTCCTCCTCGTGCCGGCCGGCCCGGCGGCCGGCAGGTGATCCGTGGCGCGTCCTCGTCTAATTGTACGGCACCGCGGTGTATAACGTCAGGCGACGCGTGAGCAGGGGAGGCGGAGCATGCGGCGGACGCGGCTGGTGTCGATGCTCTGCGCGGTCATCACGGTGGGCGCGTTGTTCGCCGGCGCCGGCGCCGGGCTCGCCGCGGACGTCGCCTGTGATTCGTCGGGGTGCATCTCGCTCAACACCCTGTCCTCGAACATCCGTGCGAAGCTGCACGACAACGTGGTGGGCTTCGTCTCCATCGTGGGAGGGCTGCCGCCCGTGTTCGAGGGTCAGGCGCGGACGTCCGCCGATCCGCCGAAGACCGCCATGCTGCCCGACCTCCCGATCAACATCGCGAGCGTGACCAAGGTGCTGACCGCCGTCGTGGTGCTCCAGTCGCTCGGGCGCCACCACCTCTCCCTGAACACCAAGATTTCGCCGTACCTGTACAAGGATTGGAAGCGCGGGGCAAACATCGATACGATCACGTTCCGGATGCTGCTCAGCCACGCGGCGGGCTTCCGGGCGGACTGCGGCGGCGCCCACACGACCTACGCGGTGCTGAAGAGCCTGATCGCGAACGGCGTGAAGAAGAGCGACATGGTCGACCAAAAGGGCAATCCGGTCCGCAGCTACAACAACTGCAACTTCGCGATCTTCCGCGAGATGCTGCCGCAGATGGAAGGCTGGCCGATCGTCGCGCCGACGGAGACGCTCAGGGCCGTGCAGAGCGCCGCGTACTACATCACCTACATGAACCAGCATGTCTTCCGGCCGGTCGGCCTGTCGGGGCGTGCCTGCAAAGCGCCCAAGACGTCCAACGACTTGCCGGAGTACCGGTTCCCGGCGATCATGTCCTACCCGAATCCCCCGAAGTCCGCGCACGGCAACGACTGGGGGGACTGGACCCTCGCCTGCGGCGGCGGGGGGTGGGTGCTGAGCGCCGGCGACCTGTTCGACGTGGTGAAAGATCTGGTTCATCCGGCATTTTCGGGAATCCCAGGAAATGCCGCATGGATCTTCAGGAAGAAATAACCGTCGTCGCGATAGCCGTAGCCCATGCGCTTGAGGACCTTGACCTTATTGTTGATCCCCTCGAGC
>Ga0207416_1001337_pt1 | contig 33736 bp, 33 predicted proteins | sample PaiPotPPM11metaG_FD_184107 | JGI IMG/M metagenome (GOLD analysis project Ga0207416, IMG submission 184107) | Iron sulfur acid spring bacterial and archeal communities from Banff, Canada, to study Microbial Dark Matter (Phase II) - Paint Pots PPM... ...
CTCGACATCCTCGATGACCAGCTCGGACAACCCCGAAAACACAGTCCACACAAGCTTTGTCGCGTCAATCATGACTGATCGTGACACATCAGCACATCTAGCTACCACCGAAAGTGCGACAGAGCCAGAATTTCGGTGTTCACGCCCTTGCTGCCATTCGGTTGTTTCGCCTCGTAGGTGATGACGACTTCATCGCCGGACTCGATGAGTCTGATAAATTCGATCTCTCCGCCTTTTCCTGCGCCCGGCCAGCAACGTTCAAAATACCCTGCGCGGTCCAAGTGAGGATCTGGTGGAGCGGAAAAAGTAAAATTGTCGGCCAAGTGTTCCTCAATAAAGTGACGGTCACCCCGGGCAAAGGCGCTGTAATATTCTTTTGCGATTTGGATTCGACTACTCATATGGGCCTGCTCCTCGTCTTAATCGTATGCGCGTACCACGATAACTCTAGGATGTGGTCAGACGCAGCGGACGAGCCTCCTGCGGTAGCGGACTTCGGTGATGTCAAAGCCGCGGCTGCCGTCGGTCTTGCTCGCCCCGTCTTCCGCCCACCCCGCCCGGACGTAGAACCGGCGCGCCCGGTCGTTGGTGTCCAGCACCCACAAGATCGCGTCGGCGTAGCCGAGCCGGACTAGTTCCGCGACCGCGCCGGCCATCAGGCTGCGCCCGGTGCCTGTTCCCCATACCTCAGGGTCCGCGTAGATGGCGAAGACCTCGCCGGTCCGTCGCGGATCGGTGTCGCTGTCTCGCGAGGGACCGAACGACGCGAACCCAATGATGCCGCCACCCTTCGCTACCGCGGCAAGGACCCCACCCCGCGTCGGGTCAGTCTCTGCGATAACTCGCCCCCACGCCTCCGCGCGGTCCGCCGGGTCGAGCCCATCGAGGTGGTCCTGAGGCATCTTCCCTCGGTAGGCAGACTGCCACGAGCGGACGTGGACCAGGCCGATGCCCTCGGTGTCCGCAAGGGTAGCTGGACGGACGCGTGTAACCGGCATGCGGCGATTGTGCATCGCGAAGCCAAGCCGCACCACGGGATAGGGTGGTTCAGAAGCGATCGCCCACACGCAAAGGCGGCGGAACGCCGATGTCCAGTGGCCTGCAGAGCAGCCTCGTCCCCGGCGACGGGCGTAAGCCGGCGAAGATCGACACCTCCAAGGCGCACGTCGCCCGGATCTACAACTACTGGCTCGGCGGCAAAGACAATTTCGCCGCCGACCGGGAAGCCGGCGACGCGGCCATCGAGGCCTACCCGGACATGTACTCGTCGGTGCGGGCGAACCGCGCGTTCCTGAAGAGAACGGTCCGCTACGTCGCGGAAGAAGGCGGCATCCGCCAGTTCCTCGACATCGGGACGGGCCTGCCGTCGGCGGACAACACCCATGAGGTCGCACAGTCCATAGCGCCCGAGTCCCGGATCGTCTACGTCGACAACGACCCCATCGTGCTGGCTCACGCCCGCGCGCTGCTCACCAGCAGCCCGGAAGGTGCCACCGGGTACCTCGACGCCGATGCCCGCGACACGGGCAAGATCCTCGCCGCGGCCGCGGAGCTGCTCGACTTCGAGAAGCCCGTCGCGGTCCTGCTCGTCGCCATCCTTCAGCTCGTCGGCGACGACGACGACCCGTACGGCCTGGTCGCCGAGCTGATGCGAGCGGTGTCCGCCGGCAGCTTCCTGGTGGTCTCGCACGTGCCAAGCGACATGCAGCGGCAGGCGACCGGCGTTGCCCAGGCCGCCTCGCTGCTCAGCACCCTGATGACCCAGCGGGTCACCCCGCGCAGTCGCGACCAGGTGGCCAGCTTCTTCGACGGCCTCGAGCTAATCGAGCCGGGCGTCGTGCCCATACAGCAGTGGCGCCCCGACACTGATGAAGAAGCAGCCACCCGGGCCGGAATGTGGGGCGGCGTCGGCAAGAAGCCGTGACAGCGGTTACGAGAGCGCCAGAATGATGCGCTCGTGAACGCTGCCGCTTTCCAGCTGCCGGTGGGCCTCGGCGGCCTCCTGTATAGGCATGGACCGGTGCGCGCGCAGCCGCAGCCGCCCTTCCGCTAGCAGGCCCATCGCCTCATCCAGCGCACCCGGAGCACGATCGGGCGTTGGCTGCGAGAGCATAACGCCGAAGTCGGCGGCAGCCGGATCCGACAGCGTGATCACCCGCGCGGGCCCGCCGGTCAGCGCCAGAGCGTCCCGTAGGACCCCGGCCCCCGCCGCGTCGAAGACGGCGTCCACCGCCCCGAGCGCGCGCACCCGGTCGACCAGCCCCGCACCGTACCGGACGGGAGTGGCCCCGAGCGAGCGGGCGAGCTCTTCGTCGTGCGCGCCGACCGCGCTGATCACCTTGATCCCCCTAGCGACCGCGAGCTGCGTCGCGATGATGCCGACCGATCCGCCCCCGCCGAACAGCAGCAGCGTCTCGCCCCCGGTCACCCCTAGCTGCCGCAGCACCCCGACGGCCGCTTCGGCCGAGCTGGGCAGCGCCGCGGCATCGATCCAGGAAACGCTGTCCGGCTTGCCGGTCCAGATCGACGCCACCGCGTACTCGGCGTAACCGCCGAGGCCGAACAGCAGGGTCGTCACGCTGTCGCCCACGGACGTGCCGGTGACGCCGGGCCCGACCGCGTCGACGGTGCCGGCCGCCTCATAGCCGAGCACCGCATCGGGCGGCAGCGGAATGTCCCCCTTCAGGTACCCGGCCCGCAGGGCGAGGTCGGTCGGGCTGATCCCGGCCGCCTTGACCTTGATCCTGATCTGTCCCGCGCCCGGCTCCGGGAGCGGTACCTGGGCCCACTTCAGCACCTCGGGCGGCCCGTATCCGGTCAGCACAATCGCGTTGGGCATGACTGCTCCTCTCTGACAGCGTGACACGTCACGTAATCGTACGTGACGTGTCACGTAATGGCAATGGCGCGAACCGGAAGGGAGACGGCCGGTCAGTCCGCCGCCGGGTGCCAGTCGACCGGCGGCGGGAGCGTGCCCTCTTTGATGATGTTGGCGTACACGCTTTCCAGCCCCGCGCTCAGCGGCTCCAGCAGTTCGGCGGGCAGCCCGCCGAAGAACAGCCGCCGCACCAGGTCCACGTGCCCGGGCGCCGCCGCGACGAGGACCTCCCGCCCCTCATCGGTCAGGGACACCTCGGTGACCCGCCTGTCCTCGGCGGACACGTCGCACGACACCAGCCCCCGGGCGCTCATCCGCCGCACATGATGGGACACCCGGCTGCGCTCCCAGCCGATCTGCGCCGCGAGCACGGTGACCGGCATCCGCTCCTCGTCGGCGACGCTCAGCGCCGTCAGCACGTCATAGTCGGCCAGCGACAGGTCGCTGTCGGCGAGGAGCTGCCGGTTCATCTCATACGACAGGCGCAGGTGGATCCGGATATAGGCCAGCCACGCCCGCTGCTGGTCCCCGTCGAGCCATCCGCCGGCGGGCACCGGCCCACCCGCGCCGTTCCGTGACATATCACCGAGATTACTATCCCCGGCGCCGGCCGCCCCAGACAACGGGCGGGGGCGGAAGGGGGAATGCGACATCCGTTCGGGCAAGAGATCTTTTATCTTTATCCCGAACGACTTCTGGCTTTACCAGCCGTCCGATGACTGCCGGGGCCGGCGAACGTCACAATGGTGACGCAGCCACAGGAAAGGCACGAGGACGCATGCCGGACACTGCCGCGTTCTACTCACAGCCGACGGGGTTCACCTTGCCGGGCAACCACGCCGAAGCCCTCGCCGGGCTCCCCGCCGACCTGCCCGCGCTCGCCGAGATCGCGCACGGCCTGATCGTGCACGAGCACATGGCCGGCATGTACGGCTTCGAGCTGCCCGCCGAGCGCCGGGCCACCGCGCACCTCCGCCCCATCAGCCGCCTGCTCGACCAAGTCTTCGCCGAAGACAGCCGGCCGCTGGACGTGGCGCGGGAGCCGCCCGCGCGAGTGGCGGGCGACTGCCGCCACTTCACCGTGTTCACCGTGGCCGCGCTGCGGGCCCACGGCATCCCGGCGCGCGCCCGGTGCGGCTTCGGCGGGTACTTCGGCACCGGCTGGTACGAGGATCACTGGGTGTGCGAGTACTGGAACGCCGCGGCGGGCCGCTGGATACTGGCCGACGCGCAGATCGACGACGTGCAGCGGCAGGTGTTCGGCCTTGAGATGGACGTGCTCGACGTGTCGCGTGACGACTTCCTCGTCGCCGGCGACGCCTGGCTGCGCTGCCGGGCCGGCCGCGCCGATCCCGGCAAGTTCGGTTTCAGCGGGATGAACGAGTCGGGTTACTGGTGGATCGCCGACAACCTGCTGCGCGACGTAGCGGCGCTGAACAACAAGGAGATGCTGCCCTGGGACATCTGGGGCGAGATGCTCCGCCCGGAACAGGAGCCCGACGAGGCGCAGGCCGCCCTCTACGACGAGCTGGCCGCGCTGACCGCCGACCCCGACGTCGGCTTCGTCGACCTAACCGCCCGCTATCAGTCCGACCCGCGGCTCACGGTCCCCGCCACCGTATTCAACGGCGTACTGAAGCGCACCGACGAGGTCTGACCCCGCCGCGCCTCGAGACCTGCCGGTCTCCGCCCAGGCCCTAGACCATGATGATCAGGATGAAAGCGATGGTGACGCCCGTCGCCACCCGGCACCCCTTCACCACGGTGGGGGAAAGCAGCAGGCGCTCCGCGGCCCCGGCCGCAGCGGGCGCCGGCCCGGACCCGGCGGGTACGAGCGGGCGGCCCTCCACGTGGAAGTAGCCGTCTACGCCGGCCCGCCGGTCCAGGTCACGAACCGTGAACGCGAGCAGCAGCAGCGCGAAGATCAGGGCCAGCGTCGACGCATGGAGTGACCCTCCCGCCGTCCCGGATGTCCAGCCCATGCCGGACATGGACGTGCTTGAGCCCTCCGCCGACGGGGCGACCAGAGCGGCGAACAGGTAGAGCATCGCCGCGCTGTTTACCAGGTGCGGCGCATGATGGCCGCGGGCTACGGCGGCCGCGCCGTGTCCGCGGCTCTCCCGCCACAGGCACCAGGCGAACCAGGCCGTCATGACGGCGAAAGCGACCTCCCACACGACGTTCGGCAAGATGCTCAGGCTGGGTACCAATACGCCCGCCGTGGCGATCCCGATCAGCAGCTGGGAAACGGCGATGTCGGCGTCGGCGCCGCCACCGCGGGTCCAGGCGCGCGCTACCACCAGCTGCCCGGCGCTCACCTCGGCGACCAGGAGCATGACCGCGGAGAAGGTCCCTAGGATCCAGGCCGGGATGCTCATGCGGGTTTCCCTGCCGCCGCGGGCGGCCAGTAGGCCAGGGTCAGGAGGGCCAGCAGCGGGCCGGAGCTAGGGTCGGTGGCGCCGCCGGTCAGGAGCTGGCCGAACGCCTCGCCGAATACCCAGATGAACGCGGCCACCACGAGGGCCAGGATCAGCACGGCCCGGGCCACCGGGGGCGGTAGGAACACCCCGGTCGCGATAACGATCAGCGCGACCGCCAACACGATCGAGGCGGTCAGCCCCTGATTGGTGAGCGACGCGGCGGCGTTATTTTCCAGCCCGGTTACCCAGCCGGGCTCCCCGCCGGTCATGCTCACGATCATGTCGTGCAGCGCCTGCGGCGCCCGGTTCGCGGGGGTTAGCGCGAAGTAGGCCAGGCTGCCCCACAGCACCAGCCACAGCAGCCGGGCCGCCGGTGCCCCGACCGTCCGGGCCGCCACGAACGAGGCGGTCACGCCCGGCCGGTCCGCCGGCCACAGCAGCACGGCGAGCAGCGCGTACAAGATCACCGCGCCGGGGGCGCCGTTCAACGGGCTCGCGCCGCCGCTCAGCACACCGCCGAGGCCTTCGCCGAACCACCACACGGCCAGCGACCAGGCGATCGAGGCGGCCAGCGCCGGCCGGACCGTGGGACGGTAGGCAATTCCCAGCCCCAGCAGCAGCTGGATGGTGGCGAAGACCGTGTTAAGCAGCACCTGATGGTGCTGGACGAGGGTCGCGTTCCAGCTGATCGGGTCGGCGATGACTCCGGGGTTTCCCGCCGCGGTACCTCCGACCATCTGCCCGAACATCGGGGTGTACATGGACGACTGGTACTGCAGCAGGCCGTCCAGCAGCCAGATAGCCGCCAGGATCAGCTGAAGCACCCGGCGCGCGTCCGTGCCGGACGGAGTAGTGGCATTGGTGCGTTCCCGCCATCGGAGCCGATCGCGCCCGAGGACGACCTCAATCATCGCCGCCTTCCCCTTCATCCGGTGCGGCCCTGGCCTTACTTCGGAATGTTCAGGATTTCGATGGTGCCGTCGTTCTCGTCGCTGACGTAGGCCTGGCGGCCGTTGGGCAGCACCGAGATGCTGGTCGGAGCTTTCCCGGTCGGGATCGAGGCGATGACGCGGTTGTCGGCGGTGTCGATTACCGTGACCGTGTTGTCCTCGTTGTCGGCCGTGAAGAGGTAGCGGCCATCGGGCGAGTACGCGACGTTCAGCGGAAGCCTCCCGACCGGGATCTGCGCGATCTCCTTGTCGGTGGCAGTGTTGATCAGGAAGACCTCGTTGCCGTTGTAGCTCGTGACCGCCAGGCGGCTGCCGTCGGGCGAGATCGCTTCGCTGTGCGGGGTCTCGCCGACCTCGATCTCCCCGATGATGCTGTTGTTGCTGGCATTGAGGACCGTGACGGTAGTGGACAGGTGGTCCGAGGTGTAGAACCGTCCGTTCTTGCCGAATACGACCCAGTGCGGGTTCGCCGGGACGGCGATATTGCCGATCAGCTTTCTGCTCGCCGTGTCGATCACGTCGACGACGTTCTCGCCGGCGCCGCTCAGCGCCGTGTTGTGGTTGGGCACGTAGAGATAACGCCCGTCCGGGCTTGTCGTCGAGGGCCCCGGTGTGTGGTTGTCCACCGACACGGTGGACGTCACGGTGCCGGTAGCGGTGTCGACGAAGGCGACGAGATGCACCGAGCCTCTCGTGTCGTAGACGCTGACGTAGGCGGTCCGGCTGTCCGGCGAGAACGAGACGGACTGGGGCGGCCCCTGGGGGATGTTGATGGTCCCGGACACCAGGTCATTAGCCGTGTTGAGCACCGTGATCGCGCCCGCACCGGGATTGGCGATGTAGGCGAACTCTCCGTTCGGCGCCACTCTGATAAAGCTGGGGGTCTGCCCGACCTGTATTTTCCCGGCGACGGCGGGAACGGCGAGCGCGGGCGCGCTGCTGGCCGCCGCCGCCGTGCCGCTCCTTGTCGCGCCTACGTTCGACGTGGCAGTAGCGCTTCTGTTCGGCTTAGCGGTAAAAATGAGGACGAGCGCGATGGGAACTGCGATTACCACGGCTGCGGCCAGAATCAGCACGCCAAGGCGGCGCCGTGCAGGCTCACGGGCCGGCCTCTCTGTCGCTGCGCCCGGTGGTAGGCGACTGCCGCCTGGATCGGGGCCGGTGCCCAGCGGCATGTTCTCGGGTGGTCGCGTGCCGCCCCAATCGCCAACGCTGTGCGTGATCACCGTCTCCGTCGGGCTGTTCGGGACGCCCCGCGGCTCCGCCGCGCCTTGCCAGACTGCGAGGGCGGGCGCAGCGTCCCACTGCGAAGCCGGCCGCTCGGTCCACGTTGGAGTTGGTGGCGGTGATGGAGTCGATGCCTCGGTGAGCAAGGCTTCGCGGGCCGCCGCGGCCAGCGCGCCGGCGGTGGGAAAGCGGTCCCTGGGATGCTTGGCCATGCCGTGGGCGATGACGGTATCCAATGCCGGCGGTACGCCTTCGACGAGGCTGCTGGCCGACGGGGGACCGTAGTAGAGCTGCGCATACATTAGCGCGGCGAGATCTTTGCCCTTGAAGGGCGGTGCGCCGGTCAGGCATTCGTGCAGCACGCAAGCCAGGGAGTAGACATCGGCCCGCCCGTCAACCTCGTGGCCGACGAACCGCTCCGGGGCCATGTAATGCAGCGTTCCGATCGTTGCCCCGGTAATTGTCAGCGCGGTCTGCCGCCCGCCGACCGACCGGGCTATACCGAAGTCGACCACATAAACGAAGTCGCTTGGTGTGACCAGGATGTTCGAAGGCTTGATGTCGCGGTGGACGAGGTCGTCGGCATGCGCGGCATCCAGGGCCTGGGCGACCTGGCTGATAAGGTACACCGCCTGCTCGGGCGCGATCCGGCCGTTCGTATCGAGCAGCGTGCCAATATCGGCGCCGTCCACCAAGCGCATGTCGATGAAGAGTTGGCCATCGAGCTCGCCAAAGTCATGAATGGGGATGACGTGCGGCTCCGTCAGTCGCGCCGCGACATGCGATTCACGCTCGAATCGCTTGAGGTAGTCCCGGTCATCGGAGAACGCTTCGGGCAGGAGCTTGAGTGCGACGTACCGGTCGCGTCGGGTGTCGTACGCTTTATAGACTTCCCCCATACCGCCAGAACCCAACAAAGAGTCAAGACGATAGTTTCCGACTTGCCGTAGGGTCATGAGAGCCGCCCTCCCCCAAAAAGTCATTACGCTCAGCCTCTTCACCGCAGACGTAAGAGACTGTTTTTGGGAATCCGTTGCCCCGCTCGGGCACGGGTAGCATAACACTTTGTGAAGCTGGGCTTGAAACCAGTGAATCTGCTGGGAAGGGCGTGAATGAAGGTGCACATTCCCGGATGATGCCGCTTTGCGGGATGACCCCTGATGAGTTGGAATGGCTTAGAGCCCATCCTTGCACTTGCCTCACCAGTTCCGCTCAGCGTAACCGTTAAAAGTGTGTTTAAAGCGGCCGCTAGCCTCGGCCAGTCCGCGGGTGAACTAGGGCAGGGAGCTGGCTATACGGTGACGGCCTTAACTCCCGATCTTTATCCCGAACGACTTGTGGCTTTACCAGTCCTCCCACGACCGCCGGGCCGTTGACTACCGGTTCAGCTGTTGACCAGTGATGCCCCAGACCAGCTGGTCGATCGGGTCCGGCTCTGGCTCAGCGAGGTTTACCCAGGTCAGCCCCTGGAGGAAGACCGGCAGGTCGGCGGTGTTGGCGTCGGGCAGCAGCACCGGGACGATGGCGCAGCCCCGGGTGACGGACTGCTGGATGAACGCGTGGATCTCCCTTGTCTGCCATGGACCGCGCTGCGCGCCGATGACCACCGCCGCTGCTGGGACGCGCGCGATGATTTCGTCCAGCTCCGGCTGCCAGGGAAATCCCGGGCGGAGCTGGCGCTCGTCCATCCACGGCCGCAGGCCCCGGTTCCGGAGCTGCCAGGCGATTGAGCGGACGGTGTCCTTGTCCCGCCAGTTATAGGAGATGAAGACGTCGTACTCCGCAACATCCTCTTTCCCTCGCAGCACCGCGGTTTTCCCCCGCAGCACCGCCGTGGCGGCCTCAATCTCCCGGCCGGCGTCCGCGGAAGCGTCCATCTGCGCGGTGGACTGATCGGTGCCGCTCGCTTCGTAGTCGTCCCGCAGCGGGACTCTCTGCTCGCAGACCGGGCACAAGATGCTCAGCCGGCCACGGCGGTTGACCTGACGGACCATCTCCGAGGTAAATGCCAGGCCGCAGTCCGGGCAACTGTACTGGCGTTCCCTCGTGATGGTTCCCGGCGTGGCCCAGCGCTCGAGGTGCGTGTGCACGAAGCGCTCGAACTGCTTGCGGGTGCCGTCGGGCACCCGGTCGTACCCGATCAGCAGTTCGGCCTCGCCCTCGGCCTCGAATTTCAGGGCGACGGTGCACGTCCCTTCCTCGGCGGCGAACCTGGCCGCCGACTGCCAGGTGTCCGCTCTCCTGAACCGGTCGCTGCGGGTAAGCCGGACGATCAAGGTCGCGTAGATGTTATCGATCGGCCCCTCGAACCGGAAGACGACCCCGTCTCCCCTGGGCATCTCGGACGTCGGCAGGTCGCGCCGGTAGGCCGAGGGAAAGACCAGCTGGACCCCGTCCTTAGTTGGCTCGCGGAGCACCAGTTCGTGGAGAAGAAGCTCCTCCAAGGTGGCGAGCACGAGCAGCCGCTCCTGCAGCTGGTCGCGCACCCGTTCCGCGGCCGGGACCGGGAAGTCGACGTTCACCACCGTGCTCTCCAGGATGCTGCCCAGCCCGTCCGGTTCGTCCCTGGCGGCGTTCACCATCGCGCCCGCGTAAGCGTCAAGCAGTTCGGGCTGCAGCAGCACGTAGTCACCGAACTTCAGCCGCTTCACCAGTCCGGCGGACTCCAAGCGGGCGACGCACCCCTCGAAGACCGACGTCAGCCCGGCGGGGGAGGGCACCGCCGGGTTATCGCCCGCCGGCTCCAGGGGGCGCCGCTGCCCGGTCAGCAACTGCACCCCGCTGGGGACCTCCGTTTGGAATAGCCGGCATAGATCATTGATCGGGGTCAGCAGGATGATGGGTCGCTGCTCCATGACGAATTTCTTCACGGCGGCGAAGAGAGTGGTCGAGGTGACCTCGGGGATCCGTGACCAGTCGATCGCCGCCAGAAGCCGGGAGCGCAGCAGACCGGTGTCCATCCCTTCCTTCGCGCTGGTCTTGAAGTACTGGGCGAGCCCGAAGTCCGCCATCAGTTTCTGGATCCTCTGGTCGGAAACGTTGATGCCGCCCCGGTCGGCCCGGGCCGCGATCAGGAAGGCGGGCAGCCCGCCGTCCGCTGCCGGGTGGGCGTGCCGGACCGCGCGCGCCCAGTGCTGCACTCCGGCCAGGGGCGTGGTCTCGCTTTTCGCGTCGAACAGGATGAGCGCCAGCGCGGCGCCCTCGAGGTGCAGCTGATGAACGATCCGGTAACCGGGCTGGCCCGCCAGGTCCCAGAGCATGACCTCGCGGCTGTCGCCGGAGGACTCTTGCTCGTCGGCCGCTGGGTCCGCGGCCGGCAGGCGCCAGATGCGCCGCCCGTGCGTCGACTCGGTGGGCGTGAACTCTTTCCCGGCCAGGACCATGGCCAGGCCCGACTTGCCGACCCCCGAGTCACCGAGCAGCAGGACCTTGGCGTTCGCGTAAGTGGTGGTGGCGGGCGGGGCGCGGTCGACGTGGTCCCAGCCGTTGACCAGGAGGAGTTCCCTCGATCCCGCGTCGACCAGCGCCAGCAGGTCGGCCACGGCGCTAACCGCTGGCCGGGTGAAGTAGGCGGCGACGTTCCGCGACGGCGGGATCCTGTCCCATAGTTGGGCCGGGGTCTCCGCCAGGGACCAGGCGAACAGTTCGCCCCGGGCCGACCAGATCAGCGCCGTGCGCCGCTCGCGTACGAATACCAGTCCCGCTGCGGCGATGGTCTCCACGACGGTCGCGGACACGGGGTCGTCCAGGTGCCAAACCCGCAGCGTCGCGTCCATGGAAGCCGAGAGGAGCCATTCGTCGCTGATCCAGCTGAGGCCGGTGACGGTCTGCGTGTGATCGTCGAATTGCCGCACCTGCTGACCGGTGGCGATATCGAACACCCAGACCGCTGACGTTCCCGTGGTGCAGGCGAGCAGGTGCCCGGCGGGCGACAGCGCCAGGTTGACGCCTTCCGGGTGGGAACTCGACATCCGCTTCCTGGTCAGGACCTGCTCCCATATCACCTGCCGGTTCGGCCCCATCACGGTCAACGTCATCTGGCCCGGCAGTGACGCGGCCAGCACGGCCAGCCGGTCGCCATCCGGGATGAAGGCCATCGCGCTCGCCGGCCCGACAGCGAACATCCGGCGCTCCGCCTCCTGGAAGGAGGCATCTCCCGACAGGTCGATAACCTGTCCTTGACCGTCATCGTCTCTGAACGCTAGCTTGTCGCCGCCCGGCGACCAGGTGAGCCCGGGCGCTGGCGCGCAGGTCTGCTTGAGCTGCAGAGCCGCGCGGGAGTCGCTGACGCCCAGGATCCTGATCCGCTGGCCGACGGAGAGCGCCAGCCGGTCACCGACCGGCGCGAGGGCCACGCTGACCGGCTGGTCCCGGCGGGTTGGCCAGGAGTCCGCCGTCCGAACCTGCCTCCGCGTCCAAGGCCGGAATTTATCTGGCCGACGCGCTGGTCCGGTAGAACCATCGGACTCTTGAGGCACTGAAACCACTCCTGGCCATGAGATAAACGCATCACCCGCGGCAGTATCACCGGCAGGCTCACCAGCACTTATTATCCGTCTAGTCTCGCCCGCTCAGCGTATCCCGGGGGATACCTATGATCTTTTCCGGGCTGTAGTCTAATTGTTATGGCGGATCGTGAGCCAAGCATACGGAACGACGCGGTACAGTGGTCGGATTTTAACGCCAGCGAGTACTGGAAGAACAACTACGCCTCGGTCTATCCTGAGGACGCGGAAATCATTCACTGTGCCAGTAAGTTCCTGATAGAGGCCTGCGGGGACGCCGCGCGTCTCAAACGGGCCGTGGACGTCGGGGCTGGCACCAACCTCTATCCGGCACTGCTAATGCTTCCCTGGGCCGAGCACATCGTCTTCACGGAGTACGCTTCCCCTAATATCGATTGGCTCAGCTCGAATCTGGCTGATACACCAGGTCAATGGCGGTGGCAGCCCTTCTGGGACCTGGTTGCGGGCCTGCCCTGCTACCGGACCGTCGAGGATCCCCGGCGCGTGCTAGCGGCCGCGCACGAGGTCCAGACGATCAGCATCTTCGACTTGCCCCGACGCACCTGGGACCTCGGCAGCATGTTCTTCGTGGCGGACGGCATGACCACTGATGAGGCGGAGTTCGAGGCCGCGGTGCGCACATTCCTTGCTGCACTGCGGCCAGGGTCGCCGTTCGTGATGGCCTTCATGGAGGGTTCCACTGGCTACGACGTCCACGGCCGGCGGTTCCCGTCAGTGCGGGTCACCCCGCGGTCCCTCGACGCACTGCTGGCCGAGCTTCCCGTCACGGGGACCAGCGTTCTCCGGACGGACAACTCCGTCAAGCGCCTGCGGCCCGGGTATGACGCGATGCTGCTCGTTACCGGACTCGTCGCAATGAGGTTACGATGACACAAAGGCTCACGAGCACACAAATAAGGCATCTCTGCCTGCAGCAAGGCCACTACCGCGCCGCCGAGGTCTTCGCTATGACGCAAGTACCCGCTCTCGATGCGCTAACGTGTATTTCCATGGCAGACGTTGATGCGAATGTCCTCCGCAACGCTGACGCCCCATGGAACATGTTTTCGTCTCACGACTACTGGCGTCGGAACTACAGCAAACTCCAGGCGGAAGATCGGGAAATAATACGCCGGGTGAGTCATTTCCTCGTATCTGCGCTCGAGGGTGGCCCGCCGGTTAAGCGCGCTATCGACGTTGGCGCGGGAACGAATCTCTACCCTGCCTTGCTGATGCTCCCGTGGACCGAGCAAATCCTGCTGGCCGACTTCTCCAAGAGCAACGTGAGCTGGCTACATGATGAGCTCGCCGGTAACCAGGCCCCGTTGCCGTGGCGCCGCTTCTGGTCCGTGAGGGCGTGGCTCGACTTCTGGTCCCCGTGGCCGTGGCGCCGCTTCTGGCGGCAGATGCGGAAGACGAAGGCGTACCGGAAGGTCAGCCGGCCGCGCGAGCGTCTGCGGGAGGCCTGCGTCGGCGAGCCGGGACACGCGGGGGTAGAGGAACTGAGCGTGTTCGACCTGCCCAGGGCACGGTGGGACCTTGGCACGATGTTCTTCGTCGCCGAGTCCATCACCGAGGACCCGGGGGAGTTCCGCGACGCGGTCGCGGCCTTTGTCGGCGCGCTGACCCCCGGTGCCCCGTTCGCGGCGGCCTTCATGGCGGGCTCGGACGGGTACCCGGTGGACGGCACCCACTTTCCGGCTCTGCCGATCAAGCCGGACGACGTCCGGCAGCACCTCATCGAGCTTGGCGTGCACGAGCCGAGCGTGGAGCTGCTCGATACCAGGAACCGGGTGCGCGACGGGTACGCGGGAATGATCGTTGCCACTGGTTTCGCTGGCAGCCAGTGACAACGCCGGGAAAGTTAAGGTCGGGGAGCCATGGAGATCCAGACACGGCGGCACATCCTTGAGATCTGGCGCGCGGCCGTTAACTACTGTTACCCCGATGGCAAGTGGAACTGGGGCGGCCACCGCAGCGGGCGAAATTCGATCAGCGATGCCGAGCAGCTGCTGACGATCCTGTACCCGGCCACCGCCATTGACTCGCTGAAGATCGACCGGGTTGACCAGACGGCGGACGACGTGCTCGACCACCTGCGCTCGCTGGGCAACGCGCTGGACATCCCGCGCCGGCTGATCGCGGTCCTCAGCGAGTACATGCGCACCTACATGGTTGGCGGGACACCGGACTTCTCGGGCGACAGTTACTTCGACGTCCGCGAGGAAGACGAGGAGACCGCTAAGTCAGAGCAGCTCAAGCTGCACGTCGTCGACTCCTACTCGATGTCCATCTCGCTGTGCCTGGCCACGCTGGGCTTCCTGCAGGTCTACCGCGAGGGCATCAAGAGCCCGCGGATGCAGCGGGAGGTCGAAGAGCTGGAGAAGCTCTCCTCGAAGCGGCTGACCGCGGCCATGGTGGGCCTGCTGCGCAGTTTCACCATCAACACGTTCCTGCCGACCGACCCGCCCGGCGAGACGATGCTCCGGATGATCAACCAGGGCAACATCGCCTCGGAGAACCTCGTGCACGACCTGCTCGAAGAGCTCGTCGAGGTCCGGGCGAGCCTGCAGAAGGAGCTGACGCTCGGGCTCAGCCAGGTGGCCGATGAACTGGAGAACCCGGGGCGGCTGTTCGAATGCGGCTGGTCTTGGGGCGTGGTTGACGGGGCACCCAAGATCGACTCACCCGACGACATCGGCGACCAGGCGGCCGGGATGGCCGACGCGCGCCCCTTCCTGTACTTCACCGTCGTCGCCCTCGACGGCATCCAGGACCTGTTCAGTGAACGGACCCGGATTCTCGGGCTGCTCAGCGAGGAGCAGCAGCGGCTGGCCAGCGCCCTGCAACTGCGCTGGGACCTCACCCGGCAGTTCTGGGCCAAGATCGCCACGTTCGGCGCCGGCCGCCGGTGGCCGATGGAAGACCTGCCGTGGACAACCTCCGACGGCGCCGAGTCCGATTACTACTCGCTCCTGCTTACCTCGATCGTCATCGAGGGTGCGAGCAGCGAGCGGGGCCTGAGCGTCGACGTTGAGCGGGTCGGACGCCTGCTCGAGGAGCTTGCCAACCGCGGGCGGATCACGCGGCGGCCGACGGCGGACGACCCGGCGATCGCCCTGCACATCCCGGGCATGCGGCTGCGGCTGTACGGAAGTGAGAAGGTGGCCGAGGGTCCCCAGCTCCAGTGGACCGTCTCCAGTTATGCCTCGCTCGTGCTCAAGCGGCTGCTTCGGGTGGCTGAGCTGGTCGACGACAAGGTCACCCGGCTCCGCTTCCTTGATCTCGCCGACCAGATCTGGGTACACATTGAGCAGCGCCGAATAGGAGCGCCAAACGGGCGCGGCCTGTGGGACGAGCCGACGCAGGCATTTATCGGCACGCCGTTCGTCCCGTACGCTGGGCCGTCCTGGTACCACACGGAACGCGTCATCGAGGCGCTGGTCGCCGCCGCCAACGTCACTCAGTCACAGATGGCATCCCCCAACCCTGAACTGGTGCAGTTCGCCGTTCAACTCATCGCCGAGGCTGAGCACCTGTTTGACCAAGAACTGCTGCGCGGCACGGACGACGCCGGAGTGCGGCTGCGAGAAAGATTCCAGGTCGTGGGCGCGAAGCTGCGGCGCGCCCGCGCCCTGCTCGACGACCGGCCAGGCACCGCTGGTGTGCTGGCCTCCGAGGTACTTCGCGAGCTTGACACCATCGACGCCGCCCGCCAGGACACCGCCAGAATGAGCTAACGATGATCGTCATCGCAACATCGGACAAGGGTGGCACCGGCCGCTCGGTGACCGGAAGCAACGTCATCTACCGGCGTGCCTTGCAAGGCAGTGACGTGTGTTACGTCGACTTCGACTTCGGCTCGCCGACGGCGGGGGCAATCTTCGGCATCAGCGCGCTCACCCGCGGCACCGCGACCGGCAACGGCACGCACTCTTACCTGCTCGGCCGGTCACCGACCGAGGAACTCTGGGATGTGTGGAACCACTCCGACCGGCCCGACCTCCGCCAGCGCCCTCCAGGGACAGGGCGGCTCGTCCTGGTTCCCGGCGATGTTAACGGAGGCGAGTTCTCTTCCGACGACTCCGTGGTTGACCGCTGCATCGACCTCTTCCTCCGGCTGCACAGCGAATTCGAGGTCGTGCTCATCGACCTCAGCGCCGGCCGCTCGTACGCCGCCGACATCGTGATCGCCGCCACCTCATCACCCGGGCTCATCAAAATGACCACGCGATGGCTGGTATTCCACCGCTGGACCAGGCAGCACATCCTGGCCGCGCACGGCCTGGTATACGGCGAGCGCGGGCTGCTGGACATCGGCGAGGCGCACGGCCGCGACCGCGAGCAGTTCATCGACGACATCCGCTTCGTCCGCACCGCGATCGTGGACCCCAACGCACCGGACCTGTCGGGGCTGCGGCAGGAGCAACTCGCCTGGCTCCGCGAGGCCAACCGGGGACTGCAGCAACTGGCCGCCGAACGCAGCGTGGGGCGGTCCACCATGCTCGGGGCCGTTCCGCTTGACCCCGTCCTGCAGTGGCGCGAGCAGCTGATCACCGACAGCGACGTCTGGGCCAGCCACGTCGCGAACGAGGCCACGACCGAGGCGTTCGATTCGATTGCCAAGAAGATCACCGACGACTCCGCCTGGGAACCCATGTGAGCGAGGTCAAGACCGAGTTCTTGGAGACCAGCGCCGACTTCAAGGTGGAGTCGCTCCCGCTTTCCCACGTGTCGGTCGAGATAGGCCACCTCTACATGGAGGACTTCGTCGACGGCGTGGACGCTGTCCAGCGCACCTTCGCCGCCGCGGCACCCTGGGTCCATACCGCGCGGAACCCGCAGGCCGTCGGCTGCGACAAGAAATCCGTCCGGGTCAGCACGTGCTTCCTCATCGATGACTATTTCAGCCGGTTCGAGTCGCCCGCGGCGGTGATCCCCATGGTGCTGGCCGTCGCGGAACGCGAAGGCGTGGAGATCGACTACCTGGCGCGCGAGTCGGCCTGCGCGAGTGCGAACGGCATGAGCCCGGCCACCCTGACCCTGGGCAGTCTGGTGACCGAGCCGGTACCCGGAACCACCGGCGGACGACCGCCGCTCACCGAGACCGGTTGGCTGACCAACGGACAGCGATCGCCCAGCACCTCGCGGGGCGAGGCGATGGCCAGGCGAATCCCGTGGGAACCGCCGCGGGAGAGCGCGCGGCGACGGCACTCAATCTTCGTCGACGTCGAACTCTGGGACGAGCGCGGCGGGCAGCGAACCTGGTCTTGTCCTATGCTCGCTGCCGTTTGGCAGTTGATGCGGCTAGGGCTTCTGCGGGACCGGGGACGGCCGGTCGTGACGCCGCAGGACTGGACCGACCCATACTTCCCTGACAACTGGGACGATCTCCCCCCGGTGATCCGGCTCAAGCCCAAGGCGCCGGCGTTTGCCGCCTACACGACGCTTTCTGTCTTGTCGCCCCGCTTCCTGCCGGTCGAACTGGCGGTGCGGACCATTCTCAGCCAGTTCGCCTGCGACAGTAACGTCTTCGCGGAAGCGACCGAAAGGGCTATGCGCGATGCGATGCAACCGCCGAACGAGCTAGTCGACCGGATCCGCTACGTCTTCGCGGCCCCGGGAGATACCGACCCCGCATGAAGTCGCGTCCCCCGCTCACTCGTCTATCTGACGGTCAGGGTCGGCGCGTTCCCACAACTGCTCGAATCGCTGCTCAAGGTCACGGACCCTGGTCGGCTCCGGTGCCAGCCGGGTCCGGAGGGTGCCCGGCCGCGGCTGGCCCGCGGTGAACGGCGCGCCCGCCGCTGTCTCGTAACTGACAACTCGATCGAAGATGATGAAGTCGAAGATCATGGAATGCAGGTAGTCCGGGATGAGTTTTTGATCGAGCATGCGGACCAGGACCCCAGCGTTACGCTGCATCTGGGTAACCTTAAGGAAGCTCTCTTCACGAGCCATGGCTTCGTGCTCGACCACGAAGATACGCCGGATACGGACTTTCCGGGCGATCGCCTTACGCTGGTTATCGAGGTAGCGGATCCCCAGGTCGCTAGTCCAGAGCCCGCCGTCGAGGCCAAGCACCCCCGCGTCCACCGTGGACAGGGAAATCGCGTCGATCGACGACTCAGCCGCCTGGGTCAAACCGAGTAGCCAGTCCCGGTCTTCGCCGTCATAAGCGATCTCGCCGCCGACCGGCAATTGGCGCACGAACGCGGTCACCCGCTCGACCTCTTGGCGCGCGACGCGCTGGAGCAACGGATTAACCCGTCCGTCGACCTGACTGGCCGTCTCCAGAAATTCCGCAAGCAACGCGGGATCCAGGCTGGACCTCTCCATCTTGGCCGACAGTTCAGCCAGCCGGCCGATCTGCCCAAAACTCGCCGTAATGAGCCCGCCAACGGCCAAGAACCGAATCTCGGTGTCCACGATAAAAAGAATAAGCGCCACGCCAAACGCGACTATCGCGGCTAGCTCCAAGGTATTCCTGACCTGCATTCCCCCCAAATCCGCGGCAACCAGCGTAATCAGCCCGATGAGTAGCGGGAATCCGACTTTCAAGACTATTCCAGGTACGAGGCTGCGAGGCATTCTTTCGCTGGTCATACGGACTCCGACCTCGGTGGCTCGGTAAACAGCTGCAGCGCCTCTATAAGGCCAACTGACAACTGATCGCGTATCCGCTCGACCGTTTTCTGCCATTGCATTGAGAATCCCGACCGGAGATCCAGTTCCTGCCAGATCCGGTCCAGGGTCCTGCTCGCGTGCGCCGCCGGCATCCAAGCATGCACCAGGTGATCGATGCCGGGGCGGAGCATGCCGATCAGTTCGGTGGCCGGGCGACTGCGAGCGACGGCCCGGTCCACGAGGTCCAGCAAGGTGGAAAGCAGCCAGTCGTGCAGGGCGAGGTCGGCGCAGAAGTCCGCGAGCGCGCGCGGGTTTGGCTCCGGGGCGCGCAACCGCACGGTCCGCAGGCCGTCCGCGCCGAGCGTGAGGACGATATCTTGCTCGCCATCCGAGGTCTCGGCGGACCAGCGCAACCGGGTCCGGCGACTGCGGAACGGCGGGGTGTGGTCCAGTTGCTCGTTGCGCTGGATCGAGGCGAGTGCCCGCACGTTCACCGCACCCAGATCGAGGTCCTTCGCGGACGACGGGCCGCGAAGGAAACCGGTTGCCAGGCTTTCCTCAGACGCCTTGCCGAGGATTTCCAGCACTCCCGGCTGAGCGAGATAGTGCGACCAGGGACGACGGCGGCCGGCGGCATCTTGGTGGAAGGTCGCGTGCGTCCCAGCCTGGATGATACGCCCGTCGGTCAGGGATACCTGCGTGGCCGGAGTGCCGACAATCCTGACCTCGCGGCGCTCAGCGAGAGGCGCGGCGCAGTCCACCCCGGTCAGCACCTCGGGGGACCATGCGAAACGAATTGGACGCTGCCGTGTCCGCACCAATCCGCCGGGAACGACCGCGAGCAGTTCCACGGCGGTGTCGACCGGCACTGCGGCGGAGGTCAGCAGGAGGCCTGTGTGTACCTCTCCGATGGTCAGCGGCACGGTCAGATTATTCCGCTTCTTCGGTACGGCATGGCCGCGCAAAACCGATTCATAGCGATTACCTCACCTTAACCGACGTGGCATTATTTCACCATACATGGCCCTTGTTACGCAATAGCTGACAAGGGCCGGGAAGACACGGACATTGCTCGCCGAATCAGACTCCCAGATTGCCTATAAGGATAGCCGCACGACCGCCGGTACTTGGCTGAGCCGGACCGGGAACGAAAACCTGAGCGAGCGCGACCCCGGCCGCGCACCGTGATCGGGGCGCAAAGCATGAATCCGTTCGGGAAAACAAAAACTCTCACCGAACCATTGCGTGATTCCCTCGCACGAGGGAACTAGGCGTTAGGGATCGCGAGCGTGCAGGTCGGCGGCGGTATATCCGCGGTCAGGCGACCGTGGCGTCCTCGCCGTGCTCGACCATGGCGATTTCCTCTTCCTGCTCGGTCCGGCCGCCCAGGAACAGTGCGGTCGCGGCCGCGCAGACCAGGGCGGCGATCGCGACGACCAGGAAGCCGGTCGAGTACCCGCTGCTGAGGGCCGTGACCGCGTGCGGGGCGGCCTTGCTGATCGCGACCGACGGCGGTACCGAGTTGACGGCCACCGGGCCGGCGCCCTCGGCCGCGGCCCGGAGGACGGACAGCGAGGAGTCGGCGTTGACCGCGGTGTTGAACAGGCCGGCGGCCTTGCTTAGCGCGATCGCGCCGATCACGGCCGGGCCGAGAGCGAACCCGAAGTCGCGCACCATGCTGGTGGTGGCCGCGGCCATTCCGGCCAGCTTCGACGGCACGGTGTTGACGACCGTCGCGGTCACCGACGAGACCGCGAATGCGAAGCCGACGCCGACCAGGCCCATCGGCAGGATGAGCGACGGCAGCGCGGTGTCAGTGACCGACATGTTGGAAGCCAGCAGCTGGCCGACGCCCATGAGCAAGAAGCCCAGGGACAGCACCCAGCGGGGCTGCAGGCGGGCCATCAGGAACGAGGTCAGGGGCAGGAGGAAGATCGCAAGGCCGCTGAGCAGGATGAACGCCACTGCCGTGCGGATCGCGCTCTGGTGCTGGATGACTTCCATCCAGATGCTGATGGCGTATGCGGTACCCAGGAAGGAGAACATCCCGACCACAGTGACCGCCGCGGCCAGCGCGAAGGGGCGGTTCTTGAACAGGTCCATGCGCAGCAGGGGGCTGTGCACCCGGGTCTCGATGATGACGAAGGCGACCAGCAGGACCACGGCCACCACGAACGAGACGATGATCGTCGCGCTGCCCCAGCCTGCCGTCGGTCCCTCGATCACCGCGTACAGCAGCGCGAACAGGCCCAGGCCGACGGTGACCTGGCCCGGGAGGTCCAGCGAGCGGCCCTCGGGCGAGCGCGAGTCCTCGGCGAAGATCCAGCTGACCGCCGCCACGATCGCGGCCAGGATCGCGATGATGATGAACGCGAGCCGCCAGCTCGCGTAGGTGGCGGTCAGGCCACCCAGCATCGGGGCGATGAAGTTGCCGAGGGACAGCAGCGCGGCCCACAAGGCGATCATCCGGGCCCGGCTGGCGTGAGTGCGGCTGCCCGATGCGATGATGGCCAGGGTGGTCGGGAACAGTGCCGCCGAGCCCACGCCGGCGATGAACTGGCCGAAGTACATCTGCACGACGCCGGTTGCGGTGGTCGAGATCAGCTCACCGACGAGCAGGATCAGCGCGCCGCCGACCAGCAGCTTCTTCCGGCCGAAAAGGTCGCCGAGCACCCCGAAAGTGAGCTCGAGGGCCGCGATCGGCAGCAGGATGGCGTCAGAGATCCAGTCCAGCTGGGACGCGCCCGTGGGGTGCAGCACCGTCTGGAAGGTGCCGTTCAGGGTGGCCGGCACGGCCACGCCCACCTGAGCGAGGCAGACCGCGAACCCGACGGCGACGATGGTCGCCACGCTGAGCGTCGTGTGGCGGGATCCCGGGGACAATGCGGCGGCCGCCCGCCCGGGGCCTGCCAGCGGAGTGGACATGGAGACTCCAAATACTGGGAATCGGCACTGTTTACCCGCAGGAAGGCCGCTCGCGCAGTTTGGTGCCGAAGGGGTAGGTGCGGCTCCTGCTCAGCGGAACCCTAGAATTTGATGTCCATCAATGCAATATAAACCCGCAAATCGTGACAAACCTCACGGGTTGCGCGTGGTCGCGTCCCCGCAAGCCGCCATCCTTCGCCGACAGCCGGACGGGCCCGGAACGGGAGGGCTGAAATCCTCCGGTTCCGGGCCCGCCGGGTCCGATGCGGTGCTTGTCTCAGTTGTCGGACTCAGCGGAGTCTTCGAAAGTGACCCGGATGGTCCGTTCGTCGGTGCCGCGGATGATGCCGAGCTCGATGGTGCCGCTCGCGGCCTGCAGTGCGTCGAACAGGTCGTCGGGGGTGGCTACCGGGTGGCCGGCGGCGGATGTGATGAGGTCGCCCCGGGCGAGGCCGGCGCGGGCGGCCGGGCTGTCGTCGGTGACGTCGCGGATGAGCAGCCCGTCGGCGTCGGGCAGGCCGACGGCGCGGCGCAGCCGCCTGGCCACGAAGCTGGGGGCGATGGCGATGCCGAGCCGCGGCGGTTGCGCCGATTCGCCGCGGGCGAGGGTGTCGGCCCGGCCGCGGAGGGCCTGGTCGGCGGGGATGGCGAGGTAGAAGCCCTCGCCGAGGCGGTTGGTGTTGATCCCGAGCAGCTGCCCGTCGGCGGTGAGAACCGGGCCGCCCGAGGAGCCGGGCAGCAGTGGCGCGGTGTGCTCGAGGCTGCCGGTGATGCGCCGTCCGCGGGGGCCGCGGAAGGTCCGCTCGGTGCCGGAAACGAACCCGGACGTTACCCGCAGTCCGCGCCCACCCGGGTTGGCCAGGGCGAACACCGGCGTTCCGATCTCCGCGGCCGCGCCGTCGGCCCACGGCAGCGCGGGCGCCGTGCCGGTGTCGACGCTAATGACGGCCAGGTCGCCGTCGGTGTCGCGGCCGGCCACGGTTCCCTCCGCGGTACGGCCGTCGGCGAAGGTGACGGTCACCTCGTCGCCGCGCACGTTGTGGGCGTTGGTGAGGACCTTGCCTTCGCCGAGGACGATGCCCGAGCCTGCGCCCCAGCGCTGCCCGATGCCGACGACTGAGGGGCCCGCGGTTTGTGCCAGCTGCCTGATGCCTGCCCCGATCTCGTCGAGGATTGCCATGTCTGTGACCTCCGGTTGGTAGTTACTTGCAAATTACTATTAACTCGGAGGAAGTCAACCGAGATACGATCAGCCCATGGCTGAATCCGAGGTTGGACCCTCGCCGCTGGCCGAGGCACTGGCCCGGGTCGGCGACCGGTGGACCCTGCTGGTGGTCGAGGCGCTGCTGCCCGGCCCGCAGCGGTACAGCGAACTGCTCGGCCTGGTCCCTGGCATCGCCGCGAACATCTTGTCCGAGCGGCTCAAGCGGCTCGAACGCGACGGGCTGCTGGTCGCCCGGCCCTACTCCCAGCGGCCGCCCCGGGCCGCCTACCAGCTGACCGCCGCGGGCGCCGAACTCGCCGGGGCGCTGCGGCTGCTGGCCCAGTGGGGCGCCCGCCACACCGACCCGGCCGCCGCCCCGCGTCATCTCACCTGCGGAACCCCCATCGAGGCCCGCTGGTACTGCCCGACCTGCGACCAGCTCGTCGACCACGAGCCGGGACGCGCACAGGAGCACTACGTGTAAGAAGGCTGGGCGTGCCTGTGTCAGCGCTGGGAGGCGAAGAATTCCCGCAGGTCGCGCTCTAGGAGGTCCGGGGCGAGGAGCGCGGCGAAGTGGCCGCCGCGCTCGAATTCGGTCCAGCGGACCACGTTGTGCTGGGTCTGGGCGAACTTGCGGATGGTTGAGTCGCCGGGGAAGACCGCGAGCGCGGTGGGGACATCGGAGTAGCCGGGCTGGGCGGCCCAGTGCGCGGCGGCTTCCTTGTACAGCCGGGCGGCTGACCCGGCGGTGCCAGTGAGCCAGTAGGTCGTGACGTTGGTGAGGATCTGGTCGTCGCCGATCGCGCCGACGTGCTGGCCGTAGTCGTCGAACCATTCCAGGTACCAGCCCAGCAGCCCGGCCGGGGAGTCGGCCATCGCGTAGGCGAGGGTCTGCGGCCGGCTGCCCTGGATGGCCGCGTACCCGCCGCGTTCGGCCTGCCAGCGGCGCAGCCGCCCCAGCCGCTGCTGCTCGGCGGCGGTCAGCTCCCCGGGGTCCCCGGCCGGGAACGCGACGAACCCGTGCAGGTGGATCCCGGCCACGTGCTCCCGGTCGAGGCGGGCCAGCTCCGAGACGACCCGCGCGCCCCAGTCCCCGCCGTGCGCGCCATAGCGGTCGTAGCCGAGCCGTGCCATCAGCTCCGCGTACGCCCGGGCGATGCGGGCCACGTCCCAGCCGGGGCTGGTCGTCGGCCCGGAGAACCCGTACCCGGGCATGGACGGGATCACCAGGTCAAAGCCCGCGCCGGCCAGCGGGCCGGCCAGCTCAAGGAAGTCCGCGGGCGTAGACGGCCAGCCGTGGCACAGCAGCAGCGGCAGCCCGCCGCTGCCGCGGGCGTGCAGGAAATGGATCTTCTGCCCGTCAATAACCGTGGTGAACTGGGGGACCGCATTCAGCCGCGCCGCCCAGGCAAGCCAGTCATACCCCTGGCGCCAGTACGCCGCGACCTGGCGCACCCGGTCCCGGGCCACGCCGTAGTCCCACCCGGCGCCGGGCAGCTCATCGGGCCAGCGGGTCAGCGCCAGCCGGTCGGCCAGATCATCGAGATCGGCCTGCGGGGTGTCAACGTGAAATGGCTGTGGTGTGCTCATGCCCCCAAGCATCCCCGTCGTTGAGGTCAGATTCTGTCCTCAATATCCGGGCGCGCTGGTCGCCGTGTGTCGTGTGCGGGACAATGGGCCATGGCTGAAAGTGATGCGGCGATCAGCCCGGCGGGGCTGCGGGACCGGAAGAAGGCCAGGACCCGCGCCCTGATCCGGGAGCAGGCGTTGCGGCTGTTTGCCGGGCAGGGGTTTGAGGCGACGACGGTGGAGCAGATCGCGGCGGCGGCGGAGGTCTCGCCGAGCACGTTCTTCCGGTATTTCCCGGCCAAGGAGAACGTCGTCACCGACGATGGCATCGACGCGCTGGTCATGGGATTGTTCCGGGAACAGCCGCCGGAACTGGGCCAGGTCGCCGCGGTGCGGGCGGCCGTGGCCTCGGCGCTGGCGGCGCTGCCTGCCGCTGAGCGGGCCCGGTTCGGCGCGTCCGCCAGGCTCGGGTGGTCCTTGCACCAGACAGGCGAGATCGCCCGGACCATCGAGGCGCTGGCAGCGGCGGTGGCGCAGCGAGCCGGCCGTGAGCACGGTGATTTCACCGACCGGATACTGGCAGGTGCCGTACTCGGGGCGGTCATGGCCGCGGCGCTGCCGGGACCAGGCGAGCCCGTCGCAGACTTGCCGACCCGGGTCGACGCGGCCCTGGCCTGCTTGGAGGCCGGCCTGCCATAACCAAGTGGCTGACACCGTCCGGCCACGGCACAGGCCAGAAAGAGGCGCGACCGCTGACCAATCCGGAATTACAGCTGTGCGGGCCTAGCCGTCAGCGGACGGCGCGTGGGTCTTGCGGGTTCAGGCGCTGGGCGTGGCTTGTCCTTCTCGGGGTTGAAGCGTGCGCTGTAGACGACGCGGGGGAGCATCCCGTCGATGGGCAGTTTCCTGCCGCACCGGCCGACCATGAAGGCGAGGATGCTCATGACTGCTGAGCAGGTAGCTATTCACCACGCGCTGGCGGCGTAGTGTGACGGGTCCCCCGGCACGGTCCGGATGACCTTCCCGCGGAACATGGTCACCGTGGGCGACGTCGGCGCAGCCAAGGCCGGTCGCGCGGTCGCGTTTACCACGGCCTGACCGGCGCGGCCTGGCTGTCAGCGCGCCAGTGCAGCGCCCAGCCGGCGGATCACCTCTGCCTCGCCGGCGTGGACATCGTCACCGGACGGCGCGTGCTCGGTGATGGCGGCGCCGATGATGTCGTCCACCTGGGAGATCAGGTCGATCAGTCGCTGCGGCTGCACGCCGTCTGGCTCGGGGTAGCAGGTCGAGCCGAACACCGCGGGCTCCAGGACGTCTAGGTCGATGTGCGCATAGACGGGGCCGCGCAGACCGTCTAGAAGTCCCTCCAGGTCGTCGACGCCGTGCCTGCGCAGGCCGGTCTTCGCGAGGTACTCGTGCTCGGACACGTCACCCGCCCGCTCCCCGGCGATGATCACCTGCTGTGGTGCCAGCGGCTGCTCCGGCGTGAGCCCGGCCGGCCCGTCGCCCAGCAGTGCGCGCACCACCATGCCGTGGAAGGCGCCCGATGGCAGGGTCTGCGGGCTGTATACGTCTGGGTGCGCGTCGATCCACAGCACTGTCAGCGAGTCGCCGTAGCGGGCGCGGGCGGCGGCGATCGGTGCGATGTCGACCGCGCAGTCACCGCCGATAGTGATCACCCGGTCGTCGATACCGGTCAGGGCCTTGCGCGTCAGCCGCTGATTCTCTACCAGGACGTCGAGCGCGCGGACCCCAGCGGCCTTCTCCCCGCCGGTTTCCAGCACCGGCACGGTCACCAGCGCGTCAGCCGGGACGAGTGCGGCAGCGCGGCGGGCACCGGCCATGAGCCGCGGTGCCCCGCTCGACGCCGAGCCTTGCCACTGTGGTACGCACAGCACAGTCGTCACGCGACGACAATATGAGACGCTGGCGTCAAAGATCCAGATCATTTTCGTGATACCGCCAAAATCTGGCGCCAGAGCCCTCTGATGACAAAGAATTTATGCAGCCAGCTCTGTCGTGGACGCAGCGCGGGCGTTGTCCTCCTCGGTGCGACTCCGTGTCAGCGACGGCCCAATACTGGCTCTGTCTCGCATCTGACCAAGAAAATACCCACCATGCAGCGCGCTGGCCAGGAACATCAGATTCTCCCGCGAACGCGACCATCCCCGATGAGGAAGGGCTCGTGATGATAACGGCGAGGGCGGTTGGCCCACCCGCGGCAGCCAGGCCGCAGGGCGGGCCCCGCCCGTCGCCGGGCCCTTTCCCGCCCCGCGATCACGCCCGCCTGCCCGCGTGATCGCGGGTCAACCGAGGGAAAAGGCCGGGACGGCGCCCATTCCAACTATGCAAAATAGAACAAAGTACCATCAACTGCGCCACCCAGCCGTGATCGCGGGTCAAAAATGGCGATATCCGCCCCTGATGACCCGCAATGAAGAAAACAGCCGGCCGGGGAGCGGGGCAAAGCGCCGCAAAGCACCGCAACCGGGACGGTGCCACGCGGCCGCTGCCCCGGATGACCCGCGATCCCGGCGCCCGCCAGCCGGCGGGCGGCCGGGCCCGTGCTCACCGGGACGGAAAGGCTCCCCCTCCGCGTTCCGTTATCGTCACGTTGTTATTTGGGCCAGAGCCCCAATACTGACCACGTAGCGACGATTGAAAGTTAACCCCCTCTGGGAATCTCCTGGCTCGGCGGTGAGCCGGGGGGGAGAGAGAGGGAGTGCTCGCAGTGGAGGACTGGGCTGAGATCCGCAGGCTGCACCGGGCGGAGGGGATGCCGATCAAGGCGATCGCGCGGATGCTGGGGATCTTGAGGAACACGGTGCGGGCTGCTTTGGCGAGCGACGCGCCGCCGAGGATCGCCGTGATGGTGAACCGGAGGTCCGGCCGAGCACCCGGAGCCTGCCGACCGCCTGCCGCACGCTGTTCGGGCCGGTCACCTCGGGATGGGCATGGTCAGTCCAGTCCGGGCCGAGGATCTGCGCCGGAGCCGAGGAGTCGCCGGGCTCATTACGGTTTGAGGGCGACCCCGCCGTAGGTGTTCACCTCGGCCGGCATGGGACGCGGCCCGTCGTCCTGCGGCCGCCATTCCGAGGTGACAACCACGCCGGGCGGCACCAGTTCTAGGCCGGTGAACGCTAGCCGGGCGAACTCGCCGGAATCACGCGTCTGAAATGGGACCCCCGCCTCCCGGAAAGCGCGCACCGCGCCGTCCGTCGCGTCCGGAGCGTACTCCGTCGTGCCGTGGGACGCGGTCAGATAGCTGCCGGGGGGCAGCGCGTCGAGCAGCGTCCTCATGATGTCCCCGGGCTTGTCCTCGTCCGGGATGAGGTGCAAGATCCCGACGAGCATGAGGGCGATCGGCTGGGTGAAGTCCAGCACGTCGCGGGTGACCGGGTGCGCCAGGATGCCCGCCGGGTCGCGCAGGTCGGCGTGGATGTAGGCGGTGCGGCCCTCCGGTCCGGAGGTGAGCAGCGCACGCGCATGGGTCAGCACCAGCGGGTCGTTATCCACGTAGACGACGCGGCAGGAAGGGGCGGTGCCCTGGGCGACCTCGTGGACGTTGTCAGCGCACGGCAGCCCAGCGCCGATGTCGAGGAACTGGCGGATGCCGACCTGCCCGGCCAGGTACCGGACCGCGCGGCCGAGGAACGCCCGGTTCTCGCGCGCCGAGGTGCGGATCGTCGGCCAGCTGGCCTCTGCTTTCCCCGCCATCTCACGGTCGGCCGCGAAGTTGTCCTTGCCGCCCAGATAGTAGTCGTAGACCCGGGCCGCGTGCGGCCGGGACGTGTCGATCTCCGGTACCACGGCCTCGTTCGCCGACGAACTCACAACGCCCGCCCACCTTCCCGTCCCGCCGGGCTGTCCGCAAGACGGACAGGCCACCCCGCTAAAGTAGCACCGGCCTCAAATCACCATGAAAAGCATGGCCACGTTGTAACCCGTCAGGACCTGCCAGTGAGGGGAGGGCCGGGGTGTTCGTCCTTTACGGGCTCCTTGGCGGCGCGTCCCCGCCGTTCTCGGACGAGATCTTGCTCAGGGAGCTGACCCAGTTCTTCAGCGGGGATGAGCGTGTGGCGGTCTCGTTGCGGGCGCTGCCCTTCGGCGGGAAGCGGGTAGTGGTCCTGAGCTGGCCGTCGTGGCAGGTAAGGGTGGCGTATGAGGAGGGCGGTTCCGTCGCGGAGGACTCCGCGGAGATAAGCCGGAGGCTGGACTGGACGGGCCCGGGCGATTTCCCGGGCGCCGGGAAGCGGATCCGGGCTGTGTTCGGGGACGACGACGGCAAGGAATATACGAATCAGGCGGTAAGGATGATCGAGTTCTTGACCGCGGTTCCCGGCGCGCTCGTATTCGATCCCCAGCAGAACGACATCGTGGCATGACCGCCGGGCCTGCGGTGCCTACCAGCCACCCGGCTTCAGGTACTGGCCGGGTGCTGCCGTTTGCGGGCGACGCCGCCGAGGAACCCGTGGTACGTGGAGTCCCGCCTGACCGGGCCGGCGGTGTCGGGGCGCCATTCGGGCAGCGGCACCAGCCCGGGCTCGAGCAGTTCCCAGTCGCCGAACCAGGCCAGGATCTCGCCGTCTTCCCGCCACAGGCCGGTGCCCAGCGTCTCGTTGAACAGCTTCTGCACCTCGCTGGCCTTCTCCGCGTCCTGCGGGTGCTCCGGACCTGGCATGCGGACGCTGGAGATAGCCAGGTAACTGCCCGGCGCGAGCGCGTCGCGGAACCGTGTCGCGATCGCGGCCGGGTCCTCGTCGTCGGTGATGTGGTGCAAGATGGCGAACATCAGCAGCCCGACCGGGCGGCTGAAGTCGATGAAGGCCCGGACCTCGGGATCCTCCAGGATCTCGGCCGGACGGCGGACGTCCGCCGTGATAAAACGCGTGGTCACCGCGTCGGCCAGCAGTGCCCGGCCGTGGACCCCGACGACCGGGTCGTTGTCGACGTACACGACCCGCACGCCGGGGCTGGCGTCACGGGCGATCTCGTGCACGTTGCCCGCGGTCGGCAGCCCGGAGCCGATGTCCAGGAACTGCGTGATCCCGGTTTCGGCCGCCAGGTACCTGACCACCCGCCGCAGGAACGCCCGGTTGGATTTAGCCCCGCCCGCAGAGTCGGGAGCTATCTGCAAGGCGGACTCGACGACGGCCCGGTCGGCCGCGAAATTGTCCTTCCCGTCCAGGAAAGCGTCGTAGACCCGGGCGATGCTCGGCCTGGTGACGTCAATGCCGGGAGGTACGGGCTGCACTCCGGCCATCGCTGGCTCCTTTGCACCCTAGGTACAGGGCCACCATACCGGAGGCCCGGCGTATCCGGGCAGTGGACGCCGCAGACGGGACCGGGATGTTGCGTGGTGGTCAGCCCGCTCTACCTAGCCTCTTCTACGGGCCGCCGGGTCGGTCTAGCTCTGCCGCAAGTGCCTGCGGTGCCCGCATCCGCCACGCATCGGTCACGAGCTCGGCGAGCCTGCCCGGATCCACCTCCGCCAGCCTCACCATAACCAGGGGCCAGCCGTCGTAGCCGGGCGCGGTGAAGAACTTGTCCGGCTCGCCGAGCAGCAGGGCCTGCTTCTCGGCCTCGTCGCCGACGTAAAGCACCGCGATGTCGGTCCGGATGCGCCGCCGCTGACCCGGCGGGCGCTCCGGGTATGACCACACGAATCCCTTGCCGCCGACCCGGAAGTCGAAGCCGTCGCTATCGATCTCCTCCACGTGAGGCAATGCGAGCGCCAGGCGGCGCACGTCACCCGCGTCAGCCACCGCGGGCGCCGCCGATCAATGACCGCGCCTGTGTCGGGCCGACTACGACATCGTGGAGGTCGCCGCCCACCTCGAGTCGACCTGACTGCTCGAGGCCGCTGACCTTCGCCGGTTCGAAGCCGGCCGTTCGGATCAACCGCTCGACTTCCTGGCCGGCCCGGTCGGTGTCGGTCGCGTAGAAGAGGACCGCCGGCTCCGGTGACCGGTTGCTGGAGGACTCGAAGAGACCGGCCGACATGCTTCCAAACGCCATGGCCAAGCGCGTCCCCGACGGCAGCCACCCGGCTACAGTCTCGCCGGAGGATTGTCCCTCCGGCAGGACGCGGACGACGTTTCCTTGCGCGTCGAGGGTGAGCGGGTTGCTCGGAACGACCACGAGCTGGCCGGCCAGCGAGCCGGCGATCTCGTCGATGACGCTCTTCAGCACGGTAAACCGCAGCGCGAGGACGACGGCGCCGGCGCCCTGCAGCGCGTCGCCGTTGTCGGCGGCGACGGCCGCGGGTGGACCGAGCTGTGCGGCCAGCGTTCGGGCCGACTTAGTGTCGGCGCTCGCGAGCCGTAGGGTCTCGCCGCCTGCTGCGAGCCGGCGGGCGATGACCGATCCGAGCCCTCCGGTGCCGATGATCGCGGTGGTCATGACCGGCGTTCAGTCAACTCCTGGGCGAGTGTGCTCGGTGGCCAGTGCGCGGGCGACCAGTCACCCTCGGGGTCGGTGGTCTGCCCCACTTCGATCAGGTGGCCGTCGGGATCGCGGATGTAGCAGCGCTTTTCGTACTGGTGCTGTTTCGGCGGGGTCAGGAACTGGGCCCCCCGGGCGCTCCACTCGGCGTACACGGCGTCGATGTCTTTGACCCGGATGTTGAGGAAGCTGCTGACCCGGTCGGGATCGGGTGGCGTCTCCAGGATGACGGTCGGCTTGTCGTCGGTCGGGCCTCCGCCGACATTGATGATGATGAAGGTGTTGGATAGCGCGACGTAGGTCAGCCCTCCGGGACCGGAGTAGGCCACCCTGCCGCCGAGCACTTCGGTGTAGAAGCGCCGAGAGCGCTCGACATCATCCGAGACGATGAAGTGGGTCAGCACAATTCCCTCTGGCGGCGGCGGGAGCTCAGCCATCCGGGCACCTCCACTGGTTGGGTCTCACACCCGCTCGCGACGGGTCTGCACCCGATGTTACTTTCAGGGGCCGCGTCGCCACTCGGCAGCATGCCCACGACGAGTAGCACGACGGCCCCGCGATCCTGTCCGGCCGGGTGCCAGGATGAGATGCTGGCACCGTGACGTTCATCCCCGCCTCTACCGGCCGGGCCGTGAAGGCCGTGTCGTTCGACGTGTTCGGCACCGTGGTCGACTGGCGGACCGGGATCGCCGCGGCGGTTCGCCGCTTCGCGGGCGAGCACGGTCTCGAACTCGACGCCGGCGCGTTCGCCGATGCCTGGCGGGCCCGGTACGTGCCGGGGATGCGGCGGGTCAGTACCGGCCAGCGGCCCTTCGTCCCACTGGACGTGCTGCACCGCGAGAACCTCGACGGCGTGCTTGAGGACCTCGGACTCGATCTGGGGCGCTTCGGCCCCGCGGCGCTTGACGAGCTCAACCGCGCCTGGCACTTCCTGCCGCCATGGCCAGACAGCGTCCCCGGGCTCTCCGCGCTGAAGCGGGACTACATCGTGGGACCGCTGTCGAACGGGAATACCTCCCTGCTGCTCGACATGGCGAAGGCGGGCGGGCTGCCCTGGGACCTGATCCTCGGCTCGGACGTGTCCAGAGCGTACAAGCCAGCCGCGGAGGCGTACCTGCGGCAGGCAGCCATGCTCGGGCTTGAGCCAGGGGAGATCATGCTGGCCGCCGCGCACGAGGGCGACCTCGCCGCCGCCCGCGAGGCAGGCCTGGCCGCGGCATTCGTCTCCAGGCCACTGGAGCGGGGGCCCGGGATCCCCGGGGCCGGCATCGCCACCCAGTCGTGGGATCTGTCCGTATCGTCAATCATCGAACTCGCCGCCCTTATGTAACCCGGGCCGAGCCCCAAGCCACAGGGCCGTCTGGTGTTATCGGCTCGCGCGCGGCGCGTTTTGGGTTGGATTGGGCTATGCAGATGATCGAGCGTCCTTGGGGCGTAACGGTGTACAGCACGGCGAGCGTCAAGGCGGCCCCCGACCTGGTGCGGCTGCGGTTCCATGTGGCCAGGCTGCAGCAGACTCCGGCGCAGGCGTTCGCGGCGGCCACCGAAGCGGTGGGAGCGGTGCGGCAGGCGATCCGCGCCCACGGTGTCGCGGACGCGGACGTGCAGAGGTCGCGGCTGTTGCTCAAGAGCCAGTGGAACTACGGGAATGAGCGGAAGTTCCTCGGCTACCAGTGCCAGGCCTCGTTCTCTGTCGAGTCCCGTGACCTGGACGACGTCCAGCAGCTTCTGGTGGACATCGTGGCGGCGGGAATCAATGAGATCGAGGGCGTCGACTTCGACGTCATCGACAAGCCCGGACTGCGGGCCGAGGCGCGGCGGGCAGCGGTCGCGGCGGCGCGGCGGAAGGCGGAGCTGTACGCCGCGGAGGCTGGAGTGCGGCTGGGCGCGATCGTGCATATTGAGGACGAGGACCCCGAGCAGATACGAGGCCAGTACCGCAGCCACTCCTCCGCCAGGGTGCAGTCGTCGGAGGAGGACCTGGCACCCGGGCACGTAGTTGTCTCGGCCGCTGTCACCCTCGGCTTCGCGATCGCCCACGACTAACGACAGCGGAGACTAATGAACCGCCGGGTGGAGCATCCAGCGGGCGCCGATCACCACGGCGGCAATCGTGCCGGCCAGCCACAGCGCGAACCACACCAGCCTGGGAATGCTCGTGCGGTCTTTGAGGACGTCGGCGTCGCCGGAATCGGCGCCGACCTGGACGACTCTGCGGACGCCGGATAGCAGCAGGAGCCAAGTGATCGCGTAAGCGGCCAGGATCTGGGCCGTCTGCGACATGTGCTTGAGAACCAGGAAGATCAAGAACCCGGCCAAAGGAACGGTGATCATCCCGAACGATGGCTTAAGCATGATCAAAAGCAGCGCAAGGAACCCCATGGCGATCCAAAGCACCGCGATGATGTGCCCGAACTGGATGAACCTGGCCGCGCCGAGCCCGAATGCGCTCGGCCCCAGGTAGCCGACGAAGGCCGCGACCACGTATCCGGTACCGGACGTCGGGACTATCATCGTTCCGCCTTCGGCCGTCGGCAACAGCTCTATCCACTCAACCGTGCGTGAGAGTGACCCGACGATCCCGTGCATGCCCTCGTGGGCCATGACCTGCATGTGCCGGACCAGTTCCCACGTCGCCGACGGGATGACGACAATGGACACGACAAGACCGATGATCACGGTCTCGGTCCCAGACAACGGCGTCTGCGTCCATTCCATGCACAGAGCGTCCGCCACCGGTGAGGACCTGGCAATACCGATTTCGCTTGCCCTAATCCTGCGGTCAGGCAGCGGCGGCTAGCTGCCCGGGCTTCCCGCCCCCGGCCCGCGTCCGTTTCGCCGGAAAGTTCCGCGGTCGTCTCATGATCACGAAGGATTTTCATCTCATCGGGGCTGTTGCAGAATTCGTTGACCTGGGATTACGTGTTTCCGGGTGTGCCGGCAGGGTGTTCGATAGAATCGGGTTATGGCTAAGGGTTACCGCCCGG